>Ga0194128_10000073_pt1 | contig 159983 bp, 120 predicted proteins | sample TA2KigCa65mmetaG_FD_148650 | JGI IMG/M metagenome (GOLD analysis project Ga0194128, IMG submission 148650) | Freshwater microbial communities from Lake Tanganyika, Tanzania - TA2015037 Kigoma Deep Cast 65m | ecosystem: Environmental > Aquatic > Freshwater > Lake | place: Tanzania: Lake...
AGCCGAAAGAGACCCACAGAGAGACCCGCAGGCGTGCGAAACTGGCAAAACTGGGGCGAAGCCCAAAAGCAAGACCCGCGAAAAAACGAGTGTTTTTCGCGGGTCTGCGGATTTGTTCGCGAATGTTCGCGATGGGTTAATGCTCCGACAGGGATTCGAACCCTAGACCTACTGATTAAGAGTCAGTTGCTCTACCAACTGAGCTATCGGAGCCTTCAGTTTTTGCTGGCGGAATGATACAGGTGACAGAGCCGGACGCAAATGTTTCGCCGGGAAATATCGCAATTTCGAAAAATGCGGCCGCTGAATCTCGCTACCAGCCGCGGAATTCAAACCACACAAACCCATTGCAGTCCCGTTTTTCACCCTCCGCCTTTCTTTGTTGCCCACGACGCAATTCATGACGTAGACTGCATCCTGATCAGCTTTCTCCTCAAACCGCTCACAGGACCTCAGGGGTATGACCGTTAGTTTCGCAAGGCCGGATGTAGCCGATATGACTCTGCGAGTCCTGTCGCGCTCCGTTCATCCGGAGTTGCTGGAAACCATCCGCGAATTGCGGTTGCCCATCGGCAAACACTCGGCCATCCTGCGTTTGTGCCGCGACGGTCACGCCATCGAATTTCGCGCTAAAGAATCGGCCGTCACCGAACTGGCCGTCAGCAGACTGACACCCACGCCAGCCTCCGGCTGCGCTGTCAGTCGACGACTCATCGGCTACAGAACTCATACCGTCGTTGCCGGACGCATTCACTACGAATGCAGCTACCAGCTGGAAACCACCGATCCGGAAATCTATCTGCAGGTCCATCGTGAAATGGAAGCCGATGCCAGAAAAGCGTCGCTCGCCGTCACACTGCCCGGCAGCTCAAACGCCAGCCCGCCCTGCCTCTCCTACCTCTGCAGCGACCTTCTGAAAAATGGCATCGTCGTACACTCGTTCCACACCTTCCCAGGCAACGGCGCTATCCTGCGCATCCAAAGCCTGTTCGAATACGTTTGAACAGCCAGCCACACAGCACGAACGACAAATGAAAATGGCCGGGAATATTCCCGGCCATTTTGCGTTGATTGTGGGGCAGTGCTCGGGCTGGAAAGCCCGAGCAACGTAAGCAGGACGCTGTCAGCGGTAGCGAATCTCAATGTCACCGTCACTCTCGTATTTAACGTCCATGCGGCGATATGGCCGGAGATGTCGCAGCGTGCGCGCTGAATAGATGATCGGAGCCACTACCGGTGCCGGAGCAACTGCCACGGGATGAACTGGCGTGTGATAGTAGGTGGACAGCACAGGAGTTGTTGCGACTGTGACTGTCGGTACCGGATACACCGGGTGCGAATACACCACAGGGGCCACCGGGGCGACGTATGCCGGTGCTGGGAACACCGGTGCCGGATAGTACGGGGCTGCGTAAACCGGAGCACCATAAACCGGCCAGGCAGGACCCGCAACGACAGGCCCGGTAAATACCGGACTACGCAAAACGATCCGGTCACCAGCAACCGCAGAATCTACCAGACACACCGTCACGACGGCAGTCAGAATTGTCATCAAAGCCTTGTGCATGAGGTTTGCCCCTTGAGCGTCAGAGAAAACAGGAAGTTCAGGAGTAGTTTACCGATTCCCGCAAGCATGTGAAGTAAAAGTAGTGGTTGAACGGGAATTGGGAACTTCGGGAAAGCAAGGCAAAGAACAGGCCGGGCCAAGAATGAGCGGGCGACGCGGGGGCGACTTGGGGCGCAGCCACGGTTGAACAAGGGTCGGTTTTTGGCCACGGATGAACACGGATTTTCATGGATAATCGCAGAGAAACGGGATCGAACCACGGATTGGGCCATGGTTTCAGCCGCTAATCAATGCTATTGAAGGAGCAGTTTGTGCTGGGGCCTGCAGGTTCGATAAGTCCGATAGGTCCCATGCGACCTGTTTCTGCCCGTCACCGAGGAAACAGCCATCGACGGAAATCTGCGGGCGATCTCGGTTCGGTGCCTGCGCTGCTCGACAGACCGTACTCCAATTCTGCACTGCCGGACCGGTTTGTCAGGGGGCCAGGACAGTGACAGGGGCCTCGAAGCAGGGCTGTGGAACAGCATTCCCCATTCCCCATTTTCGCTAACGCGATTCAGCACCCAGATTGTGGTCTTCAATCTTCTTGTGCAGCGTGTTCCGGTTGATCCCCAGACGCAGCGCCGTTCTCGTCTGCACTCCCTGAGTCTGTCGCAGTACCTGCAAGATCAACTCTCGCTCCACAAAATTAATCACGTGATTCCACGCATCTGTGCTGTCATCACCAATTTCCGACAACTTGCGACTGACCAGATCGGCACAAACCACCGACAGATCATCACTGCTGCGCCGGCCAATTCGCACCGGAGCCAGCCCGCGAACATGCGGCGGCAACAATTCGGGTGTGATCTCACCCTGACTGCTTAATACCAGCGCACGCTCAACATAGTTCTGCAGTTCACGCACATTGCCCGGCCAGTCGTAATCCCGCAAATAACGCAGTGAGTCCGGATTCACGCTGGCTGCCGGAATGCGATTGGCCTGAGCATATCGCCAGACAAAGAAATTCACCAAAGCGGCGATGTCGTCGCCCCGCTCGCGCAACGCTGGCAGATACAGCGGAATCACATTCAGTCGATAAAACAGGTCCTCGCGAAATCGACCGGCCGTGATCTCATCCTGCAGATCCACGTTCGTTGCCGCAATCACTCGCACGTCCACTCGGATCGTGCGAGTATCCCCGACACGCTCAAACTCGTGTTCCTGCAAGACTCGCAGCAGCTTCACCTGCAGCTGGTAACTGACACTGTTGATCTCATCCAGAAAAATTGTGCCCCCGTGAGCCGCCTCGAAACGCCCCGTACGATTCTCAATCGCACTGGTAAACGCACCCTTGGCATGACCAAACAACTCGCTCTCCAGCAAACTTTCCGACAACGCACCACAGTTCACGCGGATAAACGGTCCCGAAGCCCGCGGACTCAACTCATGTAATGCCCGCGCAATCAGCTCCTTCCCCGTCCCCGTTTCACCAGTCAACAGCACCGTGGCCGTCGATGGGGCAACCTTGCGGGTCAGCCGGTAAACCTCAAGCATCGCCGGACTGCTGCCAATCAGCCCGCTAATAAGCAAATTTTCGTCTTCCGGTCGGTTCATAACCCTGACACTTCCAGAGAGCAGCCTCTGCTGCTGTTTTAGGCCAGCACGTGCCTGTTTTTAAGGCAGGTGAAGGCCAGGACGAATTGAAATGGGTGAGGGAAATAGGAGTCTGCACGCATTTTTGCTGGGAAACACAGAAGCAACAACTGTTGCACCATTCAATTCAGCAACAAATGCGCCAATTCTCAGCAGTCGTGCAGCAATGCTCATTCGTTGCTCGGGCTTTCGGGCCCGAGCCCACACCCCTCAAACACGGCATTTTGCCCTTTGATTGTGCCGTTTTACGGCACAATCGGCGTTACCTCTCGGTGTGTGGCAGGACGCCGCGTCACATATGGGAGACAGAACTCGGACTGGAAAGCCCGAGCTACTTGGCGGTTAGGCGGCCAGGCGGCCAGGCGGGGGGGGGCCGGCGGCAGGCACGGCAGGCATGGTTCCCGGCGCGGGGCGCCTCAGGTGTATTCTGTGCAGCAGTCTTGACCCGATTTGCAAACCCCGTGAGAATAGGGCCGGTTTACAACGGAATGGCAGGGCAGCGGGAACGGAAAGACTGATGAGCGAGCCTGTTTCAAACGAAGAAAATCTCCGGCGGGTGCGTGAACGAGTCATGCAACTAGCGCGTGAGATTGAGCAATTGTCCGGTCAGGAGTTGCCGCCACCGCAATTTTTCTCCGAGTTTCTCGCGCGAGTCGTCACGGCGATCGGGGCTGTTGCCGGCGGAGTCTGGCTGGTTGACGAAGGCGGCAGGCTGGCCCTGGCTGCTCAGATCAACCTCGAGCAGACCGGGCTGGCCGAGCGTCCCGGTGCGATGTCGATCAACGAGCGGCTGTTGATGGATGTGCTGCAAAAAGGGGAAGCCCGCACGATTGCTCATGGCGGTGAAACGCAGCTGCCGACCGAGCATGTGCTGGTGATGGCCGCTTTGCACCGTGAGAAAAAGTGTGTGGGTGTGGTGGAACTGTTCCAGCGTTCCAATGTGCCGGTGAAGGCGCAGTCCGGCTACATGCAGTTTCTTGAGCAGATGTGCGGCTATGCATCGCGGTTTCTGGAAGGCCGGCGTCGCAATCAGGGTGTGTCTGAAGATCTGAAGAGTCAGTTCTGGACGGATTTCGAACAGCTGATGTTGCGGATGCAGCGTTCGCTGCATGAGCAGGAAGTGGCGGATGCGGTGGCCAGTGACAGTCGCGCTCTGCTGGGCTGTGACCGCATCGCGGTCGCGGCGCGGAAGGGACGCAGCGTGCAGATTATGGCGGTGAGTGGTCAAAGCAGTGTGAATCCGCGAGCCAATTTGATTGTCGCCATGGCCAAACTGGCTCGTCGCGTGATCGAGATGGGTGAGACGCTGAAGTACACGGGTCGCATCGAAGGACTGGCTCCGCAGGTGGAAGAGCCGCTGGCGGCTTTTGTTCAGGAGAGCGGTTCGCGAATGGTGCTGCTGGTACCCACCTTTGAATCTCCGCCGTTCGTGCGGAAGCAGGGTGAGGAGGCAGATCGTGAGCAGCGGAAGACTCGCCCCAAAGCCACCGGCTGTCTAATTATCGAGCAGATTGCTGAATCCGAGCCTAATCCGCAGCTTGAGCGGCGTGCGGAGCTGCTGGCGGATCATGCCGGCGCTGCCCTCTGGAATGCTCGACGCCACGAACGCATCTTTGGCCTGAAACTGTGGACGGCCGTTGGTTCGGTGCGGGAGTGGTTTCATGGTCGCAAGCTGATGATCACTCTGGCGGTCGCGGCCGCAGTGCTGGTGCTGGTCGCTGCCATGACAATGATTCAGCTGGAGTACCCGGTTACGGCGGAAGGCAAGCTGATGCCGGTCGAGCAGCATGCTGTGTTTGCTACCTGGGATGGCCTGATTACTAAGGAAGGCCTGAAAGTGGATGGCAATCAGGCGGTTGCCGCGAATGCCGTGCTGATCGAGCTGGAGAACGAAGAGCTGGACGGTCAGATTGAAGAGGCGGCAGCGACGGTCCGCAAGCAGCAGATGCTGGTGCAGGCCAAGGAAGAAGAGATTCGCAAAACGGAAAGTCAGAAGAACTCGGTCGACACCGAAACGGCTCGTAATGGCGAGCTGAATCGTGAACGCCTGAAGGTTGAAATGGAGCGACTGCTGGGCGACGAACTGATTGCTCGCCAGCAGTTAAAAACGCTGGAAAATCGGCGTGAGACAAAGTTGAAGGTACTGGCTCCGGCAGACGGCAGCATTCCTGATTTTCAGCTGCGTCAGATGCTGGAGAATCGTCCGGTGCGAACGGGGGATTACCTGTTTGACGTGATGAACGAGCAGGGTCCGTGGCATATGGAGTTGCTGCTGGATGAGAAGCGCATGGGGCACCTGCTGCGTGCTCAGCGGCAGAAGCAGGCGGTCAGTGAAAGCATTGAGCTGGCTGGGGCCTTTGTGTTGGCCAGTGACCCTGAGAAGAAGTATCCGTGTCGTCTGACGAAAGTCGCCAGTCGTTCCACCACGGATCAGGAGAAGGGTGCGGTGTTTGAACTGACGGCGGTGGCTGATGGTGATCAGGAGCTGCCGCCACTGCGGATTGGTACAGAAGTGACGGTCCGCATTTACTGTGGCAAGACTTCGCTGGCCTACTGGTGTTTCGGGGATGTCGCGGAATTCCTGCAGCGTTACGTCTGGCTGTGATCAGTGGTCAGTGGGCCGTGTTGGTGTTCGGTGTTCAGGCGAGCCGCGGATGGGAGTCCGCGGGTGTGCTTTTTGTTGCACTGCGGCCGGCGACGGCATCCATCCTCCTGGGTGCACGCGGTGCAACGCGTTGTATCCCCTGTCCCCTGTGTCAAGCTGTAGCTCGTAGTAGCAACTTCAGCCGGAAGCGAGTCCCGACGCAGCCATTTTCGGCCACTGATGAACACGGATTTTCATGGATAAACGCGAGGGGCAAACGGCGGGTGAGGCCTGCGGCTCCCCTTCATCTGGTGCCATACACCGGAGCTTTCCAGACTGTTGGCCTTACGCGAAGCCGCGAAGGGAAACGCACGGGGACTCTTGAATCCCTGCGCTGCGGTATGAATCAGCTGGCGTTTTTTGCGCCGCTAATCAACGCTGATAAACGCTGGCGGACACGAATGTCGGTGGGGTTGTGATTCCTCTGTTTCCGTCGTGCTCGTGCTCCGCATTCCACACAACCCCGTTCTTTCACTACGGTCGCAGAGGAAACATCACGGGCGTGCTGCTTCTCGTGTCACGGGGGCGTTTGGCTTCCTCGCGGCCAGCAGTTTCCGCAGTCCGGACAATCTTTTACGGCGCCCAGCCAGAACCAGGCCTGTGCTGCGGGTGCCGGTGACAGCAGTTGGATGTCGCGACGGGCATAGTAGCCTTCGGCCACGCCTTCGGCGTGATCGAGTCGTGCGAGGCAGTCGCTGTCGACTTCGTAGAGTTCACCTGCGATCGACAGACCGGCGGGCCATTCGACCAGTCCGGGATAGTGTCCGAGGTCAAACAGTCGGTACAGGGGGCGGGTGCTGGCGGTTCCAAGCAAGCGGGCGGACTGCAGCAGGTGGTGGAGTGCCCGGCCGCGTTTGAGTGAGCCGTAGACGAAGACGATCGCATTCATGCTGGAAGATCCTGTCGGCGGGTTCTGTCGGTTGCTCGGGAATTCTGCGAATCTGTCTCGGTTTTGGCAACCGCCCCCTGTTCGCAGCCGTCGGAAGATCAATAATCGGGCGGTCCTGTCCTAGCGGTCCTGTGGAGTCGTCCTGCAGGGGGGGCGGTATCGGAATTCTGCGTTGCTGTAGATTGAAGATCAGAAAAGGAACGTCATGTCTCTAAGCAAGCTGCCGGCGACTCTGGCGGAACTCAGGGCTAGTGGCTGGAAATCGCGTTCGGTTAAGCAGGAGATTCGTGAGAATTTTCTGCAGCAGCTTGCGGCGGGTGGTGAACTGTTTCCGGGAATGATTGGTTACGAGCACACAGTGATTCCGGAGATCAGTCTGGCTTTGTTGGCCGGTCACGACATTTTGTTTCTGGGTGAGAAGGGTCAGGGTAAAAGCCGGCTGATGCGGCTGTTGCCTCGTTTTCTGGATCCGGTCATCCCGTATCTGGATTTGCCGGGCTGTGCAGTGCACGAGGACCCGTATGATCCGATTACGAAGCAGGGTCGGGCCTGTGTGGCGGAAAAGTCTGAGTCTGAAATTCCGATTGCCTGGTGGCCTCGCGAGCAGCGTTACGCTGAGCGACTGGCCCCAGGGACTCGTTTTGCCGATATCATTGGCGAAATTGATCCGGCGGCGCTGGCTGCCGGCGCCAGTATGTCGGCCGAAGAGTCGTTGCATTTTGGCCTGATTCCGCGCATGCATCGTGGTCTGTTTGCGATGAACGAGTTGCCTGAGCTGGATGAATTGGTGCAGGTTGGTCTGTTCAACATTCTGGAAGAGCGAGATGTGCAGATTCGCGGGTATCCGATTCAGTTCGACCTGGACGTGATGATTCTGTTTTCAGCCAACCCTGCGACTTACAACCGCAGCGGCAAGGTGATCCCGCAACTGAAGGACCGCATTGGTAGCCTGATTCAGACTCATTACCCCGAGGACCGGGATGCCGGGATTCGGATTATGGAGCAGGAGTGTGAGGTACCGCTGGACGGTCAGTTTGCGGTGGTGGTGCCATGGTTTATGAAGCAGATTGTGGAAGAGATTAGCCGCCGGGCTCGCCGCAGCCGTTACATTGACCAGCAGTCCGGAGTCAGTGCGCGGTTCAGCATCGCCAATTACCAGACGATGATCGCCAGTGCTCGTCGTCGCGGTGCGATCCTCGGTGAAGTCCCTGCGGTGCCTCGGATCAGCGATCTTGGGCATCTGTACGCGTCGTCACTTGGCAAGCTGGAGATTGATCTGATGAGCAGTCATCAGATGAGTGAGAAGCAGGTGCTGGATGCGGTGATTGGCGAAGCCGCGAAGTCGGTGTTTGAGGAGTATGTGGAACAGCACGGGCTGGATGAAATCTCAAAGATCTTCGCGAAGGGAGTACGGATTGAGGTGGGCGATCTGTTGCCCAGTGCTCATTATGAAACCTTATTAAAACGTGTGCCACCGGTGTGGGAACGGGCATTTGAAGTGAATGCGGCCGAGAACGCAGCGATGCGTGCTTCATGTGTGGAATTTGTGCTGGCAGGGCTGCATGCGACTGAGCGGATTAGCAGATCGCAGAAGCACGGTGTGGTCAGTTACGAAGTCTGACGGCAGTCAGTTGCGGTCGCTGAGTGCGATGATAACGGACGCTGTCAGTAGCACGGCGCCCAGCAACCGCAGCAGCATAACGCTGCGGCTGTGCTGCCGTTCTGCGGTGCCGAAGATGCCGGACAGGAGTCGTGTCAGTGCCACTGCCCACAGTCCCCGCAGGGCATACACAATATTGATTCGTGTGGCATCTCCGAAGCGACTCAGCGACCACGACATGCTCATGGCCTGCACCGCCATCAGCAAAGTCCCCAGCAGCAGCGGCACAAGGATTGGCGTGCCGAGCAGCTTACGGGGTCTGTCGGCGAATGGCAGTAGCGCACACGACCACAACCCGGTACACACGAACATCGCGGGCAGAAACACTGCAGCGCCCCAGCGACGTCCCCACAACTGCAGTCCGGCGTCAAACAGTGACAGGGACACCGCTGCCAGCACGGCCAGCCCAATCGTCAGCAGGCTTCGCGGCACAGAACGCTGACTACGATCACCGGCTGCTGCGCCGGCCTGTATAAATCCAACACCCAGTGTCGCCAGTCCGGCACCCACCCAGACCGGTGCGGAAATCGGTTCACCGGCAAGCCCCGACAGAATTACCGCGACGATGATCACTTTGACTCCAAACACCGGAGTCGCCACGGAAACGTCACCGTGCTGATAGGCAAAGTAAGTGAAGACCTGACCGGCTACAAAACTGAGAGCCACGAGGGCCGCCTGCCACCAGCCCTGCTGCGGCAGCAGTTGCCCGGTTGCCAGTCCGCACAGGCCCCAGCCTGCTGCCAGCCAGAAATTTGCCAGCACCGTACTGGTCCAGGGACTGCCGCCAAGCGAGATGGCTCGCTTGGCATTCAGCATCCCGAAAACAAAGACAACACTGGAGAACAGCGGAAACAGCAGGTGCAGCGGCAGTGTCACGGAGCAGCCTGTTCCGAAGCTTCTGAAAACTGCTTCCAGACCGCAGGGATGCTGGCGGCAGCCGCATCGCCGTCGTGAATGTACAGGCCGTACCGCAGTCGAAGTGTCTTGCCCTGCTCCAGATGCACGGGTTTCGATTCACTGACGCCGTTTGTGTAGGCCTTTTCGCCAAACGGGCTGATAGAGAACAGTCCGTAGTCCCGCACGTGATAGCGCGACGGGCGGAAGTTCTCAGGATGATCCATGATCGTCACACCCACAGCTTTGCCAGCCACTTCGCCGCTGTAGTCGACCCATGGAAAGGTGCGGCCCCAGCACCTCGCAGTTGTGGCTGAACCGTCACTGGCTGTGACCCGACCACCATTCTTCTCTTTCATGGAAGGCGCTACGCGAAAGCCAAACAGGCCTTCCTTCGTGTCCTCGAAGACCACCGGGCCATTGACTGCGGCGAAAGTCATGTCGTATTCCAGCAGGCGGTTGGCGTGAATCGTAATCGTCGCTGTCTCCTCGACTTCGGCCTTGCCGGATTCCGGATTCTGCCATGCGTTAGTAGTGCGGATTACGGCCGAGCTGCCTGCGGCCCGGATGATCTCGGTGCTGGAGTTCACAATTTTTCCTTTTTCGGCCCAGAACTTGATTCCGTTGACTTCATCAATGGCGTTCCAGATCCCCTTGTGGTGCGGGTGATCAGCGTCAGAGGCATCGCCAAGGGCTCGGTTCACCACCACACCTCCGGCGGTGGTGACAGGCAGGAAGAAGGGCTTTGGCAGAGTACTGCTGTAGTTGAAGGTGGTGAAGGGCTGGCCGCTGATGCGAATGTCCAGGGTGCTGCCTTCACCCTTGCTGACAGTCACCTGATCGGCGGCCGTGACTGGCGCTGGGTTACTGGTGAGCAGCAGGCAGGGGCAGATAAAAGTCAGGAACAGACGGGTAATCATCGGTGGCCTTTCTTATCAGTATACGGAATCTGCTGCGGCATTCTGCAGCCCAGGCATCCTAACGATTCCCGTGAGATCCGCCCAGAGACTGGGGGATTAGCCGGGAAAGGGGCGTTTTCGGCGAATTTTGCTCGCTTCCCATGTTTCCTGCCTTCCCGCTTCCCGCTCGATTCTGCCTCCTGACGGGGACGGGTTTACACGGTCTGCCAAAACCGATATACCTTAAGCTCAATTCGCGGACTGGACGTCGCCTGCATTCGGAGCAGGCAGCCGGAGCAAATCCTCGGATGACCGAATGAACGACACCAAAGTCATCGGGTACCTGTTTTCGATGGAGGAAGCTACCTGTGTCGGATATTACTGATAAAGTTATTTCAATCGTCGGCGATCAGCTGAACGTACCACGAGAAGAAATCACACGCGACAGCTCGTTCGTAGACGACCTGAAAGCCGATTCTCTCGATATCGTTGAACTTGTGATGGCTCTTGAAGACGAATTCGAAGTCAAGATTCCTGACGAGGACTACGACAAGATCAAGACCGTTGGCAATGCCATTGATTACATCAACGGAAAATCAAAATCCTGATCGTGTCGGCTGAATGTTCCGGACAATCTGGCGGAAAGACGGCAGAGCGGATGCTCTGCCGTCTTTCACCATTGCCCTGGTAGTTCCATCAGCCTGCTTCTGCGCCGAAAGCTGAGTGTATGTCACGCCGTCGAGTAGTGGTGACAGGCCTTGGCGTTGTCACCCCGCTTGGCTGCGAACTGGACGACGTCTGGGACGCTGTGTGTCGCGGTAAAAGTGGCGTCGGCCTGGTGGAAAGATTCGACTGCCGCGAATTTAAGGTTCGCTTCGGCGGAGAAATTCGGCAGTTCGACGCCAGCCGTTACCTGCAGATGGATGCTCGCGATCTGCGTCGCGCCGATCGCTTTTCGCAATTCGCAATGGTGGCTGCCGAACAGGCGGTGGTGCAGGCCGGTATCAACTTCAGCACGGGCGATGCTTATCGCTACGGCGTGCTTGTCGGCAGCGGAATCGGGGGGCTCGACGAAATCGAGCTGCAGCATTCCGTGCTGTTCGATCGCGGTCCCGATCGCATCTCGCCGTTCATGATTCCCAAGCTGATCATCAACGCAGCCAGCGGAAATCTGTCCGTACGCTGGAAGCTTCGCGGACCAAACACCTCCGTCTGCACTGCCTGCGCTTCCGGCACCAATGCCATCGGTGATGCCTTCCGCATGATCCAGTGTGGCATGGCAGATGTGATGGTCGCGGGAGGCACCGAAGCGGCGCTCACGCCCATGGGCATCGCCGGCTTCGCACGCATGGGTGCACTGTCGGTCCGCAATGATGCCCCCCAGGAAGCCAGTCGACCGTTCGATGTTGATCGCGACGGTTTTGTGCTGTCCGAAGGTGCCGGGATTCTGATTCTGGAAGAACTGGAATTTGCCCTGCGTCGCGGTGCGCGCATCCTCGCAGAAGTCTGCGGATACGGACTGTCCTCAGACGCCACTCACCTGACATCTCCGGATCCGCAGGGGACGGGAGCGGCGCGAGCAATTCAGGGGGCCATCCTCGATGCCGGTGTGAAGCCGGATGATATCGATTACATCAATGCTCACGGCACCAGCACGCCCCTTGGCGATGTCGCGGAAACCAACGCCATTCGGACTGTCTTCGGACAGCATGCAGACGCCATTGCCGTCTCCAGTACAAAAAGTCAGCTGGGACATTTGCTGGGGGCGTCCGGCGGAGTCGAATCGGCATTCTGTGTGCTGGCCCTCGAACGCCAGTTGGCACCACCCACGATCAATCTGGACCACCCGGATCCCGCCTGCGATCTGGACTATGTGCCGCACGAACCACGCAGCATGCGGATTCGCTGTGCCATGAAGAACAGTTTTGGGTTTGGTGGCCACAACGCCTGCCTTGTCTTTCGCGAATACCGCTGAGACCGTCGATTGTTTTTCATCAGAAGTCTTAAGTTTTTGCCAAGAACATGTTGAAACAACAATTGTTTTTACACTAATTCGAATATTAGGTTGTTGACGCTTGCCTGCTTTTCCTTTTCTGACCGTTGCCACCCCATGAAGAATCCTCTGCTGGCTGAATATTTCTTCCTGCAAATCGCCGTGATATTGACGGTCTGCCGGATCGTCGGCATTGTGGCTCGCCGCTTCGGGCAGCCGCAGGTGGTGGCTGAGATGATTGCGGGTGTGTGTCTGGGGCCATCGCTGCTGGGGCTGTTTTTTCCTGAGCTGCAGGCGGCCATTTTCCCCTGGGACGCCAAAACTCGCGATTCACAAAGCTACATCTACCCGGTCTCGCAGTTGGGACTGGCGCTATACATGTTTATTGTGGGGATGGAGTTTCGTCTGGATATTGTGCGATCGCACTGGAAAAGTGCGGTTGCCGTATCGCTCGCCGGAATGCTCAGCCCATTCCTGCTGGGTAGTCTGCTGGGACTGTACTTTCACAGCTCCACAGATCTGTTTCCGGCGGGCTCAACAGCATGGGCGTCTGCCATCTTTCTGGGTGCGTCCATGTGCATCACGGCTTTCCCGATGCTGGCCCGCATCATCCACTTCAAAGGGCTCAACGGTACGCGTATGGGCACCGTAGCCATCGGTGCCGGGGCCATCGACGACGGCTGTGCCTGGTGTCTGCTGGCAGTTGTGCTGTCCAGCATCGAGAAATCGCCCACAGCGGCACTGATCAGCATTGGTGGTGGAGTTGTTTTCGTCCTGGTGGTCTCGCTGCTGCTGCGTCCGCTGCTGCTGCGTCTGGAACGCCTGCTGACTCGTGACGGCCGGCTGACTGAACCAGGCCTCGTGATCTGTCTGGCTCTGATGGCCCTGGGGGCACTGACGACGGACAAACTGGGGCTGCACGCGGTGTTTGGTGGTTTCATCGTTGGCACTGCCATTCCGCGCGGCGCGATGGTTCGCGGCGTGACGGAAAAAGCCGAACCTTTGACAGTGGCGCTGCTGCTGCCCATGTTTTTCACTTTCAGCGGGCTCAATACCAGAATCGGTCTGCTAAACACGACTTCCGGCTGGCTGATGTGTCTGCTGGTGATGGCGGTGGCGATGATTGGCAAAGGAGTCTCCTGCTGGATGGCCGCGCGGGCTACCGGATTCCCCAACCGAGAGGCGATTGGAATCGGCATCCTCATGAATGCGCGCGGCCTGATGGAACTGATCATCATCAACATCGGTCGCGAACGCGGTCTGATTTCCGACCAGCTGTTTGCTATGCTGGTGATCATGGCCATTGTCACCACCCTGATGGCTTCGCCGATCTTCGATCGCCTTGTCGGCCCCACAACCCCGCCCGCCGACGCTTAGTGCGCGGTCCCGCTACCCCGCAACTCTAGCTTTCCAGACGCCGACGACAAAACTCCCGAATGTGCCGTGGAACGGCACATTCGGAGCGGAAACAGGGCGTTTTTTGGGCAGATCTCGGGCTGGAAGACCCGAGCCACGGAAAACGCAAACAGGCTAGCCAGCAGGGTTGCTCGAGCACGAGCACGACTTCCCGCAGCACAAGAACCGCAACGCACCCATACATGTCCATGCGTTTGGTGACGTATCGCCACCCACTGCCCACTGAACACTGAACACTTCTCAGGCCTTGGGTTCTTCTGTCTTTTGTCCTGCTTCGGGTACGGGTGCGTCGGCTTCCGGGGCTGCAGCGGTCGGGACCGCCCCTGCGCCCATCGCCGCATTCAGGGCCTCCAGTTGACTTGGATAATCCGCTACGGCTGTTGCCGGATAGTCCTTCGTCATCCAGCGCACCAGCAGGTCGATGTCAGTTTCTGCAAGCTGCTGCGGACTGTAGGCAGGCATGCGGTTCTTTGCCCCGTAATGCCGCCCGGCACCTGGATTGCGAATGAAGTCCTTCAGCCAAGCCTGGGAGCCATATTTCGCCATGATCGGATAACCACTGGCACTGGAATCGTCCGGTGTCGCCGGGAAGTCCTGACCAATCGTTTCGTGGCATGAAGCACACGAAGTACCGCTCAGTGCTCCGGCCCAGCTGCCGTCAACCGCCAGAGCTTTGCCCTTTTGCACAAGTGCAGAGTCATATTCTGTTTGAGCATGCCCGGCTTCGGCAGCCAAAAACTCAACCAGGGCCGAAACATTGTCCGCATTCTCGGCCGACTTCAGCGACTCGACATTGTCACCGGTCCAGTTGGCCATTTCGGAACCATCCGGATCCACAAAATCAACCGACTCGCCCGCCGCCGTCTTTTGTTTGGCCTCCGCATACCAGCCGGCGTTCTTCAGCCAGCGGAAATGGCTGGAATAATCCACCACGATAGCCCGCATCCAGTCGCGGCTGCCGAAGTTGCCAAGGTCCGCAGCGGTGGGCGGAGTCAGCGGGGGGGGGCCGGTCTGGCCGGGCTGCACAGCATCCGTCAGCAGTGATCCGCGTCCGTCATGCCCGTTCCAGCGATGGCAGCTGGCGCAATGCTGAGCAAACAGGCGGGGACCCTGTGTGAACGGGTCACGCCGCAACAGTGCTACCGCACCCTCCACCGGGATCTTGTCCGGACCCGCTGCCAGTTCAATCGCTCGACCGGCATCCCGATGCGATTCAGCCAGTGCAGCCTGATGTCCGCGATCATTCGCATCCTCGTAGAAGGCCAAAACCGTGAGGGCCAGGACACCGAATGACAGCAGCCACATAAAGCCCTTGTTCACCTGATGGCCGAATCGACCGAGCAGACGCTCAGTTAACGGCATGACCGCGATGATTCCCATGATCACACCCGGAACAATGATGGCGCCGAAAGTCAGCCCCAAAGCCTCCACAGCGTGAAAACGCAGGAAACGGAACAGGAACAGGAAGTACCATTCAGGACGTGCCGCGTCGAACTTCACCGCCGGGTCAGCCGGGGCACTCAGTTCGGCAGGTCGCAGCACAGCCAGCAGCAGCACCGTAGCCAGCACCGCCAGACAGGCAACCGCATCCTTCAGCACCTGATCAGGCCAAAATGTGGTATCCGGAGCATGCTTAGGATCATGGACCGTCAGTCCATGGCGGCGAAACACGTAGATATGCAGTGCCAGAAAGCCCACCAGCAGCGCCGGCAGCATACCGGCATGCATGGCGAAGAAGCGAGTCAGTGTCAGGTGGCCGTAATCACGACCACCCTGAGCCAGTGTCTGGACCTCAGCACCAACCACCGGAGTCGCACTCATGATGTTGGTGGTGACCTGTGTCGCGTAATAGCCCTTCTGGTCCCATGGCAGCAGATAACCCGTCAGCGACAGACCCAGCACAATCATCATCAGCACGATGCCCAGCCAAAAATTGATTTCTCGCGGAGCCTTATACGCGCCGTCAATCACCACCTGCATCAGATGGATGGCCATCAGCACCACCATTGCCTGTGCCGCATAGTGGTGCAGCCCGCGAATCACATAGCCCAGAAACATCTCATGCTGAATGTAATACACACTTTCCCATGCAGTGCGAGTGCTGGGGCTGTAGGCTGACCACAGCATGAACCCGGTAATCACCTGCACGGCAAACGTGAATACCAAAGTACTGCCCCAGACGTAACGCCAGCGGGCACCACCCGGAACTCGCTCGTACAAAGCCTCATGCATCAGAGATTTCACGCCGACACGATTGTCCAGCCAGCTCAGAAGTGCATTCATCACATCAGATCCCGAGATTCAGTAGCGCTGTCACGGCAGCGGGAATTGGCAAGCCAGAATTGACACCCAAACAGCCCTCGTAGTCACACCGGAATCTTCTCTGCCGTGGCACGGCGGAAGTTTTGAAATTTCACCCAGATCTCGCTGCCCGCTGTATCCTCGCGACCCTCAGTTCGCATTGACACTTCCAGCCCGTCCATGTCCCGCGGAGGAACCTCGTTGGACTTGCGACCATCAAGGCCAAAAGCACTGGTATGACACGGGCAAAAGAAGTCGTTTTCGGCTCGGCGATAATTCACCGAACAACCGAGATGCGGACAAACTGAACTGAACGCCAGAATCGGGCCATCACCCACCTTGCGCAGCCAGATGCTGCCGACCGGAACATTGCGAAAACGATTCCATGCGTCTTCGATGTCGTCGAAGACGGTGACGGAAACAGGAGTTCCGTCGGCGGGGATCGCTTCACGGTTCACATTCAGTCGCAGAAAACCCTGCTCGTCCTTCCGCGCTGAACCGCCGCCGGTACCACCCGTCGGCTGCTTCTTGCGCAGAATCGGGTCCAGAAAGAACAGACCGCCCAAAGTTGCCGGTATGGCCATAATGGCCGTACTGATCAAGGCTGTCAGACCCTGGATCAGCAAACCGCGTCGCGGAGTATCAGCGGGACCACTGGCATGGCCCCCCTGACAACATGACGCTTGGCCTTCAGCCGCTGCTGCAGCATTGTTTTGTGTTTCTGTCACGTGGCAGGATCCGAACGGGAGTGCACTCAGAAAGAAGTTGGCTGGACCGCTTCTCCAGCCGGCGAGTTGATTTTTGTATTTGAAGCGTTCGGCTCGGCGAACACAAATGAAGAATTCTATCCTGACTACGCCGTCTCATATTGGGAATTCTGCGGGTGGCCCTCCGGACAACTGAAGGTCGCTGGACAGATTGTCAGTGGCAGTGACGCCAAATCCCGCGGTCAGTCGGCTTCCTGCACGTTTTCTGCGTTAACGGAGGCGGGCGGACTTCGGTCTGACCAGTGAACGATTTGCGGACGAAATTCTCATCTGCGTCGGTTTCCCAGGATTCAGCGTGGACGATTTGAGTCCGGCGGAGTGGAAATTACACTGTTGGCTGCTGGTGGAACATAGTGACCTCACAGGTAACACCATGAACAGGCTCCCGGATACTCCGGATTTCCGCAGGAATCGCAAATTGCGTATTGGTGCTGTCAGCTACCTGAATTCGCGACCGCTCGTCCAGACACTGGCTCGTCACGCCCCGCTGGCATCGCTGACGCTGGATTATCCTAGTAGGCTGGCGGATCAGTTGGCTGCCGGTCAACTGGACGTAGCGCTGATTCCTTCGGTGGAATATTTTCGGCGGCCTGGGTACGAGGTGGTCTCGGACGCTTGCGTGGCAGCTCGCGGTGAAGTGCTCAGCGTCAAACTTTTCTGTCGCGTGCATCCCGGGCAGATTCGTCGGCTGGCTCTCGACGAAGGGTCACGCACCAGCGCCGCGCTGACAAAGGTGATTCTGGCTGAACATTACGGTGTGTTTCCCGAGACTGAATCGCTGAAGATGCAGTGTACCACTGTAGATACTCAGGCCGATGCGGTGCTGCTGATTGGCGATCGTGCGATGCACAGTCCGCCGGGCGAATTTGCTGAGGTCATAGACCTCGGACAGTTCTGGAATTCCTGGACAGGCCTCCCTTTTGTGTTTGCCATGTGGGTGGCTCGGCAGGACGCGGCTGTGGACGGCATTGACGAGGTGTTGGCGGCAGCCCGTGATGAGGGTGTGCGGATGGCCGCTGAGATTGCTCGCACAGAAGCTCCCAGGCTGGGACTTGATCCTCAGTATGCCCACCGCTATTTGACTCGAAATCTGCACTATCATTTAACTTCTGCCGAAAAAAACGGGTTGCGACTGTTCTGCAGCCTTGCCGCTCGGCACCAACTGGTGAATCCCGATGTTGAACTCATCTTCCGAGATCTCGTACCTGCTTGACAAGGCGGCTGAGGGTGGGCGTCTGACACGAGCCGAGGGTCTGCAGTTGCTGCAGTCTGGTGATCTGACCGCGCTGGGGGCAGCGGCGAATCGGGTCACTGAGCGGCTGCACCCGGAACCGTTCCGCACTTACAACATTGACCGCAACATCAACTACACGAACGCCTGCACGGCGGTGTGTGATTTTTGTGCGTTTTACCGGCCGCCCAGCCATCCGGAAGTGTATGTCCTGCCGCTGGACGTGCTGCTGAAAAAGATTGAAGAGACGGTGGCCCTCGGCGGAGACCAGATTCTGCTGCAGGGCGGTCTGCATCCGAAGCTGCCGCTGGAGTGGTACGAAGAGATGCTCAGCACATTGCGGCGGCATTACCCGCAGGTCAACATTCACGGTTTTAGTCCGCCGGAGATTTATCACTTCACAAAAATCAGCAAGCTGCCGCTGAAAACGGTTCTGCAGCGTCTGCAGGAGGCCGGACTGGGCAGTCTGCCTGGCGGTGGTGGTGAGATTTTGGTGGATCGCGTCCGCAAATCGATTACTCGGGGCAAGGTTTTGACGGACGACTGGCTAAACGTAATGCGGGTGTGGCACGAGCTGGGCGGCCGTTCTTCAGCGACGATGATGTTTGGTCACGTGGAGACTCTGGAGGAGCGAATTGAGCATCTGGAGCGACTGCGGCAACTGCAGGACGAGACAGGTGGTTTCACGGCTTTCATTTGCTGGACGTTTCAGCCTGAACACACTGATATGTCGCACATTCCCCCGGCGGGAGCTTTTGAATACCTGAAGACACAGGCTGTGAGTCGCCTGTATCTGGACAATTTCCCGAACATTCAGTCGTCTTGGGTGACTCAGGGCGAGAAGGTTGGTCAGCTGGCGTTGTTGTTTGGGGCGAATGACATGGGCAGTCTGATGATTGAAGAGAATGTGGTATCGCAGGCGGGGACTGTGCATCATTTGACGGTGGACACGATTCGGCGATGTATTGAGAGTGTGGGATACATTCCGCGTCAGCGGAATGTGTTTTACCAGTACATTGATTCACCTGTTTCGGTCTGAATTTGCGGGTTTGAGTGAATTTAGCGGCAAAACCTGCCGGTATTTGGTGGTTGAGGGAACGGGTGCGGAGTCAGATCTGTTTTTTGGGTATTCCTGGTTTTCAGGATTCCCGCGATCGCCTGCTTTTGCCGGGTTTTTTGCGATCTGCTGCATTGATTCTGCGTCTCCCTTTCACTAGACTGCTGGACTTTCCATTCCGGAATTCCGATAACCCATGACCTTTTGGGTTTTGGGTCTGATCTGGGATCTGGTGTTCAGACTGGTGTTGTTTAGTTCAGTTCACGGCCTGCAATCATCGCGGGCAAGGAAAAGAAGTTCCATGCTGGCACTTGGCAAAACATGGATGGCGAAGAAGGAAGAAGTCGGAGGTCGCGAATGGTTTGTGGTTGACGGCGACAATCAGATTGTGGGCCGTCTTGCAACTCAGATCGCCACAGTTCTGATGGGGAAGCACAAGCCTGGGTATACTCCGCATGTCGACACTGGTGACTACGTGATTGTGGTCAACTGCGAATGTGTTCGCTTCAGCGGCAGCCCGATGCAGCATGCTGAAATTCCTTACTTGACCACCAAGATGGCGGCCAAGGAGTACGATCGGTTCACTGGTTATCCGGGTGGTCGTCGTGTCCGCACTGCTGTGCAGACATTGCAGCATCGCCCTGAACTGCTGATTCAGGAAGCTGTTCGTCGCATGTTGCCAAAGAACAAACTGGGTCGCCACATGCTGAAGAAGCTGCGTATATTTACTGGTCCTAATCACGATCATCAGTCACAGCAGCCCAAGCCGTTCCCGGAATACCTGCTGCCTCGCTGATTGCATGCTGAATCGATTCGGGTGGCTGGTCAGATACCGGGCTGCCTTCACGGAATTCTCGTTCATAGTCCAAGGATTTTTCAATGAGTTCGGGTGACCTGACTGCTCCTGAAGTCCCATCATCGACTCTTCCCGAACTGACCATGTCGGGCGGTGCTGTGGCTGACCCAACTTTTCAGCCCACGATTCGCGGCAAGATTGACCGTTTTGGGGTTGCCATGGGAACTGGTCGTCGCAAGACATCGGTGGCTCGTGTGCGAGTAAAGGCAGGCTCAGGGAAATTCATCATCAACGGGCGACCGCTGGAGGACTTCCTGCGTGTCGAGCGTGACCGCGAAAGCGTCATGATTCCGTTGAAGGTGGTTGGCAAGGTCGGTCAGGTGGACATTTCCATCCGCGTTCAGGGTGGTGGCATTACCGGTCAGACTGGCGCCATTGTGCTCGGACTGGCTCGTGCTCTGCAGGGCATGAACCCGAACTGGCATCATGACTTGGCCACGATGGGCCTGTTGACTCGCGACGACCGCATGGTCGAACGCAAGAAGTATGGCTTCAAGAAAGCTCGTCGCAGCTTTCAGTTCTCAAAACGCTGACAGTGTTTCTGACGGTGGCCGGTTTCAGTGCCATCACTCAGTTGATCTTTCCCGAATCCCTGCCGGAAGCGTCCAGCAGGGATTTTTTTTCGAGCCGGCGCCGCTGCGTCTAAGCTTGATCAAATCAGGAGGCGAGCAGCCGTGCGGGACGCCTATGAAAACCTGATTTTTCCTGATGTCATGCTGATGATTCAGGAAGATGACATTAAGGGGCTGGCGGCGTTCTGCGGCGTGGTGCATCCGGCGTCGGTTGCAGAGATCCTCGAGGAACTTGAAGATCAGCAGGTCTGGCGGATTCTGGATCAGGCGGATGACCAGCTGCGGGTTGAGATCTTTGAGTTTCTGTCACTGAAGCGGCAGACGGAACTCGTGGAATCGCTCGACGAAAATCGATTGTCGCACCTGCTGGAGTGGATGTCGGCGGACGACCGTGTTGACTTGTTGTCGTGTATTCCTGAGACGCGTCGGGAAGACGCACTGCGCCTGATTGCTCAGGCAGAGCGGAACGAAATTCGCCGGATGCTGTCTTATGACGAAGACAGTGCCGGAGCGGTGATGACGTCTGACTATGCGTCTTTGCCGGCATCGATCACCGTCCTGGATGCTCTGGCGCGCCTGCGGCAGCAGGCCCCTGACAGCGAAAGCATTTATTACGTTTACATTCTTGGTGAAGACCGGCACCTCGAGGGTGTGATTTCGCTGCGGCAGCTGATCCTTGCTCGCCCGGAAACTCGCCTGTCCGAGATCATGAAGCGTGATCCGATTCGGGTGCGGGTGACGGAATCGCGAGTTGTGGCGGCCGAGATGCTGGGGCGATACAACTTCATTGCCGTGCCGATTGTTGATGATGCTGATCGGCTGGTCGGCATTGTGACTCACGACGATGCTCTGGACGTGGTGCAGGAGGAAGCAACAGAAGACGCATATCTTCAGAGCGCCATGGCACCGCTCGAGGATACCTATCAGGCATCGCCGCTCTTTGAGATTCTCTGGAAGCGTGGCGTCTGGCTCTTGTTCCTGTCCTTTGTGGCTCTGATGAATGCACATGTGATTGACCACTATCGCGGCACCGCGGATGCTCCGAATGCGGCTCCTGTCGGAACCGGTCTGTCTTCGCTGATTCTGCTCTTCCTGCCTCTGGTGATGGCCAGTGGCGGCAACGCGGGTTCGCAGTCGGCGACGCTGTTCATTCGCATGTTTGCCCTGCGACCTTCCGAGGGCCTTGGCAGCTCCAGTCTGGTGAAGGATCTTCCGCTGGTTGTTCGAGAGCTGCTGATTGGTTTGTGTCTGGGGTCAACGCTGGCCTTTCTGGACTTCGCGGTGGCGTGGCTGTGGTTTGGTCGCAGTATGTACGAATCATCGGTGATCGCTGCCACGGTTGTGATGGTGGTTACTCTGGGAACGTCCGCCGGCTCGCTGCTGCCGCTGCTGTTCCGTCGCCTTGGCATGGATCCTGCCATCATGTCGAATCCGCTGATCGCCGCGATGATCGACGTGCTGGGCGTAATTCTGTTCTACGAGATCGGCCTGCTGGTACTGACCTAGATTTGCTCCAAAAAAAGTCACTGTCTGCAGTTGGAATTGAGCGGTCGGTTTGCTGAGATGCCTGCTGTTCTTCCGCCGTGAATGCGTTTTTTTGCGCAGTGACAGGAGAGACCGGTCATGCAGGGACCAGGCTGCAGTATTCGGCGTGTATCGTGGTGCAGTGTAATCGCGGTGGCGCTGCAGATCGTGGCGACTTCCGTGCCAGTCTGCCAGGCAGAAGATCCGCTGGTGCTGGTTTCATCATTCGCTGGCGGCACGGATGGCGGCATCACGGCCTTTCGACTGCAGAAGTCGACTGGTCGGCTGACTCAGGTACACCGTACAGCTCCGGTACCTCAGCCCTTTTTCTTTGACGTGTCGCCCGATCGTCGGCAATTGTTCAGCATTCATGCCGAGACATTTGGCGGGCCGGCAACCGAACAGCTGGCTGCCTGGAAACTGGATGCCGCCACGGGACAGTTAACTCCGGTCAATCGCCGGACGACTCGAGGTACAGCATCCTGTTTTGTTGAAGTTGATCGCACCGGTCGCATGGTGCTGTGTGCGAATTATGCTTCGGGCAGTGTTGTGGCCTGGCGCATTCAGCCGGACGGATCTCTTTCTGAACCTTCCGCATTTGTGCAGCATCAGGGCAGCAGCATCAATGCGGCGCGGCAGAAAGAGCCTCACGCGCATTGTTTTGTGATCAGTCCGGACAATCGTTTTGCCTACGCTGCGGACCTTGGTACGGATCAGGTGCTGTGTTATCAACTGAATCCTGAAACGGGGGAACTTCAGCCTGCTGCTCAGCCCTTTGTTCGTACCATGCCGGGTGCCGGGCCGCGCCATCTGACCTTTGATCCCGCCGGACGTCATTTGTACGTGATCAACGAGCTGCTGAATTCGGTGACGACTTTTCAGTACCTGCCGGAGAGCGGATTTCTGATTGAGCAGCAGATGATTTCGACACTGCCGGTGGACTTCAAGGGTGAAAGTTACTGTGCTGACCTCAAGATTACTCCAAATGGTCGTTTCCTCTACGGCACCAATCGCGGGCATGACAGTCTGGCCATGTATCGCATCGCGGAAGATGGCCGTCTGACACTGCTTGGTTTTGAGCCGGCGGGCGGCAAAGGTCCGCAAAATCTGGCTATCACCCGCGATGGCGAACTGCTGCTGTGCGGCAACATGCCGGGCAACAGGCTGATGGTGTTTCGAATTGACCAGCAGACCGGTGACCTGACTGCCCAGGGCGATGGAATTGAAATCCCTGGTCCGTCGTGCATTCGCATTTTGGACTGACCACTTTCCAACTCATAAGGATCCAGGAAATGCGATGTTTTACAACCCTTGCTGCAGTGGGATGTTGTTTGTTGTCCGCGCCATTGCTGGCTGACGATTTTCAGTACCAGTTTGAAGCGATTTCAGTTCCGAAGGCAACTGCGGACGAGCCTGTGCGGGGGCAGTTGTCGGTTGCGGCGGCGGCGAAGTATCTGGAGCATGGTTCTGCGGCCTGGAACGGACAGCGCAAGTGTGTCAGTTGCCATACCAACGGCACCTACATGACGATTCGACCGCTGCTTTCGAAAAAGCTGGGACCGCCGGACGAGGCGAACCGAGTATTCTTTGCAGAGCAGTTGCAGAAGCTGCAGGCAGAACCTCTCGATCGACTGAAACAGTCTACTCGCCCGGCTCAGGTGATCTACATCGCGGCGGGACTGGCGGAGTGGGATGCATCGGTTGGCGGATCCCTGTCGCCCGAAACAGAAACAGCTCTGGAACTGATGTTCCGCATTCAGACTGAAGAGGGTACCTGGGGAACTCTGGACTGCTGGCCACCGTTCGAATCAGACGCCTGGCATGAAGCAACAGTTGCTGCGATGGCCGCGGCTGCTGCTCCGGGCTGGATCGCCAAAGTGCAGGCCAGTCCCGATTCACCGACTGCTGCTGGCCTGGAGAAACTGCGTCAGTATCTGCGAACCAGGCCACCGCTGCACGATTACAGTCGAGTTCTGCTGCTGTGGACTGCTGCTCGAATGCCCGATCTGCTGACTGAGGCTCAGCGACAGGACCTGCAGCAGATGCTGCTGAAGCATCAGAAGTCGGATGGCAGCTGGTCCATTCGTTCGTTCGCTGCACCGGAAGCCTGGGGTGGCGGAAACCGCGCGGCCAAACTGAAAGCGGAACCGGAATTCAGTGATCCTCCGGGAGATGGTCATATGACCGGTCTGGCCATTGTTGTGCTCAGAGAAAATGGCCTGCCGGCCAGTGACGCGGCCATTCAGAAGGGCCTCGGCTGGCTGAAAAGCAACCAGCGGGAAAGTGGTCGCTGGTGGACTCGTTCACTGAATACCGATTCCTGGCATTTTATTACTTACAGCGGCACGGCCTATCCACTGTTGGCGCTGCAGCTGTGCGACGAACTGCCTGTTGCCGGAGTCAGTCCATGAAGCATACAGCAGGCTTGTTTTGGTCACTGCTGCAGGCCCTGCTGCTGGCAGCGGGCCTGCAGTGCCGCGCCGTGGCAGATGAGCGTCCGCTCAACGTCGTGGTGCTGGTGGCGGACGATCTGGGGCAGCGGGACCTGGGCTGTTATGGCAGCACATTTTATGAAACGCCGGCACTCGATGCACTGGCTGCCGGCGGTGTGCGGTTTAGTCGCGCCTATTCGGCCTGCCCGGTCTGTTCCCCCACGCGGGCAGCGCTCACAACCGGCCGCTATCCGCAGCGCAGCGGCATCACCGATTACATCGGTGCTGCCCAGCCGCAAGCCTGGAAACGAAATACGCGACATCTGCCTGCCCCGTACAGTCTGCAGCTGGCACTGCAGGAAACGACCGTTGCGGAAATCCTAAAAGCTCGCGGTTACGCCACGTTCTTCGGTGGCAAATGGCATCTTGGCGGTGACGGTTTTCTGCCGGAGCAGCAGGGCTTTGACGTGAATCTTGGCGGACTGGCTCAGGGTGGTCCATACGGCGGAAAAAAGTACTTCTCGCCCTACGGCAACCCGAAGCTGCCGGATGGACCTGAGGGCGAACATCTGCCCGATCGTCTTGCCAGCGAAGCAGTGCGGTTCATGGAGACGCATCGGGATCAGCCGTTCCTCGTCTGGCTGCCCTTCTACGACGTGCATACTCCGCTGATGGCACGTGACGATCTGCGACTGAAGTACCAGCAGAAACGGGCAGCGCTGCCGCAGCGGGACGTGTTTGCTGATGAACCGCCGCGAAAGGTCCGCATGTCGCAGGACCATGCCGTGTATGCGGGCATGGTGGAAGCGATGGATCAGGCTGCCGGGAAAATTCTGCAGGCTTTGGATCGACTGCAGCTCTCGGAAAGAACGCTCGTCATTTTCACCAGCGACAATGGCGGATTGTCCACCAGCGAAGGTTCGCCAACTTCCAATCAGCCGCTGCGTGCCGGCAAAGGCTGGCTGTATGAAGGCGGCATTCGGACTCCCTGCCTGATGCGTTTGCCTGGCAGGATACCTGCCGGAGTCACCTGTGAGACACCAGTGATGAGTATTGATTATCTGCCGACCATCGTGGATTTCTGTGGTGCCGATGAAGCCGGAAAACTCAGTTTTGACGGCCAGCCCCTCAGAGCACAGCTGCAGCAGCCAGAACGCACAGACCTGACTCGAACATTGTTCTGGCAGTATCCGCACTACGGCAACCAGGGTGGAGCCCCGGGGGCTGCCGTGCTGCAGGATGGCTGGAAGCTGATTGAGTGGTTTGATGACGACCGCGTGGAGCTGTTCCGTGTGTATGAAGACACGGGGGAACAGCGGAACGCTGCGTCCGAGCATCCGGAGGTTGTCGCCGGACTGCAGGCCAAACTGCGGGACTGGCAGACGCAGGTGGGCGCCAAACGTTCTGCTGTGAATCCAGCCTGGAATCCGCAGCAGCCTGCAGGACGCTAGCCGCCGCTGTCCTTGCTGCTGCAGGCGATCCCCTTTTGTGTGCTGCCGCTGTGTTTCGGGTGGTGCAGGACCTGCGGGACTTACAGGACCCATGGATCTGTATTCACAGCCCCTCGCGGTTACTAACGCCCGGCACCTGCCGGCGCGCCCAACTCTGCGATCATCCGTTGCAATCCGTGTCTGCAAACCCACGCCTCCATTCGTCTTCATCGGTGCGTTAAAAACCGCCCCCTCTGCCCGCTGCAAAAATCCACTTTGAGTCCATGACTTTTCCGGGATCGCTCAGTAAAATTCCGGCATGTCCGCCAACCGAAAAAGATGCATTCAGCGGCTTGCCGCTCTGCTGCTCTGCTGCTGCACTCTGCCGCTGCAACCGGCGTCCGCCCAAAATCCGCCTGCCGCATCTGCCGGCAGCGACTGGCGTACCGGCTTCCGTGGCTTTCAGATGCTGCTGGAAGAACAGGGCCTGCAAAGCGAAAGTGACGCTGAACAGGTGCTCCAGTTTCCTCGCCAGTCCGTCATTCTTGTGCTGGGCAGGCTCAGTGACTTTCCCAATCGCGACTGGCTCAGGCTGCGGCGTTTTGTCGCTCAGGGCGGCGCACTTCTGGTGGCGGGTGAAGAATCATTCCGGCTGCCAGGTGTTACAAACTTCACGGCTGGTCCTGCGGAATCGATCGATCCTCGCGAATACTATCTGCAGCATAGTGATGTGCTGGCACTGCCCTGTCAGCCGGACACACCGCTCACTGCCCAGCTCAGCACCATTGTCGTGAATCGCACTGCCTGGATGACTCCGCCGGAAGACGAATCGCTGACATGGACTACGATTGTCAGGCTTTCCAAAGCGACGATTCCCTCTGCGGCGGTCGGGCAGCCTGTGCTGTTGCTGGGCCAGGATACTCAAAACAGCGGCGGTGTGATGATTCTCTGTGCTGATGGCAGCCTGCTTGCTGACGGCATGTTGTGGCACGCAGACAATTCGATTCTGGCCATCAATGCCGCCGCTCTGCTCTGTCGCGGCGATCGTGCTCGTCTGGCCGTGCTGGAATATGGCGGTATTCCGCAGCCGGCGCTGGATTCGCCCAGTCCACTCAACTCCATGCCGCCCGGTCCGTTCAATCCGCCACCGCCCCAGTCTCTGCCTCGCAGTCGCCCGCAGCCTCGCCGTGAACAGTTTCAGGCACCGCCACCACCGGCGTTAGATCTGAAAACCACCGTCGCCACCATGAATGCACTGCTGGACAAAGTTCAGAAAACCAACCTGCTCAATGAAACACTCCGCGATCGCCCCCGCAGTATGCCACCGGGTGCCTGGCTGCGAACGGTACTGCTGCTGATCGGCAGCTGCGTGGCCGTCTGGCTGCTGCTGAAATTGCTCCGCAATCGCCGCAGTCCGCTGCCCGAATGGAAAGCTCGCGCAATGCAGTCGCTGTTCAGTGTCACCAGTGCACGTCAGGTTGCCGGTTGCGAATTCGGACCTGCCTCCGAAATTCTGTGTCGCGAATTCTGCCTGCAGGTCACAGGTTCAGATTACGAACTGGACTGGCTGAAGCTCAGGTCAGATTCTCACAAGGCACCGCTGGTGGAAAATCTGGCCCGGGCCCAGCGGAATGCTCTCAACGAAATCGTCGCGATTGCCACCAACGGTGCTTTGCCGCAGTTCACGCGAAAGCGATTCGAACATCTGGGAGCATCCATTCGCCAGTTGTGGCTGCAGCATCGGCAGCGTCCGCTGCTGCCGGCCAGCGCCACAACGGTCGCCGCCGACTAGGCCCGCACTAACCCCTCGACAACTTCCCCATGAATGTCCGTCAGACGATACTGGCGGCCCTGGTAGCGGAAGGTCAGTCGAGTATGATCGATGCCGCACAAATGCAGAATCGTGGCCTGCATGTCATGCACATGCACCGGATCCCGCACAATGTTCCAGGCAAAATCGTCTGTTTCGCCGTAGACCGTACCAGGCCGAGCACCGCCGCCGGCCAGCCACCACGTGAAAGATCGACCAAAATGATCCCGCCCCCGCGGATTGTTCGGGTCGCCCTGGCCAAACGGCGTCCGCCCAAATTCGCAGGCCCAGACCACCAGCGTATCTTCCAGCATGCCTCGCTCACGCAGGTCCTGAATCAATGCAGCAGCTGGACCTTCGGTGTCCCGGCACTGCTCTGCCAGCTGAGTATGCAGGTTGCCGTGCTGATCCCAGCCTGCATGCATGAGCTGCACAAATCGCACGCCACGCTCCAGCAGCCGTCGCGCTACAAGGCAGTTGTTTGCAAACGTGCCCTTCACCAGCGCGTCCGCACCATATCGTTCCGTGACAGACTTCGTCTCACCCGAAAAATCCACCAGCTCCGGAACACTGGACTGCATCCGAAATGCCATCTCATACTGGGCGATGCGAGTTTCAATTTCCGGGTCGCCGTAGTCCGCCAGATGTCGCCGATTCAACTCGGCCACTTCATCCAGCAGGACGCGCTTCGACTGCGCCGACATGCCCGCAGGATTATTCAGATACGGCACCAGATCGCCTGTATTCCGGAATCTCACCCCCTGATAGCGACTGGGCAGAAATCCTGAGCCCCAGTAGTAGTCGAAAAACAGCTGACCACAGGTTTTCCCTTTGTCGCTGGATGTCATCACCACAAAGGCCGGCAGATTGTCTGTTTCGCAGCCCAGACCGTACGACAGCCAGGCTCCGAGGCTGGGACGTCCGGGAATCTGTGACCCCGTCATGAAGAAGGTGACGCCCGGAGCATGGTTTACGGCTTCCGTACGCATGCTGCGCACAACACACATCTCGTCCGCTACGGCACCCAGATTCGGCAGCAGTTGACTCAGGCGAGTCCCGCATTGCCCGTATGACTGGAATCGCTCAATCGCTGGCAGACAGGGCCAGCGCTGATAGCCCGAGGACATTGTGGAAAGGCGAGTCGTGCCGCGGATGGAATCAGGAATGTCCTGCCCCGCCATCTGTCGCATCATCGGCTTTTCATCGAACAGGTCCACGTGCGAAGGACCACCGCCCTGCCACAGCATCACTACCCGTTTGGCTCGCGGTGCGATCGAGGGAAATCCGGCGGTGCCCGGCGGAGCAGCCTCGCAGTCACGTCCCAGCAGACTGGCCAGTGCCGCCGTTCCCACACCACCGGCAGTCGAACCAAACAGGCTCCGACGAGTCACCCGGGCATGATTTTGCTGCAGCAGGTCAAACATCACAGATGCCCTTCGTGTCTTCAGCGAGCCGGAGAAAGCAGCAGGCGGCCGGCTGCCTTCGTTCGCAAACTCCACAAACTGCCGCCGGACGTCACGAACAGCGTTTTCCCATCATCGCCTCCAAAACCGCAATTCGTCGTTTCATCTCGCGGAATTCTGACAAACTGCTGCAGTCGTCCATCGGGCGAGAAAACGTAGATGCCCGCCGTCGGCTGTTCGGCCGTCTCCGCAGGCAGATTCGGCTGATTCAGTCCTGCGGCCACATACAGGCGACCATCCACGTCAAATTTCATGCCGTCCGGACCGCGAGTCGTTTTCCAGTCGTGAATCAGCGTCTGAGTTGCCAGATCCGGCTGTCCGTCCGGCAGCAGGTTGAAACGCCACAGTTTCCGGGCACCGCCCACATCGTTGTTGTTGTTATCCGCCACAAACAGAAATCGATCGTCGGCCGAAATCGCAATTCCATTTGGACGGTCGACTTCATGAGCAATGATGCGGACAACCTGGCCATCCGGATCAATTCGATACACGCCCTCAACCGGCCGACCGGCAGCATCCAGCAGTTCCATTCCTTCGCGGCTGCCGTAACGCGGGTCTGTGAAGTACAGACGATTCTGCGCATCCAGTGCCAGATCGTTGGGCTGATTGAAGGCTTTGCCGCCGAAGTTCTCGGCCAGGACAGTTGTTGTGCCGTCCAGAGCTCTGCGTGAAACACGTCGTCGCACAGGCTCGCACACCACAATCCGACCCTCGCGATCCACCAGCAGACCATTGGAACCGGCTGCCGTGACGTAGACGGACACTTTGCCCGAGCGATCACGCAGATTGATATTGCCCTCACCACTGGTCAGCAGACCCAGTTGCGGATGCCATGCAGGCCCTTCACCAGCACCTGTTTCTGACAGCAGCTGCGGTTCACCGTCGAACACGCTGGCGGCTGCCGCCGGCCGCAATCGCACCACGGCTCTCATCGGATAATGATCTGAAAGCCGCGCTGTGACGGGATCGCGCAGGATTACCGGTGACTCGATCGCACTTGCCAGATTCGCCGAGGCAAACATGTAGTCAAGTCGACGATCTGTACCGTGATCTTCATCACTGACCAAAGGAGTCGGGAATGAACCGGCAAATGGCTCAGATGGCCAGCGCGATGCCGCCAGAACATCCACATAGCCCTGCTGCAGAATGGCTTCGATACCGCCATAATCCATGCGGCCATTATTCAGGTTTCTGGCACCGGGACTGCGTGCATCCAGACGCTGAAAGAACGGAACCAACTGCTGGTCCGCGTCGTAATGCGAACGATCGACGGGCGAAAATCCGTTGAAATCACCAGCCAGAAGAATTCGAGGATTCGGATCGGGCAGGCTGGCAACATCAGCCGCCAGTAATCCCGCCTCGGCAATTCGACGCTCAAAATTCGACGGATGAAAATGAATCACATAAAACCACAGCCCCTGAATGCGGCAACGCAGCAGACCATGGTGAAAACCATCCCGCAGAATCCGCACGTCCGAAATTGGATAACGCGAAGTGATGCCGGTGGGGAAGCCATCCTGCTTCAGCAGGACGGAATGCGAGTGTCCCCAGGCTTTGGCATCGGCCGCGAGGCGTTCGGGGGTATAGCCATTCAGTTCCTGCAGTGACACGACGGCAGGAGCCTGTGCTGCCATCCACCGCAACCACTCCGCATGCCGCGGTTCACCTTTTTTCGTGAAACCGTACCAGACATTATGAGTGACCACGGTAAGGACTTCCGGGCTGTCCGGCAACTGTGCTCTGACCGGCGAAATGCAGGCCAGCAGCAACAGGGGCAGAAGAAGGCGACCGAGTGGCATCAGGGAGGGCTCCGCAGCACGGGCTGGATATGAAACAGATCAGGAAGTCGGCATCATGCAGACTGTCGAGCAAAGTTGAAAGTGAACAACTGCAATCGCTGTCATCAAGTCGAGATCTGCTCCGAAGCACTCGCCTTTTTTCACCCTGAGTGCGTTACTACAGTATATTCAGATTTTCATTCCTTGGCCTGCGGTCCCCGAAACACTACCATCCGCCCAAAATCAAATCATGAGCCCGCAGCGAGAACGCAGGGCCCCGTCCACCCCAAACTCGTATTTAGTCCGCCCTGGCGGACTGTCCAGGTACTCGAATACCGCCGACACCGCCAGCAACGGCAGACGCTGTAAAGAATTCGAGCAGAAGCACAAACACGACTCTGAACATCACCTCATCAGCATCCATTCGCGTTTATGATCGCTGCAAAACCTCGCCAGCTAATCCCTGCCGCAGCGATGAGATCAAGGATTCCCCTTTGTTTCCCTTCGCGTCTTCGCGTGAGACCAACAGCCTGCAAGCCCCCTAATAGCACCGGGAAAACTGTGGATTCACCCGGCCGCCCGTTCCGCCCCTGGCGTTGATCCGCGAAAATCTGTGTTCGTCCGTTGCGGAAGATGGCTTTGTCGGGACTCAGTACCGGCTAAAGCCGGTACTACGAACTACTGCAACCCAGCAGACTGTTCGCGGGAAAGCTTGTCCGCAAGATGAACTGCGGTGGCAGTTCCCCGGTGTGCAGAACACGGGCCCCAGGTTATAATCAGGCAGTCGCAACTCAATCCACGCACCAGCACGAGAGCAGGCCACAACCCCTCAGCGCCGGGAACCAGCCCGTTCCGTGCTGCTGTTGAGCACTCCCGTTCTCTGACAGTCACCACACTGACCACTGACCTGAAAACTCCGCTTGAAATTCTTGAAAAGTGCCGTACACCGCTGCAGATTGGTTCTCGACTGCTGACGGATAGATTCTTTCTTGCGCCGCTGGCGGGTTACACTCATCTTGCGTTTCGAGTGGTGTTGCGGCGACTGGGGGGGCTGGGGCTGGCCACAACCGATCTGGTGCAGGCGACGATGCTGTGGTCAGGGCACGGGCGTTCGCGCGAACTGGTCGAGACGACACCGGAAGACCGGCCTTTGTCCGTGCAGATTTTCAGTGGTCGCACGGATGATCTGATCCGAGCGGCGCTGTGGCTGCAGGAGCACGGGTATGAGGGTGTGGACATCAACATGGGGTGTCCGATGGCGAAGGTCAACGGGTCGGGTGGCGGAGCCCGTCTGATGTGCAGTACGGAGAGTGCGGTGCGGATGGTTGAGCAGTTAATTGGGGCGGTGCGGCTGCCGGTGACCGTGAAGATGCGGCTGGGCTGGGACGCGACAGCGATTACGGCTCCGCAACTGGCTGCGGCATTTGAGCAGGCCGGAGTAGCGGCGGTCACGATTCATGGCCGTACGAGGTCGCAGGGGTTTCACGGTTCTGTCAATCGTGACGGCATTCGCCAGGTGGTGCAGGCAGTGCGTTCAATGCCAGTGATTGCCAACGGGGATGTGCGGACTGTGGATGATGCCTTTCAGATGCTGCAGGATACGGGGTGTGCGGGAGTCGCAATTGGTCGCGGCGCGATGCTGGATCCCTGGATTTTCAGAAAGATTCGTCAGCGAGTCGAAGCGGGCGCGGGGGCAGTCGTCAGCGCTGCTTTGCCGGATGTGGAACCGGCTGTGGACGAGCAGATGCAGTTTTTGGAGCAGCATTTTGAGTTGATGCAGCAGCAGCATGCTGAGCGATCGTGTGTTTTGTTTCGCAAGTTTGCGGCCTGGTATGGCTGTACACTGGGAATTCCGGAAGATCTGGAGGACCGTTTGCGTCGATTTGAGTCGGCGGCGGAATTCGGGCAGATTTTGGCTGAAATACGTCGGCGGCATGGTGAGCGAACTCGGCGGGTTCCAACGGCTCTGCTGAAAGTACCGAACGGTCCGATCGAGCACTGGTAGGGTTGTCTGTCATTGCCCAGGCCCCGCATTTTCTGGCGAACCTGCTGGCTGTATCTACTGTCTGGCGAACATGTCCCGTGGCCGTACAGTGTATGGAAGGCACAGCATTACGGCTGGCACCAGTAAGTCACTCGGGAAGAGTCACAGCATGCTTTGGGGGTATTCGATTTTCACGCATGTTTGTCGGGTGATTCTGATTGTTTCGCTGCTGCGGGCTTCTTAGAACGGGCAACAGGAAGCGAAATCCGGAACCCGCTTGCCATTCGGAAAAAACCGGGTAGACTCTTTCGTCCTGACAAACAGGCACTCGTAGCTCAATTGGATAGAGCATCGGTCTACGGAACCGAAGGTTAATGGTTCGAGCCCATTCGAGTGCAATCTTCTAAAGCTTGGCCAACAAAGACTTTAGAACAGAAAGCTCCTCAGCCGACAGCTGCGGAGCTTTTTTTGTCCCCCCATTAATTCGCTGTTTTGCGCGGAAACTTGTTGTGCGGGACTCAGCCGGCTCAGAACTTCCTTGCCAGCACTCTGGGCCGAACGCATCGCACCGTAGTGCTTCTCCGTCGTCCCAAAATCCTTGTGACGCATGACCACCGTCAGAGTCTCCGCAGAAACCCCGGCGTTGATCGGCCGCTCCGCCAGACCCCGACGCAGGTCATGAGCACTGGCGAACTTCTTTCGACGACCCGTGCGAGCGTTGGCCTGCTGGACAACCACATTTGCCTACGAGTCCATCAACATCGATAGTAAAGCCAATCCCAATCTGTTTCGCGTTCATTGCAGTAAAGCCAACTTCCAATGCGGCCGTTGCCACTATGATGTTAGCGTTCGTCGCAACACCAGTGTCCTGTGAACTAGTGCGATCCACACGGAGACTGGAGGTGCCATCCTGCAGACGATGCCCTGGCCACGTGCACAAATTCCACGATTGACCGAAGCGACCGCGCTGCCGCTCGTCTGGCATTAGAGGGTTTCGATGATTCGCCAGCGACCCATGGGGGTAACGCTGTAAGGCTGGGCGTCTTCAACTATCCTGCCCCTCGGCGTCGCGAAGGTTGTAGAACATACGGTTGGTGCCATCGAGATCGTCGGTGAAGACAAACTCCTTCGATCCATACACTTCCGATTGTGGTGCCGTATTGTTGTTCATCCGCAAGGAGTTGTCGCCGAACCTCGTAGAATAGTTCCGATAAAGACGTGTCTGCTGGGGTCGCCAACGGCGGATTGCGTCGTCGACGATGCCATTGAAAAGTGCAACAGCTTCTTTCAGCAATTTGGTACTTGTCGTTCGCTGAAGTTTCTCCAAGTACTTTCCCGCAATGGGCCCTGCAAGCTTCCTTGTAGGCTGTCAGGCAGCAACTGGACTTTAAGCCTGATCCTGTTCAGGCGATGGTTCGGTTGGCAGCGGGGCGGATTCTGTCGGCGACCAGGCTGCTGGTCATCGGTTGCTCTACGGGAGGGCCGGACGTTCTTGCGCGACTGATGCCGGAGTTGCCTGCGAAGCTGCCGTTGCCGATGTTGGTTGTGCAGCATATGCCTGCCGGGTTTACGGCAACGCTGGCGGCGCGGCTGACCGAGGCTTGCGATTATCCTGTGTGGGAGGCTGCGGACAATGATCTGGTGTAGTCAGACACGGCTTCTGTGGCTCGCGGTGGTCGTCATCTGAAGCTGTTGCCGCGAGCTGGCAACGCAATGTTCCTGCTGACTGAAGATCCTGCGGAGAGTGTCTGTCGGTCGGCGGTGGACTATACGCTGCGATCGGCGGTGTCGGTATATGGGAGTGGTGTGACGGCTGGGAATTTTACGGGGATGGGTTGTGACGGGACGGCTGTGTGTCGGCGGGTGCGGGAGTCCAGTGGTCGGGCGCTGGTGCAGCACCTTGACGGCTGTGCAGTGTACGGTATGCCGCAGGGGGTTAAGCGGGCGGAACTGGCGGATGAGGAGTGGCGTCTCGTAGAGCTGGCGGGGTGAATTCAGCAGATGGCAACTGCGGCCAAAGCGGTGAAACGCTGACTGCGACTCGTGTAAGTTCCTGCGAAATCCATCGATTCAGCATTGTTTTCACAGCAAAAGTCTGATGAGATATTTGCTGAGTTGGCGAATACGACTGATGCTCCTCAATTCTCCCCGCCTGTTTTCCTTCCTGCCTGCAGATCAGACACAGCGACTATGAAGCGACGGGTCTTTCTCAGTGCCGCAGCAGCGGGGTCTGTCTCGGCCACAGTGGCTGGCGGTCGGGCTGGCAAGGCTGCCGGAACTGCTCGCAGCACGATACTGTTCTTCCTCAGCGGTGGTGCGTCGCACATTGATATGTGGGACATGAAGCCGGCGGCTCCGCTGGAGTATCGGGGGCCCTTTCAGCCGATATCCACATCGGCTCCGGGTGTGACCTTATGTCAGCACCTGCCGTTGCTGGCTCAGCAGGCCCATCACCTCGTGCTGCTGAACAGCATTGGGGGTTCTGTCAGTACCAACGACCATCATGCCGGCTATTACTACAATCTGACGGGGCATGTGCCGGACGCCACGTTTCTCAGCCTGGGCAACAATCGGACACCGTATGCCTCGGACTGGCCGTCGATGGCAACGGTGGCGGGTTCCCGCCGGCCTCCGCATCCCGATCTGACGAATACGATCACGATTCCGCATGTGGAGGGTGCCCCGGCTTATACTCGACCTGGCCAGTTTGCGGCCCGCCTGGGGACTCAATATGACCCGCTGTATGTGATTGGCAGTCGTGAAACCCCGCTCAACTTCCAGGCTCCTGCCATCACGCTTGAGGGTGAAGTTAGCCCTGGACGTCTGTCGGATCGGACTTCAATGCTGAAGGCTCTCGATGATGCTCGTCTTGACCTTGATCGGTCTGCGGCTGTCGCATCTTGGTCGGCACAGCAGCAGCGTGCATTTTCGCTGCTGATGTCCCGCCGCGCGACCGGTGCATTCGATCTTTCGCAGGAGCCGGCTGAGGTACTGGAGCGGTATGGTCGCACAATCAACGGCACCAGCCTGCTGCTGGCTCGGCGTCTGGCAGAAGCTGGGGTACCATTCATTACGGTATTCTGGATGGGTGATGAACAGCAGGCCGAGCGTCGTAAGTGTGCCAGTGGCGGCGGCTGGGATACTCACGGCAACAATTTCCAGTGTCTGCAGGACTGGCTGCTGCCGGAATTTGATCGCGGCTTTTCGGCTCTTGTCGAGGATCTTTCACAGCGTGGTCTGCTCGATCAGACTTTACTGCTGGTGACCAGCGAAATGGGGCGTAAGCCGAAAATCGGTGATCCGCGTTCCGGCGGACCTTCAGGAGCCGGTCGGGATCACTGGACCCACTGCCTGACGGATGTGATGGCTGGTGGCGGGTTGCGGGGTGGGCAGACCTATGGCAGCAGTGACCGCTTTGCCGAGTATCCTCAGGATCGTCCGCTGACTCCGTCCGATGTGGCTCGCACTGTCTATCATGCGATGGGCATTGAGGATCTGACGGCCTATGACAACCAGAATCGCCCCTATCAGCTGCTGGATGCGGGTGAACCGCTGACCGAGCTGTTCTGAATCGCCTCGTTTCGGCCGGGCGGCAGGTCAGTTGACGGATTCCAGCCTGAGCAGTTCTCCGGTTTCGAGAACCACGTGCAGCGGCAACTCTTTGAGGGCATCGTCTGAGTACAGCACCACGGCGACCTCATTGCCACGGTTACTGAAAAACAGTTCGTCTGTGAATGCTCGCATGATCAGCAGGCCACGACCGCTGGCCAATATCATTTCCGGATCATTGCAGCGTTCGAAGGCGGCCTCGACGTTAAATCCGTTGCCCTCGTCGGAGATGGAGATCCAGAGGCCAAACGAGCCGACCAGTTCTGTGACATGGACATGCCGACTTTTCCAGGGCTCAAGTTGTTCACGTTCGCGGGCTAGTTCGATAAAGCGGGATGTTCCTTCTTCTTTGAGTTCCGAGCTGATTTCCAGGTTGCCGTGGTAGAAGGCGTTATTGAGGGCTTCTTCCAGTGCCATGCAGAAGTGGTTTTCACGGGGGCCTGCGACCACCTGAAATTCGCCGATGGCGCTGAGCAGCCGTTCGCGCAGCGGGGAAACCACGCTGCAGCGGGTGGGGATGGTGAAGCGTGTCAGTCGCAGGTGCTTACAATCTATCAGTCGAGTTTCCTGCCAGAGGTCCGCTGCCATAGGGATACCATAACAAGAACAAGGTTACCCCGCACGAGGCTGGGGCAAACGGAAGATTTCGAAGGAAACAAAAGGGAATACCTAGGTTTTCTCATACCGACCCCGGACCTGCAAACGAAATTCACGAAATTTGGGTTGGAATGGGCGGGAAGTTCTGAAAAACCCGGCATGATTTTTTTGGGAGACTCCCGGCGGTACAGTGGGACTGCGCTGTTACGTCCCCCAACTCGGTACCGATCGCCGCGAAAACACCCCCAAACGGTTGAAGTCCGGCCGATGTTTGCTGTAGTACGCCCTGAATCCCCCGTTTTCCCAGATCTCACGGCATCAGCAGCAGGTGCTTTTCCATCGGGTCTGCGGGGATGCATGCTTCGTGAATGTCTGCAAACACCACTTACAATCGCAATTCGCTGGGGTCGGGCCGAAAGAATGCAACGGATTTTCATTTCGGGAATCGGGGTTGTCAGCTGTCTGGGAAATGATCGCCGCACCTTCTGGAAAAACATCACTTCCAGCCAGTGCGGCATTTCAGTTCTCACTGAACACGACACAAAGGACCTCGAAGTCAACATCGGTGGCGAAGTTCACAATCTCGATGATGCCCGCATCAGCGTCAACGACATGGTGTCGGCTCGCAAGATGGACCGGTCTTCGCAGTTTGCCGTACACGCGTCGTATGAAGCCCTTGAAGATGCCGGACTTCCGGTGTCCGGCATCGGTGAACGGGCGGCGGTGATTCTCGGTGCCGGGCTTGCCGGTCTGGAAACCTACGAGTTGCAGCATGAGAAGCTGCTGACGAAGGGGCCGTCGCGAGTCAGTCCGTTTACGATTCCCATGCTGATGCCCAACGCACCCCCGGGAAATGTCAGTCTGGCATTCGGTGTTCAGGGAACGGCCTACACCACCAGCAGCGCCTGTTCATCATCGGGCCATGCGATGATTGACGCGTTTGAGTACCTGCGTCGCGGAGATGCCGACTTCGTAATTACCGGCGGCACTGAAGCCTCGCTGACTCGACTGGGTATCGCCTCATTTGTCAACATGCGGGCGATGAACAAGACGATGAATGATCGTCCGCAGCAGTCGATGCGTCCGTTTGATGCTGACCGCGGCGGCTTTATTATGGCGGAAGGCGCTTCGGTTCTGATCTTCGAAACGGAAGAGCACCTGCGGCGACGCGGCGGAAGGGCGTGGGCAGAAGTGCTGTCCGGACGCTGTTCAAGTGACTCCTTCCATCTGACTCAGCCTGACCCCCAGGGACGGCAGGCGGTACGAGCGATCCAGATGGCTCTGCAAAAGGCTGGTCTGAATCCTGCGGACATTGCTGCCGACACCTACGTCAGTGCTCACGGCACCAGTACGCATTATAACGATGCGATGGAAACGGTAGCTCTGAAATCCGTGTTCGGTGCTCATGCCTCACACCTGCACATCAGCTCCATCAAATCCATGCTGGGACATATGATCGGGGCTGCCTGTGCAGTGGAAATGTCGGCCTGTGCACTGGCCCTTACGTCGGGAATTTTGCCGCCGACCATCAATTACGACACACCGGACCCGGAATGTGACCTGAATTACATCCCGAATACTGCGGTCAATCGCGCCTGTCGGTATGCGGTGAACAACAGTTTCGGTTTTGGCGGACACAATGTGTCGCTGGTGATCGGGCGAGTCGACGATCCGGAGCTGCGCCGCACGGACCTCTGATCGTCCCGGCTTGACTTTTTCTCCCGCGAGACTAGAACCAGCCTGCGGTGTCCTCGTTACTCAGCAGACATTCAATGGAGCAGGTTTTGTGGGCACTCAGACAATCGCGGTATCGGGGGCTTCGGGGCTGGTAGGTGGTCGACTGGTGCAGCTGTTGAAGGCAGACGGGCGGACAGTACTGCCGATCAGCCGTCGCTCCATCGACAGCACCACGATTGTGTGGGATCCGGACCGTGGTTTCGTGAATCCTTCGCGGCTTGAGGGGGTGGATGCAATTGTGCACCTCGCGGGCGAAAACATCGCTGCAGGTCGCTGGTCGCCTGTTCAAAAGCAGAAAATTCGCGACAGTCGCGTCCTCGGAACTCGCAGCCTGGTGGCCTCACTTAAAGGGCTCAGCAAACCACCCAAAACTTTGGTCTGCGCGTCCGCCATCGGTTTCTACGGCGATCGCGGCGACGAGGTCCTGAACGAGCAGTCGTCGCCTGGCACCGGCTTTTTGGTGGATGTCTGCCGTGAATGGGAAGCGGCAGCCGCTGCGGGCGCTGAACTGGGCATGCGAGTGGTGCAGGTGCGGCTGGGAGTCGTATTGTCGGCTCAGGGCGGAGCTCTGCAGAAGATGCTGTTTCCGTTTCGCATAGGAGCCGGTGGAATCGTAGGCAGCGGTCGCCAGTACTGGAGCTGGATCAGCGTGACGGATGCCGCGCGAATCTTTGCGTTTTGCGTTGAAGATCCCGGTATCAGTGGTCCAGTCAACGCAGTCAGTCCGCACACAGCCACAAATTTTGATTTCACCAAAACCCTGGGAGCCGTGCTGCGGCGTCCAACCATCTTCCCGCTGCCTGGGTTCATGGCGAAAATTGTGCTGGGCGAAATGGCTGGTCCGCTCCTGCTGGCCAGTACTCGCGTTACACCCGACGCACTGCGGAAAGCCGGCTTCACGTTTTCTCAGCCCGGTCTGCGTGAATGTCTGGAAGCCGAACTGAAGTGAACGACAGTACTGGGCGTGGTCCGGCCTGGATGCGGATCTGCCTGTGGGCAGCGGCCCTGCAGTGTCTTGTCTGGGGCCCCTTCATCATCCTTGCTCCGCAGAAGTCAGCGGTTGCGTATGGCTATGTTACGCCGCCGCGGGATCTGTTTCTCTGGCAGGGCATGGGGTTGATCATTCTGCTGCACGGAGTGGGTTACGCAGTGGCCGGGACGGCTCCGCTGCGTCACTGGCTGACAGTTTTTCTGGGGCTGCTGGCCAAGGTTTTGGGGCCGATCGGGATGACGTGGGCTGTGCTGCAGGGGCAGACGTCACCTGGCGTCCTGCGGCTGATTCCGATTCACGATGTGATCTGGTGGCTGCCGTTTACGATCATCGTGCTGCGCGGGGCGCGAGGGCTTAGTCCTGCAGTCGCTGCAGAAGTTCCAGCACCTTCGACTCGATCAGATCACGCACCTGGCGAAATTCTTCCGGGGGCATCTCGCGGGGGTCCGGAATCTTCCAGTCCGCTCGCAGTTTCGCCTCCACCAGCGGACACTCGTCACCACACCCCATCGTGACCGCGGCGTCAACCCGTCTGCCGTTGAAGTCACTGAGCCCCTTGCTGTCGTGGGCTGTCAGATCATAGCCACGTTCCTGCATGGCTGCGATGGCCCTGGGGTTGATGCGGCCCGAGGGGCGAGAACCGGCACTGAAGGCCTGGATTCCGGCACCGCCGTGCATTCGAGCGAAGGCTTCGGCCATCTGACTGCGGTTTGAGTTTTCCACGCAGACGAACAGCACTGTTTTGGCAGACATGGTGAATTCCTGTGAAGCAGAGCGTGGGTATGTGTCAGCAACAGCCAGCTGGCCCGCAGCAGCCGCCATCAGCTGATGGCAGCTGCGGCAGGCACAGTTCAGGTGCAAGGCAGGCGGTGTGCTTCAGAGCCAGAGAAAACAGCAGACCTGAAGGAGTCTGCTCGATGGACGCCAGCGGATACACAGCCGTGACTGATGTTTCGTACTCCAGTTCGACCGACAGCTCGTCAGTTCCCAGTACCGGCTGAGCCAGCGCAAGGATCTTCAGCAGCTTTGCTGCATTCAGCCGGTGATCCACGTCGTCAGCAACCCAGATCTGCAGGGTGCAGGATGCAGTGGAACGCCGGGTGCCGCCGCAGTCGATGAAGTCCTTGCGTACCAGTGCGACCTCGGTCACATGAAAGTGAGCGGGCACGAAACTGCGATCAGGCAGCATGACGTGCAGCCGGGATTCAGGGCAGGACTGCAGCAGTTGCAGGACATGTTTTAGAAGCATGAGTTTTAGCTTTCAGCAGGAAGATTCAGCAGGCTGGTGCGAGCCCCGTACCAGGTGATTTGTCCACACGGCACAAATCGCACCGGCCGTCGGTGCCAGCAGATAAATCCACAGTGACTGCAACTGGCCGGAAACGAGTGCGGGCCCCAGAGAACGAGCGGGATTCATGGACGCGCCACTGACAGGACCGGCAAACATCGCTTCCAGTCCCACGACATCGCCCACGGCGGCACCCGCGAAGTGCTGCTTCACAGGCGACGGTGCAGAAACATTGAGAATCACAAACATCAGCAGCCATGTCAGCAAAAACTCGAGCATCAGTGACTGCAAAGCAGAACCGTGGGGCTGAGTATCACCGAGCGAAGCAGCAGCGGGAAAGATCAGCTTTAGACACACGCTGGCCACTACAGCGCCCGCACACTGCACAGCAGTGAATGGCAGCAGTCGCGACCGAGGAAAACGACCGGCTGCTACAAAAGCCACGGAAACCGCCGGATTCAGATGACATCCGGAAACGTCCCCCAGTGAATAACACAAGGCCATAACCACCAGCCCGAAGGTACAGGCGATGCCAGGATGAGTGACAGCGCCGTCCGTCAGGCGATTGATCACAATTGCACCGGTTCCGGCAAACACGAGCGCAAATGTGCCAAAAAACTCGGCCGCCAGCTGCTGTCTGAATGCAAAGGCCATCAGCAGCAACCTTTCTGCTGATTACAATGGCCAGCCAGCGATTCTTCCATCAGGCACAAGCCCTGCTGCAGCAGAGATTTGACGCACAGATCCACCAGCCGATAGCAGATACTGTTGCCTTCACGTCGCGAAGCGACGATGCCGAGGTCCGCCAGTCGCTGCAGCTGGTTTGAGACCGCCTGCGGCTTCATGGAAACGGCAGCCGCCAGCTGTCCGACCGGCAGCTCATTCGCAATCACCAGGGCGTGCAGCAGCCGAATTCGAGTCTCATTCGCGAGCACTCGAAAGACGGCTGCCAGTCCGCCGGCCTGCACCGGGGACAGCAGCGGGCGATCTGCCAGTGACGGCGGACTGCTGCACGAACTTCGAGAGATGGGCGGGCGGGCCGCCCGGGTTTTTCGAGTGGCTTTCATGCCGTGCACTGAGTGAACCATGGGAACTTTTGCGGAAGGCGGAAGAAACAAAAAGAACGGACAAGAAAACGAGCAGTGCCGTGAAAACTGTTCAGCAGCAGCCAAATATTACACTATTACACTATATAGTGAAATATGGCAAGTCAACGGACCGACCTGCAAGTTTTCCAGTCAAGCGTTCATCGCAAGCAACCCGCCGGCAGGCGAGGGCAGTCAGGCCACGGACACATCGATCATCGCTTTCAGCACGCCGCTGTCCGGTTTTGTAAAGGATTCAAATTCGGCCGGAACCTGTCCGAAGGGGACTCGGTGAGTAATCCAGGGAGTGGTGTTGATGGTGCCGACTTCGATCAGTTCGATGATGCGGCGAAAATCCCTCGGCAGCGCGTTGCGAGACGCCTTCAGAGTAATCTCTGGGCGATGCAGCGTCGGATGTGTAAAACTGATTTCCTCGGTTGTGATCCCGACATACACCAGGGTTCCGGTGTGAGCACAATAGCGGAAGGCTGAAGACATGGACCCGCGGTTCCCTGTGGCATCAGTCACCACCGCAAACATGTCGCCTGCGGTAATCTGCTGCAACTGCTCCATTTCGCTGCCGTCACCGCGAGACAACACCGTGCTGTCGATTCCGTAGGTGCGCTGCACAAATTCCAGCCGCTGCGGCACCATGTCCATGACCGTGATTTTGGCTCCGGTCAGTCGAGTAAACTCGAGTGTGGCCAGTCCGATTGGTCCGGCTCCGATGATCAGAACGTGATCACCGGCGGCTGCCGCACCGCGATCACAGGCGTGAGAGCCGATCGCCAGTGTTTCCACGAGCGCCAGCTGTTCGTAGTTGAGCTGCTCTGAGCGATGCAGCTTGTCCGCTCGAATCAGAAAACGCTCACACAAACCACCGTCCACCATCACCCCAATGACGTTCAGTGTCGTGCAGCAGTTGCCCTGGCCGCGACGACACGCATAGCAGCGGCCGCAGTTCATATAGGGCTCAACGCTGCAGCGGTCACCCACCTGCAGACCCTGCACGCCAGCTCCCAGTGCCAGCACTTCCACTCCCAGCTCGTGACCCGGAATTCGCGGATAACGGAAGAAGGGAAACTTACCCAGATAGCCGCTGGTGTCCGTGCCACAGACACCCATTCGATGGGTCCTGACCAGAACTTCACCCGGGCCCGGAGCCGCTGGTTCATCAATGCTGACAAACTGGAGCTGACGAGGCTGTTCAAGGCGGATGGCTTTCATGAAATGTCCGTTGCGGCAAAAAAAGCAGTCGGGGGAGGGGCAGTCAGAGAATCCGTAGAGCGCAGACTGTAAAGTCCGCGAGGATCAGGCAAAAGTCGAAGCCGCGTGAATTCCCGAATCCCCGCCCTTTTGCAATCAGGCCCCGGGGAGTGCCGCGGCAGGGACACATTTCCCGCTGCTGGTCTCATGCGAAGACGCGGAGCGAAACGCAGGGGGGCCGGGACGTTCCGGCGGTTCAAAGTGCTGTGTCCCTCGTCAGCTCATCACCCGAAGCACGCAGTAATTCGTAGTACCGGCTTCAGCCGGAAACAAGCCCCAACAAAGCCATCTTCCGCCGCGGATGAACACAGATTTTCACGGAGAAACGCCAGGTGGCTGACTGGGGTGTGAGGGGTGAATTCACACCTGACCAGGAGCCATAAGCGGGGGTTGTAAAGAGTGCTGGTCTCACGCGAAGCCGCGAAGTGAAACGCAAATGGCTCTTGATTCTCTGCGCTGTGGTCTGGATCAGCTGGCGGTTTCTGAACCGCTCGTGGATGCTCATGAGTCCGAATGGGGTGGAGTAGAGTTTCAAGTCGTTAGTCGTGCTCGTGCTCGCATTCTTTCCATCGCTCTGCCGTTGCCGTCGGTGTCATTCGATTGCGAGTACCGTCCGCCTGGGCGGACTGAGTACGACTTGGTGGAGGGAGCGTTGTTCGCAGGCTGGAGAGGCGTTTTTTGCGGGGACTTGCCACCTCACCCGCTGCCCTGTTTCACGGAGGCGAGGGGAGGATTGCGTATTTATTTGGTTTGTAAATCAGCAAAACCGCAACCAGCTGCAGGCCCACTGCCAGATGCGTCTGGGTACTGAAGGATGCAGCACCTGCTCGGTCCACGTTTTTCGCGATGCTGCGAAGTTATTCCACGCCAGCTCTGCGTAGGGTTCAAAAGTGTTTCGCACGGTCCCAATGACACCCTGGCGATGCACTTCGATCAGTGCCGCAGCATAGTGGCTGAAAATATTGCGGTTAATGATACGACCGGCCACGAACAGTCCCGCCAGAGTGCCTTCGGTAACGCCGCGAATAGTTTCCACTGTCTGCATTGCCAGTGCTCCGGACACACCCAGCAGCGAGACATTTTCGCTGGCGGCCAGCCCTTTCATGTCGGTCCAGAGTCGGCGAATCTCGGATTCCGGGATCAGTTGTGTCGGATCAATTTCATTCAGTGCTGCTCGAGTCTGAGTGATGCTGTCTTTCAGTTCCTGGATTGACAGCGGGGGCAGGTCGAATGCTGTGGCCGCGGTGCCGCTGGCCTTGCGGACTGATTCCAGCAGGTCGTCCACTCGATGAATGGTCGAGCTGTTGTCGATCAGTCCCTTCTTCTGCAGTTCAGCCGCCAGCTCCTGGACGTAGGTTCCGGTTCCATAGGCTGCATCGCTGACAATTGCCAGAATCCAAAGCGGTGAAATATGCAGCGTTGTCAGGCCGGTGATATCGATAAAGTTGGCGATCGCTTTTTTCGCGACGAATCGGCCTGGATCGGTCTCAGTTCCCGGCACCGCTGCTGCCGGCACGGCGATGGCCGCAGTTTGCCCGCCGGGCTGCTCCTCGGGTACTTCAGCCACAGACTGCAGCAGAAAATTGAGCGAGTTGCGGATGGCGACCTGGTAGCTTTTGGAGCTTTGGAAGGCCTGTGGTATGACAAACTCGGCAATTTCCCGAGCTGTCCCGGCGGTCAGTCCGACGGCGCTTCGCAACAGACGCTCGGGCAGTGAGATCCCGTACAGCACCCCATCCACAAGCTGGCTTACAGTCAATTTGTCGGTCATGGCCACCTGCCTGGACGAAAAATGAAACTCATACGCAATATGAAAAATCGCTGGATGTGCTGCGGTTGTTCCCCGGTTTTTTCCTGAACAGTATTATTGCGCGTGTGGCGGAAAAATGCACTTCTGCAGATCATCTGCACCACTGAGCCCCTGCCGAAAAGCAGTGGTGCGGCACCGTTCGGATCCCCGGAATCTGAAAATTGCCGTCTGAGCATCCCTTTCCGTTCGCCGTGTTAAGCTGCGAGGCCTAGAATAGACAGGGTGCGTGCGAAGAGTTTATCGGTCGGGATCTGTTTCCCAACTTGGCAAATCTTCCGCCGTTTGTCGAATGTGATGCGGCTGACAGAATTCAGCGATCCGGAAAGATTCGGCGACGATAACGCAGGAAAGCATCAGGCCGATCAGGCCAATTCGTGCTGAAAGAAGGAGATTTCAGTGGGCAGCACGCAGCCGTCAGGGATTTGGGGTAAACGCAACACAGCTTTGCAGATACTTTTTGCCGCAGTCGTGGTGCTGGCAACCTGTGCCGGATCGCAGTGGCTGGCCGCTCGCTCAGATGAACCGGACTCAACCGCTCAGGGTGTACTGCCTCGGCCGCGTGACATGGCTGCTGAGGCTCTGGATGCTGCCAGTCCCCAGTTGTCTGCCCGCATCGAAACCCTGTGGAATACTGAGGCAACCAGCGAAGACCGCCGCAAGGCGCTTGCCGAACTGCAGACTCTGGTGCCAGCGATTCCTGCTGATGGTCCGCACGCATCGCTGCGGCGGCGCCTGCTGCGCCGAATCGGGCTGCTGTCTGCTGCGCTGGATGCAGCGTCAGTGCCAGGCCTGCAGGCTGGCGAGACCGATTTCACAGCCCAACTGCAGGTTGCTGCCAGCCAGTTTTCTGAAGTGCTGAACACGACCCCGAATGGACGACTGTGGGTTGAATACCTTGCAATCAAGGGTCTGACCCAGCCGATTGACGACGGCACGACTGAGCGCATCAGTTCGTTCATCAAGCGAGTTTCTGCTGTTGATCAGATGTCTCAGGAACAGCTGGTTTTTCTGCTCAGCAGCGAAGTGCAGGACCTGAAGGCGTCCGCGGAATCAGCGCTGGCATATCGGCAGACCTTTGCCTCAGACGAGGAAGCTCGCAAGGCACTGCAGCAGCAGGTGGATCAACTGGTCCGCAGTGTGCTGCAGAATGAGGCCAATTCCAGTGTGGCTGCTGCTGATCGTGCCCGCCACACATGGCGGGCCATTCGGGCTCGCTTCCCGGCCGCCGCTGACGTGCTTCGCCCCGGACTCAACGAGCATTATCTCAACAACAATCTGCACATTACACTTTCAGAAACCCTGATCGCCCGGCTGATTTCCAACTCGCGCAACGAAAGCGGTCGCGTCGCCGACACAATTCTTGGAGCATGGGTCACAGGGACTCAGACAACGAATGCTGAGATTTCAGTTGATGTGATTCCATCGCCCAGCACAGCTTCGTTCGCAATAAGAATGAACGGAAACACGAAGTCCAACACGGTTGCTCAGAAGTCCCCAGCGACTGTCTGGACCAGTGGTAACCACTACTTCAAAGTGGAAAAGACGGTTGTCTTCGACGGTTCCTCTGTTGCGCTGTCAGCCAGCACATTTGACGTGGACACCAACAGTCGTACGACCGGTTTTCGGACTCGTTATGACGACATGCCGCTGTTTGGCGGACTGGCTCGCAATATGGCACAACAGAAGATTGCCGAGAGCAAGTCACAAACGGATGCCGAGACTGCTCGGCGGCTGCGCCGCGACATTGTTCCCAAGTTCGATCAGGAAACGGGAAAGCGTTTTGGAACACTCAACTCCGATCTGCAAAAGACTTTGACCGCGCTCAAAGCGAAAAACGCCAGCCCGGATAATGTCAGTGCTCGTTCCAGCGGGTCGCACATCGCGGTCAGCAGCCGCACAATCGGTTCCGGGCGTCTGGGCGGATCCACTCAGCCTGTTCTGCCGCTGCCCGATGAAGGCGGGGCTGTGCAGGTGCACGAAAGTGTCCTTAATAACACTCTGGATGCTCTGCGGCTGCACGGTCGCATTGTTCCGGACGACCAGTTGACGTCTGAACTGGAAAAAGCACTGTCTGATTTGCTGCAGCGAGAAGTGAAGCTGAGCAAGCCAGCTGATCCCGCTCAGGCTCAGGCCGCCACTGCTGAAGCTCAGCCTGCTGGCGGTGGTGATGCTGCTGCGGCATCTGATGAGCCGGAAAAATCGACTTCATTCATTTTCAGCAAGGCTGATCCGCTGCGGGTACGTTTCGACAATGGCGAACTGACTCTGCTGATTCAGGCTGGAATTCGTCAGGAAGGCCGCGACGATTTGCCGGTGCACACAATCGTGGTGCCAATTGCCATCAGCCTCGCCGACAACAAGGTTCTGCTGACTCCGCGGCCTGTGCGAGTCCTCTCAGCTCCGATTACCGTTGCCAACCAGCTGCGAAAAGTCATCAGCCGACGCATCAAAGCGAGGGAATCAGATGCCGTCATCCAGCTGCAGTCCGAAGGTGACAAGCAGCTGTCCGTCACCATCACGCGCATTGAACTCAATGACGGCTGGATGACCACGGAATTCAAGTGAGTTGTGTGACCGATGGACTGATCCGGTAAATGGATCACGGGAATTTATCGTGAAACACCCAGTCAGCATGGTGATCGAGCTGGCCCGGGCGAAAGTGGTTGAGTTGTTCGACACCCCAGCCAATCTGCCCTGCTGGCAGCGGGGCCTGCAGAGCCATCAGCTTGTCAGCGGACAGGCCGGTCAGACCGAAGCCTGCAGTCGGCTGGTTTTCCAGATGGGCGAGCGTCGTGCTGATATGCTGGAAACCATCACCAGGTGAAATCTGCCGGACGCTTTCGATAGTACCTGTCAAGCACCGGGTGTTTTCAACATTGTGCAACCGCTTTATTTCCCTGTCGCCCTCACAGACTCGCCGGGAAAGCGACAACGAATTTTGCTTCTCCGGACTGTTTATGAGGATCATTGGTCTGGTGATGCGCGGTGTATTCCCGAAGCAAATTCAGTAGTACTTGCAGGACTCTTAAGCGTTTGCTGAACGGGGCGTGGACATCCGCCAAAGTTGAATGCGACCTCGCACCACGATTCCACTTACGCGAACGATAAGATCATGGCCTCGGCAGCGATCGAACAGTTCGGAGACTGCGTTCTGACCAAACAGATCGGGGGGACACAGCGCTTTGCGATGGGGGGACACACCACTTTGAACTTTCTGCACTTGACTGCCCAAAGGCGAGCCGGGCACGGCAGTGCCCGGCTTTGTGGCATGAATGCCGCCAGTTCACTTCCCACCCCCCTGCGTTTCCCTTCGCGTGAGACCACCACCCTCAAACGCCTTGCTGCAATTTGATTGCCCCGTCTTACGGCACTAACTGACGTTCGTCTTCTGCGTTTAGACCGTACAGATACTGCGGCGATGAAAGATCACCAGTGCCGTAGTCCAGCAAAGTGCTCCCAATCCCAGCAAAGTCAGCACGTCTGACTGCGGAAACTGATCGCTCTGAATTACAATTGCCGGTCGGTAATACTCCATGATTGACAGCCAGGACACCGTCTTTACCCATTCCTGAAACTGTGCGAGGAAGTTCAGCAGGAATGACAGCAGCAGTATCGCGAACACAATTCCCACAGCCCTGCCGCGGCGATCACTGCAGGCCGAAAGCAGGAATGCGAGGCCACCAACCGCCAGATACACGGCTGCGAGGTTGCTGAGCACCAGCAGACCGCTGCTGACAGGCAGCCGCATCTCGGGATGCACGAAGCCTGAGGCGGTCAGATGGCCCGCACAGCCGCAGCACAGAATGACGACACCGCTGACAATCCAGCCGATGGATTCCGCCAGAAAGATCTGCAGTCGAGTCACCGGCTGGCACAGCAGAAAATCGGCCGTGCCCCGGTCAATCTCACCGGCCGGCATGCGGGAACAGTACATCAGTTCGTGAGCCCACAGCAGCGTCAGCAATGTCGGATGCGTCCACAGGAAAGCCTGCGACAGTTGAGCAGAAATCTGGTTGCCCGGATCCACTCCCAGCAGAGCCGTAATCAGTGGTTTCACCAGCGGCATGTTGTCAAATACTTCGTGAATATTGCCCAGCACTTTGGGCAGCAGTGCCGTGAGCAGTCCCATGATCAGAAACAGCCCGAGGCAGAACCAGAGAACTGGCCAGAGGACCTCCGCCAGAATTTTGGACAGCAAACCTCTCATGTTTTTGCTCCTGCCTGTTCTGAGTCGACCGCGTAACAGCTGCGAAACAGAATCTCCAGTGAAGGTGCTCCGATCGAAACATCTGCGAAACCCTGCCGGGTGACCCAGTGCAGAAATTCGCCGCTGCCCCCTGTCAGCTCCAACAGACAGGTTTGCGACAGCTGTCCAGGGGGAATGCTTAGCAAATGATGCTGCGAGGCCTGTAATGGCGGCAGGCCAGTTGCGTGCGACGGCTGCCACAGCACTCGGACGCCGGCCGGCCAGCAATCAGGAGCCTGCTGGTCGGGCGAAAGCTGAATTTGAATTCTGCGCGGAGCCTTCACTTTCAGGGAGCTGAGCGAGTCCTGTTCGACGATGCTTCCGCCGCGAATCATCGCGATGCGATCACACAGTGATTCCACCTCACTCAGTGTATGGCTGGAAAACAAAATTGTGCGTCCCTCAGCAGCCAGTTCTCGCAGACACACCATCAGCGTGTCCTGCATCAGCGGGTCCAGTCCGCTGGTCGGTTCATCCAAAACCAAAAGTCGAGGCCGGATGGCCAGTGCGAGTACGAGGGCAACTTTTTGACGATTGCCGCGGGACATCTTTCGTACCGGCAGGTCTGGCTCAAGCCGAAAGCGGTCTGCTAGCTGCTGGCCTTCAGCCTGCAGGCATCTTCCGTGAATCTGGGAAACGATCTTCAGCCCGCGGTTCAGTGTCAGCCACGGGTACATTCGCACATCACCGGCTACGTATCCCACCTCCCGGCGGATCTGAGCACCATTCCTCCAGCAGTCGAGTCCGAAAATTTGGGCCTGTCCTGAAGATGCTCGCAGCAAACCCATCAGAATGCGAATGGTGGTTGATTTCCCGGCACCATTCGGCCCGAGAAATCCGAAGATTTCGCCCGATTCGACCTGCAGCGACACATTCTGAATCCCGCGCCGGGATCCGTACGACATCGTCAGATCTTTGGTCTCAAGCACCGACATCAATCACATCCGGTTTTCAGTGTTCACTTTCCGGCAACAGGTGGTGGTCGGATCATAGACCGATTGTGTGTGCCGGACCAGGGATCGTAAGAAAAGGCAGCGACTACGGTACTGTCTGGCAGTGAAATCATTGTTAGAATCTGGCCATAATCGTCAGCAGTCAGCCATTTCATCGTTTCAGGGGCAGTTTTTTGATGCGTCCGGACCCGGAAGACACAATCGTGGCTGTTGCTTCGCCACCCGGCCCATCCGAACGGGCGATTGTGCGGATCAGCGGACCGCAGACTCCGCAGCTTGTGGGCTCGCTGTTCACTGCCCGACAGGCGAATCTTGCAGATTCTGCAGCCCGGCTGTCCGGCGATGCCGCCCAGTGGCAAACCAGCCGGATGGCTCGTCGCTGGCCAGGTGTGCTGCAACTGTCTGCGTTTCCTGTGCCGGTCGTTGCCGACCTGTTGTACTGGCCGGGTCGCCGCAGTTACACGGGGCAATTGCTGGCTGAACTGCATCTGACTGGCTGTGAACCGATCCTAGAGTGTGTGCTGGAGGACCTGTGTGCTGCGGGTGCCAGACTGGCTCAGCGGGGCGAATTCACGATGCGGGCATTTCTCGCGGGCCGCATGGATCTGCTGCAGGCTGAGGCGGTGCATGAGGTGATTCAGGCTCCGGATCACGAGGAGCTGCTGCGGGCGCTGGGGCAACTGGGAGGTGGACTGACAGGGCGCCTGCAGCAACTGCGGACGGACCTGATCGCACTGATTGGGGATCTGGAGGCCGGGCTCGACTTTGTAGAAGAGGACATTGAGTTTGTCAGTCGGGACGAGATTGAGCGGCGGACGGCGGCAGCGATTGAGCTGATGTCCGGGCTGTTGCTGGATGCCGGCAGTCGTCTGCCTGCTGGCCGTCGCCGTCGGGTAGTACTGGCGGGTTTGCCGAATGCCGGCAAAAGCACGTTGTTCAATTCTCTGTTGCAGCAGAATCGGGCAATTGTCTCAGAGCAGGCCGGGACGACTCGCGATTTTGTCAGTTCCATCCTGTCGCTGGGCGGATCAGAAGTTGAACTGATTGATACAGCGGGCTGTGAAACAACTGATGACAGCATCAGTCAGCAGGCGCAGCAGCAGCGGCTGGAACAGCTGCAGGCGGCGGATCTGGTGGTGTGGTGTCGAGCGGTCGATTTGTGTCCTGATCAGCAGCAGCAGGATCAACAGTTGTTTGCGTCGCTGACCGGTACGCTCGCAGTTGTACTGCCGGTGCTGACACGTTCGGATCTTGCGGCAGGGATCACGACTGACGGGGAGCTGCAGATCAGCTGCCGGACGGGAGTGGGCTTGCAGAACCTGCAGCGGCGCATAGGTGACGTACTGGGCAATCGCGGAGCAGCTCGTTCAGAGCTGCTGGGTTCATCTGCCGTACGCTGTCGGGACAGCCTGAAGACAGCCGTGGGGGCACTGCAGCAGGCGAAGCTGGCGGCCGCCGCCGCAGCCGGCGATGAACTGGTTTCACTGGAGTTGCGTCAGGCGCTGCGAGCCCTGCAGACTGTATTGGGAGAAGTCTACACTGACGATCTGCTGGATCACATTTTCAGTCATTTCTGTATCGGCAAATGACTGTGGCCAGAAAGGCCTTAGCGGCGGTATTCCAGTTGCCCTTGCCAGCCCAGTTTGCGATGCAGGGTGCTGTAGTAACTGTGCCCGGGCAGTCGTGCCAGCAGCAGTGTCTGATCTGAACGGCTAATGGAAATCTGATCGCTGGCCTGCATGGGCACGGTGATTTGTCCGTCAATCACAGCAATGGCACCGGCCGGTGCGTTATTGACCGAGATCTGGTAGGTGCGAGTGGCGGCATCGACGAGTGGTCTTACGCTGAGGGTGTGCGGGCAGATCGGAGTAATGGCGAAGACATCCAGATCCTGACGCAGGATGGGACCGCCAGCCGACAGATTGTGAGCGGTGGAGCCAACCGGGGTGCTAATAATCAGTCCGTCGCAGCTGAAGGTCGTCACGTATTCACTGTCGATTCGCAGGCTGACATCCAGCATCCGGAGTGTCCCGCCGGAAGTAATCAGCAGTTCGTTCAGCCCGGTGAAGGTATGCTGGCTGCCGTCGGCAGTGCGGCAGCAGCATTCGAACATCAGGTGGGAAGCGATCGAGTATTCGCCGCGTTGCAGCAGCGGCAGGCCCGCCATGAATTCATCGGGGCTGAGATCTGCGAGGAACCCGAGCCGACCGAGATTGACACCCAGCAGCGGAATTTTGCACAGACCCAGCTGGCGACTGCCACGCAGGATGCTGCCGTCACCGCCCAGCACCACAACCAGATCCGCCGGCAGATGGCTGGGGATCGCGTCGCTGGCCGAGAAGACCCCGACAATTTCGAGGTCCGGCACATCCTGCAGCCGCCGGCGCAGATCATGCCAGCCAGCCTGGATTCGCGGAGAATCGCTGCCGGTGAGCACAAGGATGTTCTGGACGCGGGGAGACATGACGGCATTCTGTTGTGCGGCAGTGGGGATTGCCAGACTGAAACCCGAAGTGCAGCTGGAAATACCGAATTCCCGAGAGCCATGATGGTATTGCGGGGTCTGGCGGGTTTCTGTTTCCCCGCAGAACAGGAATTCCAAACCCTGATTGCTTGCTGCTACACTCAGACCCTAGTGCCGGGCAGCCTGTCCGGCAGTGCGGGAACCAGCCAGGGACGATGTCATGAGTGCAGCAGGGACAGTGACAGATTCGCAGGTGATTTTGGTGACGGGTGCATCCGCCGGACTGGGGCTGGCCATTTGCCGCCAACTGATTGCGCAGCGACCTCGGCTGATTCTGGCGGCACGATCACCGCAGCGGCTGCAGGCTGCAGCGGCCGAGTTGCAGGCAGCAGGCTGCACCGTGCTGGCCGTCCCTGCGGATGTTGCCGTGCCGGCCGATCTGCAGCGGCTGGTTGAGGCTGCTTTGGCTGAATTCGGCCGAATTGACGTGCTGATCAACAACGCCGGGATTGAATGTTTCTCGGAGTTTGACTCGCTGACGGATGCAGAGATTCAGCAGACGATAGCTACAAATCTGACGGGAGCCATTCTGCTGACTCGGCTGGTCGTGCCGGGAATGAAGTCACGAGGATTCGGCAGGATCATCAATATGGCATCGACAGCCGGCAAACATGGTCCGGCATACGGGGCCGTGTATGGTGCCACAAAAGCCGGGCTGATTGCTTTTACGCAGTCGTTGCGAGGCGAGTTGTCTGAGCATGGCATTCTGTCAACTGTTATTTGTCCGGGGTTTGCGACTGACGGGGGCATTTATGATGAGATTGTCAAGGCCACCGGCCGCAAGACTCCCCCGTTGCTGGGTGGCACAACCGCAGCGAGTGTCGCGAAGGCCGTTGTGGCGGCGATTCGGACGGCCCCGCCGGAACGCATTCTGAATTTCCCGGCCCTGCGTCCGATGTTTGTGTTTCGTGATTTGTTCCCCCGTCTGGGCGAACGGATCATTCTGTTGGCAACAAAAAAATTCCTGCGGCGAGCAGCATTTGCGAAAAAGCCGAAGACTGGATTGGAATGATCGAATTGTCAGGCTCTTCTGGAATTATCGAGACTGATTTCCGCAGGCTTCCGTTGCTTCGTGCCACAGATTTGGCGTTATGAATGCAAAACAACCCCGGCAAAGAAATCCGTTCAATGCCGGGGTTGCGATCATCAGCTTCATCCGCAGAAGTCGCCAGTCAGGTGCTCGACCAACGTCGGGCACGCCACGCGACATACAACGCAACAAACGCAAAGATCGCCACCGTCTCGGGGACTGTGGTGTATGTCAGCAGCAGGTCGTTTCCGCTTTGGGACCACGAGAACAAACCAGCACGCACCGATGTCAAAGAAATCTCGTTCTTATCAGTGGATATGTTGATCGTGCCAAAGGTCCCACGCCCGGCTGTGCTCCCTGCAGCGCTGCTGAACACCAGCCAGTTCCTGGTGCATCTTCAGAAGGTGTCCGTCCAGTCGACATTGGAGCCGGCCCCGTTAAAAATCAGGGACGATGTGACTCCGGAAAAAATCGATAAAGAATTGCCGCTGACATCCACCCCAGCAAAGATCGAGCCACGGCCAGTCAACGTATTGCCGATCAACCCCTACTCGAACGTCTAGCCGGTGTTGCAGGTCAAACCGCTCAACGCCGCTGTACCGCACATTCCCAAACGGACACTTGATATCACGGACATTCTTGTCCTGATATCGCACGTGAATGAGGTGGCACCGTCGAGGGTGATGAAGTCGTCTTCGTCGGGGTACTCAGCGTCCGGTACGAGTGGACTGAACACGGAAGCGACCTGTTTTCGCAAGAGTTTGCTCGCCTATGCGAACGGGATGGCCAGCGGCTTGCTCGGGATGCCTTCATACAGCACGAATTTCCATTCCATTTTTACAGCCTCACCATTCCATCGCCTAACGTTTGAGGTAACCGGCCGCCGGAGCGCGAAGCGCGGAGGGAACCTGCAAGCGCAGCTTGCAGGCGGTCCGGTTGACCGAGAGGTTCGGCGTCTTTCTTCGCATTACCAACGAGACTGTCACGGCATCTCGAAAGGCGTTACTGCCGCTAGCGATCCGTTCTTTGCGAGTTTTCGTCTCAACTCGAACCGCTCGAAGGTGGCAACGACGTCGATAGCATCCAGCTTTCCAAAGTTGATCTCGGACCATGCGGCTCGCGGGATTTTGACGCTGTAGATGTACGTATCGGCGACGTGCCCCGTAGTAAGGCTGTCTCGCTGCGTGAATGCGGAAAGGGTTACCTCCATTACGGAGGGTAGCGAAGCGAAAGCCTCTCCGACGATTCGAAAACCAACGCCGTGAACGTGCTGCGCGTAAAGGCTGTGCAATGCCTTACCCTTGACTTCCTTCAGCGTGAGCTTGTATCCGCGCTCCGGGACGGTCGCAATCTTGCGCTGAAGGTCTTCAATCTCTGGCAGGTCTACGTCAATTGCAATGGACTTCCCGGAATTGTCAATCTGAAATGAGACAAGCGTCTCCCGAGGCCAGACGATTGAGGAAAGACTCTCCGCGAATACCTCGTGCATCAAGTCAGAATCGGTTCGAAGGCGCTCGTCAAAGCGTCTCGCTTCATCCAACTGCTGAGCCTCAAAGGATGCTTTCGCAGTCTTCCATCTGGTAAGGTCGGATTCGTACTGGCGATTAGCCTCCGCGTTCTCAGCTTCTATCTGCTGTCGCTTACCGAGAATCCACGCGAAAAATCCAACTGCCTTGAGCACCGGAGAGTTCGGCTGGGGTTCTGGGAAATCGGGCGGGGAGTAACGAGGTGTTTCGTCTGGCCTGGGCGTATGGCAGTGAATTCTCGCGAGCCCCTCTGTCTCTTCATTGATCTTGGCGCTCGTTTGTTCCAGCAACTCGCGTATCTTGGCGCCCTGCTGCCGTTTGGCGAGATTCGCAAGGTAGTCGCTGAGCGGTTGACCGTTGGACTCGAGAAAGGATACGGTGCCATCGTCCTCGACCCTCACGGTAGCCCCAACAGTTACTTTTCCCGACTGGGCTGTGGGCCTGGAGGGTGCGGCTCCGAGCCGGGATCTGCTGTAGAGGCCGGTACCAGGAATTCCAGAATTTAGAAATGTGCCCCGCGATCCGAAGCTGACAGAGGCGCCCCGCGGTCCTGCGGTGAGGCTCATTCCGCTTCCGCTGAAATTGAGTCGGAGACCAGGCGCTAACTTTACTGATCGCCGGAAACGCAATGCCACTATCTCCTCCCTTCTGTTGTCTCGATATGTAGGGCCAGCATGGCAACCTGAGCTGGCCAGAAAGACGCCGAACGACCCGGCTAACCGGAGTGGCGGCGAGCGATGGTCCATTTCAAGACAGGCATCTCCGCCACGCCGGTTCAGCCGATTGTTCGCCGCCTTTTGCTGCGGACACCTGTACCTGTGTATTGTCGAATGCAAGCCGGTATCTCATTGTAAAGCTGACCAAGCGTTCCAAACGGACGCCATGACGGCTCATCGCCAAAATCGAGAGTCGACCGCAATATGTAATCGGTATGAAGCCATTCAACCTCAAGGTAGTGTGGATAGTAATGGCCCTTGACACCAGTGTCGTGCTTTTTCCGCGAATACTTGTAGCCAGAAATAATTCGCCCAATCCCAAACAGCCCGTGATTGGTGTTTTTTACACCAATCAAGTCGCCGGCATTTGCGGCGCCCCGCTGTGCCAGTTCCCAAAAAATGGGGAATGAATAGATCCCATCCTTTTCGTCCTGATCATCACCAGACGTGCCTGGAATCAACTTGAGTATTTGATCGATCGATTTGCCCGACAGGTCCGTTTTGTAGCACCACCCGATAGCAATGTAGTTGCCGTGGAGAAAGCGTTCCCATGCCGCTGGCTTACCACCGGCTAGGCAAGTTGGCGACACTGTCGTGAACTTTGGCATGGGCAAAGATTCTCTGGCATGATGAATTGGGTTGCAGGCGAACGACAGCGGTAACGGGGCCGCCGCCAAAAAACTATCATTTCAAAACCCGCGTGATCGGCGGCTCCCGTTCACCGCATTGTTCGCCATCTTTTCCAGTTACTGGTTGATGATTTCGCCATTGACCTTTACCCACTCGGCATCAACATTCAGCGTCGCGAATTCAACGGCGTAGTCCTTCGACGTAAATTCATAATCAACGCTGTCAGCGTAGGCAGTCATATCAAAGGGCCTAGCGAAGAAGACTTCAAATATGAATTGCGGCAGAAGGCATACAAGTGCGAGGCCCATCATGGCCCATTTACGCAACCCTCGTGGAACAGAATCCTTGAAGTAGGGCCAGATCAACCAAAGAGCGGCTACAGTAATTGCGATTGTCACGGCAAGGCTGACAAATCGGAATCCGTGTAGCTTCCACGCACATCCGTTGCAGGCTGGGGCTTTCACGACAAATGGTTTGCCCCACCACCAAAGCAGCCATGTCCACCAGCCAAGCGTTCCGGTGATTAGACGAACGTGCGATGTCGGGTTGTCATGGCCGCACACGACGCAACGATCCGGGAATCGTGCGGTGTAAGAGCGAGGCAAATTGATGTCTGTACTCTCGGCCATTGAGGCAACTCGTTCTAGGCGAACTTGTGTTTATACGGATCAGCCTAAACTCTGTAGGCCGCACCAATGCAGCCTGTCACGCAAGCTAACCTTGATCCGAAGCTGAATGATATGAGGCACTTGCGAGCGGATCAAGAGTTTTAAGGAGTGATAGGCTGTTTCGGCCTAATCACCGCCAAAACCCTTGGTCAGCCCGTCTGCAGGACTGCGAACGCCCTTACCGCCGCGATTCAAAACGTGCGTATAGATCATGGTCGTACGAACGTCGCTGTGTCCCAAAAGTTCCTGAACAGTTCGAATGTCGTAGCCATTCGCAAGCAAATGGGTAGCAAACGAATGCCTGAATGTATGGCAGGTTACCCTTTTGGTCATTCCTGTTTCTCTCACTGCCAAAGCCACAGCTCGCTGTATCAACGATTCGTCCATGTGATGACGACCTTGTTCATTTGTCCCCGGGTTGCGCCAACGATTTTCTTGAGGGAATATATACTGCCACCGCCACTCGCGGTTGGCGTTCGGGTACTTGCGGGCCAAGGCGTCTGGCAAATCAACTCGACCATAGCCTTCGTCGACGTCTTTACGGTGAATTGATTCAACAACCGCTAAGTGTCTCTGCAATGGTTCTAAAGTAGATCGCGGCAGCATAGTGATACGGTCTTTGTCACCCTTGCCCTCGCGAACGGTAATCTCAAGTCGTTGAAGATCCAGGTCTTTTACCCTCAGTCGAAGCGATTCAAGTAATCGGAGACCGGCTCCGTAAAGCAGCATTGCAATCAGCCACTTATCCCCCTTCAGATGTGCCATGATTCGAGCAACTTCGTCGACTGTCAGCACAACAGGTAGTCGTTTCGAGCGTCTGGCTCGAACAACCCCATCGATACGATCGAGCGGTTGCTTGAGCACATGCTCATAGAGAAACAGGATCGCCGACAGTGCCTGGTTTTGAGTGGAGGCCGACACTGTTTCATTGACAGCTAAATAGGTCAAAAAGTGATTTGCATCGCTTTCCCCGAGAAGCCGAGGATGCTTGAATTGGTGGTACAAAAGGTATCGACGTATCCAGTGAACATACGCCTCCGCTGTCCGAGGACTGTAGTGGCGAACTCGAAAAGTTTCGATTAGCGACGTGTAAAGCAGCGGGGTGGCCTGGTCCACAAATAGACCCAACGGCCTTCGATGTTGGTCTGAGGAAATCACCATGGCTGAAACCTCCTTCGTGAATACGTAACTTAAATTGATTCCCACAAACCCTGACGGAGTCAATAAAGAAACTGATCACGGGAGTGATTCACTGAAAATCATCTGCTCAACAACCGTCCCCTACTAGTTCGAATCCTGCCACCTCTGCTGCAAGACCACCTGTTTCCCCTGTAAAACGAGGGTTCGGAGGCGACTCCGACGACTCACTGGACGACTCACCAGGTACCAAGGGAACGCACCAGACGACGCAGCATGTGCAAGCATGCACATGCTGGAAAGCCAAAGCAATTGGCCAGAAATGCGAAAAACCTTGGGAAAACCAAGGTTTTGCAGCGGAGAGGGAGGGATTCGAACCCTCGGTACCGTTGCCGGTACACCGGTTTTCGAGACCGGCACATTCGGCCGCTCTGTCACCTCTCCGGAGGTCAGCAAAACGGAACCTGAAAATTACCCCGTAGGGACTTGAACCCCAACTGACAGAGCCAGAACCTGTCGTGCTACCGATTACACCACGGGGTAGTGTTTTTCGCGACCCAGAATTTTAGCAGAGGAATCATGAAAAGTAAAGTGAAGGCCTGGTTGCCCGCAGGGACTCTCGAGCGATGGAAATTCCAGCAATTTTACTCGGAAAGACACTCGAGAAATCAGGAGGTTCGCGCGAATTTGGTGCAAAAAGGCGGATCAGCCGGATGCCGAGGAAAAATGCGCGACGGTGCCGTGTGTGATGGGGGACACAGCACTTGAAACCAGCACTTTCAAACACCTTTGCTTGTGCGGCATGGAGGCCTCCGCCGGCCGCAGTGCAAACAAACTCACACCCGCAGGCTCCCGTCCGCGGATCGCCTGACTAAACACTGAACAACGAAAACCGAACACGGATCACCGACCACTTTACGTCTCCCTTCGCGGCTTTGCGTTAGACCAGTTGTCCGCACAGTACTCCTCACCCCTGTGCTGCAGCGTTTAGGCGTTTGCAGCGCAAAGTGCAGTGGCCGGGCTGAAAAGCCTGATCCGCGCTCTTTGTCAAGGGGCGGCAACAGTTGTCACAGGTCAGTGTCGCGGCAATAGTCACTGGCTGGCAAACTGTGATTCGGTCGGAGCACGGTACGCAATGTATAAATGCGGTGTCTCCACGCGACGCCCAAGTCCCACTGAACGTACGCCCGCTTCCACCAGCCCGGTCGTCAGCAGCGTTCGCTCAATAGGTACGCGCGTTTTGCCAGTGACCAGAGTCTCCTCGGCACGCGACATCAGTTCTGCCGAATATGCCACGTTGGGCACCGGCGGCAAATAAAACAGCGTCGATAATGGCTCGGACCGACCACGCAGCCGAGCTGCAAATGTGAAGTCCCCCACCAGCCCGTTCAGCAGCAGCATCGTTGCTTGCAGTCCATCCCGATACTGTATCCGATATGCTACGGGCTCGTTAACCCACTCCCGAATTTGTGCAGGAGTCGGCATCCGATGACTGTTTGTCTCTGCCTGCTGCAGTGTCTGACTGCGTGACAGGCAGGCTGCCAACAACTGGTCGTCCCAGCCGCCCGAGTTCCAGCCGCCGGCATCCATGGCCTGCCAGACGGCAGCCCCGCGCAGTCCCTGCACCCACTGCACTCCCGTTTCCCCGCCACGACGACGCTCAGCCATGCACTGAATCACCTCCAGTGCATGAAAGTCATAGCTGTCCATACCCCCCATCGCCACACACAAAAGCTCTTCAGCGTCCGCCTGAGCCGGCATGTCAATCGCCGGTAGCCGCCACGTTTCCGGCAGCGAAGATCCGGCATCCAGAGCAAATCCCAGCTCTTTCGACCAGTCATACATCTGCTTCGCCCACTCCCAGTTCCACGAGAGATGTTTGTCGTTGAAAATCGGTACCGACCGACCGTCACGACGAAATACTTCAACAGCATCCCTTGCAAATTCATAGCGGGGATACTTCGTCTGCCCGTACTGAGTCTGCTCGTACTTGCCATGCTCACCAATCAGCAGTATGGCATCCACCGCCAGCTTTTCCGTGCCGCACCGCAGTGCCTCGGCCACACTGCCATAGAGCTGAAATCCAAACTCCTGCGAACGCTGCCGACTGAGGTCATTTTCGGGGAACTGATCCACATACGCAGATACCACCTGCAGTCGCGGCTGATGCCAGCGACCGCCGGTGGGATACCCGGCCAGAAAGCGTTCGGCCATGTGCCACGCGTGCGAGTGATATCGCCACTCCGTTGTCAGCACCGCCAGCCGCAGCTTTTGACTGCCTGCAGGCGGATCCTGCCAGCCAGCCTGCAGCAGCGACGAACCTGCCAGTCCGGCCAGAACACTCCGGCCGGCTGTGTCAAGAAAATTACGCCTGGTATTCATTTGGATTTCCCCGATTATTTGACCGTCAGTTTTCTGCGGTACAGTCGCGTGCCATGGGCGATATAGAGCGTATTGAAATCGGACCCGGCCAGAATGCAGGTCGTCAGCGGCTGGTCCCGATGTACCACCGGCAACACACCGCAGGGGCGACCTGTCGGATCAAACACCTGAACACCCAGGGCACTGGTAACGTAATACCGTCCGGCAGCATCCACTGCCATGCCATCACCTTTCGCTGCCTCCAGATACGGTGGCGGTTCACTCATACGAAACTCGCCCTGCTGGTTAATGGGCAGCCGCATTGGCATGGTGGGCATCTTTGCGTCCAGCGTTCCGTCACTGCGGATGCGGAATGTCCACGTGTAGCGGCCACCATAATCAGAAACAGCCAGCGTGCCGCCATCACCGGAGACCGCGATACCGTTGGGCTTGCTGATGCCCTCGTCAGCAGTGCTGACGACATTCGTTCCGAGCTGGAACCGTTTCACCGCACCTGCGCCAGTGTCCGTGAAATACACCCAGCCGTTCCGTCCGAGCGCCAGGTCATTCGGCACCACATTCTCTGCCAAAACCTGCGTTTCTCCAGTGGCGGGATGAATGCTGATGATGCGTTTCTTTGATCCCTGGCAGGCAATCAGCAGTCCTTCCGACGTCAATTCCATGCCACTGACGGATTCTCGGCAGATCAAAGATCGGGAGCCGTCTGCTGCGCTGATGCGAAACACTGCCGGGGCTTTCATGTCGCAGTAATAAAGGTTGCCATTGCTGTCCGCACACAGGGCGTCAGCAAACCCCAGATCTGCCGCAGCCAGCTCCCAGCCGGCCCCGGGGACGAGCAGTTTCAGCAGTGTCAGATCACCTCCGAGGTCACCGCGAGTATCGAGAATTGGCTGATGCTTTTCCTGCCGCCACAGCCAGCGCATGGCATCGGGGAAGCGGGCGCCGCCGAAGTCTGAGTTGTGGGCATAACCTTCAGCCCAGTCAAACTTCACGTCGTAGCCCATGTATTTCAGTGCCGCTGCCATTTGCTGATTGGCCCACGGCCAGCTGCCGAACTGATTGTCAATATCGCCGCTGGTATCGGCCATGTAAACTCTGATGGGCTTTGGTTCCGTCTTGCGGACCAGCGACGGATACACGCTGCCACCTCGCAGATTGGTGAAACTGCCCACGCTGGAATACACCCTGCCGAAGACATCGGGACGTTCCCAGGCGGCATTAAACGCACAGATGGCGCCCGAACTGGAGCCTCCGATTGCCAGCAGATTCGGGTCGTCTGAAACGGCATACTTTTTCCTGACTTCCGGCAGGATTTCTTCCAGCAGGAATCGCACATAACGGTCGCCCAGGCTGTCATACTCAAAGCTGCGATTCGAGGCTCGGTTGTTTTTCAGCTCCGTGGTTTTGTCGTGCCCCGGATCAATAAAGACGGCGATTGTCGGCGGCATCTCACCGCTGGCAATCAGGTTGTCAAACACTACGGGAACCCGCCAGCGTCCCCGCACATCCCGGAATCGCTCGCCGTCCTGAAAGACCATCAGGGCTGCCGGAGTTTCCGGGCGATACTGAGCCGGGACATACAGGCTGATGCGACGTGTGGTGCCTGGGAAAATCTGCGATTCCCAGGCCGGCAACTCTTCAACTCGCCCCTGCGGCACGCCGTTCCGCACTACGGCATCCGGATGCGGTGTCCAAGCCGGTTTTGTTTCCTGTGATGGAACAACTGTGGCAGACGCATCTGACCAGAGCCACTTCAGTGCTTCCGGCAATCGCTCACCTGCCGCCTTGCCGCTGTGGCCGCCGTCAGTCATTTCCAGCTGGTATTGATAACCGGCAAACTGCAGTGCGGCCGCCAGCTCGTGATTCGAAAGCGGCCAGTGTCCATGCAGATTGTTCAGATCCTCACGGCCCTCCTGCAAGTACACGCGAATTGGCTTTGGCTGTTCCTTTGTTTTGCGGACCAGACTGGCGTATTCCCAGCCGCCGCGAATATTGGTGTAACTGCCGATGTGGCTGAGCACCCTGCCGAACTGATCAGGTCGTTCCCATGCTGCGGTGAACGCACAGATGGCCCCCGACGAGATACCGCCGACGGCGCGATCACGAGGATTTGGTGATACATTCAGGCCCTGCAGCACCTCGGGCAAAAATTCGTCCAGCAAAAAACGCACGTAGCGGTCACCGAGGGAATCGTATTCGAACGAACGATTGCTGCGATCCGCTGCCCCTGGCAGTTCAGCGGGAATGACACCTGGATTGACAAAGACGGCGATTGTGACGGGCATGGCCTGCTGATGGATCAGATTGTCAAAGACCACGGGCACTCGGAATGCACCGTCCGTTTTTGCGTACCCTGCTCCGTCCATGAATACCATCAGACTGGCGGGTTTATCGGGTGAATACTGTGCCGGAACGTAGAGGCTCCAGTTGCGAGTTGTTCCGGGGAAGATCTGGCTGCTGCGGAATTCTCCGCTGGCGATTTTGCCCTGCGGAACTCCGGGCTGCACCGTGCGATCGGGGTGATCCTGGGCGACTGCCGGAGCGCTGCAGAACAGCAGGGCGAGGCAGGCAGGGATCAGGGACCGCAGAAAGTGCTGCATACGGCTGTGCATTAGAGGACTCCTGACGACGAATTCGACCGTGACTCGATTGCCGGCACGTGTGCCGACGGTGGAGCGGGATTCTGGCATGCTGTGGCAGAAAAGTCATGCGAACCGAGCAGGCAGATGAAATCGAAACGCGCAGAAAGCTGGCAAAGGAAGGGTCTGGAAATATGGATGAACCGAGAATGGTGCTGAATATCGTGTTTCGCAACAGGCGGGTAATTGCTGAGTTCGCTGGTTTGCCTTGGAAAAAATCCCGCGGAATGCAGTCAGTGAAGCGGAATTGTCAGGGCTGCAGTTGATCGGCGCTGAACAGCAGCAGGCCCTGATCAGCACAGATCAGCAGATCACCGCTGGCAGGATGCTGCAGCAGCGTGGTGATGCTGCCGCGTTCCAGCTGAGTTGTTCGCAGCAGTTCGAGGGATTCGGGTTGCAGCTGCTGCAGAGTTCCGTCACTGCACCCGGCCAGCAGCTGGCTGCGATTTTGCGTCAGGTGCAGTGCCTGCGGGACAGCGTTGAGCCTTGCAAATCTGACCAGCCGGCCTCGCAGCGGCTGCCACAGTCGGATGGTTTTGTCACGCGAAGCTGAATACAGCAGTGGTGGTGTTGCCAGCTCAGTCCGGAGCGCCAGCAGACTGGTGACGGGACCGGTATGATTGTCCAGGATTCTGATCAGTCGTCCGTCCTGTGGCTGCCACAATCGGATGATGCCGTCCATGCCTGCTGTGGCTGCCTGCAGGTCGCCGGAGTATGTCAGAGCCAGCAGTGGTCGTGAATGCAGAGTGATGCGGCGCTGCACGGTTCCATCCTGAGCGTTCAGTACGGTGGCCGTACCGTCATCGGATGCTGTCAGGATCTGTGTGTCGCCAGGCAGCCAGCAGGTTTGCGTGATGCGATCGGAGTGCGGTGTGCAGGTCAGCAGTGTTTTGCCGCTGTGCAGATCCAGCAGCTGCAAGATTCCGGTTTCTCCGGCGGTGCCGCCGGCAACCAGTAAACGCTGCTGATCGGCGGCCAGACGCAGATCCAGTATGTGCTCGATGTTACATTCCAGCTGTCGCTGCAGTTTCAGCTGCGGCCAGGAATATTCCTGCAGTCCTGATTGCGAGCCTGTCATGACGGCATTTGCTGTCGGGTGCCAGACAGCCGCCGTCGGGCGAATCTGAGCGAGCAGCAGCGAGCTGTTCCCCAGTGCGGCTACAATTAGTGCAAGATGGAGCAGCAGATGTGTCATTGATGGATTCATGGGTTTGCACGGCCGGCAGTATCCGGCACCAGCTGAGCGACGGGCCGGGCATCCTGCACAAGCGGGACTGGTCGACCATCAGGTGCGGTCAGCGTGTGGTTTGGGTCAAAACCCAGCAGAGTGTAGATGGTGGCCACCAGATCACGAGGTGTGACGGGCTGATCCTGCGGACTTTCCCCGGTGGAATCACTGCTGCCGATAATTTGTCCGCCGGGAATACCGCCACCTGCCAGCACCGCACTGAAGACTCGCGGCCAGTGATCTCGCCCGCCGCGAACATTCAGCTTGGGTGTTCTCCCGAATTCTCCGAGAGCGATAACGAGTGTCTGTTCGAGCAGACCTGACTGCTGCAGATCGGTGAGCAGTGCGGCGAATGCCTGGTCGAATGTCGGCAGCAGTCCGACTCCCTGCTGCGCTCCGCTGTAGCCGTCCCGCAGCTGCAGTACCAGGTTTTCATGGGTGTCCCAGCCGGAGCAGTTGACGGTCACGAAGGGGACACCGTGCTGAATCAGGCGACGGGCCAGCAGACAGCTTTGTCCGAACATCCGGGGGCCGTAAGCCTGCCTGAGTTCGTCGGATTCCTGTCGCAGGTCAAAGGCGGTTCGGACAGTCTCTGATGAGGCCATTTGCAAAGCGGTCTGCAGTCTGTCGGCTGCGCTGGTCTTTTGATCGGCTGCGAGTGTTCGGCTGTGGTTCCAGGTTTCCAGATACTGCAGCCGTCGTTGCATGCGGGCCTGATCGATGGTGGGGAACAGTTCGAGGTCGCGGACTTTAAAATCTGGCTGCGAGGGGTCGCCGCCTGTTGTGAACGGGAGAGCGGATCCGGTCAGAAAGCCTGCACCAGCAGAGCCGGCTTCGGGTATGGCAACCCATTGCGGCAGCGCCTGCTGCGGCTGGCGTGTTCTGAGAGTGGCGGCAATCGCCGGAAAGCTGGGATACTGCAGTACGGCGGAGGGCTGATACCCGGTCAGGACATAGGTGTTGGCGAGACCGTGTTCGCCCAGCGGCGAGGTGAGGGAGCGAATGATGGCGAGGTTTTGAGTAATGGCGGCAGTGCGTGGCAGCTGACTGCAGATGCTGATACCGGGGACGGCGGTCTGAATAGTTTCAAACGGTCCGCGAACTTCGGCGGAAGCCGTGGGTTTTGGATCAAACATTTCCAGGTGGCTGGGGCCGCCATCCAGCCAGAGCAGGATGCAGGACCGTGGTCGGGCGTCGCGGCCGGGCCTGTTCGCCGTGCATATCGACGGCAGTCCGGCGAAGGCGGTCAGCGCGGAAATACCGCATTGCAGACTGCTGCGACGTGATGGCATTCGCAGTGCTGAGGGCGGGTGGTCTGAGTTTTCCGGCATGGCGAATTCCTAGGGGATACTACGGAATTCCTGACTATTCAGGAGGCTCCAGAGAAAATCTTCAAGCTGCAGTCGGCGTTCGTCGGGCGTACTGGCGACCAGTTGTTGCTGCCAGGTCTGCAGTTCGTCTGGCCGGGGCAGACGACTGAGTGCGAGCAGTGTGAATGTGGTGATGATGTCGGTGTCTGAGTTGCCGGCCTGCAGCATTTTGTGCAGTCTGGAATCAGCAGCCGAGACGCGGGTGTTGATCAGGGTTCCATTGATAAGGTGCAATTGTGCGGACAGGGGCAGTTCGGGCTGGGACGAGTTGAGTGTGCAGCTGCTGAGTCGACGGCAGCGTCCGAGCAGATCAAGTTCTGCAGCAGGGCGAGCAGGATCGAGTACGTGAACTGCGCGTGTTGCCGGCTGGGGGCTGAGGTCCAGTGGTATGTCGCAGACGTCTGCGATGGCATCGGCCAGCACTTCTGTGGTGACTGGCAGTGCTGTGCGGCGGGCGAGGAACAGGGTGGCGGCATTCTGCCAGGCCGCGTGCTCAGCTGTGAGTGAATCGGCAGGAATGTCTGATGAGCGGCTCCAGGTGTCACTGAGCACAATCTGTCTGAGCATGCTGCGAAGGCTCCACTGATTTCTGACCAGGTCTGCTGCGAGATCTGTAAGCAGTTCAGGGTGCGTTGCCGGGTTGGTCAGGCTCAGATCATTGACGGGTTCGATCAGACCGCGGCCGAACAGGTGTTTCCAGAGTCGGTTGGTGAGATTCCGCGCGAGTGGTGGTGTGGGTCCGGTGGTCAGCCAGTCGGCGACGGCCGGTCGCAGATCTTCTGTGGGGCTGAGGTTGCGAAGTCCAGGAATCCGCGGAACTGCGGGTTCTCCGGTACGCAGGTTCGTGACAGTACCGCGACCTGTAAAACGGACGTTGCGGCCTCGATCAATGGGTGCGAAGATGGCGGCGAAGCCGTGGAAATCATCCTGAGTCCAGCGATCGAGCGGATGATTGTGGCAGTTGGCACAGCCGAGGCTGAGTCCGGCAAATGCCTGGCCGACCAGTTCTGCCTGGCTGCGGGCGTCGGTGGCCATGCGGCTAAAGCCGGCGGCACCATTTGAGTGTGAATCTCCGGCAGCCAGCAGCAGTTGTCGCGTTAGCTGGTCCAGCGGGAGTTCGGTGGCAACAGCATTGCGAAGCCAGGTTGAGGAGGCGAGGAAAGCCTCGGGCTCATTGGGCAGCGAGTGCAGGTTCAGCAGTTGTGCGAGCTGGAGAGTCCAGTAGTCAGTGCAGGCGTCACTGGTCAGCAGCTGATCAACAATTTGCTGGCGGAGACTGGGTGAGTCATTGGCTAAGAGCTGTCGAGTGGTTTCCGGTGGCGGCAGTTTTCCGGCGATTTGCAGGTACAGTCTCCGCAGCCATGTTTCTGGTGCAGCCTGACTGGCGGGTGCGAGTGCCAGCCGCTGCAGTGTCTGGTGGATGTGTCTGTCGATGAGGCTGTCGGGAAGGTGTGTAGCTGATACGTGGCCGGCCTGCTGTGGGAAGGGCGACTGTGCCTGAGCGAGCACGGTTTGACTGAGATAGCGAATGATGACGTGGTGTTGTCCGGGACGCAGAACGGTGACGCTGTCGGAATCTGAAACTGTGATGGCTGAGGGATCAGTTGATGTGAAGCGGCAGAGGCGAGTGACGTCTTCTGCGGAGTTGTCATTGAAGTGGGCGATCACCTGCAGTTGAGTGCTGGCGGGTGTGACTAGTGGCGTGAAGTTTGCGGGCGAGACGGTGAGGGACACGGGGTAGCGGAGTATTCCGGCGGGGGTTCCGCTGCGGATCCAGTTCAGCAGCAGGGTGGCTTCCGGGCCGGCTGGATCAAGGATTTGTCCTCCGCCGTGTTCCAGCTGGCCACAGGCTTTTTTGAGCAGCAGGCTGTGCTGAGGTTGTGTGAAGCTGATGCGTCGGCTGTGGCGTTCGATTGTGATGGCGTAGAAGTCGGCGACGGGGTCTGCGGCGAACAATGAGAGCCGGAATTCACCGCGTCCGGCGGCTGCTCCATGACAGGCACCGGCGTTGCAGCCTGAGCGGGTCAGGAGGGGCAGTATTTGTGTTTGGAAATCCGGGACGGTGTCCGTTGCGGCATGAGCAGGCTGAGCGTGCAGGGCAGGCAGTATGCCGGCGTGCAGGAGCAGGGTCAGGATGGCGGTGATGCGAGTGACCATCACCTGGGTGTTTCGGGTGCAGGTTGTTTTGGTGCGGGGGAGCCGTACTGGCGGGCCCATTTTTTTAGGTATTCCTGAGCGGTGCTGGTGCCATAGGTGGAGAGTTTTCCTGAGTTGACGATGGTGTTGGAAATGCGGGCCAGTTCGGCGCGAACGGCGGGGTCAGCCTCGGCGCGGGCGACGACTTTTTCTGCGGCTGTGCGGACTTCCTCGGCCGTGGCATCTTTGCGAATGACGGGCGTCAGCAGAGCACGCATATCGGGGACGGTGCCGCCGGCAGTCGAGCGAGCGGTCATTGGGGGCATACCGGGAAGTTTATCGAGTTGCGGGAGTTCGCCACCGATTTCGGAGACCAGACTTTTCAGAATGCGTGGCAGGTCGGCCTGCAAGCTGGGCTGAATGAGTGCGTAGTTGGCGCTGACTTTATCAGCGCGGCTGATGACGATGGTGAGGGTGACATTTCGGTTGAGTCCCCATGTGCCGGGGCCTTCGCGACCATCGACAGAGATCCCTGTGGGGACATCTGGTGTGAGCGCGTGCTGCATGCGCTGGATCTGAGCTTCCATAGCGGGCAGGTCGTCGGCAAGAAAGACGACAGAAGTCTGGAGTCCGGCATCAGTGCGTGATGCCGCGTAACCGGAGAGGACGCGGGTCATGCTGATGGACTGGCGGTTGATGTCGTGTACGAAAATCAGGAGCAGTGGCTTTTGGGCAGCGGTTGTGACAGGGTCAAAATCTGTACCGGCTTTTGTACCGAGTGTCAGTCTGATGGGCAGGGGGGCAGGTTTTTCGCCTGGTTGCGGGCCTGAGAAGACCTCGGACGTATTGTCCTGAGCGGAGGCTGCCGCGAGTTGGAAATTCAGCAGCGTCAGGCAGATCAGGGCTGCAGTGGAGAATCGCAGATGGTGCGTTCGGCTGCAGAAAGGGTAAACTGGCATGAAGGTCTCAATGTACAAAATTCCGGCATTCGTAGCGGTGCATGGTGGAATATTAGCTGTGGTGGCCGGGGCAATCCAGTCGAGCCGGCTGGCTCTGAAATGAAAAAGCCTCTGGTTCCGGGCTGGAAACAGAGGCTTCGCTGGCAGGTGTTAACTGAGGTAAATCAAAGAGCTTCTGCAGGGACGGCACCCTTTGGAGCATCTTTGGGCATATCTGCCGGCGTAATGGCCTGTCCCGGAGGAGCACGCATTTCTTCCGGAACGTCACTGTCGGCAGTGCAGCCGGGCAGACAGATGCAGGTGAGTGCAAGCAGGCACAATGTCAATCGCATGGAATACCTCAGTTTCGTACAGGATTATTCGAGACCTGAAACTACACATCCCTCGGCAATGCCACCCAGACGCAGCAGAATGTCTGCATCGGTGTTGGTGGACAGAGCACGGACGGAGCCTTCACTCAGAGTATACTGCACAATACCGGCATCGCGACTGCAGAATTTGGCATCTTCCAAAGTTGGTTGGGTTCCGCCGCAGGTGATGCCGGCGAGGGACTTTGCAGCGTAGTGCATGCCCATGGGGCTGACGAGCCAGGCAAACGAGCGCAGTCGTCCGGTGCCTGTCTATCCATCCATGAAGGCTCCTGTGACCTCACCGAACATCACCGTGTTGGACAGACCGTCACGAACGTCAGCGAAACGCTTCTGCTGATTCATGCGGAAAAGTCCTTCGTAGTCGTTCATGGCGCGGTAGTCCGGGCTGGTTGTGGGGATCCGGAGTTCATCAGCACTCGCTGTAGGTCGACCGGCACAGCCGAGGTAACTGGTGAGTGCGTGTCGGCTGGCGACCGAGTCGAGGTTGGCGTCGTTCGTGACGAACCCGCCGCAGCGAGGTCCCCGGCAGAACTGGCTGCCGGCTGGTGAGCACTTTTTCCGCAACGGCGGCACAGCGACGGTTCGGCCAGCGAACCCACTGCTGCGGAACTGCAGAAGCAGATAAGCAGCGACGTTCTGGCAGCCAATAAACGCGGGCGTCCGGCGAACGTCTCGTGGTTCATAAAGTGTCTCGCTGAGCCCATCGCGAAACGTGCGAATTGTAAAGACGAGGTCACCGGAATTTCCGGGAAGCCCGATTCAAAGCTTTGCCACTGCTGGATGAAATGGCCATCGCGGCCTGCATGGCCTGTGTCGATCTGAATCCCGTGCGAGTGGCTCTGGCAGAAACTGCAGAGGCCAGTGCATTCACCAGCGTGCAAGATTGTGTGATTGATCGACAGTCAGCCCTGTCGGCTGCCAGTCCGGATGTGGCCGACCAGCAGGCCGAACACGGTCCGCAGGCAGGCAGGCTGGCTGGCTCCGGTGGCTTTGGATCCTCCGCGAAAGCGAGTGCGCGAGCGTTCTGCAGTGCGGCGAGCCAGCAATCGGGGTTGTCTGCCGATGTCACTGGATCAGTACGTGGGTCTGGTGGATTGGACCGGGCGTCAGTTACGGCCCGCTGAAGTTGGTCGGGTACCGCCGAATCTGCTGCCGATTCTGGAACGCCTGGACTGCAGTCAGGCAGTCTGGCTGGATCTGGTCCGTAATTTGCGAGGCAGGTTTCGCAGGCAGGCTGGTCGACCGGAAAGTCTGCGTCTGGCTGAGCGGTGGCGCGAGCTGTCTCAGCAGATCCAGCCACCACCCAAGACTCGGCGCCCGTCGTAGAAGACGGCTGCCTGCCCTAAGGCAACTCCGAAGACAGGGGCTCCGGTGCGGATCACGGCTGTTCCATGGTCGGCTGGGATGACGGTGCAGGCTTCACTGCGCTGTCGATATCGCACTTTGACCTCGCACGAAAACTCTGATCGGGGCTCGTCGACAAGCCAGTTTGTCTGATGCACCTGAATGACAGTGACCGCCAGGTCCTCGTGTCGTCCCAGGACAACCTGTTTTGTCTGCGGATCGATTCTGATCACGAATCGGGGTTCACCGAAGGCCAGTCCCAGTCCCTTCCGCTGTCCGATGGTGAAGCGTTCAAAGCCGTCATGTTGCCCGAGGACATTTCCCTGCAGGTCTACAAAGTCGCCGGCTGTGTCCTGCGGCCCGCGGAAATTTCTGAGAAACCCTGCATGGTCCTGGTTGGGTACAAAGCAGATTTCGTAACTGTCTTTTTTGTCGGCGACCCGCAGTCCCGCTTCGCGTGCCAGTCTGCGAATTTCGGTTTTCTCGCTTCCTCCGACGGGAAACAGAATATTGGGCAACAGTGACCGCTGGATGCCGAAAAGTACGTAGGACTGATCTTTGGTGCTGTCTTCTCCTGCCTGCAGGGCCCAGGTGCCATCCGGCTGCAGTGTGGTCTGAGCATAGTGTCCGGTTGCAATGCAGCGGGCATCAATCTGGCGGGCGAAGTCCCAGAGTTTGCCGAATTTCAGCCAGTTATTGCATTGCACGCAGGGGTTGGGAGTTCTTCCCGCGAGGTATTCATCGGCGAAGTAATCCTTGATCCTGCGAAACTCATCCCGGAAGTTCAGTGCGTGGAACGGGATGCCAAGCCGATCGGCGACGCGTCTGGCATCGGCCGCATCTTCAGCGCTGCAGCAGCCCTGGCGATGGGGTGCTGCGATGGGCAGCAGCCCCGTATTTTCGATGCTGCAGGCCGATTCGGATTCTCCCGATCGCATGAACAGACCGACAACTTCATAGCCCTGCTGATGCAGCAGCACGGCAGCCGCAGAGCTGTCAACACCACCGCTCATTGCCAGCACAACGCGTTCACCCATGACTCTGTTCTGCTCCGATCTGTGTTCTGTAAAAATTTACGCTGCTGCCGAATTATGGTTCCAGCCAGGTGGCCTGCCGGAGTGTGCCGGCCGGGGCCGTAAATGCCGCGCGGCGGTGACCATCGCGCGACAACTGCAGCCATTCCAGCGAGTGCATCTGAATCTGGACTGCGGCGAAGCTGGCCAGCCCCGCCTGCAGGTCTGCTCGAGTCGGCACTCGTCCGATGAACTGCTCAGGCAGATTAGGCGAAGGAGAGCTGGTGGGAACGCCGGGTGGCTGAGGTGCGAGGTACATGCGGAGGCTGGATTCCGGACTGCTGTCCCACAACTGCTGTCTGGCAGGACCTGATGTGTGTAATGTGGCGTGGCCATGGACCTGCAGCTGAGTTTCTGCAGCCGGGTCATAGAACAGCAGACTGACGACCGGCTGATGCGTGATCTGTTCAATTTTGGCAGAACGCAGATCGGTATGAATCCAGAGTGAACCACCGGCGCTGTCTGCATGTCGCAGCACCACCGTGCGCTGTCGCGGCTGATTCGCGAGGACAGTTGCCAGCACGGGAGTACGCCAGGCAGCACCGGGGGTCTGGGCAGCCGTCATCAGTTTCTGCCAGCACTGGTCAAAGATCGTCTGCAGTTCATTCATTTCACAGCCTTCAGCGTCCCATAAACCAGAGACAGAGCCATGCCAGCAGTGGAAACAGTATGAAGATGAGCAAGAACCCTGTCAGGGTTGCCCGTGGTGTATCCGGCCATCTGCCCATGAGTAATCTCCCGTGTATTCTGTGCCCTGCTCTGAAAAACGCTTATTTTGCCGTTTGGGACGGGCTGTGAACACTGCCCGTTCGCCCGTTCCCGCTGAACTTCTCGGCTTCGGTGATCCTCGCCGGGGACCAATTTTGGCGTTCACCGACGACGCAAATCGAACAGCAGTGCGGCAAAGGCAATCAGGTCATAGAGGGTGTGTGCGACGATGGGGATGAGCAGATTGGGGGTGGCATCAGCAGCCAGCAGTCCGGTCAGGTAAAGTCCGAGGAAGGCGGCGAATACTGCATATCCGGGGGTCAGGGCGTGTGCGAGGCCAAACAGGAGGCTGCTGAGCATAATCCCGAGGAAGTGATTTCCGGAGGCGATCCAGGGAAACAGGAATCCGCGAAAGAAGACCTCTTCGCAGATTCCGGCCAGCAGCGACAGCAGCAGCAGGTCATGCAGTCGGCACTGCAGCAGCACTGGTCCCAGCAGTTCCTTCAGTACCTGTCGCATCTGCAGCAGAGCGGGAATGGTGGACAGCATGCAGACAGCGAGAACTGCGAGCATGGGCAGAGTGGCCAGCAGTCCCAGCAGGAAGTCTGAATTCGACCAGCGGAGCAGTGCGGTGGGATTGATCCCGGTAAGCCAGCCTCCGACAAAGGCCACGGTCAGCAGAATGCCTTCGAAGATCCCGGCACTGATCAGGAACTGCTGCGGCTTCATGTTCGATTTTGGAAAGTCGGGATCATTCATTAGCGAGTTCCGCAGCCAGGATGGCGAGGCGGGGGATTTGCAGCAGCAGCGACAGACTGTGCTGATGCTGATGGATGTTTGTCAGATCCAGTCTGGAGATTAGCAGGATGGTGAGCGGACTGCTGTCGCAAAGGTGGGCCTGAATGTCGCCGAGTGTATTGACCGGGGGAGTGATTTGCAGTCCGTGCTGAAGGGTGCGATAGTCTGTCTGTGCCAGTTTCAACCGGATTTGCTGTTCGTGGTCTGAATCTGGCGGGAGGATGTTGTTCGAGTGGCAACTGGCGGGGTTTTGGGGGTTGGCGATGAGTGTCAGGGTGAGTCGGGAAACGCTGGCGACTGCGATGCTGACGGCCTGTTCGATAATCTGCACATGCAGTTCGGCTGCTGAAGCCGCGGCAATGACGTGCGGGATACACTTTTCAGCAGCGTTTGGCCCGCCGGCAGCAACGGGGGCGGATGATTGCGAATTCTGTGGCGGGGCGGGAATGGGCAGGATGGGGAGTGGTTCTGAGAACGGCAGCCAGTATTGCAGCAGGCTGGTGACTGAATTGGAGGCCGTCGGGTTGCCAGCAGTCGTGACCAGTGACAGCGCGGAAGTCTGGTTCATAGGTATTTGACTAATTGAGCGGGCGAGGCGAAGAGCGGCCGATGGCCCCTGAATTTTCGCCTTTGGTGAGTTGCTGGCAACTGAGCTCGAACTGCGTATCATACAGCAATTCTTTATCGAAGTAATGGAAAAACGGCGAATGGCGGCTTTGGTTTACATTCTGACAGCGGTGATGCTGGTGCTGCTGAACGGCTTTTTCGTGCTGGCTGAATTCGCAGCGGTCAAGATGCGGCCTTCTCGAATCCGCGAGCTGCTGGACGATGGGGTCCGTGGAGCATCTGCTGCACAGCATGTTGCTGAGCATCTGGACGACTATCTTTCTGTCTGTCAGGTGGGCATTACTTTTACTTCGATTGGTTTGGGATTTGTGGGTGAACCTGCAGTGGCGCGACTAGTTGGCCCACTGCTGGAGTGGACTGGCTGGTTCGCAAATGATGGCGTTGCGCTGCTGGTGTCATCTTCGGCGGTGGCAATTTTCATCAGCTACACGGTTGTCAGTTATGCGCACATTTTGATTGGCGAGCTGGTGCCGAAGTCGATGGCGATTCGGCGGACTGATCAGGCTTCTCTGGCGACCGCTCCTTTGCTGCGTATCTTTAGGACATTATTTGATCTGCCGCTGCGTGTTCTGAACGGATCGGCGACGTTTCTGCTGAAGCTGATGGGGATCGCCAGTGTGTCGGGCCATGATACTCACAGTGAAGACGAGCTGCGGATCCTGCTGAATCAGTCGCAGTCATCGGGACTGATGAGTTTTCGTCGTCTGTTGTTTCTGGAGAATGTCTTTGATCTGGGTGAGTTGCTGGTGCGTGACGCGATGCGACCACGTTCGCAGGTACGATGCATGAACACGGCAGAGACACTGGAGCAGAACCTGCAGACGGCGAGGCGGTACCGGTTTAGCCGTTATCCGCTGCTGGATGGCGGAGAGATGCCTTTGGGGTTTGTGCATCTGAAGGATCTGACGCTGTCGGAAGTCGACCACGAGAACCTGCGGACGCTGGTGCGTCCGGCGATTCTGGCTGAAGAGACGTCGCCGCTTGAGGCGGTGCTGGCCGAGATGCAGAAAAAACGTTGTCATGTGGCGATAGTGCGAGATGCGCGGGGTGCATGGACCGGCTTTCTGACTCTGGAGGACGTAATCGAGGAGATTGTCGGGACGATTCGCGACGAGTTTGAGGATGAGGAGCCTGTCAGTCTGGCTGATGCTTTGACAGAGGACCGCATCCAGCTGAATATCGAAGCGGACAGTACGATTGAAGCTGTGCGTCGAGCGCTGCTGCGGCTGCCATCTGATTCACTGCCGGTTCCGCGTGACGAGATTGTGCGGGGTGTGGAGGAGCGAGAGCGGCTAATTGAGACCTATCTGGGTCGGCATCTCGGGATGCCTCATGCGCGACTTCACGGGCTGCAGAGGGCAGTTGTGCTGGTGATTCGTTCAGAGCATGGTATTCCGTATCGGGGCACGACTGAGCGGGCGCATCTGCTGTTTGTGCTGCTGACTCCTGCTGGTCAGCCGCGTGTGCATCAGCGGCTGCAGGCGGTGATTGCGACGCTGCTGGACGAGAGCGAGTTTATTCCTGAGCGACTGCGTACCGCGGAGACTCCGGCTGAAGTGCTGGAGATTCTGCGCACCGGCGAACAGGCAACGCTGGACTGAAATCGGTGGCGGAATTGCAGGCGAGTGCTGCCTTGTTTGCTGCGGACGCTGAAACTCCGCAACGTTGGGGCGAGGAGAGCTCTGCAGACGGCTGGTCTCACACGAAGCCGCGAAGGGAAACGCAAAGGGCGGGATATGAAGGTGTGCGAAAGTGCTGTGTCCCTCCCTCACCCCCCCCCTCATAAGAGCCATCTGCCGACACGGATCCGCACGGATTTTAGCAAATAAACGCCGGCGACGGGGCATGTGGCCGGCGGCATCCCTGCCGCCCACCCGGGCACTGCCATGAACGGCTCGCCCAGTTGCAACTTTGTAGCCGGGGCTTTCCAGCCCGAGCACTGGGCTCAAGAAACACGCCGTTTTTCCCCTCGGATTACGCCTAACTACGGCCCAGTCCGACTTTCATCCCTGGGGTCGGCTGCCGCACCGAAAAACGACTGTCTGTGCCCCGGTTTTTAATGACATTTCTGCGGTAACTCGTTACTATCAGACAACAACTCGGTCTGGCGTATCGCGCATGGAAATGTGGCAATGGTGGAAGTTCGCATGAGAAGCTTCGTTGTGCGCGGTTTGCTGCTGCATTCGGTGCAATTGATTTTGCTGGCTGTTGGTTCTGCGTTGCGGGCCAATGACGACCCGCAGCGGCTGCAGTTTTTTGAGCAGAAGATTAGGCCGGTGCTGGTGCAGCACTGTTATAAGTGTCATTCAGCCGAGTCTGCTCAGGTGCGTGGCGGTCTGCTGCTGGATTCGCGTGCTGGTTTGCTGCGGGGCGGTGATTCTGGTCCGGCGGTGGTGCCGGGTGATGTTCACGCTGGCCAGTTATTGGCGGCGTTGCGGCATGAATCGGTCGAGATGCCGCCGGATCGTCGTTTGCCGGATTCTGTGATTCAGGATTTCCAGTCGTGGATTCAGGATGGCGCCGTGGATCCGCGCGAGGGCAAAGTTGCGGAAACTCGGCGGCAGATTGATATAGAGCATGGTCGTCAGTTCTGGTCGTTTCGTCCGGTGCAGAATCCAGCCGTTCCTGAGGCGGTTGGTGACTGGGCCCGGGACGCGGTGGATCATTTCCTTGCGGAGGGCTGGTTGGGTGCCGGTCTTGTGGGTGTCCCGACGGACGCAGCTCCAGAGACGCTGCTGCGGCGGCTGCATTTTGCGCTGACGGGGCTGCAGCCATCGGTGGATGAGCAGCGGGAATTTGTGCAGGGTTATTCGGGGGATCCTGAGCGTGTGCTGCAGGAGACGGCCGATCGTCTGTTGCAGTCGCCGCATTTTGGAGAACGCTGGGGGCGGCACTGGCTGGATGTTGTGCGGTATGCGGATTCGACGGGTGGTGGTCGCAGCATGATGCTGCCGGATGCCTGGCGATTCCGGGATTATGTGATTCGTTCGTTTCAGCAGGACAAGCGGTTTCCGCAGCTAATCCGTGAGCATGTGGCGGGTGACCTGCTGCCGTGGTCGGATGCTGTGCAGCATGACGAGCAGGTGACGGGTGCTGGCTATTTGATGCTGGGTGCAATTAACTATGAAGAGCAGGACAAAGAACAGTTGCGAATGGATGTTGTGGACGAGCAGATTGATACGGTGGGTCGCACGTTTCTGGGCATGACGCTCAGTTGTGCTCGCTGTCATGATCATAAGTTCGATCCGATACCGACTCGCGACTATTACGCTTTGGCCGGCATTTTCCGCAGTACTCGTTCGCTGACACCGGGCAATGTGTGTGGCTGGGTGACGAAGCCGCTGCAGTCCGGAGTGGATCAGTCGGCCGTGCAGGTGTGGAATCAGCGTGATCAGGAGTTGGCAGAGCAGATTGCGAAACTGAAGAAGCAGTCGGGGAAAGGGCCGGCGGTGGCCTTTCCGGGTATCGTGGTGGACGATGACGAGGCAGAGCTTGAGGGGACGTGGACGGAATCGAAAGTGCAGCAGCCGTTTTGGGGTCGTGGATATCGTCACAGTGGCATGCCGCGGACGGGGACGGCTGCTGTTTATCGTGTAAAGCTGCCGGCGGATGGCGAGTATCTGCTGCGGATGGTGATAAATCATGGTGGCAGTCGTTCTGAGAGCGTGCCTGTGGTGATTTATCACTCGGACGGTGAGACGGAAGTGAGTGTCAGTCAGCGTCAGCCGGGGCCTCAGCCGGGTGGATTTCTGGAATTGGGGCGTTTTCGATTTGAGGCTGCGACAGAGGCCACGGTTGTGGTGAAAGCGGCTGCAGCATCGCACGGTCATGTGATTATTGATGCGTTTCATTTTGTACCGGCAGACCAGGCGTCAAAGCTGGCAGCGGTGCAGCCGGCAGCAGTTGCGGGAGCGGCAAACGGTGGTAAAGCAGAACGCCTGAAGCAACTGGAGGAGCAGCGGAAGCAGCATGCTGCGAAGAAGCCGTCGATGCCGATTGCGATGTCAGTTTCAGATGAGTCTGAGGTGGCAGACTGGCACTTGCATGTGCGAGGTGAGATCCGCAATCTTGGTCCGCTGGTATCGCGAGGTTTTTTGCAGGTCGCGACTCCGGCTGACAGTGCCTCAACACTGGCAACGGGCACGGCGGGCAGTGGTCGAGTGCAACTGGCTGAGTGGCTGTCGGGGGCTGAGAATCCGCTAACGTCCCGTGTCTGGGCGAATCGAATCTGGCTGAATGTGTTTGGTGCTGGACTGGTCAGGACTCCGGATAACTTCGGATCTGCCGGTGAGGCTCCGACGCACCCAGCTTTGTTGGATCACCTGGCATGGCTGCTGGTGCATGAGTGCGGCTGGTCGACGAAGGCGATGGTGCGTCGGCTGGTGCTGAGTCGAGCGTTCCGGATGACTTCGGACGACGGGTGGTTACCGGGGGATCGAGACCCGGACAACCGCCTGTGGACTCGTTCTGTCCGTCGTCGTCTGGATGCTGAAAGTTTGCGGGATGCGATTCTGCAGGTAGCGGGTACACTGGATCTGTCGATGCGGGGTGGACCAACGATTGCGAAGGTATCGACGTATGACAATGAGTATCGTCATGCGGATTATCCGCTGTCTTGTCGCAGCGTGTATGTGCCGGCTTTCCGCAATTCGATGCTGGATGTTTTTGAGATCTTTGATGTTGCCAATCCGAATACGGTGACGGGGCAGCGTAACCGCAGTACTCGCCCGGCCCAGGCTTTGTTTATGCTGAACAGTCAGTTTCTGACGCAGCAGTCTGAGGCTGCGGCGAAGAACTTTCTGGCTGCGGCAGACTCGCAATCCCTCGGCGTTTCCGCCATGATTCAGGAAGTCGTCCGCAGGTGCCTGGGGCGGGAACCAATAGCTGGTGAGCAACAGCTGCTGGTCCAGGCGGTGCAGTCTGATCCGCGTTCTGTCGAGAACTGGGCAGCCGTGTTTCAGGCATTGTTTTCCAGTCTGGATTTCCGCTTCATTGACTGAGGTTTTGGAAACGGGTGAACAGCGATGGCCAAGAATGTGTTGGGTGAGGATCTGCAGGTGTGTTCAGCAGATCCGATGACTGGTTTTTTTCGCACGGGTCGATGTGAGACTTGTGGCGAGGATACTGGCATGCACACGGTGTGCGCGGAGATGACGGCCGAGTTTCTGGCGTATTCGAAAAGTGCCGGCAACGATTTATCAACTCCTGTGCCTCAGTGGCGATTTCCGGGTTTGCAGCCTGGGGATCGATGGTGTTTGTGTCTGCAGCGCTGGGTGCAGGCGCTGCATGCGGGAAAAGCGCCAAGGTTGCTCCTGAAGGCGACTCATATTTCTGCAATCGAGCATGTTTCGATGGAAGTCCTGCTGGAGTATGCACTGGACGCAGCTGACTACGTGCCTGACCCCCCGATGGAAGACTGATCAAATTTTGTGTTCTGTTGTGTGGACTTGATCGCTGTGCGGGCGGGAGCTGAGCATGTTGCAAGCGGGCACCGGACTTGGGCGAGTGCTGAGTGTGATGGCGGCGACACTGGCTCTGAGTAGCGGTGTTGATCTGTTTTCCGGTGTGGGCCGATTTGCGCGGGGTGCGGATGACTTGAAGGTCCCGGCGCTGACGGCTGACGAGCAGCGGGTGTTGCAGACGATTGAAGCTGGCGATGTACTGGCGACGGTGTCATTTTTGGCTGCGGACGAACTGGCCGGCCGTGATACTCCCTCGAAGGAGCTGGAGATTGCCGGTGCCTACGTGGCGTCGCGATTTCGTGGTGCCGGTCTGGAGGGTCTGGGAGCGGATGGCAGCTTTTATCAGGTGCAAGAGATGCCTCGCTGGTTTGCTCCTGATGGCGTTGTGTCACTGTTGACAGCTGCGCAGCCGCAGGGTCTGGCTGGTTGTGTGGCGGTGGGTGGTGGTGAGCGGTCTGCCGAGTTGCGTGGAGCGGTGGTAAAGGATGCGGCGGGCAGTGATCTGCGTGGTGCGATTGCGGTGGTGGATGAGCCACCGCTGCCACCTGCGGCTGCGGAGAATCCGGCGGTGGCTGGTCTGAGTCTGGCTCGGCGAGTGGCTCCACTGGCGGCTCGAGGGGCGGTCGCGGTTTTGATTCGTGCCGCAGATGATGGAGTCTTGTCTGCAGCGGTGCAACGACTGCGTGCTGAGTCTGTTGCATTGCCTCAGCAGTTGTCTTTGCCGGTAGTGTTGATTCCGGCGGATGCAGATTTGGGTGCGGAGGTGCAGTTGACAGTTCCGCCGCGACGGCGTGTGTCGGAGCAGGTTCGGAATGTAGTGGGGGTGCTGCGTGGATCAGATCCGCGTTTGTCTGCGGAAGCAATTGTGATTACGGCTCATCTTGATCACATCGGTCGTGCGGCGGGTGATCGTCAGGGCGACGTGATTTTCAACGGTGCTGACGACAATGCGACGGGAGTGACGGCAGTGGTGACTCTGGCCGAGGCCTTTGGTCGACTGCAGCCGCGTCCATCCCGTTCGGTGGTGTTTATTACGTTTTGGGGTGAAGAAAAGGGCCTGCTGGGTTCAAAGGCGTGGTGTGAGCAGCCGCTTTGGGCTTTGGAGAAGACTGTTGCGAACATCAATATTGAGATGATTGGTCGTCCGGAGGAGGGTGCTGCGGAGAAGATGTGGGGTACCGGCTGGACTCGCAGCAGTCTGGGTCCGCAACTGGCGGTCGGGGCGAAGCGAGCGAGTGTTGAGGTGTTTCACCGTGAGGATGTGAGTGAGATGCTGTATGCTCGCAGTGACAATTATTCCTTCGTGCAGAAGGGTGTGATTGCTCACAGTTTTTCTGCGGGATCGCTGCATCAGGATTATCATCAGTTGACCGATGAGTATACTCGGCTGAACATTCCGCACATGACGCGGATCATTCAGGGATTGTTTGCGGGATCGCTGCCGCTGGCGCGCGGCGAGCTGACTCCGACAAAGTCCGCTGCAGCGAAGCCAGCACCCTAAGGATTGGGGGTAACGGTGGTTGCAGTCTGCAGGCTGTGGGCGGTCTGATCAGCGTCTGGGTTTGAAGCCTGGGATAATCAGGGGCAACTGCTTATGGTGTGCCTCAACTGAGTCATCGGTGGAGGGTTCGGGCTGGCTGGGCGGGGCCTGAGTGGTCTGAGCGGCCGGGTATTGCAGTGCGGGCAACAGTCCGGGCAGTCGAGAGTTAATCAGGGTTTTGGTTTTTTCGGCGGTGGCAGCTTTTGTGGGCGGCTGCATGACTGAGTTGAGGATGCTGCGTGTGGGGGCTGTTTTCTGTTCAGCTTCGGCTGTGGCCTGCTGAATGCCCTGCATCAGCCCTGGCAGGAGGCCGGGGAATGAGCCGGGCAGCATGCCTGGGATCATCAGTCCGACATTTTCTGCGTTGGTTGCCTGGGGCACTGGAAGCTTATGCAGCAGCTCCTGGGGCAATTGTCCCTGCATGACTCCGTTGACGCCGTTCATAATTCGCTGCACGGATTCACGATCTTTTTCTTTCAGGAGTTTTGAGTTCGAGACCTGGCGGATGACGGTCTCGGGATCGACCTTTCCGGACCGCAGTGCTGCGACCAGTCGAGTCACCTCCTGTACCTGTGTGATGAGCTGTTCATTTTCCTTGGCGAGGCGGTTGTATTCTACACCGAATCGAGTTCTGAGTTTTGCCAGCTGAGCTGTGGCCTGGCGATCAGCTTCTTCCAGCAGTCGGGTGCGGGCCTTGTCCAACTGGTGTGTGACGGCGGTCTGGATACCGGACGCGATTTGGTCTCCAAGTTCGGTGCTCAGGACAAGATTTGGTTTTCGCAGGGTGCCCGTCAGGGCGAGCACGGCGTCGAGGGAACGGATATCGTGCAGTGCTTCATTGGCTGCTTCCATGATTTCCGGTCGGACATCATCTGAGGCTTCGAAGCAGAGTCCGTCGATATCGGACAACAGCTGAATGAAGCCGGAGATTTCATCGCCAGTGAGTGCTGCCTGAACGGTCCATGTGAGGTGACTAAGTCCGGCTTCGAAGCGGGCTTTCTGACGTTTTCCAGCGGCAAGCGAGAATCCCCTTGGATCGCGAAGTTCTGCGGTGAGTTCGGTTCGCATTACCGAAGTCGTGGCATCAACAGTGTATTTGAGCTGCAGTGGTCGCGGGCCGGCTGCGGAGGCTTCGAGGACAGCGGGTTTGCCGAGGAGCTTTGGGTCACTGGTGACATCGCTGAGCATGGCCTGCCATGGGACGAGATCCCGGTCGATGGACATTTTTCCGCACAGGCTGAGCTTGCGTGCGTGGAAGGCGGGGCCTGGGCTGACCGGCAGCACGGGCCATGTCCGACCGGGATTGCGTGGTGGCTGTACCTGCTGAGTCAGTTCGGTCTGATAACTGCGGAAAAGTTCGAACCATGTGAGCATCTCCTGAACTCGCAGGTAAACATCCCGTCCGAGGAGTGCCTGAGAGATGCGTCGGCCATCGGGTTTGAGCAGTGCAATTTTCTGCTGGATCATTTGCTGATCGTGGAGTCGGGCCTGATTAATGGATTCGAAGTCGGTGCGGACTTCGGGTGCCATTTGTTTCAGGTCATTTTGCAGTTTGCGTGCATCGTTGAGTACGAGGTCGGCTTCGCGAGCGACTTCGAGGTAGTTTTCGATCTGGTCGACCGTGGAACCTGTTTTGGCCTGTTTGAACTGTTCGCTGAGTTCGCGGACTCGCCGTTCAAGTGCTTTTGCTCGTTCGCCGAGATCAGCGAACCTGACGTCCCATTTTTCATAGACCTGTGAACCGAGTCGCCACGTTTCGAGGGTATTGGGGTCCAGTTGAGCGCGGGCCTGTTCGCTGAGTTGTGTGAGCCATTCATCGCCCAGTTCGCGGAGTTTTTCTGAGGCCCACGATGGTTCTTCGACGACGGGTGTGGCCGTTTTTTCCAGCTGACCATCGTCGTTGCGCCAGGTGTCAAACTGCAGATTATCGATCCGACCGTCAGTGACAACGAAACGACGCTGAGAGAGCGAGCGTTCTTCGAGTTGCAGGCTCATGCGATCGAATTCGAACAGATTTCGTCCGTGGCGTCTTGCGCTGGCCACGGCGGTCTGCTGGATATCGATGGAGGGCGGGAAGAAGGTTGTGACGACCCTGCGGACATCGACGCGTGCTCCGGTGACGGACTGCAGTGCAGAGACTGCAGTCCAGCGGAGCAGTGGGTCCATGCCCCAGTGGATGAAGGCCCAGACAGAGAAGGCGATCAGCAGTCGGGGGATGATCCATTTCCAGCGCATGCCGGTTCACCTGACGGGGGTATGAGAGAGTGCAGTTTTCGGTTTACAGTTTGCCCAGTTGTGTCTGTCGGGGGTGTATTATTCGACGAGGCTGATGCGATCAGCGGCCTCCACTCCCAGCATGACCCGGACCAGCCAGGTATTTCTGGCGTATTGGGAAAGCGTACAGGCGTATCTGGCGAACAGTGGTCTGGAGATCAGGTGCACGGGGAGCAGCAATGCCAGTCCTGTGACGAAGCTGCCCATGACAATGGAATTATCGAAGTGTGTCCAGGGGACCCAGGGTGTTTCGTAAAGCTGGATCCAGAGGCTGGAGAGGTAGGGCTGTGACAGCACATACCAGCCGATTCTGTCGAACAGGCTGTCGCAGGTGACGGCAAAGAGTGCAGCGGCCATGGCGCCCAGTCCGGCGACAGCGAGATTGAGACGTGAGGCGGCCAGCAGCAGGGCGAGGCCGATAGCGAGCAGGTTGCCTTTAGGAACCAGTCCGACGAGGATACCAAATGCCAGTCCCATGGACATTTGCCGTGGGGTGGAGTCCATGAGAGCGGCTCGCAGCAGCAATCGGATCGGACGCAGAATCAGGAACATATTGATATCCTCTGCTTTGAGCGGCGGTGGAAGGTCTGCCGCAGAATGCACTCCGCAGGATCGCTGAGCGGCTGGATGCAGATCAACTTCAGTACCGCCGGACGCGGGACGGTGTAAGTGTTTTTTTGTGAACGGGGAGTGCAGGCAGGCAGGATTCGCCGGTGGGTTGGCGAATCCCGCAGCATTTGCCAGGGGGAGGTGTGAGTTGAGTGAAGTGTCAACTGGTGAGGTGTGGAGTGGCGGTGAGAGTGCCGCAATTTTGACTTTGCTGCGTGAGCGACGTGAGCAACTGGTGCTGGCGGAGAGTTGTACTGCCGGGTTAATTGCGGCGACCCTGGGTCAGGTGCCTGGTATGTCTCAGCATTTTTGCGGCAGTCTGGTGGTGTATCAGATTGCGAGCAAGCTGAGCTGGCTGGAATTACCGAGTGGGGCGGTGACGGAGGCCAATGTGGTGAGCCGCGAGACGGCGGAGCGGATGTCTGCAGGGGCTTTGCTGCAGACTCCGCAGGCTACTCTGGCGATGGCAATCACCGGCCATTTGGGTCCGGGCGCACCATCGGACCTGGACGGTGTTGCGTGGTTAGCGATTCGGTATCGAGAATCTGCGGCGGAATGTTTTGAGCTTAAGCTGGCGGAGGTCGTGCCTGCGGGCGCAGTCAGTCTGCGTGTTTATCGGCAGCAGCACGCGGTTGAACGGGCTTTGGCTCTGTTGTTGAAGAGCCTGCGAACAGCTGCAGCGCGGCGGTGACAGTGTGGAACTGTATATCAACGATGTCTTCGACATCAGCGGCGTAGCCACCGGCCATGACGACTACCAGGGGGCAGGCGTATTGACGACAGAAGTTGTACACCAGCTGATCGCGTTGTTGCAGACCATTTTTTGAGACTGCGAGGCCACCGAGTGTGTCACCGGCCCATGGATCAGCCCCGGCGACGAAGTAGACCAGATCGGGTTTTGGGAATTGTGTGGCCCATGTGATTCCTTGCTGCCACGCTTCGAGGTACGCGGTGTCTGTGGTGCCTGGCGGCAGTTCGATATCGAGATCACTGTGCATTTTGCGGACGGGGAAGGCCCTGGCAGCGTGCAGTGAAAAGGTGCGGACGGTTGGATCATCAGCGAAGATCGCGGCGGTTCCGTCGCCCTGATGGACATCTCCGTCCAGCACGAGAGCCGAGCGTATGCGGTGTTCCTGCTGCATGTTGCGAGCGGCTGTGGCGACATCGTTGAAGACGCAGTAACCGGCACCGCGATCGGGAAAGGCGTGATGAGTGCCTCCGGCAAGGTTAGCTGCGACTCCGTCCTGCAGTGCGGCTCGTGAGGCAGCGATGGTGGCGCCTGTGGAGCGTCGGCAGCGTTCGACCATCTGCAGGCTCCATGGAAAACCGATGCGGCGGATTTCATCGGAGGTCAGGTTTCCCGCGAGGACTCGGGCTACCCAGTCGGCGGTATGTGCCAGCAGCAGCTGTTGTTCAGTGGCGGAGGGGGGGACTTCGAAGTCGGTCGGCTGAAAAAGTCCGCACTGCTGCAATCGTTCTCGCAGCAGGCGGTAGCGACTCATGGGGAAGCGATGTCCGGGTGGCAGCGGCAGCACGAACAGGTCTGTAGTGAACAGTTTCACGGGGGCTGCCCTACCAGGCAATTTCCATCAGGTCAGCGATGCTGGCGGCCAGTCTTTTGGCGGCATCCTGCTGGGCGGTGGCAAATGACTGTCCGACTTCGGGAGCCATGGAGACGCTGCTCATCTGGGGCATCAGGCTATTTGTGAGTGGGAAGGTCTGCTGGATCAGTACTTTTCCGGTACGTCGATCCATCCATGTGACTTCGGCACCAAGTGAGAGCTGGAGTTCCCGGGGGTCGTCGAAGCGAGTTTCGCTGAGTGGCGACTTGCGAATCTCGACGATCTTACCGGTCAGGATGGTGTCTGCGGTTTCGGCATCTTCAAGCCGATAGCCGCCGCGTGTTCGAATTTCCCTCTGCACGGCTTCGGTCAGCAGGTAATCTGTATCGCGGCGAAAGGACTCGGAGCGAAAGAGCGGGACGTGGACACTGCGGACTCCGGGCACCACGGGTGTTCCCAGCGTGTAGCCGCAGCCTGTTGCGAGCAGGCAGCAGAACGCAGTCAGCAGCAGTCCCGTGCGAATCATCGGGTCAGAGCCTTGTTTTGCCTGAGTTTTGATCGGTTCCGCCGGGCTGGCTGACGGATTTCACAGGATTGCCATCGCCTTGTGCCGGCACGGGTGTTGGCGCATTCTGAGGCAGAGATTCCATGAACTGCAGGACTTCCGGCAGATCCTTGAGCTGGCTGCGATCGATGTCAGCCAGCAGTATTCGGGCTTCGCGGGCGAAGCCGGTGTCTGGGTATTCTGAAATCAGTCGTACGCAGGCGATGGCGATTGCGCGAGGTCGTTGTTTGCGGCGGTAATAGTCCACCATGGCCCACTGTCGTTCAGCTTCCTGGCGATAGAGGATATCCAGATCTTTCCGCAGCTGCTGTCGCTGGTGGGAGGCCGGGAAGAGCTGCAGTGTTTGTTCCTTGAGTCGACGGGCTCCGACGAGATCCTCACCTTCGTAGAAGGCTCCCTGGTAGCTCATTTGTTTAGCATGGGCTCCAAGGACGAAAGCCGCTTCGAGATGCGGGCTGTCGGGATATTCATCGCGAAGAATGCCGAAGTAGCGATCGGCTTCCACGTGATTGCTGTGTCGCTGGTGCCATGCTGCGGTGAGCATGAGGGAGTCATCGGCGAGAGGTCCGGTCGGGTCATTCATCCAGATGGATTTGAGGCACTGGAGTGCGCGTCCCTGAGTGTCGAAGACGGGTCGGGAGTGGTCGTGGAAGTTAGGCAGAATGCGAGCTCGCAGCGTCGGGTCAGCGGGTTTCTTTTCGGGCTGTGAGGAGATGACTTTTTCGGCGCTGACGGTACGGATGCCTTCTTTCGCCCCGGGTTCGCTGGTTTGCAGCCACGCCTGGGCGATGGCGTAGAGTCTGCTTGTGGCAGGTTCCACGTATCTCGTGGAGGGATAGTCTTCGAAAAGTTGGTCGTAAGCGTCCTGTGCTTTTGGGTATCGCTGTTTTGCGTACCATGATTCTGCGAGGTAGAACTGGGCTTCTTCTCCCAGTGACGATTCCTTGAATTTTTTTGCCGCGACTTTGCACAGTTCGATGGCTTTGTCGTAGTCCTTGCGTTCGTAAGTCTGCCGACAAATTGTCACTTCTCGCTGTTCCTTGGGACTGAATTTGCGTCCCATTTCCAGCGGAGTTTCTTTTGACATTCCGATGGATCGCTGCATGCGTTCCCAGACGCCAGGATTGCGTGAGTCTTTGCGGAGAGCGTTGCTGACGCAGCCGGTCTGCAGCACAGCAAGCAGCAAAAGCAGTACCGCACGAAGCCGTAAATGTCTGCGGTGCAGACATGCGGCCGACGCCATGCTGAGGCGTGCTGCTTGCGGGGTTTGCTGTTGCATGAGTCGCTGTCCGATCGGGCCATTCGGCCCTGAACTGTGAGACGGCTTCAGTGATTCGAGGAAAACTGCAGATATCGCAGAGTTTGAGGCCTGCGACCGAGGACGTGAGAAATGGCTGAGACGGCCAGCCGATGACATTCTTCTGCCTGAGCCGGGGTCAGGCGAACCCGACCGGCCAGATCCGTGGTACCCCCGGTCAGACGCCGCAGAATCTCAACTGCTCCCGCCGAAACCGATGTCCCTTTGTATTCTTCCTTACGACAATCCTGACACAGCAATCCTCCCTGACTGACCCAGTGCACATATCGGCCGGAGGGCTCCATGGCACTCCCGCAGACCGAACAACTGGACAAATCAGGTAACAGACCGGTCAGTTGCAGCAGAGACATTTCAAAGTGAATTGTCAGCGCCGAAACATGACATTCCGGTGTTGCCAATCCCTGCAGCTGCGCAGTTGCCAGATCGAAGATTTCCGGAGCTGCGTCGAAGTCTTCTGTCAGACCGTTCAGCAGTTCCGCTGTGTAACAGCCTGCATACATCCGCAGCAGGCCATCGGAAATTCCGGGCTGCTGCGGCTGAAAGCGGGTTGTCAGGCGAGCTTCCGTCAGCAGATTCAGCACCCCTGCCGGTCGCCGAATGAAGACTATGCGACCTTCCGACAGCAGGTCAAGAGCAGCATCGAAGGGGCCTTTCAGCCGTTTTGCGCCTTTGGCCAGAGCGGAAAACTTGCCGAATTCACGACTAAAAAAGGTCACGACGCGACTGGATTCGCTGAAATCCACCTGACGAATGACGATAGCAGTGGCCTTTTCCAGCGACACGTGGTACTCCCCTGCGCCCTCAGATCGATGTCGTTCAGGCTGAGTGATGGTACAGTTTGCTGCCAGACGACGTTCAGTCTGGATACAGACCAGACGTACTGGTGATCATCCCGGATGTGGGGTTTGCGGGCAATACAGGTCAGGGTGAATTGCTGCCGGGGCGATTTGGTTGGGCCTGAAATAAGGATCTGTAAATCTTGAAATAACAAAGAGTGTTTATCCTGGGAAGCTGAGAAATGGGGGGAGAGAGAGTCTCTGGTTGAGGTATTGCGGTGGGATTGTTTAGACTGTGCCCGGCATCCGTTGGTGGGTAGTGGCCTGCTGGAGAAGTCTTCGGACCTGTTGTTGCAGAGGTAAATGAGAGCCGTATGTCATTAGCAGAAGCATCTGTGGTACAGCAGGACTGGAGTGAATTTTCGCGTCGGGTACTGGAGGGTGGCTCGATTACGCGAGCAGAGGCGATCAGCATTTTGGAGGCTCCTGACGAGCAGTTGCTGTCGATCCTGGATGCGGCGTATGCGGTGCGTCGGGCGTGGTTTGGCAACACTGTGCAGCTGTATTATTTGAAGAATGCGAAGAGTGGATTGTGTCCTGAGGACTGTTCGTATTGTTCGCAGTCGAAGATCTCGGAGGCCCCGATTGAACGTTATGCGATGCTGAATGCTGAGCGACTTTTGGATGGTGCTCGGAAGGCCGCTGAGAGCAATTCGCGAACGTACTGTATAGTGGCCAGCGGACGTGGTCCGACGAATCGTGAGGTGGACCACGTGGCGGGTGTGGTTCGTCAGATCAAGGATCAGTATGGCCTGCACATTTGCTGTTGTCTGGGACTGCTTGAGCCGGAGCAGGCTTTGAAGCTGAAGGCAGCGGGTGTTGATCGTGTGAATCACAATCTAAATACCAGCGAGCGTTATCATCCGGAGATCTGTACGACTCATACTTTTGCTGACCGTCTGAAGACATTGAGCATTTGTCGGGACGCGGGTCTGGAGTTGTGTGCGGGGATGATTGTGGGGATGGGCGAGCAGCATGGCGATGTGGTGGATGTTGCGCTGAAGCTGGGCGAGTTGAATGTGGAATCGATTCCCGTGAATTTTCTGCATGCGATTGACGGGACCCCATTGCAGTCTCAGCATCAGCTTGATCCTCGCTTTTGTCTCAAGGTTCTGGCGATGTTTCGGCTGACGAATCCGGCGGCGGAGCTGCGTGTGGCTGGTGGTCGCGAGGTGAATCTGCGATCGATGCAGGCGTTGGCCCTGTACCCGGCCAATTCGATGTTTGTGAGTGATTATTTGACAACACCTGGTCAGAAGGCTGAGGAAGATTTTCGGATGATTGCGGATCTTGGTTTCCGGATCACGGCCGGGGACTATGAGTCTGCGAAGCTGCTTGAGTTGTGGAAGGTCCCGCATGCGGTATCCTGTGGTGGTGAGGGAGCGGGCAGTTGTGGCAGTGGTGGCTGCGGCTGAGAGCTGGCATGAAGTATGTGTTGTGGGCTGAGCAGCGATGAATGGCGTGCCGGTCAGTATTCGTGACAGTCCTTGCCCGGTGGGATTTCTGGGCTGTGGCGATCTGGAGGGGCGTCGATTTGTCGCCGACAGCCGTGAGGTTTGTCGCGGCGACATTTTTGTTGCACTTCCGGGTGGTCATTCGGACGGTCATGACTGGGCAGTGGCTGTTGTTGCTCAGGGTGCGGCTGGTCTGATCGTGGAGCGGCCTCTGCCGGCACTGCCGGTACCGCAGGCCATCGTCCGATCGACGAGGCAGGTCTGGTCGTGGCTGGCGATGGCACAGCAGGGATTTCCGCAGCGGGATTTGCGGCTGGCTGGGCTGACGGGCACGAACGGCAAGTCCACTTCAGCGTGGCTGCTGCGCAGTGTACTGCGAGAGGCGGGAGTGCGTACGGGTCTGATTGGAACGATCGAGTATCACGATGGTCAGCAGACTCGTCCGGCTGGTCTGACGACCCCGGATCCTCCTGTGCTGGCGAGTCTGCTGCGTCAGATGCGTCAGGTGCGAACAACGGACTGCGTGCTGGAGATCAGCAGTCACGCACTGGTGCAGCAGCGGTGTTCGGCCTTGCCGCTGTCTGTTGCAGCCATCAGCAATGTGACTCATGATCATCTGGATTATCACGGAACGTTTGACAACTACCTTGCGGCCAAGCTGCAGATTGCGGGGCTGTTGGGGCCTGAAGCTCCGTTGCTGGCGGGGTTTGATGATGAGCGTCTGCGTCTGGCGGTGCAGCAGCTTGATGATGTGAGAGTGCTGGGTTTTGGATTTGGGGCTGAATGTCAGTTATCTGTTCGGGTGGAGGCTGCAGACGCGGACGGACAGCGTCTGCGTCTGCGTCTGCAGGGTGGTGAGGTTTCTGTGCGAACGTCCCTGCCGGGGCGGCACAATGCCTTGAATGTACTGCTGGCGGCGGGGATGGCGGAAGTGCTGGGGGTCGGTCTGGATCAGATTCGCTCTGGTGTCGAGCAGACGAGTGCTGTGCCGGGGCGTTTTGAGCGGATTGGTGGTTGTTGTCCGATTCAGGTTTATGTGGATTATGCTCATACGCCAGACGGGATTGGTCGAGTGATTGACGCGGCGAGGGAGATTTGTGCTGGTCGTCTGGTGGTGGTGTTTGGTGCTGGTGGAGAGCGGGATCGAGAGAAGCGTCCGCTGATGGCAGTGGCTGCGGCGGCAGCGGACGAGGTGATTGTGACATCCGACAATCCTCGCAGTGAGTCGCCGCTGTCAATTGTGGAAGAGATTAGTGCTGGATTTCCGGCGGGGGTGTCGGTGCGGCGGGTGCTGGATCGAGAGGCCGCGATTCGGGCGGCGCTGCAGTCTGCCGTGGCGGGTGATGCGGTGCTGATACTGGGACGTGGTCATGAGCAGACGCAGTGGATTGGTTCGCGTCAGATTGCTTTTGATGATCGGCGTGTCACAGCTCGGCTGTTGAAGGAACTGGCGTTGACGAATCCGTAGTCTGTTCGCGGGAGTCCTGTGGTGTATCCCACTGCTGTGAGTCAGGTTTCGGACTATCTGGGTGGCCGGCTGTGCGCGGCCGGCAGTGTGTCGGGGCGGGCTGGTGCTGTTGCTGATCAGTTGTTGATTGAGCGGGTGGTAACGGATTCGGCAAAAGTTGTGCCGGGCAGTCTGTTTGTGGCCTTGCGTGGTCGTCGTCGGCACGGCGTGGAGTTTTTGGGGGAGGCAACTGCGCGGGGTGCAGTGGCTGTGTTGACGGACAGGCTGCCGTCGGTCGCTGAAGCGGCAGTGCCGGGTGCTGCGGCACCGGCATTGATTACGGTGCCGGATGCATTGGTGGCGTTGCAGAGTCTGGCGTTGTGGAATCGCAATCAGTCGACCGCATTGTGTATCGGCATTACGGGCAGTGTGGGTAAAACGACAACTCGCCAGATGACGTACAGTGTGCTGAGTCAGCAGCAGGTGTCATTGCAGAGTCCCGCGAATTTCAACAACGAAATTGGTTTGCCGCTGGCGCTGCTGGAGCTGGGGTGTGAGCACAGGTTTGCGGTGCTGGAAATGGGTGCTGGTCGGGCGGGAGACATTCGATTTCTGTGCGGTCTGGCTCGACCTGCCTGGGGCGTAGTAACTCGGGTGGCTCCCTGTCATTTGGAGTCTTTTGGCAGTGTTCAGGCAGTTCAGTCAACGAAGCAGGAGCTGGTGGAGGAACTGCCTGTGGATGGCTGTGTATTTTTGTGTGCAGATCAGCCTGAGGTCGTCTGCATGAGTCGAGTGACGACGGCGAAGGTTGTGTATTTCGGATTGCAGGCGGAGGGAGGCGGTCGCTGTCGCATGTTGAGTTTTGAGGGGGGGCGCAGTCGGATTTGCTGTGGTGGTGATGAGTTTGAGTACGAGGGTGGTGCGCAGCTGATGTTGTGTGCAGCGGCGGCAGTTTGTGCTGGTCGAGAGGCCGGGATGACGGCAGTCCAGATCGCGGCCGGTCTGCGGCAGTTCCGTCCTGATCGTGGCCGGGGGCGACTGTTGCGGGCGGGCGACTGGCTGGTACTGGACGAGACCTACAACAGCAGTCCTGCGAGTGCGCTGGCCTGTTTGCGATCTTTGGGGGACTGGCGAGGCGTGCGGCGGGTTTTGGTGCTGGGTGACATGCTGGAACTGGGTGCTGGTGCGTGTGTGATGCATTGCGAGGTGGCGTCAGCGCTGTCTGGTTCGGCGGTGGATGCTGCTGTGTTTTGTGGCGAGTTTGCGGCGGACTGTGTTGCAGCTGCGAGGGACGCCGGCTTTCCGGCGGATCGGCTGCATGCGGCGGGAGACAATCGTGAGCTGCAGTGTTTGCTGTCCGGGCTGCTGCAGCCCGGGGATTTGGTGTGTGTCAAGGGTTCGCGTGGCTTGCGACTGGAGCAGACGGTAGACTGGCTGCAGCGGGAGGCGGCGGAGCGTGGCGGTCAGGTGATGCCATAGCGTCGGCAGCGGCTGAAGAAGGTGCTGCGAGGCAGATTGAGGCTGCGGGCAGCGACCGCTTTGTTGCCGCCGGCCGCTCTTAGTGCCTCGCGAATGGTGCGTTCTTCATCCTGCTGACTGACGGCCGGGGGAGGTGCCTTGCGGGCGAGACCGATGAGGGCAGTATCACTGGTTGTTCGTACGGAGGCCCGTACCGGCTGTACGGTTGTTTTACTGTTTCGCAGTTCGTCGGGAAGGTCGGCAAGTGTGATGACATCGCTGTCCGTGAGCACGACGGCTCGTTCGATCACGTTTTCCAGTTCGCGGATGTTACCGGGCCATGGGTGTGCCTGCAGAGCTTCGAGTGCAGCCGGTTCAATTTGGCGGATTTGTTTTCGGGATTTCCGAGCGGCGCGGCTGAGGAAGTAGAAGACGAGTTCTGTGAGGTCATCCTGGCGATTACGCAGCGCGGGGAGTGTGAGGGAGACGACATTCAGTCGGTAGAACAGGTCTTCGCGGAATTCGCCTTTGACGATGAGCTCTTCGAGGTTGCGGTTGGTAGCTGCGACGAGTCTGACATCGACATCGATGCTGCGGTCGCTGCCCACGGGCTCGAAGCGGCGTTCCTGGAGGACTCGCAGGAGCTTGACCTGCGTTTCTGCAGAGATATCACCGATTTCATCGAGGAACAGTGTGCCACCGTGAGCTGCGAGGAATCTTCCGGGCTTATCGGCGTGAGCCCCGGTGAAGGCGCCGCGTACATGTCCGAACAGTTCACTTTCGAGCAGCGAAGAGGAGAGTGCGGCGCAGTTGACGCAGATGAGACTGGCTGCGGCTCGTTCGCTGTTTCGATGAATGACACGAGCCAGCAGTTCCTTGCCGGTCCCACTTTCGCCGCGGATCAGGACAGTGGAGTCGCTGCGAGCGACTTTGCGAACCTGGGTGAGCACGGACAGCAGTGCGGGGCTGCTGCCGCGAACACCTTCCCGGTCGAGTTCGACATCGGACTGCTGCACTGGGTTCTGTCCGGCTTCCTGCTGCAGGATGGTTAGCTCTGAGCGGAGAGCGGCGAGCTGTCGCTGCTGTTCAGAGATACTTTCCATCTTAGTTTTGAGTTCGGCATTCAGGCGTGCCATGGTCTGGTTGGCGCGGGAGCTGTGGAGTGCCAGCACGCTCATCTGGGCCATGGCCTGCAGGAAAGCGAAATCTTCGGCAGAGTAAACTAGTCCATCGCGTCGACGCCCCAGGAGAATGACGCCGTGCAGTCCTTCCGCGACTTCCAGTCGGCACAGCAGTTCGGCGCGCAGATCGTGCAGCAGCCGCTGAATGGGCTCCATGGATTCGCGGTTGGCGGAGGGCAGTCGGGGAATGATGGCGGACAGAGACGGATCACTTTGGAGGAGTTCGGTGGCCAGCTTTTCCGGTACCTGGGTAATTCCCCGGCTGCCGATCTGTCTCAGGACACCCTGTCCGTCGCGTACGTAGATGGCGGACCAGGCGGCCCCGGTGACGTCCTCGCAGGTTTTGAGAGTCATTTCGGCCATGGCTGAGGGGTCAGCCAGGTAGGCGGCCGAGCGGTTCAGTTGCTGCATGGCGCGGTCGAGCTGATACTTTTCGCTGAAGAAGCGGCGGTCGACGATGGACTGCAGCTGATCGCGAACCCACAGGCTGAGACCGGCTGCCAGCAGCAGGATCAGGAACAGTGCAATCTGCTGAGTGGTGGAGGTGCTGAGTGGCAGGTTCCAGGCCTGGGCCTGCATGCCGCCGGCGGCCATGAGTACCGCGAAGCTGGCGGAGACCAGGAGTGACATGCCGACGTATCGCCGGTTGCGGTCATCGACATCTTCAGCCAGCATCAGTCGGTCTCGCAGCATACCGTACGAGTAGGCTGCCATGAACAGCATGCTGGCGACGAACATCGGAATCTGGGCTCGTCCGAGGGCGAAATCCACGGGCCTAAAGAAGGCCAGGAAGAGCGTGTATCCCATGGGTAGGGTGGCCAGCAGGGCGGCACAAAGGATAGCGACGACTTGCCTGCGTTCTCGCGGTGTGTCGCTGACAAACAGGCTGGCAGCAAGCCTTGCAACAGTGGCGGTGAAGTACAGTGAGCCAATGCCCATGCCGATCTGAGCCAGAATTCGCAGGCTTTGAAGCAGTTGCAGGGCGGTATTGCCAGGCAGATTCGCCGAGATGGATCCGCGAAAAATGATCTGAGCCACAGCGGCCAGTTTCTGAAATGCGGTTGAAGGGCCGCTGGAAAGGGGGCCATTCAGTACCCAGCAGGACCAGTAGGTGAGTACGGTCAGTATGCTGACCAGTGTGGCGGGACCATAGACGGCGAGCGTCCGGGCGCGACCCCAGTTCCGCAGCCCTTCAAATTCGCGCGGGAATGCGAGGAAGAAGTCGAGCACGAGGGCGGGCAGCATGGCAGCACAGATGATGAAGGGGATATTGAGCAGCGGGTTGCTGGTGAGGATCCACCAGTGAAAGCCGGGCACGAAAGCGCCCATGGCGGCTGTGGACATCAGGCAGAATGCGCGAGCAACCCGATCATAGGGCCGGTACCACCATGATGTGGCAGCAAACATGAGAATGGTGAGCTGGCTGCCGAACCAAATGATAGTCAGACCGATTTCGGTGGTGGTGACGGGACGCACCGGCAGAAAGGCGATTTGCGTCAGCGTTTTGCCAGCGGAGTCGGCAATCGCATCCTTCCGCTGGTATTCCACGGCCACGAGTCGAACGGGTGGGGTGCCGGGATCACGTGAGTAGACTTCGACGAGTGGCGGGACCTTCAGTTCAACGGGATCCGAGCCTGGTGCCAGTTGCCCACCGGGAGGAATTTGGGCGAATCGCAGGCTTTGCAGTGACTGTACGAAGTCGAGGAAGGTAGAGACAGAGCGGCCATTCAGACGCAGCAGACGGTCACCGGGTTTGGGGGCGGGGTCAGTGACGGGCCCGGAAACGTCGAGGTATTCCTGGATTTCGATGCCCGGTCCTGATCGGCTGGATTCGGGCAAGAGGCAGCGGAGCCCGGCATCGGGGAAAGTGGCGACGTACCAGAGCGTTACAACGCAGTAGAAGACGGTGCAACCGAGGAACGAGGCAACCAGCCACCGGCCATCGGAGGTTGTTCCGGATGCACTCCGTGATCTGACGCTCATGACGCTCATATGGCTCCTAAGGCGCCGAAAAATACACTCGCTAGAATCCCTCGGCGCCCAATTTCAGAAAAGAAATCGCTTTTCGGCGCCGAGAACGGACAGCAATCACCGGGTGATCGGCGCCGGAACCGTAGCAGATGGCTTGCAAAAAGCCAGCGATTGGTTGAAAATTCGCTCCAACCAGCAAAATCTAAGGGGCTGGGCTGTCGACGCTGTTTTTTTTCTGTTTGGCACGGGATCTGCTCAAATAGGGAAGAATCGAACGTCCTCCGACGATCGTCAGACGCGCTGAACTACTGAGCCATTGTTGATCTGGTGACCCAGCCTGATCGACCTCCCCAGCTTTCAAAAGTTCACTCCCCGCACATCTGACGTACTCGCCGGAGGACGTTTTTTTCGCGCTGTGTGGTACAGGATGATCCGCTGGGCTGTCGAAAATTTATGGAGGGGTGCAGGAGTTTGGCGGTGACTGGGCGTTGACGATCACCACTGGTGCCTGGAAGATAAGACGCGAAAGGAGCATTTTATGCTGGCGGCTCGCACTGTGGCATCTCGCATCACGGCATCGTTGTGTCCGGGGCCTGTTTCCAGACGCAGTTTTTTGGAGGCGGGTTCCCTGGGGCTGGGGATGTTGGGTCTGGGTGATTATTTGAAGTTGCGAGCAGCGGATCCGACTGGGGGGGCTGCGTTACCGGACACGTCGGTCATCTTTATTTGGCTGCCTGGCGGTCCTCCGCATATGGAGATGTACGATATGAAACCGGAGGCGCCGGCGGAGTATCGAGGTTTGTTTTCCCCGATTGCGACGAACGTGCCGGGGCTGCAGGTTTGCGAGTTGATGCCGCGGCATGCGCAGTGTGCGGATCGTTACACGATCATTCGATCGGTGGCTCATGAGTTCGCGGACCATGGTGGCGGTCACAAGCGATTTTTGACGGGTCGGATGCCGGCCACACCGACGGGTTTCGTGAATGATGCTCCTGCGGTCGGATCGATTGTGGCTCGTTGTCGTGAACGGTTATCAACGTCGTTGCCGAATTACATTTCGGGCACCGAACCGGGTCGAGCCGGTGTTGACGTATACAGTTTTGGGGCAGCTTATCTTGGCCCGTCTTATACTCCGTTCAACGTTCCGGGTGATCCGGGCGAGGCGGGCTTCAGTGTGAAGAATCTTTCGGTGGACCAGTCGGCAGCCGGTCGGCTGGGTGACCGAGTGCAGTTATTGAGTGGTTTTGATCGTCTGCGGCAAGGCATTGACGAGAGTGGTGTGATGCAGGCGATGGATCAGTTCAATCGCCAGGCGGTATCGATGCTGACCAGCGATGCCGCTCGTCGGGCATTTGATTTGTCTGAAGAGCCTGCGGAGTTGCGGGACCGCTATGGGCGTCACTGCTGGGGTCAGCGGGCGTTACTGTCGCGGCGTCTGGTGGAAGCCGGGTGCAGTTTTGTGACGATGGTGATGGAGAATCCGTATCAGTCGGGTGTCCCGTGGCTGAAGAACGGCACATACAACTGGGATTCGCATGCTGTAAATTGTCATTTGTTTGATGATGCGCTGGTCCGGTTTCCAATTTACGACCAGGCCGTGACGGCGCTGGTTGAGGATTTGTATGCGCGCGGTCTGGACCGTCGCGTGCTGCTGGTTGTGACAGGAGAGTTCGGTCGGACTCCCAGAATCAATTCCACGGTGGGCAGTCAGACGGGTGTGATGCAGCCTGGTCGGGATCACTGGCCGCAGGCGATGTCGATGCTGGTGGCTGGTGGCGGCATGCGAACCGGGCAGGTGATTGGCAGCACGAATTCGAAGGGTGAGGAGCCGAAGGAGCGTCCGCTTACGCCGAATGATCTGTGGGCGACGGTATACCGGCATCTGGGGATCGACTGGACTCAGTCGTTCCCGGACTACAGTGGTCGTCCGATGCCGATTTTGCCATTTGGCGAGCCGATTGCTGAATTGCTGCCAGTGTCCTGAGATTTGGGGCGAGTCCCGGGGGGAGGGCGAGTCAGGCAGGCGGGCTAAGTCCCTGAGAAGTGCCGGCTGCGGCAGTTTCTGCTGATTTGGTCTGGAGCGATCCTGTGAATTTGCCTAGATTGGCAGTTTCAGTTGCAGAATGGCGTCTGCAGCGGTGTGTGGGATCGTGTTTTGTGGCAGGGAGGCCTGGGATGTCGCTGGTGCGGTTTGTGCATGCCGGAGCGCTGCGTCTGGGCAGCCCGATTCTCGGGTTGACAGACAGTCCGGAATGGCTCAGACGAATCGCTGTTTCAGCGGTGCGGCAGTCTGTGATTCGTTTGTTTGATGCGGCTGTGGCGGCGGGATGTCAGTTTGTGTACGTCGCGGGTCGGCTGACTGAGCAGCCGGAGGATCTGTATCTGGCGTCTTTATGGCTGGCGGGTCAGCAGTCGCGTCTGCAGTCAGCGGGAGTGCGGCTGGTACTGGCGGGACCGGATGCGGTGGCTGCGTGTTCGGCTGGTGGTTTGTCGGCCCTCGTGGTGCCTTGCGGCGAGCATCTGGTTGTGCAGCCGGCGGCGGACGATTTGCGTTTTTCGACGACATCGGCGGCTGTGGTTCCCGCGGGGTCATTGTGTTTTTCGGCGGCTGGCGTGCAGCAACATTCTGGAACGATCTGTTTTGATTCATCGCTGTGTGCTGCTCCTTTGCAGCCATTGTCGGCAGCGGAGTCTGGTTGTGGTGGAGTGATTTGCGAGGCTGATCCGGGTCGGCAGCAGTTGTCTGTCAGGCCTTGTGCGGTGGAGGTCCTGCGTTTTGCGAGAGAGCGGCTGAGTTGTCCGGATGGTACGACTCCGGAAGAGCTGCTGTCTCTGCTGCAAGCTGCCAGTCGCAGTTTGGGGGGTTCGCGTGGCACGACGGTAGTGGAGTGGGAGATTGACGGGCGGCTGTCGGTTGCCGGCAGCAGCGGGGCTCGTCTGTGTGAGGCTGAGCTGTTGCGTGATCTGCGAGCGAGGTTGCGTGCGGGTCATGCCGGAGCCTGGCCGGCTCGAATTCGCTTCTCGGACCGCAGTGAATTAGCGCTGGAAGCGGGGCTGGAAGTGCTGAGTCGTGAGCTGGCGGAGGCGGTGCAGCGACGACATGTGCGGAGGCAGGCAGCGCAGTCTGCTGGTTTTCCGCAGGCGGGTCTGCCGTTAGGGGCGGGCAGTGAAGTACCGGAAACACTGAGGGTGCTCTGGCCGGCGGCCTGAGTATTCTGTATGGGGTCAGCGAAGAAGGATCTTCAACGATGCATCTGCAGTCTGTAGCAATCCACGGTTTTGGTTCTCTGCGTGATCGAGTGCTCGGTCAGTTGTCACGGGGCGTGACGATTTTGCATTCCGCAAGTGCTGAAGAGCGGCGGGATTTCGTGGAGTTCGTGCGGAACATATTCAGTCGACGGGGGGCTGATGTGCATGCCGAATTGTGGCATGGAGGCTCTGCTGCAGTGGATTCCGCGGGCGAGATTGAGCTGCAGTCCGGGGTGACGCTGAGCCAAGCGGATGGTTCTGGTGCGGAGTTGCTCCCGAGCTGGGTTGATGAGACGGTGTTTCGCGAGCTTTGTACGCCGGGTCTGACGGAGGCGGGACATTTTGAGCGACTATTGTCTATGTGTCGCGAGAGCGATCAGTATCTGACACTGGCATCAGAGCGTCGTCAGGCTGAGCAGGGGCTGGAGCGAATTCGAAGTGAGCGTGACGGCAATGGTTTGTCAGGTGGTCTGGTGCATCGTATTTCTGAATTGCGACGGCAGCAGGGTGAGTTGCAGGGGCGGATTGCGGCGTTGCGGCGTCCATCGGAGTCGCTGGCCGTGAGAATTCGTGAGCTGGAGCAGCATCGTGCTGAGACGGAGCAGCAGCTAAGTCTGGCGGAGACAGAGGAATCACGTCTGCGGGACCGTGTTGCTCATCTGGAGGCTGCGCTGCGTTTTCGTGCGGGGCGGAACAGTGGAGCGACGGCAACTGAGACGGCGGAATCTTTGGGGCAGTGGAAGGCGATCACGGCTCTGATGGCCAGAGAGCTGTCTGTGTGTCGTCGCCAGGAATCCGGTCAGTTGGCGACTGAGGCGCTGCAACTGCTGCAGTCTGACGCGTGGGCTGCGGGCGAGCGGATTTTCAGTCAGCGTGCTGCGGCGATGCAGTTGTGTCTGCAGCAGGCGACTGCTGTGGTGGAGCTGTTGCAGGCGGAGCTGGGAACACTGACAGAGTGGGCTGCGGAGCAGCGGTCGACTGATGATTCACTGCGTTCGCTGGCGGATACTGAATTGCAGGCCGGACTGGCCGCTGTGCAGGCGGAGCGTGATGCTGCTGCAAAGGAAGTGGATCGCCTTGTGGCTGTGGCTGCAACGACGGGCAGCAGTCTGGAATGTCTGCGATCGGAGCTGCAGCCGGCGCTGACACTGGAGACACTGGATCAGCTGAGGGCCTCGATTGCCGAACTGGAGACAGAGACAGCTCAGCTTGAGGAGCAGCGGAAACGTTTGAATCAGGCGGAGGAGACTCTGAACGAGTTGCTGGCTCGATTTTCGGATCGACCTGTCAGCAGCTTGCTGGAGACTGCTGGTGCTGCACTCCGCACCGTGACGGGTAGTGAGGTGCGGGGCCTGCAGTGGGATGCGGATGGTGGCCTGCTTGTTGCCGTGGCCGGTCAGTCTCTGCCGGTGTCACTGGCTACACTGGATGCGGCGGTGCAGGATCTGACCGGGCTGGTGCTGCGGTTTTCATTGCTGCAGTTGCGTGCTCAGTCCGGATCGTCTGTGCCGGTCATACTGGATGGTGTGTATCTACATGCTGACGACGCCTGGTCTGCAGGAACGGTGGCGATGCTTGAGTCGTTTGCTGCCGGGGGGCAGCAGATACTGATTTTGACGGAGAGCTGTGATCTGTCAGATCGCCAGGGCCGCTGGCTGGACGTACGTGCATTTCCGCAGGCGGCGGTCGTTATGGCAGATCAGCCGGTGGTGGAGCCTTTGCTGACGGTCGCACAGCCGGCAGCGACTGCGAGCGAAGTGCGGTCTGAAGAGCATGCAGATGCGGCGGAACAGCAGCCTGTGGCTGCTGTGTCTGCACCTGAGGTGGTGCCGGTTGCGGAGAAGAATGCTGCGGTGTCAGCGCCGCAACCGTTGCAGCTGCATGTTGGGGAAGAGGCTGAGGCGGTGGCTGAGGATCCGCATGCTTCGAACTGGCTGTTTTATCTCGAGGCGGATCACGGTGTGGATGATCTGGCGGGGATCAGTCTGGGTGAACTGGAGGCATTGCGAACGGCGGGTGTACTGACGGTTCGTGAGTTGCTGGTGCAGACGATTCCGCAACTGGAGGAAAAGATTCGATTGAAGGGTTTTGTGGTTCCGGTGGAACGTTTGCAGGCATTGTGGGGTCAGGCAGAACTGGCATCGCGAGTGCCTTTGTTGCGACGTGGTGATGCCGCGTTATTGTTTGCGGCGGGTATTCACTCGGCCGAGGAACTGTCGCGGCTGCGACCGGAGACCGTTTATGAGCGAGTGACTCGTTTTCAGCGTTCCGACGCCGGGGCTCGCTACCGTCGGGCGGGGCATCTGATTGACCGGCAGCAGGCCCTGAACTGGGCTCGTTTTGGTCAGTTTTTGCGGTCACTGGATGACGTCTACAGCACGCGATCTCGTTTTGGTGCGAAGACAGTATCGAAGCCGACGGTGCGTGCCGTGGCGCGTGGTTCGGCCGGCAGCAGGGTGCGTTCTAAAGCCGCAGCTGAAGGTTCGCGCGGGGCCGGTACGGCGGAGTCAGCGGCGGAGGAGATTCCGGCTGTGGCGGTGACGACGAAGCGTCGTCGTCGGGTGGCTGCTGACTCAGGTGTGGCATCGCGCCGTGCGAAGCGGACTGCGCGACGTGATCAGCTGACGGGCGAGCATCGAGTTGACCAGGCGGAAGCCGATGGAGGTCAGCTGGTAGCGGAGCGTGTGGGCGGCATGCGTTTCTTTCTGAGTCGTACGAGCAGTGTGGCGGCGGCTCCTTCAATTGGCCCGCGGACTGCTGCGTTGCTGCAGACCGCTGGCCTGAGGACGGTGGAGGAATTTCTGAGTATGACTCCGGAGCGTGTGGCGGAGAAGCTGCATTCTCCTCGGATCAACGCGACAATCGTGCGTCGTTGGCAGTCTCAGGCGAGGTTGATGTGTCAGATTCCGGAGCTGCGTTCGGTCGATGCTCAGATTCTGGTGGCCTGTGGGATAGTGACGCCTGAGGAGTTGTCTGAACGCGGCCCTGAACAGGTCTTGCTGAGTGTGCAGCCGCTGACGCAGTCGGCCGAGGGTCAGAATCTGCTGAAGTCAGCCGGGCAACCGGATCTGACCACAGTCACGGCGTGGATTCAGTGGGCCGCGAACGCTCGGCCGTTTCGTGCAGCCTGAGCATTTGTTGCTGGGTATTGCGGATCAGGCGGCTCGTCGCTGAGGCGTCATGACGGCGGCGGGCGGCAGTTCCAGGAGTGAGTGGATGTTGCCGGCGACGGGAACAGTTTGCGGCATCTGGCTGGGTTCGAGCAGTTGTGCGGGTATGGGAGTAGTGGGGCCGAGCATTGTGGAGATGACTCGTCCATCAACCGTACTGCCGGATTCGATCTGAAAGTGAAATCGCTTCAGCATGATGACGAGTGCAGTGCGAATTTCAACGATGGCGAGCGGTGCTCCGATGCACATTCGTGGCCCGGCCCCGAAGGGCAGGTAGGCGTAGGGCGAGGGGGCAATGTGTTCCCAGCGTTCGGGGAGAAAGCGATCTGGTTGTTCGTACAGATCGGGTCGGTGGTGCGTGATGAACTGGCTGAATATCACGGGGGTACCGGGTGTGAGCTGCAGTTGTCCGAGTGAGACGGGAGCAGCGGCGACTCGCTGTGAGTACGAGGAGGCCGGCAGGATTCGCATGCTTTCGCGAATGACGGCATCGAGATATTTCAGGTGTTCCAGTTCTTCGAGTGTGGGGACATCACCGGCAACGTGAGTTTGCAATTCCTGAGTGAGTCTGGCGAGCACATCGGGATGCAGGGCGAGAAGGAACAGAGTCCAGCTAAAGGTGTGTGCGGTAGTCAGGTGAGCAGCTGCGAACAGCAGTGTGCTGTGTCCGGTGAGCTGATCATCGGTCATGCAGCCACCAGATTCGGTGGCCTGCATCAGGAGATGCAGAATATTTAGTCCATCTGAGCTGCCGCGGCGATGTTGTGCGAACATTTCGCGGATGGAAGTTTCAAGTTCTTCGGCCTGTTGCAGCAGCAGTTCGTAGCCGCGGGCGAACTGTGGTGCCGACACAAGGGCTCCCATACCAACTTCATGATTGCGGTGTGTCCAGCGATCGATGAGCAGTCCGAGTCGTTCGGCAAATTCCGGGTCATCGAGACCGAACAGTAATGCGCTGGTCATGCGGAGCATGAACTGCACCATTTCGCTGTTGAGATCGACGTGTGACTGGCTGTTCCAGCGGCCGGTGAGTTCGTTGGTGAGTCGGCAGATGATGCCGTGGTAGCCAGGAAGTGCCTTTTTGGCGAAGACATCTTTAAGCAGTCGGCGAGTATCGCGGTGTTCTGCTCCATTTTGGCTGAGCAGTCCCGAGGTGACTCGCCGCTGTGCAGAGTTGCGGCTGCCGCGGACGGCGAAGAACTGCGACTGGAAGGAGTCGCTGTCCGCGAGAACCTGTCTGTTGAGATCTGGCGAGAAGACGAAGGCCAGTTTCTGACCGCCATCCTGAAGTACGGCGAGGTCACCGTGTTTTTGTTGCAGTTTTCTCATGCAGGCGATGGGGTCATCGGAGAACTGCAGGAGCGAGCCGAATTCGACGGGCGCAGGGCTGCCGGAGTGTCCCGAGTCTGCGGTGGCAGCCGGGAATATAGTGAGATTTCGGCTGGCGAAGGGGCAGCCTGCAGGATTTTTAGGGGTCGACATCCGTGTCTTTTCCCGGGGGTTCTTCGACGAGTGCAGCTCGTCGGCCGGATATTAGCAGAAGGATCGCAACTGGCGACACTGGAAGGCCGGAAATCTCAGGCCTTCGACGCCTTCTTTCATGAGGCTCGATTGCGTGGAGCGTGGGGGTGTGCTTTTTCGTAGGTTTCCCGCAGTCTGCGGGTACTGACGTGGGTGTAAATCTGGGTGGTTGTGAGGCTTTTGTGTCCAAGGAGTTCCTGGACGCTGCGGAGATCGGCTCCGCCATCCAGCAGATGTGTGGCGAAGGTGTGTCGGAGTGTGTGGGGTGTGGTTTGCTGGGAGAGTCCGGCGGTAGTGATATGGTTTTCGAGGAGTCTGCCGATGCTGCGGGTGGTCAGGCGGCGACCGAAACGATTGAGGAACATGGCTGAGCGTTGTTTTTCGGGTGCTCGGGGGTCAGCTTGTCGTACTTCCAGCCACTGGTCGAGAGCTTTGGAAGCGTAGCTGCCGATGGGTGCGAGTCGTTCTTTGCGTCCTTTCCCGAGGACTCGCACGATACCGGAGCTGCGGTCCCAGTCGGGGAGATTGAGTCCGACCAGCTCAGAGACTCGCAGCCCGGCCGAGTAAATGGTTTCGAGTATGGCGCGATCACGAATTCCTGCGGCTGTGTTTGGGGGAGGTGCGGTGAGCAGGCTGCCGATCTGTTCTGAGGTGAGGAAGTGTGGGAGTTTGCGTCCACTGCGGGGAGTACGCAGGGGTTTGGCGGGGTTGGTTTCGCAGATTCCTTCGCGATTGCAGAAGCGGAAGAAGCTGCGGAGGCAAGCCAGTCTTCTGGCGACGGTGGTGCGTGCGAAGCCACATTCGTGTAGCCAGGCAACGTAGCTGCGGAGGATGCCGGTATCGAGTTGTGCGGGGTGCGGAATTTTTCCGGTGTGTTCCTGCAGGAATTCGCAGACGTGATTGAGATCATCGGCGTAGGACTTGATGGTAAGTTCGGAGGAGTTTCGTTCGATTTTGAGGAAACCGAGGAATCTCTGAATAGCTGTATCCATGTTTTCAGCTTCGCAGATCGTGGTGAGAGTGTGGAGTTTGCTGTAACAGATTATCGGTTGTGGCGGGTGCGGGAACCCGGTGAATCGTGTGTGAGGCCTGGTGCTGCGGGAGTGATTCCAGGAACCGGGGGGGAGTTGGTGCGGCAGAATCGGCCGAAGTTTGAGTGTGTTGGCAGGGAAAACGGTGTCTGCGACTGTGCGGAGAGCGGGTTGAGGGCGTAGAATACGCGAAATGCGGCTGATGACTGCGGCATATTTTCGAGAAGGGAACCGGACGGCGATATGAGTTCCGTGGAAAATCCTGGTCCAGGCGGTCGAATTCCGCTGGAATCTCCTTCGGGGATCTTTCGGATACCTGCCAGTTTTCGGGCGGCGGCATCGGGGCGTTTGTTTGATCCAGTAGAGCGAGAGACAGAGGCCGAGTCGATCACGGTGCGGCTCCGCTGGTTCGGCCTCGGTATTGGATACTTGTATGTAAACTTTGGGACTCAGATTGGCAGCAAAAGTGAGCTAAACGCGATGCTGACGCTGGGTGCGGCGTATGCGCTGATTGATACGCTTGCGAGCTGGAAGGGGCGTCTGCTGCTGACCAATTACCGGATGGCGATCTCTTTGATGGAGGCGTTATTCATTGGTCTGCTGTGTCATTTTGACGAGGGTGTGACCAGTCCATTTCGGTTTTATTATTTTTTGTCACTGATGGTGTGTGCGATCCGGCATTCGGCATCGCTGACGTACACGACATTTGGTCTGCATTCGATCAGTTATTTGCTGCTGGGATTATTCAGCAATACTGAGCCGCGCACGCTGGCCGATGAGGTTGCGGGCAGTCACCAGCTGGTTTCGGGGATTTTGACGCTGGTATTTATGGGCTGGGGTACATGGACGATTGTGTCGCTGACGGGATTGCTGAAGAAGGCGGGTCAGAGACTGGCTTTGCTGAACGAGCAGTTAAAGTCGAACCAGCAGCATCTTGAGCGCAGGATTTCTGCAAGGACTCGCGAGCTGCAGGAATCTCAGGCGATGCTGGTGCAGCAGGAAAAGCAGGCAGCTTTTGGACTGCTGGCTGCCGGGATTGCTCACGAGGTAGGTAATCCGCTGGCGTCAATCAGTTCAATTGTGCAGCTGATGAGTCGCAAGAACACGGACAGTGCGGTTGGCGATCGCCTGCAGTTGGTGGATGGACAGTTGCAGCGGATTCAGCGAATTCTGAAAGAGCTGACTCGATTCAGCCGTCCGGCGAATGAACAACTGGCGTCAGCCGATGTGCATGCGGCGATTAATGATGCTTTGAATATCGCCAAGTACTACGGTCGCTGGAAAGGCAAGACCGTTGTGACGACATTTGGCGAGGGATTGCCGCACATCCGGACTGTGCATGATCAGCTGGTTCAGGTGATGCTGAACTTGATTCTGAATGCGCTGGATGCAATGCACGAGGGTGCATCGATTGAAATATCAACTCGGCTTCTGCCTGCCGAGTCGGGCCGTCCGGAGCGTCTGGCGATAAATGTCCGGGATGAGGGTCACGGGATCTCGAAAGACGCACAGCAACAGATTTTTCAGCCATATTTCACGACGAAAGATCATGGAACTGGACTGGGATTGTTTGTGTGTCGTCAGATCACAAAGAATTCGCTGGGCGGGGATATCGAACTGGTGCGTTCGGATGCATCGGGAACGGAATTTGAAGTGACGCTGCCGGTGCAGCGGAACGCAGGAGAGTGAGTGAGATGGGAACAGAGAATTATTTTCCGGGTCAGTGTCTGCAGGCGCGGCAGTATGGGGCAACGGTTGCTGGTGTTCGTCAACTGGCGCGGGACACGTGGGCTGTGAAGCTGGATTGTCCTGAACTGGGGCGGGATATCACCCCTGGCCAGTTTTTCATGATTCGTCCACAGCAGGGCAGTGATCCTCTGCTGGGGCGTCCATTTGCTCTGTTTGATGTGTGTCGTGATGCGGCGGGTCAGACAATTGGTGTGGAATTTGGCTTTGTGAAGGTTGGCAAGCTGACTTCGCTGATGTCGGGCTGGGATGAGGGCGATGTGGTCAGTGTATGGGGCCCGCTGGGGAATGGTTTTCCTGTGCCTGAGTGTCGGCATTTGATTTGTGTGGCGGGTGGCATTGGGCAGACACCGTTTCTGGCAGTGGCTCGGGAGGCACTGGGACATGCAGTTTACGGCAGTCCGGCGCGCCGTTTATCGCAGACTCCGGAAAGCACGACGCTGTTGTACGGTGTTCGCAGCAGCAGTTATCTGGCGGGTCTGGATGATTTTCGGATGCCGGGTCTGGAAGTGAGTGTTGCGACTGACGATGGTTCGTCGGGGCATCGCGGGTACGTGACGTCATTACTGGAACAGCGTCTGCAGTCCTGCACTGCAGAGACTCATGTGTACTGCTGTGGTCCTGAGCCGATGATGCGCGCGACAGCGGCGGTATGTGAGCGTTATGGGGTACCTTGCTGGCTGTCCATGGAAACACCGATGGCCTGTGGTTTTGGTGCGTGCTTCAGCTGTGTTACGAAGGTACGGCAGCCGGATGGTGGCTGGGATTATCGGCGCACGTGCATTGAGGGGCCGGTGTTTCGTGCAGAGCAGCTGGTGCTTTCTGAGGACTGAGTACGAGAGTTCCGGGGAACTGTATGAGTGGCAGTCTGCTGGCGATCACGATCGGGGATGTGGCGGGGATTGGTCCGGAGGTCGTCGTCCGGGCTCTGGAGTCCCGTGAGTTTCCGGAAGGCGCAGTTCCGCTGGTAATTGGATCGCTGCCAGTGCTGCGGCGGGCGACTGCTTTGATCGGGAGTTCGCGTCGATTCAGGCTGATTGATGCTGAACGCTGCGGCGCTGGTTTACGAACGTGGGCTACGGATGTGCTGGCTAATGGTGAAACTGCGGTCTGCGATCCCTGCCGAGTGGGGGCAGAGAATGCAGCGCCAGGAGCAGTGAGTGCGGCTGCTGGCGATGCGGCCTTTCGCTGTTTGATTCAGGCAGTGGAACTGGCTCAGTCCGGCGCCGTGGATGCGATTGTCACTGCACCGCTGAATAAGGAATCGCTGCATTTGGCGGGGCATCAGTATCCGGGGCACACGGAGATTCTGGCAGAACGATGTGGTGTGGCGGACTTTGGGATGATGCTGCATCTGCCGGAACCGGCGTTGCGACCGATCCGTGAACTGCTGGGGCGTGGTACCGCGGGTCTGGCGGAGGTTGAAACGGATGGTGTCAGCATCGTGCATGTGACTTTGCATACATCGGTTGCCAGTGTGCCAAGTCTGCTGACGTCGGAGGCGGTGGCTGAGAAGATCGGGCTGATGGATGATTTTCTGAGGAAAGCGGGCAGTCTGCGGCGGGCGATCGGCGTTTGCGCACTGAATCCTCATGGTGGCGAACATGGGTTGTTTGGCGATGAGGAGCAGCGAGTGATTGAGCCGGCTGTGTCACGCTGCCGTGGCCTGCTGAATGTCACGGGGCCGTTACCGGTGGATACACTAGTGCGTCGAGCGCTGCTGGGAGAGTTTGACGGTGTGGTGGCGATGTACCATGATCAGGGTCACATTCCGATCAAGCTGATTGGCTTCGATGCGGCGGTGAATATTACTCTGGGCCTGCCCCTGATTCGCACCAGTCCGACTCATGGTACGGCGTTTGATCGTGCCTGGCAAAAGGATCGTCCAGCGACAGCTGCCGGCATGCTGGAGGCGATCCGAATGGCTGAAAAAATGGCCCGTCGTCGAATTTGACTTCGACGCGGGCCATTGGAATTTTGGGCGATGCACTGACTGGTGCCAAAGTTGATCAGGGTTTGGCGGGACTTTGTGGTGTTGTTGCCGGAGCAGCAGCAGCCGGGCTTTTGCCGGCTGCCGGGGATGGGGCAGCGGCAGGTTTGTAGACCATGACCATGGCCATGCCGATGGCAGCCATGCACAGTCCGGCATAGAACTGTGGTGCGGGTGCCGGGATTTTCTGGCCATGAGCAAAGATGGTCATGGAGGCAATGGTGTTGATAATGGGTGCTCCGGCGAAGACCAGAGGTGCCACCAGCAGCGGACCGGTGATAGGGCCGGCAAGTGCAACAGCATCGCGAGTGGCGAAGATCACACAGAGAGCGCCGATTGCTCCGGAGATTCCTGCCAGCAGACCCCAAAGCAGGCTGCCGGTGGCCCAGTTGACGTTGGGTTTGGCAGTCGGGTCGTTCTTCAGAACAAAGATGAAGAGGCTGGGCACGAGCACGGCGACGAGGAAGTAGGCGACACCGACCATCAAAAAGGCACGCAGATTACTGCCGATGTTTTTTGTAGCGAGGTGCACCAGCGGTACGTAAACGCCCCAGGAGAGAGCAGCACCGACAACGAAGGTTGCGACCAATAGCCATTTGGGATTCATGTTTCGATCCTGTTCTGCACTGAAAACTTCAGGGAAGCGTGTTTGCCGAACGCTTTTCACAAGTTGTATTGTAGGAGTGACACTGGGACGGCAACAGTCCGGAGTGCTGAGTGTGGAGTGATTCCCGGGGGGCGTCGATCGTGAGCAAAAGAAATTCCCCGTCGTCTGTTCAGGGAACAGACAACGGAGAACTCGGAGGGGATATCGGCACATGGACCCTGTTCTGCAGCGGGCTGGCTGATCCACGGGGCCATAAGAAAGAGGCTGGTAATGTGTACAGATGGTCGAGGACAGAACGTGCAGCGGCATCGGCACTGGACGCGGCGTTCATCAGCCGGTAGGGCAGGTTGCAGAGGTCATTGAAGCTGGTAATGCGAGTTCCGGCGGCAGATTTGCTGCCATTCCAGAGGCAGTAGTCGCCTGAACTGGTGAGGAAGTACCAGCGATTACCGAATCCGCGGTACCAGCGGACTTCCGCTCTGCTGAACGGCCAGCCCTCGGTGTCAGGCCGGAATTCTGCCAGTTTAAGCGACATCTTGGCCGCGTATTCGCGTTCGGACTGGGCGCGCTGAGTTTCTGCATCAGTCCGCAGTGCCGGTTTTTCGTGGTCGTGGTCATCGAGTCGTGTGACGACCTTCCCGGTACCTTCGGGGGATTTGTTCAAGCGAGTGAGGGTGCCATCGGGGGTGATGAAATACCACTCGTTTCCTTTGCCGACGAACCATTTTTCTGCGAGGCCACCTCAGTTGTTATGACTGGCCGAAGCAGTGGAGAGTTCGAGACTGCGGTCAAGTCGGGCGGCACTGGCTTTTACGAGGTCGTCAGAGACTGTGGAATCTCGCGTGGCGGCGGCTGAGGTAAGCAGTTCCGGTTTGACGAAGAATGCGTCATCCAGCACTGCTACGCGGGGCCCATTTGCACCGGCTTTTCCGTCCCACTGGTAAAGAGACCCGTCCGGAGTGTAGACCTCCCATGAGGCAAATCCGCTGGCGGCAGTGGCACTGCTGATCGCAATTTTCAGATGTACTCCCGCATCGCTAAGCGGCGTGCGAGTTCCGGTCTGTGTTGCGAAGATGGAGGACAGGACTGATCCGACTGAGACTGCTGTGCCGCTGACAACAGCGGGAAAGCCTGTCGGGAAGCCGGTGTATCCAGCGCGGGGTTTGTCTGAGTATTTGACGACTGCCTGTCCGAGAGCATTGGTGGTGATTGTACCGCCGCCAGATCCGGCGATGTTCAGGGCGTATGAGGTGTTGGGCTGCAAGTTGTAGACGGCCAGTTCCAGTCTGCGTCGCTGACGGCTGCCTTCCTGGTCGGCCTCGTATTCTGTTTCAGGGATTTCACGTTTGGTTGTGGCAGCGCTGGCGGCGAGTTCAGCAGAGATGCGGTCATCTTCATTTTCGGCAGTCAGTTTGCCTGAGAAAGGTATCCGTTTGATGGAGGGGTTCACCGGGTTGCCGGCAAAGTTCACGCTGAACAGCATCCCGGCTTTGATCGCCGGCAGATTAACGGTACCACTGCCACCGTGCTGATGTTCGACATGATCCAATTCGAAAATACTACGGCCGAAATTATCGGTCACGAATTTACAAATGGGCTTTCCATCAATCTGAATCTCCCACAGGCCCCACGCAGCATTCCGCAGCTGAACCTCGAATTTGTGCCGTGCATCCTTCCAGTCGCTTTCGTATTCGACCTGACCGATAGTGGTAGCGCCGGTACTGGTGAGCACAGCTTCAAATTTTTCGTCATCTGACAACAGTAAACGCGGCTCGCAGAATTCGACGGCTGTCAGAGGGCTGTTGTTGACTCTGCGGCGACGATTGCGTCGGAACAAAACGAGTAGATGCTCCTTCGCGTTGTTGACCTGCACCGAACTGGTGTGGCTGGCGACTGCATCGAGAGATCTGCGTATGCGAGTTTTGTGCCAGCCGTCGGCAGCAGGTGTTGCTAAGAGCAGTGAGTGAGGTGCAATCCAATCCTGATTGTGCGGTGCGATGCGAATCTGCAGTGGTCTGCCGGGGCACTGCGTTGTGTCAAAGCCGTCCCAGGAACCTCGTTGCCTGCAAGAAAATCGTGAAGTGATTTGGCTGGGGCCGTTGTTTACCGAAGTGTGCCAGGCGGCAAGATTAATCGGATCAAGATGATCGTCACCGTGGACAGATTTTCTGAGATGCATTCGCGGTGCTGTTCAGACGCGGGCCTCAGTGTTGTGGGTATTGGTGCGAGTGTTGTGACAGAGCAGCATAACGGTTTTTTCGGTCGTTCGAGGGAGACTTGAGAACCGTCTAAAACACGGCTTACTGATGCAGGATGCAGTACCAATACAACAGCGTGTGAGGCATTATCACTACAAAGCAATGCAGCCACCGCAGGAACAGATCCAGGAACAACTATCACCGTACTGAACAGGAGCGATTTACGAAAGGTCAATGTCTGTGAGCGCAGAGTTTGTTTGCGTGTTGTCTTTTGGCGAAATGTGGTCAGAAGTCAGGTCTGGTCAGGGTGCACATCGATGATTGTTTTGCATGCCGGTTCATCCTGACCGAGCAGGTGTTCGTGGTGTGCGTGGCCCGGGGTTGGCGAGACAAAGGTTCGCATGGAAATTTTCAGAAAGCCGCTGTCACCTTTGTCGCTCCATTGCCAGGTGCGAGTGCCATCGGCTGAGGTTGAAGTGGTGGCAGAGTCACCGTCGACGTTGCGACCGTACCACCAGCGGCGAAACCAGAATCTCAGCAGCACCAGCAGAATGGCCAGTCCGGCGATGACTGCGAGGAATAAGGCGAAGAACATCGCCACTGCGACAACACCAACGGCGGCTGCCGCGATCAGGATCCGGAGCATCAGTCCCGAGCCACGACCGGGTCTGTTTGATCCATTGAGCAGGACAATGCGTGGCTGATTCATGTCAGGTCATCCCAGGAAGAATCAGGATTTTTCCGTGGATACTGCTTTCGTTGTGGATGGTTTTCAGTTCCTGCAGCCGATGTGCCTGTGTGGCGTCTGCGATTCCAAACTCAGCACCAACCTCGGGCCGATACCGGCCGTCTGCCAGCAGGCTGTTCAGTTCTGTGGCGGCGAGTCGCTGTTCTTCAGGGGAGGCGTTGAACATGGCAAACCCGATGGCTCGCAGGTCGCGTACGTAAAACGGCCCGAGTGGAAACTCCGGCCGCGAGTCTCGTCCGGCCATGAACACAATTCGTCCGCGCATCGCCATCAGCGGGATGCAGCGATCGAGTGTCGGCATGCGCAGGGTTTCAAACCACAGGTGAATGGGTCCGGTCTGGCGGACGATGTCCTGCAGTCGCTGATCGATGTTTTCTTCGCGATACAGCACGACATGATCTGCGCCGGACTGGCGACAGAGTTCAGCTTTCTGCTGCGAACCGGCGGTGGTGATGACGGTGGCACCCGCGGTCCTCGCCATCTGGACGACGGCTGATCCGACACCGCCGCTGCCGCCGTTCACGAAAATAGTTTCGCCTGCGCTGAGCCCGGCGTGAAGAAACAACCCGAGATGTGCGGTAATTCCCACAAGGGCTGCTGCTGCTGCCAGTCGGTCGGGCACTGCCGGCGGCAGCGGATAGAGCCACTGCTGATCAACAGCACAATATTCAGAGAAAGTTCCCTGTCGTCCGAAGAGTCCCTGATTGCTGCCCCACACCCGATCGCCGACCTGCAGGTCAGCGCCAGGTCCGACAGCTACGACGGTCCCCGCCAGATCACAGCCCGGCACATACGGACTGGGCAGCGGAAATTTGACAGAACCCGCACGAATGTAGGTGTCGATGGGGTTGAGTGCAGCGGCCTGAACCTGCACAAGCACCTGCTGTGGTCCTGGTACCGGAATGGGCAACAGTCCCGAGCGAATGACATCGGGAGGTCCAGTTTCCGTGAACCACGCTGCTCGCATCTGTCCCGCGCTCATGAAACCGACCCTACTGCACGAAAGCCACGTAGTAAAAAGCCAGCCCGGTGACTGAGGTCAGAGTAATGTCGATGGTGGAGGCCCAGCCCAGCAGGCTGTGCAGCCTGCTGTGACTGCCCGGCCGGGGATCCGCTCCAAATCGCTTCAGTGCCAGCACGATTGTAGCAATCCACAGAAACGGAGTAGTGACGGCAAAGACCAGGTGAATTTTCAGCCACGGCCAAACAGTGGCCAATTTGGCGGCCAGAGCCGTCTCCTCCAGCGACTGTCGAGCAACAATTTTTTCCCAGCCGCCGTGTACGTACTGCACATCAACTTCAAACGCAGTCACGGCAGTCAACAGGATTACTCCCAGCACAATTTGCAGGCGTTTGTGGCTCCGGTACTGCCGTTTTACTTTTACCAGCCAGAGACTGTACAGCAGCAGGGGCACAACGAGTGCCAGAGCACAGACCACAAAGTCCAGCATGAACGTTGTGGGGTATCCTAGAAACCCGGTCCGAAACATGAGATTTCGCTTTTCTATCTGAGGAGTGCTCGGACAGCTTCCTGAATTCCGTCCGTATCCACTCCTTGGTGGCCCATCTGCTGCCAAAGGCCCCCCGAGCCTTCCCGGTGGGTGCCGATATTGTTGTACCGTCCGCGGAAGCCACGCTTCAGCAGCACGGAACCAAACCGCGAACCGAGCCCGGTATTCACATTTAGTGATTCAGCTACGAGTACAGCGGGGGCGGCGGCCAGTCTGGCCATCATGGTTTCGTCCCAGACGTTCAGCGTGGCCTTATTGATCAGACCGACGCTGTAGCCGGCCTCCTCGAGGGCGATAACCGCATCGAGGGCGCGGTACACGGTTTCGCCGTATGAAACGATCCAGGCCTGAGTCCCTTCGCGGATGACATCGTCCTTACCGGCATCGAACCGGTAGTTTTCATCATAGATGCGACGTCCGTCTGCCGTCAGCAGGTCAGGGATGCCGGAACGAGTCGAAAAGATGAAACGCAGTCCGGGTTCAGCGTAGATCTTCGTCAGGCAGGCTTTGAACTGATGCTGGTCTGCCGGAAAGTACAGGCGAGTGGTATCGCGGCCTTCGTCCGGCAGCCCGTTGGCCGCAAACATGTTATTCAGTCCGAAATGGCAGGTGTTATCTGCCATGTCATCGCAGCCAGCGTGTGAGAAATGTGCCAGCACATTCGACTGATTCAGGCGCGCCATGGTGATTTCTGACACCACCATTTCCAGAAACGCCGAGAAGGTGGCAAAGATACCCTGTCGTCCGGCTTCATAACCGAAACCGGCGGCGGCGGAGTAATTGCCGCGTTCCATGATGCCACCCCGCACAAATACTTCGGGGTGTTTTGCCCGGACGTGGTTCAGGCCGCAGGAACCTTCGAGGTCACTGTCGAAAACGCGAACAGTCGACAGACGCTGTGCATCAGGAATGGCGTCAAGGATTTCATTGAGGATCCGGCCGAAAAGGTCGCGATTGCGGCCCACGCTTTTGGAATCAGAACCGCGATATGAGGGACCGCCGGGACCTTTTTTCACGGCATTCAGATAGTCGACAGCCGCCATGCGGCCACGTTCGGTCAGGTATTCTTTAGCAACGGAAACTTTGATGACGTCGTGGCCGTGAGCACTGCCTTCGAGACCGCGAATGCCGACGCACATGCGGCGTCTATTAATCAGAGCGACTGGTCCGGGTGAGGTGACAGCGGCGCACATGCGGGCGTAGAGCGAATCAAGGTCTTCGCCATCACCGATATTGACGGACAAACCGTGTCCTTCGAGTGTGCGGGCGACGCAGTACCCGGGAAGATAGTCTGAGGGGTGTCCGGCAATGGTAACGTCATTGTCGTCGATGAGCAGTTTCACATTGAGTTTCTGTGCGACGGCGAGGCGAGCCGCTTCTGCATCGTTGCCTTCCATCTGTGAACCGTCAGATCCCAGCATGAAGACGACCTGGTCCGGGTTGGCAATCGCCACACCGTTGACGAAGGGCCACATGTGTCCCAGCCGACCGGAGCTGAACTTGACGCCGGGAGTGAAGCCGCGTTCCGGGTGCCCCGGCAGATGTGACAGATATTCGCGATAGTGGTACAGTTTTTCGACAGGCAGTTCGCCTTCGAGTGCAGCCATTAGATATTGTGTGGCAACGCGGTGTCCGGCTTCGTCGAAGAAGATCGGCAGAACTTTGTGAGTGCCGCCGGCGGCTGCATGCCTCATAAAGCCGTGCATGATGCAGACTTCGGGGACCGTATCGTAGGGGCCGCCGGTGTGTCCGCCGAGCCCTTTGGCGTCGGCGATGGCAGTGAAAAAGATGATGGCGTCCCGACACAGCTGAATGTTGGCTGCAAGGATTTCCTTTTGCTCAGCTGTCAGCACCGGCTTGGACGGGTCCAGTTCGATGCGCTGGTACTGCTGAAGCGGAATGGGAAATTCGTGATCGCCGGACATCGTTGTCTCCAAAGGCCCTGCATGCTAAACAGTTACCGAACAAAAACCGCACTTGGCTCTGTACACGCCCTGCGTGCGCAGACGACACCCGGTGGCTGCAGCCATCAGCAGCCACTGAAAGTGGAGTCCGAACGCGGCTCAGAGAGCATTCCGGCCAACTCCCAGCCCGCAGTATGAAGCCCGCAGGGGCAAATGCAAATCTGAGCGGGTGGCAGTGGCTGGGCAGGGCCGAATTCCCAAAGGTCTGAATGCCGAATCGGCAGTTTCGGCAGGGCCGAAGGCGTGGGCTGGTGAGTGTGGGGGAATCCGGGGGAGCCGTGCTTTTTCCGGCGGCTGGAATGCAAATTGTCCCGGCTCCTGCTTTAATGCGGCGCCTGTGTTTTCTGAGGGAGCCCTTTTGGCTCCGTGCCACGCGTTTTGAGGAGTTCCCACCGATGCTGTTTCGAATTCTGACACTGCTGGCTGTCACCCTGACGGCCTCCGCTTCCGAGGCGGCACTGCGTTTACCCAACATTTTTAGCGACCACATGGTTGTGCAGCAGAAGATGCCTGTCCGCGTCTGGGGCTGGACGACGGCTGGTCAGGAAGTGACTGTGGAAATGGGCGGCAAGTCTGTTTCTGGAAAGGCCAGTGCTGACGGTCGTTTCGACTTGTCGCTGCCCGAACTGCCTGCTGGTGGCCCGCACGTCCTGACCGTACGGGCGGATGAGACTCGTACGATCAACGACGTGCTGGTGGGGGAAGTCTGGATTTGCTCTGGTCAGTCCAACATGCAGTGGTCGGTGAATGCATCGAACGATCCTGATCTGGAAAAACTGTCGGCAAAGTTTCCGAACATTCGCATGATCAATTTTCCACAGGTCGGGACTCAGGACCCTATTCTGTCGCACGACGATCGTCGCTGGATGGTGTGCAACCCGGAGACCCTCGGGAGTTTCTCCGCTGTGGGCTACTTCTTCGCGCGGCAGTTGCACCTGACGATTGACGTGCCAATCGGCATGATTAACAACGCGTGGGGCGGTTCGGCCTGTGAAGCGTGGGTCAACCGCGACGTGCTGAAGGCCAACGAAAAATTTGCTCCGCTGCTGGCTCGCTGGGAAGCTCAGGAAAAGCAGTTTGCCGAATTGTCCGGCAACTCCAGCCTGAATGACGACCAGAAGAAGGCGCTGGAGGGGCTGAAGCGTCAGATGTCCGGGAATTCTCGTCCGGCCAATATTTACAACGGCGTGCTGAAGTCGCATCTGGGATACACGATTCGCGGCGCGATCTGGTATCAGGGTGAGAGCAATGCGGGACGAGCCTATCAGTACCGTAACCTGTTCCCGACGATGATTGAAAACTGGCGGAAGGAGTGGGGTCAGGGAGATTTTCCGTTTTACTGGGTGCAGCTGGCGGATTTTAGGGCGCAGCAGGCTGACCCGGCTGAGAGTGACTGGGCCGAGCTTCGGGAAGCTCAGACCATGACCATGGCTCGTCTGAAAAACACGGGCGAAGCGGTCATCATTGACATTGGTGAAGGCAAGGACATTCACCCGAAGAACAAGGTGGATGTGGGCCGTCGTCTGGCTCGCTGGGCACTGGCCAACGAATATGGAGTGCAGGTGCCCTTTCACAGTCCGCAGTACAAAAGTATGGAACGTGCTGACGGCAAGATTGTGCTGACGTTCGATCACATCGCCGGTGGCTGGCGTCCGTTTGACGTGGCCCAGCCCGTGGGTTTTGCGATTGCGGGTGAGGACCACAAGTTTGTGTGGGCGGACGCAAAGATTCTGCAGGATGGCCGGATTGAGGTTTCCAGCAAGCAGGTGGCGGCTCCGGTGGCTGTGCGATACGCGTGGGCGGACAATCCGGTATGCAACATGTTCAGTGGTGCAGGGTTGCCACTGACGCCGTTCCGTACGGATGACTGGCCGGGTGTGACGATCAACAACAACTGATGGTGTTTTACGGGGACTTCCGGCGGAATGTGTGTCCCGCCGGAAGCCTCGTTTTATCAGGAACCGAACATGGATCTTTCGCATCAGCGGGCGACGTTTATTGGTACTGGTCAGATGGCGGCAGCTCTGGCGTCGGGATTTGTGCGCAGTCTGTTGCGTCCTGTCCAGATCTGCGGATGTGATCCTTCTGAGCCTGCGCGGCGGCAGTTTCAGCAGACGACTGGTGCGGACTGTGTGGTGACGGAGCACATTGCGGAAGCGGTGAGTGATGCGACGGTTGTAATCCTCGCGGTGAAGCCTCAGGTGATGCCCGAGGTGCTGCGGAATCTGGCTCCGCTGCTGACAAAGTCACCGCTGGTGATTTCAGTGGCTGCCGGGATTACTCTGGCCCGCATGGCGGCGGCACTGCCCTGCGGGACTCGCCTGATTCGGGTCATGCCAAATACTCCGGCCCTGATCGGTCGGGGTGCCAGTGCGGCAGCGGCGGGTGACAACTGCAGTGCTGAGGACGTCCAGGTGGCTCAGACTTTGCTGTCAACGGTGGGGCTGATTCAGTGGGTGGGGGAACCTCTGCTTGATGCAGTGACGGGGCTGTCGGGCAGTGGTCCGGCGTATGCGTTTCAAATTATTGAGGCGTTGAGTGATGGTGGTGTGAAAATGGGTTTGCCGCGAGTGGTGGCGACTCGTCTGGCGGCTCAGACGCTGCTTGGTGCGGCGGAAATGGTGCTGACCCTGAATCAGCATCCGGCGGCTTTGAAGGATGCAGTTGCCAGCCCGGGTGGTACGACGATTGCGGGCCTGCATGCACTGGAGCAGGGCGGTCTGCGGGCCGCATTGATGAATGCCGTGGAGGCGGCAGCGTTGCGTTCAAAACAACTGGGCCAGTGACTTTCTTGCTGGCGAATTTTGAATACTTTTACTTAAAAAAAGGAACCGATTATGTTGTTTAGACTGCAACGATGTCTGCTGAGGGCTGTCATCGTGCTGCTGTTTGCCGATTCGGCTGTGCGGGCGGCTGACCGTCTGGTGCTGGAACCCAAAGGTGAATCACGCGGGCATATCGTGCTGGTGTCCGGGGACGAAGAATATCGTTCTGAAGAAGTCATGCCCATGTTGGGCAAGATTCTGAGTCAGAAGCATGGTTTTCGTTGTACGGTGCTGTTTGCCTTCGGGCCTGATGGTGCCGAGTACATTGACTCGAACAACCAGGAAGGAATTCGTGGTTTTGAGTCACTGCAGCAGGCGGATCTGATGATTATTGCGACGCGATTTCGGCACCCCAATGCTGAGCAGGCGACGCATATTTCAGCCTTTCTAAAGGCCGGCAAGCCGATTATCGGTCTACGTACGGCGACTCACGCCTTTCGCGGCGCTGAGAAATTCAGTGATGATCTGACGTATGATCAGTTTGGCCGGCAGATTCTAGGTGAGCAGTGGGTGTCACATCATGGTCACCATAAGGTTGAGGGGGCCCGCAGTGTGGTGGAAGCCGGGGCTGAAAAGCATCCGGTATTGAGCGGTGTCGCTGAGATCTTTGCTCCCAGCGACGTTTATGGCGTGGTTCATCTGACGGATAAGGATCAGATTCTACTGCGGGGTGCCATCACAGAGACTTTGGATCCACAGTCGAAGACCCTGGCTAACGACAAACGCAATATGCCGATGCAGCCACTGGCCTGGCTGCATGCATACCAGATTCAGGGTGGTGTTGCTGGTCGATCTTTCTGTACGACAGCCGGAGCAGCAGTGGACTTTGTGGATGAGGATCTGCGGCGTCTGATTGTGAATGCAGCGATCTACCTGTCTGGCGGCAAAGTGCCGGAAGAGGCGGACGTGGAGTATGTGGATCCCTTCTATCCGACGTTTTACGGTTTCATCAATGACGGCAATTATTATCGTCAGCTGAATCTGAAGCCAGCGGACTTTGGGCTTGGGAAGTCCCCCTGGCGGGACGATCCTGCGGGCAGCCCAAAGTGGCCCTTCCGTCCCGCTCCGAAGAAGTAGTGCAGTACCGTTGTACTGCTGCTTTTGCAGAGCTGGATTCTCAGTGGTGTTCTGTTTCTGCCGCCAGGGCTTGTAGCAGCCCTGAGCGGCAGTTTTCGTACTGCAGTGTCAGGCCGCGTGCAAGTCGCACATTGCTGACCACGCGTCGATTGCCGCTGCTGTCGCGTGTTGAGGACTCAGCGGCGGGCTGAAAGACGGGTGCGGGTGTACCGGCCAGTTCAGCGAGTGTCTGATAGTAGGTCTGGCGGGTGGCTGTTTCGGCGGCAGCGAGGTTCATGACGGCGGGCGGATTGTCGCTGAACGCACAGTGATCCAGTGCGGTGACGATGTCATTGACGTGAATCAGATTGAGCCATTCGCCGGGGCAGGCCGGAATGGGGCGTTGTTCGCGAAGATCCTGCAGCCGTCGCAGCAATCTGTGTGGACCGTAGATACCGGCAAGCCGCAGGATGACGGCCGACTGATTGTGCTGGCCGCACCATGCCTGCAGCAGATGTTCAGCTTCAAGGCAGACGATGCCTCCTTCCTGAACGGGCTGTGGTGGAGTGTATTCGTCCACGGTGCTGCCGCCGGCATCACCATAGACGCCGGTGGTGGATGTGAGTATCAGTCGGCGTGGCTGCGGGTTGTCGGGAAGGCTGCGGAGCAGTTTTTCGAGTCCGTTGATCCAGAGCTGTCGTCGTGTGCGGCCGGAGCTGCGGTCGTATCCGGCGGACCAGACAACGATTGGGCAGTCGGGCAGCTGAGGATTTGGGGTGTCGGTGGCGAGATCGGCGATGATTGTCTGCAGACCTTGCTGCTGCAACTCGGCTGCTCGAGTGGCGGAACGAGTTATGGCGGCGACGGAGTGTCCGGCTTGCAGCCAGAAGCGAGCAGCGCGAAGTCCCGTATAGCCGCAGCCAACGATCAGGATTTGCGGCGTGGCTGCGGGCGGCTGTATTGACATGGCGGTTTTTCCGGAATTTCGGGGTTGAAACATATTCAGCATAGCAGTGGGAACGAATTCGACCGTTACGCAGCTTCTGGATTCCGTGGATTTGAGAAAGCCCTTGCGGACCGGTACACTGGCGATCGGTCGAGTTCATCCGGATTGTTTTTTTGGAAAGTCATGTTCATGAATATTCAGACATCTCGCAGGTCATTTCTGGCCGGTACGGCTGCTGCCGCGGCGGCGGCACTGCATGGTTCGGCAGCATTTGCGGCTCCGGCTGCGAAGTTTCAGATTTCACTGGCTGAGTGGTCTTTGCACAAGACGCTGTTCGCCGGGAAGTTGAACAACCTGGATTTTGCTGCGACTGCGAAGCAGGAATTCGGGATCGAGGCCATTGAGTATGTAAACCAGTTCTTCAAAGACAAGGCCCAGGATGCAGCCTATCTTGCCGATCTGAAGAAGCGTGCGGGCGACGTGGGGGTGAAGATACTGCTGATCATGATTGACGGTGAAGGCAATCTGGGTGATCCTTCGCTGGCGAAGCGGACTAAGGCCGTCGAAAATCATTATCGATGGGTCGAAGCCGCAAAGACGCTGGGATGCCATTCAATTCGCGTGAATGCTGGCAGTGGTGGCAGCTACGAAGAGCAGATGTTCCGTGCGGCGGACGGACTGAGGGCTTTGAGCGAGTTTGCTGCTCAGCGTGGTCTTAACGTAATTGTTGAAAACCATGGCGGTCTGTCGTCGAACGGAGCGTGGCTGTCAGGGGTGATGAAGTCCGTGAATTTGCCGAACTGCGGCACGTTGCCAGACTTCGGCAACTTTCGTATCACAGGTGAAGAGTGGTATGACCGTTATCAGGGTGTGGAAGAGCTGATGCCGTTTGCAAAGGCGGTTAGTGCCAAGTCGCATGATTTTGACGATGCCGGCAATGAGACGAAGACCGACTATCTGAAGATGATGAAGATTGTGCTGGCCGCCGGGTACTCGGGCTTTGTTGGCATCGAGTATGAGGGCAGCAAGCTGGACGAGTATGCCGGAATTCGTGCCACGAAGAAGCTGCTGGAGAACGTCCGCGAGCAGCTGGGCTGAGTGGACAGCGGGGTTCAGAGAGGGGCGCAGCGGAGTTTTTCGCTGCTGCCCTGTTTGTGTTTTTTGAGCGGGGCAGAAAGCCATGCAGCTGGGTTTTGTCAGTGCCATCCTGCCGGATCTGTCACTTGAGCAGGTATTGCAGACTGCGTCGGAGATTGGTTTTGACTGCGTGGAAGTCTGCTGCTGGCCGGTGGGTAAGGCGGAGCGGCGGTACGCGGGGGTCAGCCATATCGACACGGCCGCACTTGATGCTGCCGCAGCGGCTCGGATTCACGAAGTGACAGAACGAACGGGCGTGGCGATCAGTGGACTGGGCTACTACCCCAATCCGCTCAGCCCGGTACCCGGAGAATCGGAAGCTGCGGTGTCGCATCTGGAAACGGTTATTCGTGCGGCTCAAGCATTGGGGCTGACCAGAGTAAACACATTCATTGGCCGTGACTGGACAAAATCCATCGCGGACAACTGGCCGCGGATGCTGCAGGTCTGGCAGCCGCTGGTGGGTCTGGCTGAGCAGTTGGGGGTGCAGATCGGGATTGAGAATTGTCCGATGTTGTTTACTGCAGACGAGTGGCCTGGCGGCAAGAATCTGGCGGTCAGCCCTGCCGTCTGGGCTCAGTTGTTTCACGACGTGGGTTCTGCGAATCTGGGGCTGAATTATGACCCGTCACACATGATCTGGCAGCAGATGGATTATCTGGGGCCGTTGCGTGAGTTCAGCAGTCGTTTGTTTCACGTTCATGCGAAGGATGTGCGGCTGGACCGTGAGCGGCTGAATCGCGTGGGGATTCTCGCGCATCCCAACCAGTATCATACTCCGAAGCTGCCGGGCATGGGTGATGTGGACTGGGGGCGATTTTTTTCGGTGCTGTACGACACTGGCTATCGTGGTCCGGTTTGTGTGGAGGTTGAGGACCGGGCTTGGGAAGCAAGTTTGGAGGACCGTTTGGCATCACTGCGACAGTCGTGCACGTATCTGCGAAACTTCATCCCGACTCGTGACTGAAGTACGGGTTTGTTGAACCTGGGACGGGACCATACAAATGCAGCAGCGTCAGTTGGGGATTGGCGGTCCGATGCTGAGCCTGATCGGGCTGGGCACGTGGGCGATCGGTGGCGGAGACTGGAAGTTTGGCTGGGGTGATCAGGATGACGAGGCTGCAGTGGCCGCTGTGACTGAGGCGGTTCGTCTGGGGATCAACTGGGTTGACACGGCGGCGATTTATGGTGAGGGCCGCAGTGAGGAGCTGTTGGCTCGAGCGCTGCAGCAGATTCCTGTGTCTGAGCGACCGCTGGTGGCCACGAAGTGTGGTCGCGTGGCACTGGGTAACGGCGAGATCGGCAAGTGTCTGCGGCGTGCCAGCGTCATTGCTGAGTGCGAGGCCAGTCTGCGGCGACTGCGGACCGAGTGCATCGATCTGTATCAAATGCACTGGCCGGAGCCGGACGAAGAGATAGAGGAGGGCTGGCAGACGCTGGTGGACCTGCAGCGTGACGGGAAGGTGCGATACATTGGTGTGTCGAATCATTCTGTTTCGCAGATGCAGCGGCTGCAGGCGATTCATCCGATTCAGTCACAGCAGCCGCCGTACAGCATGATTGCTAGGGACGTGGAAGCAGAGATACTGCCGTATTGCGGCCGTCAGGGGATTGGTGTGGTGTGTTACAGTCCACTGGGGAAGGGGCTGTTGACTGGCGCATTTTCCGAAGAGCGTGCGGCGGGCCTGTCGCAGAAGGACCATCGATCGCGGGATCCGCGTTTTCAGGCACCGCAACTGGAGATTAATCTGCGATTTGTAGAGCGTCTGCGCGGGATTGCCAGTGGCCTCGGCTGGTCACTGACGGATCTTGCGATTGCGTGGACGCTGCGTCGTCCGGAGCTGACATCAGCGATTGTGGGTGCGCGAAGTCCGCAGCAGATTCAGCAGACATATACTGCGGGCAATCGGGTCCTCGCCATTGATGCCGCGGAGGCAGTGGAAACTGCAATCAGGGAGCGAGCGGACCAGATGGAGTCCGTGGGTGGTGCTGCGAAGCCCAGGGTTTGAGATTAGTGGCTAGTAGTTGGGCAGCAGGCGAATGCAGCCGTACAGATTATACATGAAATCATCTGCGGCATAACGAGTGCAGGGCTGCAGTCGGATTGTGCGTCCGGGGCCATACTGTTTAAAGCCGAATGTTTAGTTGTCCTGCGGTGGTCGTGCGGGTTGATCACCGACAAGGTACAAGCCGAGCATAACCATCCATTCGAGAGCATCGGCGGGGTTGAGCGAATTCTCAATATCAATGTCGGGTTCTCCGAGCAGGTGCATACCGCAGGAGTAGAAGCTGCGATCTTCATCATCTTCGATGGGTCGTCGCACCCATGCCTGATACAGGCTGGCACCCTAAGCAACGGTCTCGGCCGTTACTGAAGCGAGTCTGAATTGACGAGTTAGCTCCAGCCAGCGAGTTCTGCCGTGAGCAATCCCGGCCGATTCACTTTTTGCTGCCACTGCTTCGCCTTGAAGCAGCGCTGCCGTCAGCAGCAACGCTGGGCCTGAGACATCAATGGCAGGTTCTCTATGAACTGGCGGCGGAAGTACCTAGGCAGCAACAGTGTGTGTTTCTATGGCAGTGCGGTCGGCTGCAGACATCTAGGGTGAGACGCGGTCAGACGAAGCGTCAAAGGAATCGGTCAGCCGGTCATCGGGGGTAAGCTGCGACAAATCCCGATCAAGCGCAAAGCTGGAAAAAGCTGGCTGCTGCAGGATGTGGTCGATCCAGTCCAGAGTGTTCCAGTTACCGATGCAGCAAATGACATGTCGCGGCACCAGTGTTGGCATGAGATACCTCGATCCACGTCAAACAGGCAAAAAACGAGCATCTTTTGACTTTCGAGTGTACAGGGGGAGAGGCCCATGACACCGAAATAAAATAACACCTTTGTGGACAGGGCGTATAGCCTAACCGCGCACAACAATAATTAAATACTGTGTGGTCGGTAATTTGTTAAACACTCCGGTGCCTTCCCCTGTCACGCCGCATCCACTGCATCATAGTGCTGTGTCCCCGGGCCCCACCCCGGATCGCAGGATCGTAAAAATGCTGTGTCCCCGGGACTACTCGGGACTTAGTGTTTGTGTTTCTTTGCCACAAGGCTTCAATGTTGGGAGTGTAGTTTGCGGGGTCCGAAATCGGGTGGGGGCTTTTGTGGGCAGCAGGACTTGGCCGGTTGCGGGAAAGCAGGACGGCAGCCGATCAGTTGCGACCAAGCAGAGTGACCGATTCTGCGAGGAATTTGGCGAGCTGCGGATCGGTGGCGTGTTCGGTCTGCGTGAGACAAATGCAGATTTCATCACAGCCTTCCGCAGGTGTGATGGACCGCTGGCTGCCGAATGTGGAGATGCGACCAAGAGAGATTTCCCCGGAAACGCTATACAGACAGAGTTCAGCGCCGTCGGTGCGTTTCGTGTGCAGTTCGGCTGCCAGTTTTCCGGTATTCGGGCGGGACCAGTTGATCTTTGTGCGAATCGCATAATCAGGCTGCAGGTCACCGAAGTTGGATTCAAGAACGGGCAGCAGTTCTGCCAGCAGGTCAAAATTCCAGGGGATACGGCCATTGCCGGGCAGACCCTTTCGCAGCAGATGCCATTTGCGTCCAAGTTTCTTCCACGGCATTAGATCTTCAGGGCTGGCGGCTTCTGCTTTGCCAAGAGCCACAAATGACTGGCTGGCCTGCTGGAGGAAACTGCGGAACTGCGGAGTGTCAACTTCCGAGCGGTTCCAGATGCGGATGGTCACTTCCTGCCAGGCGCTTTTCAGATTCCTCGCTTTGACTCGCGGTTCCCGTCCGTAGGCCGGGATTTCCCGCATTTCGTCGAGCGGTGGCAATCCCAGCCGGGCGTCGAGATCTTCGGTTGTGAACTGGTCGCGACGTACACGGAGGCAAAGTGTCAGGAGCCATTCAGCGGCTGTGCGTGCGTGCAGGAACCAGCCCAGCCCTTGGGCTGGGCGGACTTCCACAGTGGAGCGATCGTTCCAACTGGCCGTTGCAAAGGACGGATTTTTTTCGAGCAGTTCGATGACGTATTCAAGGGCGCGTCCGTCCCAGTGGCAAGGTTTTCCATTGTGGGCGATTCGATCCTGCAGGTGCCAGCGGCGTCCGTCAGTTTCCCATGGCAGTTTGGCTGCTTTACCCAGTTGTTCAGCGCTGACGTCGCCTTCTCGTCGGGCTATGGCGGCAGTGGGATCGAATGTGTCGATGTGACCGGTCTGCGATTCAGCGAGCACGGGGGCCAGCAGTTCGCCGGTCCAGGATCGCAGTCGCGGTGCGGTGGCGACGACTGGTTTTTTGCGACTGGTTTTTCCGGCAGCCGAGGTTGTGTCTGCAACTGCTGCGGTACCGTATGCAGCTACGGTCTCGGGCGTGCCCTGAACCACGATGCGTCCGCCGCCGGCACCGGCTTCCGGTCCCAGATCGATGATCCAGTCCGCGGTTTTGATGACGTCGAGGTTGTGTTCAATCACAACGATCGTGTTACCCTGATCGACCAGGCTATTGAGGACACTAAGCAGTTTCAGGATGTCGTCGAAGTGCAGTCCGGTCGTGGGTTCATCGAGCAGGTACAGCGAGCGTCCGCGGTTTGGTCGGCACAGCTCGGCCGCCAGTTTGATCCGCTGAGCTTCGCCGCCACTAAGTGTGGGGGCGGACTGGCCCAGTGTCAGGTAGCCGAGTCCGATAGCATCGAGGGTTGCCAGCGGTCCGCGGATTTTGGGTACGGAGGCGAACAGCTGGAGTGCTTTGCTGACGGACATTTCCAGAACATCGGCGATGCTGCAGTCGTTGAAGCGGACGGCGAGTGTTTCGGTGTTGAAGCGTCTTCCGCGGCAGGTCGGACATTCGACCCAGACATCCGGCAGGAAGTGCATTTCGATTTTTTTCTGTCCCATGCCTTCGCAGTCTTCACAGCGTCCACCCGGGCGATTGAAACTGAAGCGGCCAGGTCGGTAACCGCGGACTCTTGCATCCGGCATCCGGCAGAACAGTTCGCGAATTTCGTCAAAGACTCCGACGTAGGTAGCAGGGTTGGAGGCGGGAGTAGTGCCGATGGGATTTTGATCGACGATGACAATTTTACTGAGATGTTCGACTCCCAGCAGTTCGCGAAAAACTCCGGGTGATTCCGTACTGAGGCTCAGTTTTTTGGCGACTGCTGGTGCCAGCGTGTTCATGATGAGTGAACTTTTGCCGGATCCGCTGACGCCGGTGATGCAGGTGAGGGTTTTTAGGGGGATTCGCAGATCGATCTGTCGCAGATTGTTTTGTGACGCGCCCAGCAGTTCGAGGAATGGGCGATCGGCCGCCTTTCTGCGCTGAGGCGGCAGTGGAATGCTGCGGGCACCGCTGAGGTATCCGCCGGTAAGTGACAGGGCAGCCTGTTTTTTTAGTTCGGCGGGAGTGCCTGCGGCGACAACAGTTCCTCCCAGTCGTCCGGCTCCGGGGCCGAAGTCGTAAAGTCTGTCGGCGTTATCGAGGACTTCGCGGTCATGCTCGACGAGCAGGACAGTGTTTCCGAGGTCGCGAAGGCGTTTAAGCGCGGCCAGCAGGCGGCCGTTATCGCGGGGATGCAGGCCGATTGTGGGTTCATCCAGAACGTAGAGGACTCCGGTCAGCGAACGTCCGGCCTGACCGGCGAGGCGAATGCGCTGGGATTCACCACCGGACAAAGTGGGCATGCCGCGATCGAGTGTCAGGTAATCAAGCCCGACATCGACGAGGAAGGTCAGGCGGTGCACGGCTTCGTTGAGCAGGTCTCCGGCGATTTTCTTTTCTGCTTTGTTGAGTTTCAGGTTGTTGAGAAAGGCGAGTGACTCAGCAAGTGGCATGCGGCAAAGCTGGGGCAGCGTTGTGCTGCGGAGCCGAACGGCAGCGGCAACTGCCTCCAGCCGAGTGCCACCGCAGGCTGAGCAGTCGCGTTCTCCGGCCATTTCTGACAGGGAGTGTCGATGGGCGTACGACAGTCGGGATGCGGCTTCGATGGCGGGGTAGAGTCCGCGATAGAGAAAGCGGAATGGTGCTGCCAATTTTGTTGCCTGCAGTTGTGCCGCCGTGACCTGCACCCATTTTTCGTCGTCGCCATGCAGCACAAGTCGCTGCTGTGTCGGGGTCAGCCGATACCACGGTTCATCGAGTGGCAGACTGAAAGTTTCTGACAGGGCATTGAGCATGGCTGCGAAGACAGGACTGGTGGCCGGATCGGGCCATGAACCGACAGCGCCGTCGCGGAGCGATCGTTCGGGGCCGGTGATGAGTCGATCCTGGTTGGCACCAAATTCCCGCCCGAGACCTTCGCAGCTGCGGCACCAGCCCAGCGGGCTGTTGAAGGAGAATTTCTGCGGCGTCTGCAGTTCGAAAGATCGTTCGCAACGGCTGCAGGACAGGTTGAGACTGAATCGAAGTGATTTCCATTTTTGTTCGGGTTTGGCTGAATCGGCGAGCACCGCATGAATGACTCCGCGACCGATATTGAGTGCGGCTTCGACTGAATCGGTCAGGCGACCGCGCTGGGCCGGATCTGCAGAGATGCGGTCCACGACCACGGCCACACTGTGCTGGCGGCGATGATCAATATCCGGAGCTGCTTCGAGACCGTGCGTCACTCCGTCCACCCGCACACGGGCGAAGCCTGAGGACTGCAGTCGTTCCCAGAGTCGACTGAAGGGGACAGTGCGATCGATTTCCACTGGTGCGGTAATCAGCAGTCGAGTTCCGGCGGGCTGCTGCAGAATTTTTTCCACGATCTGATCGGTTGTCTGCTGTTCGGCAGGTACGCCACATTCCGGACAGTAAATGTCACCAAGGCGGGCATACAGAACTCGCAGGTAGTCATAGATTTCCGTGACTGTGCCGACTGTGGATCTTGGGGTAGCTCCGACGGTTTTCTGTTCGATGGCAATGGCGGGGCTGAGTCCCTGAATGCTTTCGACTTTGGGTTTGGGCATTTGTCCGAGGAACTGGCGGGCATAGGCTGACAGGCTTTCTACGTATCGTCGCTGTCCTTCGGCATACAGGGTGTCCATGGCCAGTGACGTTTTTCCGCTGCCGCTTGGTCCGCAGAAGACACTCAACTGTTCGCGGGGAACCTCGAGGCTGACCTGCTGGAGGTTGTGCTGCCCTGCCCCGACAATGCGGATGGCTCGTTCCGCAGCGAACGGGTCGGTTTTTTTGGGTCGTTTGGGGAGTGTTGCGCTGCGTTTTTTGCGATGAAATCCGGGCAGCACATCGCGGAGTGCTTCGCCGGTGTGTGACTGTTCGCAGGCGGCAACCTTTTCGGGAGTGCCCTCGACGATGACGCGTCCGCCACCGGCACCGCCTTCGGGGCCGATATCGATCAGCCAGTCGGCAGTGCGGATCACATCCAGATTGTGTTCGATCACGATGACTGTGTTGCCGGCTTCGACAAATCCCTGCAGGACTTCGAGCAGTTTGCGGATGTCGGCGAAGTGCAGTCCGGTGGTGGGTTCATCGAGCAGGTATAGCGTGCGGCCAGTGGAGCGTCGTCCCAGTTCACGGGCCAGTTTGATGCGCTGGGCTTCGCCGCCGGACAGTGTGGGCGATGCCTGACCGAGCTGCATGTAGTCGAGTCCGACATCGCGCAGTGTGTGCAGCAGCTGGCGAATTTTCGGGAAGGCCTCGAACAGTTCGATGGCTTCGCGAATTTCCATGTTGAGCACGTCAGCGATGCTTTTGTCGCGAAATCTAACTTCGAGTGTTTCATGGCTGAAGCGGCGACCTTCGCAGACGGTGCAGGGGACCCAGATATCAGCGAGGAAGTCCATTTCCAGTTTTGTTGCGCCGTGGCCTTCGCAGGCTTCGCAGCGTCCGCCTTCGACATTGAAGCTGAAGCGTCCTTCCTTGTATCCGCGCAGTTTCGACTGGGGCAGCTGCGTGTAGAGTTTGCGGATTTCGTCGAAGACTTTGACGTAGGTGGCCGGATTAGACCTCGGGGTGCGACCGATCGGTGACTGATCGATGTCGATGGCCTTGTCGATCTGGTCCAGTCCTTCAATGCGATCGTGCAGCCCGGGTTCTCCGACGCCGCCGTTGACATCCCGGTTGACTGCCTGCCAGAGGATATCATTAACCAGTGAGCTCTTGCCGGAGCCGCTGACACCGGTAACGCAGATGAGTCGACCAAGCGGAAAACTAACGGTGACGTTCTGCAGGTTATTGTGGCGTGCGCCGTGGACGGTGATGCTGCCGCGTTCTGGTGCTCGACGCACTTTGGGTGTAGCGATCACCTCGCGTCCGGACAGAAACTGTCCTGTGACACTGCGTTCGGATTTCAGAATGTCGTCAAGTTTTCCGGCGGCGACAATTTCACCACCCAGAACTCCCGGGCCCGGCCCGAAGTCCACGATATGGTCGGCGGCGCGCATGGTTTCTTCGTCATGTTCTACCACGATGACGGTATTGCCCTGATCGCGCAGCCGTTCGAGGCTGGAGAGTAGCATGGTATTGTCGCGGGGGTGCAGTCCGATGGAGGGTTCGTCAAGAATGTAGACGACGCCCACGAGACCGCAGCCGATCTGGCCGGCCAGTCGAATTCGCTGGGACTCGCCGCCGGACAGCGTAGGTGCCGATCGATCGAGCGTGAGGTAGTCGAGTCCGCACTGCAGCAGGAATCCCAGTCGCCCGCGGATTTCCTTGAGGACTTCTTCGGCGATGAGTTGCTGAACGGGATCGAGTACGAGTTTTTCAAAAAAGAGTGCGGCATCCTGGATGGACAGAGCGCAGAGTTGCGGAAGGCTCAATTCAGCCGGCCTGTCGGTTTTGCTGAAGGACGGATGGGCGGTGCGAATGCGAACACTGCGTGCCTGGCGATTGAGGCGTTCGCCTTTGCAGGCGGAGCAGGTGACGACTTCCATGTGCTTTTCAAGTTGTCTTCGTCGCATGGGGTTGGCGGCGGTTCGCCATGATTCCAGCAGTCGATTGGACCAGCCTTCCCATGTGCCGCCGTGCTTCCAGACTCCGCGGCGGCTGCGCCAGGAAAAGGTGACGTGCCGCTCACCGGTTCCGTAGAGCCACAGGTCGCGGGCCTGCTGCGGCATATCCTGCCATTTCATTTTTAGCAGGGAATCGACGGGCAGTCCGCAGTCTTCTTCGATGGCAGCAGCCGCTCCGGCCAGAATGTGTTTGGGCCAGCGTCCCAGTTTGGACCAGTCCAGCAGCAGCAGCGCGTTCTTCTGAATGGATCGCGCTGGATCGAGTACCATACGGTGCAGCGGAAAGCCGTGCCGCATGCCGAGGCCGCCGCATTCGGTGCACATGCCGAGCGGGCTGTTGAAGCTGAAGAGTTGCGGGCTGGGCGGCTCGTAGCTCATGCCGCTTTCCGGGCAGGAGTATTGCGAGCTGTAGAGACGGTCGGCGGTTTTGCGGTATTCGACGGGAGTTTCGGCGACCATCTCGGCTGAGGAGTCGGCGGTACTGCGGCGACCGGCGGCAGTGCGACGTTCCGAGTTTCCCTCGATGGCTCGAGTGCTGACGGATTCGGCGCAGCAGATGAGTCGCCCGTCACCCAGCTTCAGAGCCTGCTCAACAGCCTCGGCGACGCGTGTCCGCTGGCCTGGTCCGGCGGTCAGGCGGTCGATCACAACGTCGATGGTGTGTTTATGGTGTTTGCGGAGGGCTGGTGCATCGGCGAGGCTGATTGTCTCACCGTCAACACGGGCTCGGAGGTAGCCCTTTTTCATCAGATCTTCGAACAGGTCCCGAAACTCCCCCTTCTGATTGGCAACGATGGGTGCGAGGATCTGGAAGCGAGTTCCGGCGGGCTGGCTGAGCAGACTGTCGATGATCTGGTCGGCAGACTGTGCTCGAATGGGCAGTCCGGAGACGTAGCAGTAGCCCTGTCCGACGCGGGCATACAGGACTCGCAGGAAGTCATAGATTTCGGTGATGGTGCCGACGGTACTGCGGGGATTGCGGCTGGTGGATTTTTGCTGGATGGAGATTGAGGGGGCCAGTCCGGAGATGGAATCGACGTCCGGCTTGGGCATCTGGCCGAGGAACTGCCGGGCGTAGGTACTGAGGGATTCGACGTAGCGTCGCTGTCCTTCGGCGTAGAGCGTGTCGAAGGCGAGTGAGCTTTTGCCGGAGCCACTAACGCCGGACATTACTATCAGTTTGTTGCGGGGCAGCGACAGGCTAACGTCTCGCAGATTGTGCTCTCGAGCGCCCTTAATCACGATATCGCGAGTCGTCATGTTTGATGGCCGGCCATGCTGCTGAGGTTTTTGGGGGCTGCGGGGCGCGGCGACCATCGCAGCCGGTGCTTTGGGGGATCGCTGCGATTGTAGGCGATCCGGGGCGGATTGCTCGTCTGCGGGGAGCGGCTGTGGGCTTGTATTCCGGGTGGAAACGGGCAGAGCTCAAGGGGGCAGGCAAACGACTTGCCAAAATGGCAGCACGCAGCAGGCCCTGCAGTTGCATGTTTTTTGTGCAGCCGGTGCGTGCCCGAAAAACAGGCAGGGTCAGATTTTGAGGATTGCGTGAAAAATGTGCAGGGCGGGCTTGCGTTGGCTGGCGTTGCTGGCAGGGGTTGTTATCATTCTGATGGCGATGTCAAAGTGATGACGGGTGTCCGCTATTGATATTGCTCGGCAGTGACTGGCTGTCGTTACAGGGATGACGGTTTTGCACTAAGGAGAAGGGAATGCTGGTTCTTTCGCGGAAGATGAGTGAGCGGATTCTGATTGGGGACGAGATCTCGATAACGATTGTGAGGATCGGCCCTAATTCGGTCAGGATCGGTGTTGAGGCACCTCGGAACATGAGCGTTGTTCGTTCCGAGTTGTGTCCGCTGGGATCAGTCCAGGAGGATGTTGTCAGTGACGACTGTGTTCCGCAGCGATAGGGTCTGCGGGCGTGGTTGAGTCTGGTGCGGGCAGCGTGCGAGTCGGAGATTTCCGGCTCGTTTTTTTTTGCCTTGAAAGCGGCAGAAACTGCCGAAAGTCGCTGCTGGCGGAATCCGGTCTTGCGGGGAAGCGGCGGATCTGCGGGAATTCCCTGCAGCGTGGGTTTTGTCGGCGGTCATAATTCCGTCGTGAAGCCTGCCGGGGAGTTGTTTATGGAACCATTTGTCCAGCAGCAGAAGCCGTCCGTTCCGTGGCATCTATGGTTGACCGCGCTGGCGGCGGGTCTGTTTTTTATTTGGTGTTTTGAACTGATCCCGCGGGTGCTGACGGATCGTCGGGTAGCGGTGCGTACTGATGAAGCGGCGGTTGAGGTTGCGTCAGCCGGGGTGCGGTCGGCGGACTGGTCGGACATTTCCGGAGCATCTGGAGATTTGTCGGGGGATTCGCTGACGGGTGGTGCTGCGCGGCAGACTGCTGATGACCGGTGGACAGGTCTGTCTGAGCCTGAGGCTGAGCCGGCAGCAGGTGAGCAGAGCGTTGAGTCTGAGGTTGCGTCAGCGCATGGTGGTGTGCGTCAGGCAGTGTGGGAGTCAGAAGGTGTTTCGTCTGAGCGGGCTTTGCCGGCGGATCTGGCGGCTGGTCTGCGGCGTGCGGGTGTATTGCGGCAGCAGCATGACGTGCTGGCGGCTCATGCGGAGCTGTCTGGTTTGTACTGGAAGTATCCGCAGCAGCGCAAGTTTTTGACTGATGAACTGCAGCAGTCGGCGCGTGTGATTTTCCTGACGGCGGAACGGCAGTTTAGTGATCCGCACATTGTAGCGTGGGGTGAGACTCTGGAGTCGATTGGTCGGGAGTATGATCTTCCGTGGCAGTATTTGTCGCGACTGAACGGGATTGAGCCGAGGGAATTGCAGGCGGGTCAGAGTCTGAAGGTGGTGCGAGGTCCATTTGGGGCCGTGGTGGACTTGTCTTCGTTCACATTGACGGTGCACATGCATGGCTGGTACGTGCAGCACTATCGGATTGGGATAGGCCAGAACGGTCGGACTCCGACAGGTCGATTCAAGGTGCGTGAGAAGCTGGAGAATCCGACGTGGCACAATCCGGACGGGGGTGTGGTTGAGGCGGATGATCCAGAGAATCCGCTGGGTGAGTACTGGCTGGGTCTGGGTGACCACATTGGTATCCACGGGACGATTGATGCGGATTCGATTGGTCGGGCGGCATCGCGAGGTTGTCTGCATCTGGGGGATGAGGATATTTGTGAGGTATTTGGGCTGCTGGGAGCGGGCTCCGAGGTGGTGATTCGCCGTTAGCGTCAGGTTTCTCCGGGTAATGAGAGGCTGGCCGGGCGGTTGAAAAGTGCAGGCTGCTGTGTGTACTCTGGGGGAACTTCTGCCGATGCCTGGCGGGGGTTCAGTGGCTACACTTTGGCAGGAAGGTACGGATTGTGAGCGAGTCTATTCAGCCGGTTCTGTTTAATGGTGCCTGGGTATCGTCTCAGGCTTCAGGAACATTTCAGGCGGTGAATCCTGCTGTTGAGCAGCCGATGCCGCAGGTCTTTCCGGTAAGTTCGTGGTCAGAAATTGACGCTGTGATTGGTGCGTCAGCAGCTGCAGCTCGCGAGATGCGTGGCTGGCCGGGATCGCGTTTTGCGGATTTTCTGGAGGCATATGCCCTGGAGATAGAGGCTCGTGCTGATCAGCTTGTGGAGACAGCTCATGCTGAGACAGGGCTGCCGAAGTCACCCCGTCTGAAGGACGGCGAGCTGCCTCGGACCACGAACCAGATCCGTCAGGCGGCTGCAACGGCTCGTAATGAGTCATGGCGTGTGCCGACGATTGATACGGCGACGAACATTCGTTCGATGTATGGTCAGCTGGGGCCGGTGGTGGTGTTTGGTCCGAACAATTTTCCGTATGCTTATAACGGAATGGCCGGTGGGGATTTTGCAGCTGCGATTGCTGCTGGGAATCCGGTAATTGCGAAGGGGCATCCCTGTCATCCGGAAACGACTCGGATTTTTGGTGAAGCGGCAGTGGTGGCGGTTCGCAGTACGGGAATGCCGACGGGTCTGGTACAGTTAATTTACCGCACTTCGCATGAGGACGGGTTGCGGCTGGTTTCTGATCCGCGGATTGGCGGGATTGGTTATACGGGTGCGCGGCAGACGGGTTTGCGTCTGAAATCGGCGGCTGATGCAGCGGGCAAGCCGATTTACCTTGAGCTTTCCAGTATCAATCCGGTCTTTATGCTGCCGGGTGCTTTGACGGAGCGGCTGGAGAAAATTGCGGATGAGTTTACTGCCAGCTGCCTGATGGGTGCAGGCCAGTTCTGCACAAATCCGGGTCTGGTGATTGTGCCGGGCGGTTCGCAGGGGGTGGCGTTTACAGCGGCTGTTGCCGGCAGGTTTGCTGCGGCAAAGTCAGGAACAATGCTGGCTGAGGGTGTTCGCAGCAGTTTCCTGAAGGCAGTGCAGACGATTGTCTCAGCGGGTGCTGAGTTGTTGACTGGTGGCCAGGCAGGCGGTGGCGTGGGTGTTTGCTGTCAGAATACTCTACTGCAGGTTTCTGCGGCGACATTTTTGCGGCATCCGGAAGTGTTCCAGACGGAGGCCTTTGGCAATGGTTCTTTGTTTGTGCAGGCGGATTCGACGGAACAGATGATTGAGCTGGCGGAACATCTTGAAGGCAACCTGACGGGATCAATTTATTCGGATAGTCAGGGAGCGGACGATGCAGTTTGCGATCATCTGGAGAAGGTTCTGCGGACGAAGGTGGGGCGTCTGCTGAATGACAAGATGCCAACGGGCGTGGCGGTGGTGTCAGCGATGAATCATGGTGGTCCATTTCCGGCCACGGGTCATCCGGGCTTTACGGCGGTGGGTGTGCCGGGTTCGGTAACGCGGTTCGGCATGCTGCAGTGTTATGACTCGGTGCGTCAGCATCGTCTGCCGGCTGTGCTGCAGGACCGGAATCCTCGCGGAGTCTGGCGGCGCGTTGACGGGCAGTGGACGACAGCCGACGTTTGATCGGCGGGGATTTGTCCTGCGATTGCCACGCGTTGACGGTGAGAGCGGGCGGCGTGAATCATCGCTGCCGCTCTGTGCCGTTTCGGTTTACAGATGCGGCATGGAGGCCGGGGCGGCAGTACGAAGTGATTCGAGTGACAGACCGACAGTGCCGTCAGGGTCGGGATATCGGAAGACTCGTCCTTCGAAGTTTTTAAGCAGCAGATCGTGTCCGTCCCGTCCGACGACCGTTTCTGGCTGAAGTACGATCTTGCCGCCGCCACCTGGCGCATCGATGACGTAGGTTGGGGCGGCATAGCCTGTGGTGTGTCCGCGCAGTCCCTGAATAATTTCCAGTCCTTTTGAGACGGGGGTGCGGAAGTGTGCTGATCCGCTGATTGGATCGCACTGATAGAGGTAATACGGGCGAACTCGCATCAGCAGCAGTTTGTGCACGAGTTCTTTCATGACATCGACGCTGTCGTTGACGCCCTGCAGCAGAACTGTCTGAGCACCCAGCGGAATCCCGGCATCTGCCAGTTGAGCGCAGGCGCGGGCTGATTCCGGGGTGCACTCATCGGGGTGCAGAAAGTGGACGCTCATCCACAGCGGGTGATATTTTCGCAGCATGCTGCACAGTTCGGGGGTAATACGCTGTGGCAGTACGGCCGGCATTTTTGTGCCGATGCGGACGAATTCGATGTGCGGGATAGCGCGGAGGCGTCCGAGGATCCAGTCAATTTTTTCGTCGCTGAGTGCCAGCGGGTCGCCACCTGAAATGAGGACGTCGCGTACCTGTACAGCATTTTCGAGGTAGTGGAAGATGGCTTCAAGTCGCTGTTGATTTGGCTGAATTTCTCCGTGTCCGACGACTCGCGACCGCGTGCAGTAGCGGCAGTACGTGGAGCAGAAGTCGAGTGGCAGCAGGAGGACACGGTCGGGGTAGCGATGGACGAGGCCGGGAACGGGGCTGTGTCCATCTTCACCGAGCGGGTCATCAGCCTCGCCGGGCATGCGTATTAATTCCCGGGTGGTGGGTACGACGGTTTTGCGGAGTGCCTGCAGAGGATCGTGAGGGTCCAGGAGACTGATGTAATAGGGAGTGACAGCAGTTGGGAGCAGTGTTCCTCCCATGGACAGGCAGTCGCGCTCTTCGATCGACAGATCCAGGACACGTTCGAACTGTTCGAGGGTGCGGATGCGATGTCGGGACTGCCAGCGCCAGTCATTCCAGTCATCATCTGTGGTGTCCGGGAAAAAGCAGGCTCTGAAAAGTGCCGTTCGCTCGTTTTCCTTTGGTTTTTCCGGCACAGGGCTGGTGTGTGCTGAGTCGAATCTGAGTCTGGAGTCCGCGTTGGCGGAGTCGTTTTTATCAGAGTCGAGGCTGCGGGGAGGGCGAGCGGGTGCGGCCGATTTTCGCAGTGCTCCGGTACTACCCGGGGGTTCTTCAGGATCCGGACCTGCAGCTACGTTAGCTGCACCGTCTGCCGCATCAACCTGAAGATCAGCCACCAGCGATTACTCCGAAAATCTGAAGCCGGGGGATCGGATCTGTTTTATCCGAGCCACCGTACTGAAGCCGGCGAATACTGGACAGTAACGGCCGACTCCATCCCGTACTGACGCTGCTGTTTGAGTTTCGATCCATCGGCGAGGCGGTGGCTGACTGGGACAAACCAGTCGGCAGAATTCGCCGATCAACCTCGCGCGTATATACAATTCGCGAAGATTCTATTTCAACAGGGATGGAGTGATTTCTTTCCGCAAACAGAAAAAATTTCGCATGGAGGTTTTGGGGGCAGTTGAGTCAGGAGGAGGTGTTGAGGCGAATGTCTTTGCAGATTCTGCTCAATCACCTGTTGTGACTTTTCCGATTACAACGGGCAGACGGATTTTGCGACGACCGATTTCCAGGGGGGAAAAAGGGGGCCGCAGTCCGGAATTTGGCGGATATTTGAGGCATGCGGGCCCTGTCGGCGATTGGCAGAGGTGTTTGCTGCTGTCTTTCCATCGTTCCGGTTCTCGTCCGACATGTTTTGCATGTCCGGGATTTCGTTGCGTGCAAGCTGCAGGAATTGGGGCGGGCATGGAAGTCACACAGAGGCGGAGTACTCCGCGACACATCGTCGGCGTGAAGCCGTGGCGGGGTGATCGCGGGATGTGGCCTGCGTTTGTTGTAAGGCTGGCCTGTATCTGTGTGCTGTGGTCGATCTGGCCAAAGTCACTGCGGGCTGATCAACTCGAGGAACTTGCTAAGCGAGCCGGGATTCAGATTGTTGAAGCTGGAGTTTCATCGGCGACTGTGCAGAAGACGGCTGCCGCGGGTGTACCGCTGGACCTGCTGAGTCCTGCGAAGCGGGCCCGGGCAGCGGAGGTGATTCAGAAGTGCAGTCAGTTTCGTCGCCTGCCGGTACTGCGTTACGCTGTTGATCAGCCGTTTCACAGTTATTTGATCAAGCATCCGGACGTGGCTGTGAGTACGTGGCGGGTGATGGAAATCTCGCATTTCGAGATGTGGCAGACCGGTCCAGCGGAGTATGAGGCGTCGGCGGTTGATGGTTCTGAGGGTACTGCGGACATTTTGTATCAGGATGAGCAGCAGACGCTGATGATTTGCGAGGGCAGTTATCACCACATTTTGCTGCCTCGTCCATTGCAGGCATCCGCCCTGATCTGGTTTCGGAATTCGCTGGTGCCGCATGTTGGAGGCACCCATCTGGTGACGCAGCACGTGGACGTATTCGTGTATTTCCCATCGGCGGCTGTGGCGGGTGCAGCGAAGGTGCTGACGCCGGTAACCCACAGTCTGATGGATCGCAATCTGTTTGAGGTATCTCTGTATGCGGTAATGATGTCGCGAGCGGTGCGGGACGATCCCGAGTGGATAGTGGACATTGCGGGCGACATGAATGGAGTGCTGCCTCAGCGTCGTGCGGAACTGCAGCAGGTTGCACGGCAGCCGCGGCCGGGGGCGGGTGGTGAGTCAAACAGTGCTGAAAAGGCAAAAATGGACAGGTCGCTGATCAGTTCGCCGCAGTTGCTGTTTCTGGACCCGCCGGAACAGGGTACGGAACTTGTTGTAGACCCGCAGACGGGAACGACTGTTCTGCGGAATGTTTCTCAGGCGAATGATGCCCGTCCGTCCGGACCGACCGCAACCGGTCCGGGCGGGCGTGGCAACCGTCGTGCGGCTGTTATACCGCAGTGAAGTGAGATGGGGTTGCGAGGAGCGTCCCTGGGGGCCAAATGCATCGGCAGGTTTTGCCGGTATCTGCTGCTGCGATGTCGGAAACGGTCCTTTGATGCGGCTGTTGTTCGGAATCGCCGTTGAGTGCAACGTGCGTGACAGGATAGTCTGACTGCAGCCGCTGTTACCAGGGCTGCGGTATCCGGACCGGGGTTCGGAGTCTGCAGCAGTCTGTTTCCTGAGCGGCAGGGGACTGCTCGGATGTGCAACCTGCGAACTTTGACCTGCCTGCTGTTGCTGCCCTTTCTGGCGGGTACCACTGGTTTCGCGCAGGGACTAAAGATCTCGACGCAGATTCGTGCTCTGGACCCGACGGCGGCAGATACCGAAGGGACTGTGGTCAGCAGCAGCCTGACGCTGTTTCACAATGGTCGGATTTTTGATTATGTGGCCGCAGCGGATGAGTTGTGTGTCTTCGATCCTGTGCAGAAACAATTTGTTGTGGCCAGTGCTTCGCGGAAGATTCAGACAGTGGTGACCTTTGATGAAATTCGGCACCACGCTGAGACTCGAAGAATGCGTACAGAGGAGTACCTGCAGGAGATGTCGGGTGGCCAGAGTGTTGCGGGTGCAGCAGAGTTGCAGTTCATCCGATTCCAGTTGAATCCGGTGTTTCGGCAGTCTTTTGAGCGGTCTCGGAACATGCTGGTGCTGGCCTCCCCGGCTTTGACTTATCGAATTGAGTTGAGTCGCTGGGAGGATGCAGATCACGTGGAGCGTTGTCTGACATGGCGTGACTGGACGGCGCGGCTGAATTCGGTGCTGCATCCTGACAATTTGTTCCCGGAGCCTCGTCTAGAGGTTAATCGGGTAATTCGTGAGCGTGGCGGCAGCTTGCCGATAGTGGTGGAATTGGATCAGCGTCCGGTGGCGGCGAAATTATTGCGAGCCGAGCATCAGATTACGGCTGGTCTGGCGGACGATGATCACAGTCGGATATCGCGGTGGGAGTCGATGCTGCGTACCGAGGAGTTGCAGACAGTTCCGCTTCGCAGGTACCAGCAGACTTCGCTGGTTTCCCGGATTCGCTGAACGGAAGAGCCTACCGGGTTTGCCTGATCGGCATCGTTCGTGCGGGAAGATTGTTCGAGAGAATCAGAAACTGCGCCGCGATCGGCTTGCGTGCCGATTTTTACAGGGTCGACATGCTTTGGCTTACGGCGGAGTCCGTGGGCATGTCGGGGATTGCCCTGATTCGCAGAGGTATGGACATGGTTCGGGTTCCTCTGGAAGAGCAGAGTGAAACTGAGCAGGTGGCAGTTACCGCACCTCAGAAAAAACACGGTTTCCTGCGTTTTTCTCTGAAGCTTTTGGTGCTGCTGACACTGATGGTGCTGCTGGCACCAAGCTTGATTACCTGGACTGGAACAGCGCCTGTTATTTTGCAGAAGCTGGCACCGCAGCTTGCGGGAGCACTGCATTTTCAGACCTGCGTGCTGCATTGGTGGGCGCCGGTGAAGATCGTTCGGCTGACAGTGGACGATCTGAGCGGTAGTGCTGCTGATCAGCAGGAGCGTCCTCTGTTGGCGGTCAGTCGAATTTCTACATCTCAACCGCTTTGGCGTTTGGTGCAGGGGGCGCGTGCCGGGGCGGAGATTCTGATTGAGGATCCGGAGCTGACGCTGGTATCATCGGCGACTGGCAGCAACCTGCTGACGACACTGGAACGGCTGGCTGGTTCCGGCGGTGAAGACAGTGGCGGCACAGTGTTGCCGGAGTTGCGAGTTCGGATTCGTCGCGGAACAGTGTCGGCAAGGTATCAGGCAGGATCTGGTGTGTTGTCTGAGCCGGGTCAGTCGATGTCTGCGGTGTTGCGGGATTTGGAGTGCAGCCTGCGTCTACAGTCTGCGGATCAGATTCTGGCAGTCAGCCTGACTGCTCGTCTTGAGGATCCTGCGGGAGTTGCGGACGTTGAACTGCATTTTGACCCGCTGCTGGACGATACGGGCAGGCGAAAGCTGCAGGCGGGTGCGACGAAGCTGAAGCTGGCTTCGCTGCGTCCGTTTTTGGCGGCAGCGGGCGGAGGTCTCGAAGCTGAGGGCGAGATCAGTGGTGGTCTGGATGCGCGGCTGGCGGGGAGTTCTTTGAGCAGCGGTGCGGCCGGTCGTTTGCTGCTGAATGGTACCGGGATTCGGTTGCGCAGCAGCAGCTGGTCTGACGGCGAGTGGATTACGCTTGGTACGGTAACTGCGGAAGGCGCTCTGGCTCTTGCGGCTGACGGTCTGGCGATTGACGATTTAAGCATTGCATCGGACTGTCTGACTGTTTCCGGAAACGGTGAGCTGCGTACTGCGGGAAGTTCAGCCGAGAAGTCGGGGCAGTTATCGCTGGTTTGCACCGCTTCGATTCCCGAGGTTATCAATCCGCTGCGAGGAACTCTGGGCCTTACCAGTGGTGTCAGTCTTTCTTCTGGTCAGCTGACTGTGTCTTTGAAATCGCCTGGCGGGACCGACGGTCAGTGGGATTTGTCAGCGGGCACCAGTGAGCTGCAGTTGCAAAGTTCGAGTGGCCGGCAGCTGGTGCCATCACTGAAGCTGGTGGCCGGCGGAACGCTGAAAGGGGGCACTCCGCGGCTTTCGTCTGCCCAACTGACAGCTCCCTGTGGATCGTTGGATTGCCAGCCGCTGCAGGAGCAGTGGCAGGTGTCGGGCAATTTGGATCCGCAGCAGTTATGGCAGCTGCTGAGCCAGTTCACGGATTTGCCTGCCCCCGGTTTGAAATCAGCGATCAAGTTTCAGACTTTAGCAGCGGTTGAGGGGATAAATCTGCAGTTGAAGGAATTAACGGTAACATCTGCGGACCTGCGTTGCAGCAGTCGAGTTCTGGAGGTTCCGTTTGGCGGTACCGGTCTGCCTGCTGGTGTGCTGGAATTGCAGGGTACGGCGGGAGCGGTGAAGACGCTGGCGGCACCTTGGCATGACGCCTGGTGGCTTGCGGAGAAAGCGAATGTCGCGGGTCGTTTTGAAGCGGCCAGCGGTCAGCCATTCGGATTGCAGCTGAAGATTGTTCCGCTGCAGATTGCGAATGCACCGGCGGCCTCAGTGCGATCAGTTTCCAGTCGACGGCCACCAGTACAGCCTCAGACTCAGAGCGGGATGATTTCAGAGAATGCGTTGATAGTGGATGAGGCAGAGTTGCAGTTATCGCTGCTGCCACTGTCTACGGGAACGGACTACGAGATTACAGCCGGCCGATTGCAGGTGCCGGGGCTGGTGGCGGATTTGAGTGGCAGTGTGGCTACGAAGGAAGGATTGTTTGTCAGGGCTACGGCACAGACGCAGTATGACCTTGGGGTTCTGCAGCGGCGAGTGTTTACTTCTGGTTCGGGTGTGGAACTGGTTGGCTCTGGTACGACGCTGCTGACATTTTCCGGAGACCCTCTGGTCTATACAGAAACAACTCCGCCGGACGCGGCGAAGGTGCGATTCACTAGTGCCGGGACAGTGGCATGGCAGCGAGTGGCGTGTCGGGGTGTGACTTTGGGTCCGGGAGAAGCGAAACTGGAGCTGTCCGACTATTTGCTGGAGTCGGCTCCGATCCAGTGCAGTTTCAACAACGGTAATGCAGTTCTGACGCCGCAGTTTGATGTCTGGGGCTGTCGGCTGGCTTTGGGGGCAGGCAGTCGTGTCGAGCAGTTGCAGCTGACGAAAGATTTTTGTCAGGAGTGGCTGAGTTATGTGAACCCACTGCTGGCTGATGCTCTGGAAGTGCAGGGGGCGTTGTCGGTGCGAGTTGAGCAATTGTTGTGGGATTTTAATTCGCTGAGAGACTGTCATACGACTGGAGTGCTGACGATTCACGAAGCTGCAGCCGCCCCGGGTGGCGGATTGACGCCACTGCTGGCAGTGCTGGAAGCGGCGAGGCGACGTGACATTGCGGCTGTTGCGACAGTTGATACCAGCCGTTTTCAGGTGGGTATGCCCATGCAGCGGATTCCATTCCGAGTCGAGCAGGGGATGGTGACTCACCAGGGTCTGCAACTGGAGGCTGCCGGTTATCAGCTGGCAACTTCAGGTTCAGTCGGTTTGGCAGGGCAACTGCAACTGACGCTTGATGTCCCGCTGGAGAAGGTTGCCAGTGGTGGTCGTACTGCTCGGCTGCCGATTCGCGGAACGATCACCAGACCGCAGCCGGATACGGCTGCTCTGGTGCAGACTTTGGCGGCCGATCAGCTGCAAAAACGCCTTGGTGACAAGGTTGACCGGACGATAAATCAGCAGCTGAACCGCCTATTGGAACGATTCTAACGGCCGCGCTGTCTTCCTATTTCCCCTATTTTCACCAGACTTTCAGGTGTCGTCGGGAAAACGAGCATTTCCGCCGTGTAAAACAGCTGGGATGTTGCAGAGATTTGTAAATTCGCCAAGATCGCATAGTTGGTGGAATTTTCAGGTGTCTGCAGGGCTGCTGCGTGATGTTTGAGGGCATTCATCGAAAGCGTAGGCTGGAATTGTTTTGTGGTGGCTGAGGTCGCCGAAAGCACTCTTGCTTATTGATCTCGCCTTCGGTTGTTTGCTTGCAGAAACTCAAACCGTCGGAACCTTTGATTCCATAGCCCCCGCAGGCTTGCGCAGGTGTTCAGATCGCGGAGAGAATATGAATTCGTTTATTTATGCGGTCCCAGTGGCCGGGTTGATCGGACTGGCATTCAGTGCCGTTCGTTACCGTGCAATTGCGGCTGAAGACCCCGGTACAGAGGTGATGAAGATGCTGGCGGCTCGGATTCGAGCCGGTGCCATGTCTTTCCTGCGAGCCGAATATTCAGTGATGCTTGGTTTTCTGCTGGTTGTGACGGGACTGATGTATCTTTCGGGGCTGTCAGAAGGATCCCATCCTCTGATTGCTCTGGCGTTTGTGACTGGAGCTTTGTTTTCAGGTCTGGCTGGTTTTTTGGGGATGCGTGTGGCTACGTTGGCGAACGTGCGCACTGCTGCTGCTGCTCGACGTGGACTGGCTCCGGCATTGCTGATCGCCTTTGGTGGCGGTTCTGTGATGGGACTGACTGTGGTGGGTTTGGGGATTCTGGGGTTGGGTGGTCTGTTTTTGATTTTTGGTCAGATTTTGGGTACTGACGCCAGCTCGATAACTCGACTGACAACCGTCCTGACGGGATTTTCGTTTGGAGCCTCTTCGGTTGCTCTGTTTGCTCGCCTTGGTGGAGGAATTTACACCAAGGCGGCTGACGTGGGTGCAGACTTGGTGGGCAAAGTTGAGGCGGGCATCCCCGAGGACCATCCGCTGAACCCGGCCACGATAGCGGACAACGTTGGTGACAACGTGGGTGATGTTGCGGGCATGGGAGCCGACTTGTTTGAGAGTTTTGTGGGTGCGATTATTGGCTGTATGGTGCTGGGCACGACGCTGGCGATGCAGTCAGAGTTTAGCGGTTCGATGGGCGGTCTGAGTGCAGTAGTCCTGCCTTTGCTGCTTGGTGCGGCGGGTGTGCTGTGCAGTGTTTTTGGCACTTTCTTTGTGACTGGTGATGACTCTGTTGATCCGGCTCGAGCACTGAATCGCGGGGAATTGCTGGCTGCGGCAGCGATGCTGATCGCCAGCTACCTGATTATTGCAGGGGTCTTGCCAGAACAATGGGTGGCGCCAGAGGGATTCACGGTTACGAGGATGGGCGTCTTTTGGTCGTCGATCATTGGACTGGGAGCCGGAATGGCGATTGGATTTGTGACCGAGTACTACACTGGAACCGGTCGTCGTCCTGTGATTGAGATTGTGGAGCAGTCGGTGACTGGGGCGGCCACGAATGTGATTGCGGGTATGGGTGTGGGGATGCTGTCAACAGCCATTCCGATGTTGCTGATTGCCTTTGCGATTCTGGGTGCTTATGAACTGGCCGGACTTTACGGAATCGCAATTGCGGCAGTGGGGATGCTGTCGAATACAGGCATCCAGTTGGCAGTTGATGCGTACGGTCCAATAGCCGACAACGCTGGTGGAATTGCCGAAATGAGTGGTCTGCCGAAGGATGTGCGCGGCCGCACAGACCAGCTTGATGCGGTGGGTAACACGACAGCAGCGATCGGTAAGGGCTTTGCGATTGGATCGGCAGCTTTGACGGCGCTGGCTTTGTTCAGTGCCTACATGACAACAGCGGGGCTGAAGACGATAGATATTGCCAACCCTCGTGTGATGTGCGGACTGTTTATCGGGGCGATGATGCCATTTCTGTTTTCGGCGATGGCGATGCGAGCCGTAGGGCGTGCAGCGAACAGTATGATAGCGGAAGTGCGACGTCAGTTCCGTGAAGTTCCGATCCTGCGGCAGGCTTTGGAGGTTTGTCAGCGAAATGGGCATTCTGCGATGGACACTTGGAGTGACGCGGATCGTTCCGTGATGTCTCAGGCTCTGGGACAGGTGGACAGTGATTCTTGTATCGCCATTTCCACGAAAGCGTCGCTGCAGGAGATGGTGCTGCCTGGTATTCTGGCTGTTGTCGGTCCGGTGGGAGCGGGATTTTTGGGTGGTGGAGAAATGCTTGGCGGACTGCTTGCTGGTGTGACGGTCAGCGGAGTCATGCTGGCAATTTTCCAGTCTAATTCCGGTGGTGCATGGGACAACGCCAAGAAGATGATTGAGGGCGGTGTGACGATTAACGGTGTGGAGTATCGCAAGGGCAGCACGGCACATGCTGCAGCGGTGGTGGGAGATACCGTGGGCGACCCGTTTAAGGACACATCCGGGCCGTCTTTGAACATTCTGCTAAAGCTGGTGTCGGTGGCCGCACTGGTGATTGCTCCGTGGCTGTCGGTTCCAGCTGCCCCGGAAAAAGCACCGCAGGCTCCTGCTGCGGCAGCAGCAGCTCCTGCTGAAGCCGCTGCTGCGGTCGCGGTCGATCCTTTTCGAATTCCGTGCTGATATCTGATTATTTGTCTCGTAGTCAGTTGTTCCGCAGGCTGGCGAGGACCGCGTCAGTCACGAGGGCAGTGGTACAGTTGCCGCCCAGATCGGGTGTTCGCGTGGTGGTATCCTGCAGTGCGTCTGAAACTGCGTTTCTAAGCAGGACAGCTGCTGAGCGAGTTGCCGCGGTATCCAGCCAGTCGAGCATCATTCCGAGTGACAGAATCATGGCAACGGGGTTGGCGATGCCTTTGCCGGCAATATCCGGTGCTGTTCCGTGACATGGCTGGAAAACGGCCACATCTTCGCCGATGTCTGCTGAGGGGGCCATTCCCATGCCTCCGACAAGTGCGGCGGCGAGATCGCTAAGAATGTCTCCGAACATGTTTTCGGTGACGATTACATCGAAGGACTGTGGACGTCGCACCATGTGTAGAGCAGCGGCGTCTACATACATGTGTTCGGATTGAACGTCAGGATAGAGTTTTGCGATCTGATCAAAGTAGCGACGGAACAGCACCATAGAGGGCAGCACATTGGCTTTGTCCACGAGGGTCAGTTTCTGCCGCCGCTTGAGTGCCAGGCGGAAGGCTGAGTGGAAAAGTCGTTCACTGCCTTTGCGAGTCACTCGCAGGGTGTCATCCACGGTTTCAGCGTTTGTTGCAATCTGCTGTCCACGCGAATGGAACAGGCCTTCAGTGCTTTCCCGCACAACGATCAGATCTATTTCGCCGGCCTGAAAAGACCGCAGTGGTGTGTCTGTTTGATGGTAGAGATATGCAGGGCGGATCCCCTGATACAACTGAAAATGCTCGCGCAGATCAATTTGGGGTGTCACTTCACGACCGTCCGGCTGACGGACGTGGGGCAGGCCCATTGCTCCCAGCAGCACTGCGTCGGCGTCGCGACAGGCCAGCAGGGTTTCGGCTGGCAGGGCAGCTCCACTGCGCTGGTACTCTGCTGCGCCAGCGGGGCAATGCTGCAGTCGCAGTTGCAGCCCGGGGACCTGCAACTGCAGTTGCTGCAGGACGACAAGAGCTGCGTCCATGACTTCGATGCCAATTCCGTCACCCGGCAGCACTGCGATTGTCAGGTCAGAATCTGGTGTCGCTTCATTAACAGCCGCAGGCATGCATTAGCTTTCTGTCGGCAGTCTGTGTTTTACATGTATCGCTGCAGTTGCTGCTCGGTCAGCAGATCCAGCAGTTGTTTAATACGTTCCGACTGAGCGGCATCAGCTACCAGTGTTGCGTCGGGAGTATGCACGATGATTAGATTTCGCAGGCCAAGTGTTGCCACGAGATGGTCAGCAGAAGTACGAATGATGCAGCCCTGAGTATCGACGCCGGCAAACAGTCCGTCTGTAGTATTTCCTTGAGCATCGCTGCCATTCAGTCGCGGCAGAGACAGCCAACTGCCCACATCATCCCACTGGAACGGAGCTTCCAGTACGCACACGTTTGGAGCTCGTTCGAGGACGGCGTAGTCAATCGAGATACCCTTCAGGAGCGGGAATTTTTGTTCCAGAACCTGCTGGTAAGCCGGAGAAGAGGCAGCAGCGTCAATCTCCTGCAGTCCGGCACAGAGTTCCGGTTCAAACTGCTGCAGCAACCGGACGATGGTCGCAGCTTTCCAGCAGAAGATTCCGCAGTTCCAGAAATATCTGCCATCTCGAACATACTGTTCAGCGAGAGACTGCTGGGGCTTTTCACGAAAGTTCTTTACCTGAAACAGCGGTGGTGCGGCGTCATCAAGTCGAGTATCGCGTTCGATGTATCCATAGCCTGTCGCCGGGAACGTCGGAATGACTCCGAACAGTACAAGGCTCTCCGGCCGTGACTGCACAATGCTGACTGCTCGCAGTGCCGCTCGACCGAACGCTTCATCGGTGCGAATCACGTGATCTGCCGGCATGACAAACATGATGCCTTCGGGATCCCGGCGGAGGATTTCGAGGGCTGCCAGTCCAACGCAGGGAGCCGTATTTCTGGCTGCCGGCTCGACAAGCACATTCGCTGCCGGCAGTGTCGGCAGTTGTTCGCGGACGGCATCTGCCTGCACGGAGTTTGTTACAACCCATGAGTTTTCTGCTGCCACCCAGTTCACGCATCGATCCAGTGTTTGCTGAATCATGGTGCGCTGGCCGGCAAGGCTGAGCAGTTGTTTTGGAGTTTTCTTGCGGCTTTGGGGCCAGAAGCGGGTTCCACTTCCACCCGCCATGATGACGGCGTGCAGCATCAGTCGAACTCCAGTTTCTGCTGTTTCAGGGGGCTGTGACAATCAATTTCTTGAGGAACCTGCCAAGGCTCGTGCTATGGAATCCAGCATGACCTCCATGGCAAACGGTTTCCGCAGATAATCGACCACCCCCAGCATTTCTGCATAGGCTTTGTGACGGCTGCCTTCGTTTGCCGTCATCATGATGATCGGCGGTGCATCCGGCAGTTCCGCGAGAAACTCAAGCACAGGAAATCCGCCCATGCGAGGCATCATCATATCGGTCAGCACAAGATCCGGGCGTTGCTGCTGAATCAGACGTCGACCGTCCTGTCCATTGGAGGCTGATACGACTCGATATCCGGCCGCAGTCAGGACACTTTGAATTGTTGTTGAAATGTCCCGATCATCTTCAATCAGCACAATCGTTTTTTTTTCTGTCGGCTGTTCGGCGTTCATGCCTGCTGCTCCTTCGTGGGACTACTGTGAAACAGGAGGCGTCTGTTGTCCGACCGCCGCCACAGTTCGTGTACCGGGAATTGCCGTGAATGACAAGGCTGGAGCAGCGTCGTCAGCATTCCACGTCCGCACCTCACCATCATAGCTGCCCGCCGCTACCAGTTTTCGGCCGGGATTTTCCGCTACGGAGTATACCCAGTCACGATGACCGGCGTATTTCCGCACGGCCGCACCGTCAGCCGCTTTGTGCAGATGCACATCACCGTCTCCGCTTGCGGAATATAGCAGATCACCGGCAGCAATCTGAATTCGGAACACGTCGCCCCCAAACCCGCCGATGCCACGGACTTCTTTGGCGTCTGCAGCCTGCCAGATACGAACTCGCTTGTCACCACCACCGCTGGCAACGGTGGTGCCGTCTGCCAGAAACGCTGCCGTATAGGCTGGCTCACCATGACCGGGGAATGTCACCACAGGATTTCCTGTGGCTGAGTCGAAGACCTTACACGTTTTGTCCTTGCTGGCACTGACCAGCCGCTGGCCGTTTGGTGACCAGTTGATATCCATCACCCAGTCCGCGTGGTCTTCAATTTTCAGCACTTGTTCGCCGGAGTTCAGGTCTGTTACCACGATGGCTCGATCTGCACCGGCACAGGCAGCACGGGTCTGATCAGGGCTGAGGGCGGTGGCAAAGATGGAGTCGCGTGAACGTACCAGAGTCCGAATCAATGTTCCATCCGTCGCTGAGAATAGTTTAAGTTCCCCGAGTTGCCCAGGTGTACCTGATGCGACCAGCAGTCGGGTACCGTCGGCACTGTATTCAATATCGTGAATGCGTTCGGCAAGATTGGAGATGCGGCGAATCAGTGTTCCATCGGCGGTATTCCAGACCAGCACCTCATGGTAACCGGAAGACGCCAGTTGGCTGCCGTCCGGGCTGAAGGCAATCGCCGTCACTGGAATCGGTGCTCGATACTCAGCGGGTGGCTGTGGCTGCGAAAACTCAGGCACAACATCAAACAGGTCGGCCGTCAGCGAAATGCCGGCATCGAGCGGGGCACCCACTTCGATCCAGTGTTTCAGAATGGCAATTTCTGAAGCCTGCAGTGGATCTGCTTCCTTCGGCATGGATCCTGATTCTACTTCCGAAATCAGCAGCGAGTCAGCAGATTTGTGGGCGGTGACAACAGCTCCGGATTCGCCACCCTTTTGCAGAGCGGCAAATGAGTCGAGGTTCAGGCGACCACCGGGGCTGCGGGTATTGTGGCAGGCGACACAGCGCTTTGCAAAAATTGGTGCGACGTGACGGGAGAATGAGACGAAACGCCCCAGCGGTTCGAGGGCCTGCTCTGCTGTACGCTGCAGCACCAGAGTCTCTGCGGTTGCAATTTGCATTTCCGCATCGAGCTTTGGCAAAGATGGCTCCAGAGAATCCAGCTGAGCAACGAGAGTTCGCTGCCAGTCACTGCTGTCAGCCTGCAGTTGCTTCAGCTGTGCTTCTTTGTTGACAGACTCAGCAATCGCCTGGGCTGCAGCTGTGGCTGCTGCTGCAAGCGGTGCTGCGGCCTGCTCAGCCATGGCGAGTTCCGCAGTTTTTTTATCCTGTTCGGCTTTGGCTGCAGCCATTAGTTTCTGCCGCTCTGCCAAAACAGTTGCCAGTTCCGTCTGCAGTGCTGTATTTGCCGCTTTGACGGGGGCAAAATCAGCGATTGTCTTCTGGAGTGCCTGGACGGCGGCGGCAGCATCAACCCCCGTCAGCTTCGCACCTTCCTGCAGGGTGGCCAGAGATTTTTCGAGCGATCCGACTGCCTGCAGCATGCGGTCTGCTGAGCCGACGGCTTCAGCAGTTCGTGCTTCTGTTTCTGCGACAGCGGCCGCGGCAGCGGTATAAGTGACGGCAGCAGCCGCGCTGGCCGTCTTTGCTGCAGTGACAGCGAGCTCAGCCATGTCGCGTGCTGCTTTTGCCTCCCCGGATTTCTTTTCCAGTTCCGGTCGCTGTGCAACCAGTGCAGCTGCCTGCTGATCAGCTTCCGCACCCCGACTACGCCATTCCACCGCAGACTTGCGCAGGCCAGCCAGCTGAGTCTGCAATTCACGACGTGCGACCTCGAGTGCATTCAGTCTGGATCTGGCTCGGTCTGCAGCAGCAACGGCTGTGTCGGCAGCCTCATGAGCCGGCAGGTCTGCGGTTGCACGCACCAGCTGTTGCTCCATCTGCATCGATCTTTCGCGAAGTTTTGCAGCTTCGGCGGCTTCCGCGGCTGCCCGGGCTTCAACAGCCTGCAGCTGTTTTTTCAGTTCTTCCACACGCTGGGCAGAAACAGTGGCAGCCGCCTGTTTGAGCGAAAACTCGCGATCCGTCAGTTGCCTGTCGTTTTTTATCTGCTGGATCTGCTGTCGCAGTTCGGCAGCTGATTTGAAGGGTACGGCTGGCTGAGTCGCGGCGTTCTGGCCACAGACCACAGCTGGCAAAGTGAGCAACACCAGGCAGGTGGAAACTGTGGTCAGGCGAGCGATCTGGAAGCGGGACAAAATCATCGCAGGACCTCGTTGCTGCCTCGCAGGATTGGGCGGAGATGGTGAAAATTCGCAACGCAGTAAGATTCAACCTGTTTGCCAGGATGTCAAGCTTTACGCAGCCCGCAAAGTCCCGCATTCGCCAAATCGCTGTGAGCGTATGGGGGCGGACCTGGGCGGTACTGGACAAATGCAACTTGCAGCACAGCAAAAAAGGCTGGCACACCAGCACGTGTCAGCCCTGTATACACAGGTGAGTTCTGGTTTGGATACTGAGATCCAGAGATTCTGACCGGGCGGACAGCGATCGCCGCGCGGTTCTAGTTATTAGCAGGCGACGTCAGGGCATAAAACGATGTGTCCCGGCATGGCTGAGCCATCCAGGCAGTTGCTGTGCTGACGGAGAACAATATGAAGGAGACCGATCTGGAGAGACGGCCGGGCTGTATCAGCCTTTACGGTGGCGAATTCGCGCACGCATTCTGCGCTTCTTGCGTCCAATCTTGCGTCGCCCCTTGCCTGTCTTCTTCGTGCCCATGTGCCGGTGGTCTCCAGAAAGCTAATGTCCGAAAGCGGAAAACTGCCAAGGATAGCAATCCGACATTTCCGGATCAAATCTCGGCAGCAGCAGTTTTTCATTCTCGGGGGAAGTTCACGCGATGAGCCGGAAGAACTCACCAGGCTGTCGACTCTAACGATCGTAACGGTCAGAGAGGAATACTGCGGACCCTGTCCCGTTTTACTCGAGATCCACGTCCGCCTCATCCACCAGCATGGAGGCTCCCTGCTGCATGAAATTCACGATCACGGTCAATCGGTGAGCATTATCGATTTTGGTAACAATTCCTCGCATGCCGGTCATAGCACCGCGAAGGATTACGGCCGTGCGGCCGACCACCGGCCTGGGCTCCGGGCGAACATCCTGGCCCTGCAGCATCATCATCCGGATCCGCTGCAGATCAACCGTCAGTTCATCCGGCTGGGTGACTCGCAGACAGCGACTGATGCATCCGGTTGAAATCGAGTCGTGCCGTTGCACCTCGTCGCCACGTACAAACACATAGCCTGTGAACAGGGGTACATAGCTTGTGCGGATGCGACCTTGCGGTGAGCGAGTTCTTTGGACTGTGATGGGGCCGTAGTGCGCAATCTTGAGTGAACGCAGGTGGCGCATCAGTTCCTTTTCTCGCCGTGCCATGGTGTACATGGCGAACCAGGATTCGTCCTGGGGCAGTGCCAGAGGTCTGGTGAACAGATCTTCCGGATACAGGTCTGGTTCACGACCGAGTATAGGCATGGTGTTTTCTGCAGGAAACAGGAGCGACACAGTGAAGCTTGCTCCTGAAATGTTGCATACGCCGGGCGAAACTGCAACGACATCCTGCAATTCAGGACAGATTCGCAGTCTTTTTCGGTCCAAAGGTCTGGCCTCGGTTTGTGTGCGGGGGGCTTTGCCTGTTGCCTATTTTTTCAGAGTGGTCTGTTTCCGCCGGTTGCTGCAGCCTGCCGGGGTCTGTGGCAATATTTTGCGGGCGGTCGACGGCATTTCGGGTTGCTGCCTTGACCATTCGCCCTTCCCAGGTCACTCTGCGGCTTCGGCGAAGTTCAGGTTCACTCCGGAATTCCGGCTGACCTGTGCAATATCCTCCCTGAAAACTTCCTGCGACAGGCATTCTCACATGACCTCACCTCGACCATCTTTGTCAGCATCCCGCCGTGACTTTCTTGCCGGGACTGCGGCTGCCGCAGCGGTTACTGCAACGGCATCCTCTGTGTCTGCCGGTGTGTGGGCCGGGGGCAGTGATCGCCTGAAGGTTGGTCTGGTGGGTGCCGGTGGTCGTGGAACGGGTGCAGCTGAGCAGGCACTGAATGCAGATCCTGGCACTGAGCTGGTAGGAATTGCAGATGTATTTGACGACGCAGTGGCTCGTGCCCGTCGTCAGCTTGGTCGCATGTTTAACAAGGATGGTCAGCCAGCTCGGGTTACTGCGGATGATGCACACTGTGTGTCCGGCTTCGATGCTTACAAGAAGGTGATTGACAGCTGCGACGTCGTATTGCTGGCGTCGACTCCGCATTTCCGCCCGCAGCATCTGCGTGCTGCTGTGGATGCCGGCAAGCATGTATTTTGTGAAAAGCCTGTGGCGGTGGACGGCCCGGGCGTTCGTTCTGTGATGGAATCCTCCGAGATTGCGAGGCAGAAGAATCTGAATCTGGTGTCCGGGCTGTGCTGGCGTTACCACCCGGGCAAGCGCGCAACTTTCGAGCAGATTCGCAACGGGGCAATCGGTGACATTGTCGCAATGCAGTGCAGTTATATGACTAGCGGTGTCTGGGATCCTCGTCGTCAGCGTGATCAGTGCAAGAACGAAATGGAGTACCAGTTGCGCAACTGGTATTACTACACGTGGCTGTCGGGTGACTTCAACGTAGAGCAGCACATTCATAGTCTCGACAAGATGATGTGGGCAATGAATGATGTGGCACCGACGGTTATCAGTGGCTCGGGTGGCCGTCAGGCCCGCACTGATGCTCGCTACGGCAACATCTACGATCATTTTGATGTCGTCTACACGTGGGCAAACGGTGTGAAGGCATTTGCTCGCTGCCGTCACTGGCCCAACTGTGAAAATGAAGTGGAAGACTATATATTCGGGACGAAGGGTCGAGTGGATGTGATGTCTCACCGTATCACGGATCTGGCAGGCAACGAGATCTGGAAGTACAGTGGTCCGGACGGCGACATGTACCAGATTGAGCATAACGAGTTGTTTGCTGCGATTCGCGCTGGCAAGGTCATCAATAACGGTGACTACATGTGCAAATCGACGCTGATGGCGATTGCTGGTCGCATGGCAGCCTACACCGGACAGCGTCTGACCTGGGAAGCCTGTCTTAATTCAAAGGAAGACCTCAGTCCCAAAGCGTATGAATGGACGGACATGCCAACACCGTCGGTGGCTATTCCTGGCCGCACGCCATTTGTTTGAGGGCAGCCAGCGGGGTTCACGGGATGCCGCTTCAGCATCAGGAATCCGGCCCGGCCAATAGAGCCGGGCTTTTTTTCGCGCGAAGTTCAGGTGCTGCTTTGGGGGAGTCCTGCATGCTGTTTCAGAAGATCGTGGCGGGAATTCTGTGTCTGTCGCTGGCTGCGGAATGTGCTGCGATGGTCTGTCAGCCGGACGAGCCAAAGCAGTCGAGTGTGGCGTCGCCTGCCGACGATCAGCAGTTGGCTAACGCCGTCCGTGATCTGCTGCAGGCTCGCTGCTGGTCCTGTCATGGTGCAGGGCGGCGTGAGGCTGGTCTGCGTCTGGATGAACGCGATCTGATTCTGAATGGCGGTGACAGTGGCCTTGCGGTTGTTCCGGGTCAGCCGGATGCCAGCCGTTTATTGCAGCGGGTTCGCAGTGTAAGTGCGGATGAGCAAATGCCACCGGAGGGTGAGCGACTTTCCCGGCAGCAGATTCAACTGCTGACAGACTGGTTGCAGCGTGGCTTGCCGTGGCCAAAATCTGTTTTGCCGTCTGCGGCTGCATTGCACTGGGCGTACCAGCCAGTCAGCCGCCAGCAGATCCCGCCGTCGCCGTCTGTCGATGCCGCGGAATGGAGCAGGAATGAGATTGATTTGTTTGTCGCGGAGAAGCTGTCAGCCAGGGGAATTCGGCCGTCTCCGCCTGCGTCGCGAGAGACTCTGATACGCCGCGCTTCGCTGGACCTGATCGGTCTGCTGCCAACTCCTGAGCAGGTGCAGCAGTTTGTCAGCGACACATCAGCGGATGCGTGGCCGCAGGTGGTTGACCGACTGCTGGCTTCGCCGCACTTTGGTGAGCGCTGGGGGCGACACTGGCTCGATTTGGCCCGCTATGCGGATTCGGATGGATATGAAAAGGACAATGCTCGACCCGACGCATGGCGTTATCGGGACTGGGTGATCGATGCGATCAATCGGGATCTGCCGTTCGATCAGTTTACGGTTCAGCAACTGGCGGGTGATCTGTTGCCTGAGGCGGAACCGCTGCAGAAACTGGCGACTGCTTTTCATCGCCAGACACTGACGAATACAGAAGGGGGTACGGATCAGGAGGAGTTTCGAGTTGAGGCCTGTTTTGATCGAACAGAAACGACGGGGCAGGTCTGGCTGGGGCTGACGGTGGGCTGTGCTCGGTGTCATTCCCACAAGTATGAGCAACTGACTCAGCGAGAGTATTATCAGTTGTTTTCCGTATTCAATAATGCGGATGAGGCGACAGCGACAGTACCGACGGCTGCGGCGGATGTGGCGGCTTGGCCGCCGCTGCAACTGGCGTTTGAGAGTCGCCGCAATGAACTGGAGCGGGAACTTGCTGCGGCTGGCGAATCCAGAATTGCCGAGTTTGAAGACTGGCAACGGCAGCAGCGTGAACTACTGCAGTCACAGCAGGTGCCAGCGGAGCTTCCCAAGGAGATTCAGGCGATTCTGCAGCTTGATCCAGCAAGGCGAAAGGCTGCGCAACAGCAGTCGCTGCGGCAATTCTGGTATAGGCAGCAGGCTGATCTGAAGCCTCTGGCTGCTCGTCTGGATGAGCATTTGAAGACACAGCCGGCAAAACCTGAGATCACGGTTCGTGTTTTGCACCAGCGCAGTCAGTCTCCGCGTCGTACCTTCGTGCTGCACCGCGGCGAGTTTCTTAATCCGTTAACGGATCTGGAGGTGACACCGGCTGCGCCGGGTATCCTGCCCCCGCTGACATCACGATCTGCTGATCGTCTGCCGGACCGCCTCGATTTTGCTCGCTGGCTTGTCGCGTCAGACAATCCACTGTCACCGCGAGTGGCCGTGAATCACATCTGGGCGCATCTGTTTGGTCGGGGGCTGGTGCGAACGCTGGGCGACTTTGGGGTCCGCGGAGAAGCTCCCACGCACCCGGAACTGCTGGACTGGCTGGCTGCTCGGTTTGCCGGGATCGCTGTTGCGGAGTCGAGTCCTGTTTCGGGAGCAACGCAGCCGTGGTCGCGAAAGCAACTGATACGACTGATTCTGCTGTCTGCTGCGTGGCAGCAGTCCTCTTGTCATCGAGGGGATCTGCAGACGGTGGATCCGGAGAATCGTTTGCTGGCACGTCAGAATCGACTGCGAGCTGAGGGAGAAATTGTGCGTGACATCAGTCTTCAGGCTGCGGGTCTGCTGAGTGATCGGGTGGGTGGCCCCAGTGTGTTTCCTCCGCTGCCAGCGGGGATCGCTGAACTGAGTTACGCCGGGAACTTCAAGTGGGTGGAGTCCTCCGGGGCGGATCGTTATCGCCGTGGGATGTATACGTTTTTCAAGCGTACGTCACCACATCCCAGTCTGACAGCATTCGACTGCCCGGATGCCAACCTGACCTGCCTTGAACGCGGGATTTCGAATACACCACTGCAGGCGCTGGTCACACTGAACAATGAAGTGTTTGCGGAATGTGCGGCAGCATTCGCTGGGCGGCTTGGTAAGTCTGATCAGCTGACAACTGAAGGTCGAATCGAACTGGCTTTTCAGCTGTGTCTCGGCAGGTCACCAGCCATGTCTGAGCTTAATGAACTGCGGCAGTTGCAGCAGGATTTGACTCAGCTGGCACTGGCAGAGAATGTGTCCGTAGCCGATGCTAATGCGGGTGCGTGGCGCGGACTTTGTCGGACTTTGCTGAACCTTGATGAATTTATTACGCGAGAGTGAACAATGACGAATTTCGAGGCGGAGCTGCAGCGGCTGACCTGCCAGCATGCTGCTCAAACTCGACGCCGCTGGCTGACTTCATCCGCCAGTGGTATTGGGTCAGCGGCACTGGCTGCGTTGCTGCAGGGGGACGGTGTCCTTGCCGGCCAGCCAGAGGATGCCAGCGACAGTCTGCAATCGACTCTGTCTCATTTTGCTCCCCGCGCGAAGCACTGCATTTTTCTGTTTCAGGCAGGAGCTCCTTCGCATCTGGACCTGTTTGATCCCAAGCCGCGACTGGCGGAGCTGAACGGTCGGCCGCTGCCTGAGGAGATTGTCAGAAAGGTGCGGTTTGCTTTTATTCAAAAGGAGTCTGCGGTGTTGCTGGGATCACCGCGGCGGTGGCGTAAGCATGGGCAGTGCGGGATGGATTTCAGCGACTATTTGCCGCAACTGGCCACCTGTGCGGATGACATTCTGATGGTCCGTTCGATGTTTTCCGAACAGTTCAACCATCATCCGGGTCAGTTGTTGTTGAGCTGTGGTCGAGCGACATTTGGATTGCCGACGATCGGCAGCTGGCTGAACTATGGTCTGGGCTCGGAATCGCAGGATCTGCCTGGTTATGTGGTGCTGACCAGCGGGCGTGGTTCAAGCGGTGGTGCTTCGCTTTGGGGCAGCGGTTTTCTGCCTTCACATTACGCCGGCGTTCTGTTTCGAAATCAGGGGGAGGCCGTACTGAATCTGGCGAACCCGTCTGGTGTATCGGCGGCTGCGCATCGGAGAACGCTGGACGCACTGCAGCGGCTGAATCAGTTGCGAACTGCCGAGGTTCAGGATCCGGAAATTGACAGTCGGATTCGAAACTACGAACTGGCGTTTCGGATGCAGTCTGCGGCTCCAGAACTGATTGATCTGGCGGGTGAATCTCGCAGTACTCTGGAGGCGTATGGTGTTGAGCGGGCACAGCATCCGCAGGCGACGGGGCGCGGCAATGTCGCTGAGGCTCATCGTACTTACGCCCGCAACTGTCTGCTGGCTCGACGACTTGTAGAACGCGGTGTGCGTTTTGTGAATATCATTTATGAAGCATGGGATCAGCACAGTGATTTGAATAAGGACCTGCCCTACAACTGCTGGGTGGTGGACCAGCCGATTACCGCTCTGCTGCGGGATCTGAAGCAGCGCGGTCTGCTGGACACAACGCTGGTTGTGTGGGGTGCTGAGTTTGGACGCACGCCACTGGGTGAAAACCGCAAGGGGCGAGCAGCCAATACCGGTCGCGATCATCATCCATTTGCGTTTAGTTTATGGATGGCGGGAGGCGGTATACGCGGTGGTCAGATTTGGGGAGCGTCCGACGAAATTGGCTGGGGAGTGGCGGACAAGCCGGTACACATGAATGATTTGCAGGCGACGTTGCTGCGTCTGTTCGGGCTGGATCATCTGAAACTGACCCACCGATTTCAGGGCCGTGACTTTCGTCTGACAGACGTTGGCGGCACTGTTATGCAATCTTGGCTGTCCTAACATTTCACAGGCGGAGAAAACCGGCCTGTCCTGAAGTCAGGCCGTAGTGTCTGCCTTTGCTTTAGTTCATTAGCACAAAAATTTGCTTGATGGCGGTCTGAGCGGCGGCGACATCACCACCACAGGCCTTCAGCAGATCCTTTGCAGCGGTGAGCGCTGCCATGTTGACGCCTGCTAATGGTGCTGCAGTTGGAACGACGGCGACGGCAGCGGGCCGACCGCCTTTGCGCTTGGTCGGACGTTTTTTGATCGTGCGAGTCAGGCCCAGTTTGCGGCGAGCATTGGCAAATGCCACCTGGACGCTGTTCTCATTGAAGGTACAGGATGGATACTTTTCCTTCAGGAAAGCAATTACTTCCGGGCCGCGAATATCTCTGTTTCCTTCAACCAGTGCCCGAACTTCTTTGGAGACATTTAAATCATCTCTGCCGGTTGCGGCACGCTTGGCCATTTGCTGATCCTTGGTTTACCCCATGTATGCTGGAGTACGGCTTTGGGGAAAGCCGTCCCTAAGTCACCTTGTTGCCTTGCAATGTCAATGTATGTCGTCGTGACTCTCGAAAGTCTTAGTACTGACCTCACAGTGTTTCAAACCGCAGTTCTGCAAATTCCACTTAAAAATGGCAATGTCTCGGAATTAACTCGGACTTATCAGGTACAGGTTCTGTTCTGTATGCAGGCTTGAACGGTGCGTGTCTGTTCAATCAGTACTGGGGTTTTCCGCAGCGTGCAGGTGCTGCAATTCCCATGCAAAACCGCCCGAAAGAATGGGAAAGCGGCACCAGGATCGCGGGTCCAGATTGCGATCATCAAGATGGAAAGAGGGGGCAAATCGTTCTCGTTTCCACTGATTTCCGGACCATAACCCAAAGAATCTGCGAACCCATTCGATTGTTTTTTCAGCCGTTTGCGCCGTGCCTGACATTTGCAGTGTGGAGACAATTTCCCTGGGGCTGAGTCGATCCCGGATGGCCAGTTCTTCGATGCGCTCCAGCACATCATAGGGCATCAGGTCAGTTTCGTCGGTTTGCCCGGATTGTTCGGGACGCAGTTCGGCGGTGGGCTGTTGAGCATTTACGAGGTGCAGAGCCGGCAGTGGTGAGATGCCGGGAACACCGGAAGTTTCCATCAGAATCAGCCAGCGTCGCAGAAACGATTTGTCGATGCCTGCGAGCGGGCTGAGCCCTCCGGAGGTATCGCCGTCCATTGTGGCATAACCAACTGCGGCTTCTGAACGATTGCTGGTGGCAAGCAGCAGGGAGCCAGTGACGTTTGCCAGCATCCAGACACCGGGAGACCGACTGCGAGCCTGAATATTTTGCAGGGCCACGTCGTCCGTTTGCCACGACAGTGGTCGACCGATCATCTGCTGCACGAGTTGGGTGTATGTTTCGACAGTTTCGTCGATGCTGATTTCGTGGTAGCGGCCACCGACGGCCTGAGTCACCCCGGCAGCGGCTTCGCGAGTTGTGCGGGAGCTGTTGCGAGTTGCCTGATAGACTCCGGAAAACAGCGTGTGCATAAAATCTGCGGCTGTTTCTGCGTTGGCGAGCCCCGGTATATACGACAGCCGCTGCCGCAGTCCGGCTGCACCCAGATCCTGCAGACCGCGTTCAACCATGGCTCGGATCAGGACCGCGCAGGCCGATGAATCTGCTCCGCCGCTCATGCTGACTACAAAGCCGCGTGAGCGTGTTTTACGGAGATAATCGTGCAGGCCGAGGGCTTCGGCGAGAACGAATTCTTCTTCTCTACTGCAATTTTTAGTGACTTCTGTGTCAACCGCTGGCTGAGCGTAAGCTGCAGTGGCTGGGACCGCCACATCGTCAAAGATGGCTGTTTCCGGAACACAAATGATTCTGCCGGCAGTTCGCCCCGTCAGATCGACGGGCAGGGAGTGTACGGCAGCGCGTCTGGTGCGCAGCACATCCACGTCGATGGTGGCTGAGACAACAGCGGTTTCATGGAAGCTGAATCGCGGGCCGGCCGCCAGCAGC
>Ga0194128_10000076_pt1 | contig 158584 bp, 146 predicted proteins | sample TA2KigCa65mmetaG_FD_148650 | JGI IMG/M metagenome (GOLD analysis project Ga0194128, IMG submission 148650) | Freshwater microbial communities from Lake Tanganyika, Tanzania - TA2015037 Kigoma Deep Cast 65m | ecosystem: Environmental > Aquatic > Freshwater > Lake | place: Tanzania: Lake...
AAACCTGAATTTTCGGGCAGATACTTTGCATCTTTCCACAATATCGGGCCGACTAATGGTAGATTTTTTGGTATTGAGTTCGGCCTGCAGCACCTGTCCCTGCAGGTTCACAGAAATATTCAACACAACAACGCCCCGTAACTGCGACTGGTCTTCGGGTTTGTCGAACGACAACAGCCTTCTTCCCAGAAGGGAAAAATCCGGGAAATCCATCAGGCCGTTGTTGCGTGGGTCTCCTTCCTGTCCACCCTGTGGTTTGCCTTCGTGGCTGCCCCTGCGGCCCGACGAACTGTTTTGTCTGGCCTTTTCCGGTGCGCGGCTTCCCCGATACAGGCCCCTTTTATCGATTGCATTGGGAACATTCTTCTGTTTGTTTTGCTCTGCAAGGCCACCGCGCAAAGAGGGGGCCTCTTCCAGATTCTGCGTAACCACATTGGTGGTGGTTTGATGGCGTTCACTTTGCTCTGGGCTTGAGGGTTGAGAACGACTATGAGCAGATTCTTCCCGATCCCTTCCGTTTTGATCGGTTTTGCCGTTGCTGTCATGATCTCCGCCAAACTGAATGGCTATGCCCTGTTCGAGGGGTGGGGGGAATGGTGCCTCGAGTGTAAAGCCGAGCATAATGAGCAGGAACAGCGCATGAAGCGCCAGGCTGACCAGCATGCCCCTCTGCTTGCGGTTTTTTTCGTTGCGTTCCAGTCGATCTGCGCCCGTTATCATACCTAATCTGCTGGTTCAGTAGCCAGGATCATCTTGAGGTTGAGGCGATTTGCCAATCCCATTATGGTCACCACCTTTTCGATGGGCACCGATTTATCGGCATTGAGTACCAGAGTGGCGCCGGGCTGACTACCGGAAAGATGTGCAAGGGCCGATTCCAGCCCTGCCACATCTACCTTTTGCCTCTCATAGTAGAGCTTATGCTCCCGGTCGATGCTCACGGTCACACTCTGAGACGCGAGTGTTTGTCCCGTATTTTTGGGCAGGAGAATCTTGAGGGCGTTTGGGGCCACCAAGGTGGAGGTGAGCATAAAGAATATCAGAAGCAGGAAGACCAGATCGGTCATCGACGACATATTGAACTCGGCCTTGCGCCGGTTTTTTGACTGCAGGTTCATGCCTGATCGGGTTCGTGGAGCAGATCCAGAAATTCAACGGAACGGATTTCAAGCTGGTTGACCACCTTCTCCATCATGGCAACCAAATAATTGTAACCAATATAGGCCATAATCCCAATGATGAGGCCCGCAGCGGTGGTCACCATCGCCTCGTAAATACCCCCGGCCAATATGGAAGGGTTGATGTTATTGCCAGCCTGTGACATATTAAAAAAAGCCCGGATCATTCCTGTTACCGTTCCTAAAAATCCGATCATAGGAGCTACTGAGGCAATGGTGGCCAATGTGCCCAGATTTTTCTCCAGCTGCGCCACCTCGAGCTTTCCCACCGTTTCAATGGAGGTTTCAATGTCTTTGAGCGGACGGCCCACTCGCTGTACCCCCTTACCAATCATTCTGGCCAGCGGATGGTCGGTGCGTTGACAAAGACTTAGGGCTGCATTCAGATTGCCCCCCGACATAAAATCGCGGACCATATTCATAAAACTCTGATTGTCGACCCGCACCTTCCGGATGGCCTGATAGCGCTCAGCGAAGATGTAGACGGCCACGAGTGACAAAACGAACAGGGGAATCATAAAAATCCCTCCCTTCAGGGTCAAAGCGAGCAGATTCAAATCGTATTTGGAGGCTGCTGCCGCCAAACTATCGGGCGTAGCAACAGGCACCTGCAGGAATAATAGAAAATAAGACGTGGTCATAGGCAAAACAGTACGGAAACGAAGAATGAGGTATTTTATTTTGGTGTCAAAATATGATGCTTTGTATAAATTATTTGCGATAATCATAAAAAGTTCGATATGAAGGTGCATCTCATCCTGTTCCATTCATTATTATCGGATTTTCTTCCATTAAACTACCAAAAAAGCCACGATTTTGGTATTTTCGTCCATTCATTTTTTGAGCCAAAACCTGCGGCCGTTCATTCCAACCGCGGCCCGGGGCATGCCAAAGAAGTGAAAATAATGTCACGTCAAAATAGAATTCATGTCGCAGGAAGAGCGCATAGTGCCGATCAACATAGATCAGGAAATGAAAACGGCCTACATCGATTATTCGATGTCTGTGATTGTGTCACGGGCGTTGCCAGATGTTCGAGACGGCCTTAAACCCGTACACCGACGGGTTTTGTTTGGGATGAACGAATTGGGTGTGAACGCTGGAAAGCCGTATAAGAAGTCAGCCCGTATCGTGGGCGAGGTGCTCGGCAAATACCATCCTCACGGAGATAGTTCTGTTTATGACACCATGGTGCGGATGGCGCAGGACTGGAGTATGCGGCACACTCTGGTTGATGGACAGGGTAATTTCGGATCGGTGGATGGTGATTCACCCGCTGCTATGCGCTACACAGAGGCCCGGCTCACCCGCGCTGCTGAAGAAATGCTCGCGGATATCGACAAGGAGACTGTCGATTTCCAATTCAATTTCGATGATTCATTAGAAGAACCCCGCGTACTTCCAGCCCGATTCCCGAATCTGCTCGTGAATGGTGCTGCAGGAATTGCAGTGGGTATGGCCACCAATATGGCGCCCCACAACCTAAGGGAGGTGGTAGATGGGTTACAGGCCTATGTACAGAATCCGGAAATCAGCTGCGAGGAATTATTAGACTATGTGAAAGCACCTGATTTCCCGACCGGGGGTGTTATTTATGGCTATGAGGGAGTTCGGGAAGCCCTTCTCACTGGTCGCGGACGCATAGTCATCAGAGCCCGCGCTGTAATTGAAGCCCTGGAAAACGCGCGCGAACGAATTATAGTGACAGAGATCCCTTACCTCGTCAACAAAGCGGATATGCTTTCACGGACCGCTGAATTGGTGAACGAAAAGAAATTAGAGGGGATCAGCGACATCCGCGACGAATCGGACCGCGACGGCATGCGGATCGTTTACGAGATCAAACGCGACGCCATCGCCAGCGTGGTACTCAACCACTTGTATAAATATACCGCCCTGCAAAGCACCTTCTCGGTCAATAACATCGCACTGGTGAAAGGCAGGCCCGAGGCCCTGAATCTGCGCGATATGATGGTGCATTTCATCGAGCACCGGCACGAGGTGGTCATGCGCCGTACGCAATTTGAATTGCGGGAAGCGGAGAAAAAAGCCCATATACTGCAAGGCTACCTTATTGCCCTTGATCAACTCGATGAAGTCATACAGTTGATTCGCTCCTCAGACACACCCGAGGAGGCCCGCAACGGGCTTATAGAACGTTTTGACCTCACGGAGATTCAAGCTAAGGCCATTTTGGAACTTCGCCTGCAGCGCCTCACCGGTATGGAGCGGGAGAAACTGCGCAGGGAATACGAGGAAGTGATGTCCCTGATTGCCCGTCTTCAGTCTATTTTAGGCGATAAAAGCCTGCGTATGCAGATCATATCGGATGAGCTCAACGAAATTCGGGAACGATACGGCAATGATCGTCGCTCCGAGCTCGTTTATGCATCGGGCGATTTTCGCATGGAAGATATGATTGCAGATGAGGATGTGGTGATCACCATTTCGCATCTCGGTTATATGAAGCGCACCCCGCTCACCGAATATAGAGTACAAGCCCGTGGTGGTCGCGGTGCCATCGGAGGCGCTACCCGCGATGAAGACTTCATTGAACATATTTTTGTGGCGCGCACTCACCATTATATGCTGTTGTTTACCCAACGGGGCAAATGCTTTTGGTTGAGGTGCTACGAAATTCCCGAAGGGGGTAAAAATACAAAGGGTCGTGCCGTCCAAAACCTGATCGCCATCGCGCCAGACGACAAAATCAAAGCCTATCTGAGCGTACACGACCTGACGGACGCAGCCTATCTGGAAAGTTATTTCGTGATGTTTTGTACCCGTATGGGACAGATAAAAAAGACAAGCCTGGAAGCTTACAGTCGCCCCAGAGCCAACGGCATTCATGCCATTGGCATACAGGAGGGCGATGAACTGCTCGAGGCGCGCCTCACCACGGGTAGTTCACAGGTCATGGTGGCCCTCGCCGGCGGACGAGCCATCCGCTTCGAGGAACAAAAAGTACGCAGTATGGGTCGAACAGCCATGGGGGTAACCGCCATTCGCTTCAATCAATCCGACGATTGTGTGGTCGGCATGATTTGTGTCGACGATCCTGAAACCACGGTTTTGGTTGTTTCACAGGAAGGATATGGAAAACGCACCGACATCGACGAATACAGGATTACCAACCGGGGGGGCAAAGGCATACGCACCATGAAAATCACTGAAAAAACCGGACGTGTTGTAGGCATTTTAGACATCGTCGACAACGACCAACTCATGATCATCAACCAAAGCGGTGTCACCATTCGTATGCAGACAGATGAGCTTCGGGTGATTGGCAGGGCCACACAGGGAGTGCGTCTGATAAAGTTGAAGGAAGAGGAGAGCATAGCCTCAATCACCCGCGTTCGGGATGCTGGTGCACTCGGAGAGGAATCGGATACTGCTGATAATGAGCCCAAAGATGCACCCGAACTCAATGAGTCAAATGAAGAAAACCTGAACCCGGCCGACGAATAGCAAACACAAGTTGATATCACTTTTTACTGAGCAATTCAAACGAATAACTCCTAAATCCTATTAAACCTATGAAATCTACCCTCCTGATTAGCTTGCTTTCGATATTGTATTTGGGTCAGGTTTATGCCCAGAACCAAAAAGTACAAAGTGCATTTATTTTTATCAAAAGTGGCGAACTCGACCGCGCCTTGCCCGCAATTGAGGAAGCTGTTGTGAATGAAAAGACCATCAGCTCTGCAAAGGCCTGGTATTACCGAGGCGAGATTTATTTGGCGATATATGGAACAGACAACCCCGAATTTCAGAAACTGGTATCGGCTGACCCTCTTCTGGTTGCCATGGAAAGTTACCGCAAATCCAAAACTTTGGATATAAAGGACGAATTCGGTGCAGACATCAATAAAAAAATGAAATCGATCATAGAAAAACTCTACAACCGTGGCGTTGATCATTACAACAACAAAGAATACAAGTACGCATTGGCCGATTTTGAGTTGGTACTAATCGACAACCCAAAAGATACGAGTGTATTATTCAACGCAGCACTCACCAGCGAAAAGGCCAAAGAACCCGCCAAAGCTATTCAATACCTGGATGCCCTGCTCAAACAAAACTATCAAAGTCCCCAAATTTATGTCTCCCTGGCCAGCAACAACAAAGCATTGGGAGACACAGTTGCAGCTTTAAATTACCTCATCGAAGGCCAGAAGAAGTACCCGAACGAAGTTGCTTTGATTATCGATGAACTGAATATTTTTCTGATGCAAGGGCGGGCAACGGAAGTTATTGGTAAACTCGAAAAGGCGGTGGCTCTCGACCCAAACAACCCATCGCTTCACTTCGCTTTGGGTTCGGCACTGGATCAAATTGGCGACAAACAGAAAGCGGAGGTATGCTATCAGCGGGCCATCGATATCAAGCCAGAGTATTTCGATGGCTGGTACAACCTCGGTGCAATGTATTTTAATAATGCTGCTGAGTCGATGAATGAGGCCAACAGAATTCCGTTTAACAAAAAAAAGGAATACGAAGTAGCCGTTGCACTCGCCAAAGAAGCGTTCGTGAAGGCCCGGCCTTTCTTGGAAAAAGCCCATGAACTCGACCCCAAAGACAACAACACTATGGTTTCTCTGCAACAATTGTATGCACAGTTGAAACTCAACGACAAGTCGATGGAAATGAAGAAAAAGCGTGAAGCGCTGGCTGGCAAATAAACAATAAGATCGATCACATTTTCCAGTGGGTGCCCCGATTATTCGTATCCTGCCAAAAGACTTTTGTGAAAGGCTGGAACGGGGGTGGCATAAACGGGGTATGAATATTGTTCACGCGCTGTCGACCGGCGAACCCGTTGTTTCCATCCGTCTGAACCCAAAGAAATGGGGGATAGGGCTACCCATTCCAACCGAATGGTTGAGTGAACCCATACCGTGGAGTGAGGGCGGATATTATTTACCGGACCGCCCCACTTTCACCCTCGATCCGTTGATGCATGCAGGCGTATATTATGTGCAAGATGCCTCATCACAGATTCTGGATGCCGTGCTGAAGCAGTTGGGCCCCTTTCAACTGGGATTGGATTTGTGTTCGGCTCCTGGTGGCAAAAGCCAGATCCTGGCCCGACATATTTCCAAAGGGGGACATTTGATGTGCAACGAAATCAACCGGATTCGTGTGTCCGTTCTGGAAGAGACCCTGGCAAAATGGGGCGACCCCAGGCTGAGCATTTGGAATTGGGACGCTTCAGGATTTGGTCGATCCGATTTTCGTTTTGATTTGATTTTGGTTGATGCGCCTTGTAGTGGCGAAGGCTTGTTTCGAAGAGAGGAAACTGCTATTGCCCGATGGTCACCCGGGCTGACTGATTCCTGCGCACGTCTGCAGCAATCTATTTTAAATGATATACTGCCTGGTCTCGCACCGGGAGGCGTTCTAATATATTCGACTTGTACGCTTGCCGAGCAGGAAAACGAGCAGGTCTGGCGGTATCTTTTGGATCATGGATTGGAAGCAGTTCCTCTAAATCTGCCAACCGATTGGGGGTGGACCGACTCATCTTGTTTGTATACTGACATCCCTGAGGGCGTGGCTTTTCGCATGTTGCCCGATCAGGGCAGGGGTGAACCCTTTTTCCTATGCTGTTTTCGCAAGGGAAATGCCGATTCAATAACAGAGATAGACAATATGGAAATCGAAAGATCAAATACCCTGAAGTTGGAACAGATCACAACTGACTTCATTCGAATTCCTGAAGATGTGCGCCTTGTCAAAATAAAGAAACAAAACTGGATTGTTTCGGAATCAGTTTTGAATCAGTACATCCCCCGCACATGGAAAAAATGTCTGAAACCGGGTATCAGGATAGGTGGGTTGCACCCATCAGACCCCACCGTACATTTCCACGAATCGGCCTTATTATCAGAGTGCCATTGGGATGAGGTTCCATCCATCGAATTGAGTAAAAGGGAGGCGCTTTGGTTTCTATCCGGTCGAGAGTTTGACCCGGGCCGAATGCCGGACGGCTATTTTCTGGTTCGTTTCAAGGGGATGCCCATCGGTTGGTCGAAACGGAGAGGGCGCTCATTGGCACGCAGCTATCCCGCCGCATGGCGGATTAGAATGCGGACCTAATGGAGGTACGGCCACATTTAGCCAGGATACCCTTGTGGATGGCTAGTACTTGAGGTATCACCGGACTTTTTCCATCGTTTTTAATCACATAATCGGCATATGAGAGCAGTTCACGCTGTTTCATTTGCTGCTTAAGCCGCTCCATAATGTGTCTGCGTGACCAGCCATTCCGTACAGCAACCCGGTCAATTTTAAGTGTCCAGGGTGCCGTAACCACAACTAAGGCATCGTAATGTGCACTGCTTCCACTTTCTACGAGCAAAGCCGCCTCATGCAGGGTATAGGCCTCCGTATGCCCGTTATGCCAGAGGTCGGACAAAACCCATATCTTCGGATGAATGATCCGGTTGAGCTCCTTTAGTTTATCGGGCTGTTTAAATGCTGCCTTCCCAATAAATGCACGATTGGGACGACCGTTCGGATCAAAGGCCTGTTTGCCAAACAAATTCAACACGGCGTTGCAGGTCTCCTCATCATACTCCAGCAATTCACGGGCCTCGGCGTCAGCATCGAATACAGGCACGTCCAGGTAGCGGAAGATTTTGGCTGCAGTCGATTTACCGCTGCCCATATTGCCCGTGAGGCCAATCCGAAGACGATTCAATCTTACTTCTTAGAAACGCCCCCCTGCGCCTCCGGATACACCGCGAGGGTGCTGTCGACTGATACCGCCGATCGTTCAATCTTCAACCTTCCTTGTCCCTCCGTTTCGATCACCAGGGTTGTATCCGATAGTTCCAGGATCTTTCCGTGAACGCCACCTATGGTAATCACCCATCGACCCTTACCCAATTGATCACGAAAAAGCCTTTGCTGCTTCTCTTTTTTGCGCTGCGGCCGAATCATAAAAAACCAGATCACCACAAAAATCAGGATCCAGGGAATCAGGCTGTTAAAGAGATTGCCTGAACCCGGCGCACCGGATGCTGGTTGTGTCATCAACAATAAGGGATAGGAAAAAAAAATTGTCATCATATCTATAGATTTAACGATCCTGTACCATTACCTTAATGCGCAGGGTGGTGGTGTTGGGAATGCAATTCGTGACCACCGTCACGCTTTTCTCCTGGAGTCCACTCTTCCCCTCAGAATTATATTCAACCCGAATCTCTTCCTCTTTACCTGGTGCGACGGGTGTTTTCGGAAAAACAGGTACCGTGCATCCGCACGAACCGCTGGCTGTTTGAATAATCAAGTCTTTTTTGCCCGTATTCTTAAACCGGAAGGTAGTGGCCACCACATCCCCTTCGCGGATGGTGCCGAAGTCATGCACCGAACGCTCAAAAGAAATCGCGGGTAACTCTGAATGCGCCGTTTCCTTGTCGACCTCAGCAGAAAGTGGATTGTTCAGCGCGTCATTGCTCACCTCTTGGTTACCATAACCACAGGCAGTAAACATCAGCAATAAAACTGTACTGATAATGCTTTTTTTCAGATACGGGGGGCGTAAGTGTAACAAATTATTTAACATTCGGTTTTCGGAGTATTCCGGCTTGCAATTAGAAAATGCAATAATCGGCTATTCATAAGGCAATTGCAAGTAGTTTCAATTTGGCTCAGGAATTACGTACAGCGGATGTGCTTTGGGTAATCAATCCACGTCCGGATTTGACTATCACACCCTCGGCCTGCAGGTTCTTGCTGAGTGCATCGAGCACGCCGTTCACAAAAATACTGCTCTTGGGCGTGCTGTGCGATTTGGCGAGCTCCAGATATTCATTGAGGGTCACTTTTACCGGAATCTGTTGTTCCATCACCATTTCAGCCAAAGCCATGCGCAGAATCAGCAAATCGATAAAGGCCACACGTTCCAGCTCCCATCCCTTAAGGTGGGGTTTGATCCGGGCGTCAGTCAACTCTGTCCGATCACACACCTCGTGAACGATATTGGAACAGAATACAAGATCTGAAGGCCAGTCACGTGACATTTCCACGAGTCTCAATCCACCCGCACGATTACCTTCTTTTAGGGTTTTCAACACCGCCGCTGCGATCCACTCCTTGTCGGTTTCCCAATGAATGCTGATCTCCTCAAAATAGGCATCGATCATTTCATTGGGCAGAATTATTTCTTTATAGATGATCTGCAATAGAGAAAAATCCTCCAATGGGTACTGTTCGGGCAGATTGATGTAGTTTTGGTAGGCTTCCAGCCCCACCACTTCCTTAAAGAGCGATGTCATCTGATCGATGTCGGGCAGGGGAAATGCGCTCAATCGAAACGAGGTTTCCGCCTGGCGGTAACCATCGAGTTTTTCAAGCGTTGTGGGGAAAGGGTGCGAGGCAAATCTGCGATTTTCATGCATTTTACGCACAGCCATCATCATTTTTGCCTCCCGTTGATCGGCCCAATTATCGGTGAAACGAACCAAAGCCGCCAGCAAACGTAGCGACAGCAGGTAGCACAACTTCATCGATTGCACCGACGTGTCTACATCCACCAGTACTTTTTTCGAATCAGGATGGGAATCCGAGTGATGGGCGTAGAGGGTTTCCAGGATTTTTACGCGCAGGTGGCGGCGATTCAGCATGTCAGAGGCGGGTGGATAATCAGGCAGTGGCCAATTCGACTTTTGAATCGATTCGGGTAAGAGCGGTGCGAACTGCAGCCTCGTGGGTGGTCACACCTAATTCGTCTGCCAGCTCTAAAATCCTTAAAGTTTGATCATAGATTGCAGTGGTGCGCTCTATAGCTTCTTCGCGTGTGTATCCCTTGATTTCCGAATAGACGTTAATGAGACCTCCAGAATTGATCAAAAAATCGGGGGCATAAACGATTCCACGTTCTGTTAGCATTTGGGCGTGTAACGCTACATCGGCCAACTGGTTGTTGGCACCGCCAGCCACCACCCTGCAGCGAAGTTCCGGGATAGTATGATCGTTGAGGGTGGCCCCCAATGCACAAGGGGCATAGATATCGGCTTCGTCTTGATATATGGATTCGGGGGATATGACCTGAACCTGAGGAAACTCAGCGCGGATGCGTTCGATCTGGTCAGCAAATACATCACATACCCGAACCCGGGCTCCCTCCGAGAGGAGGTGACCTGTCAGGTAGCGACCCACATTGCCAGCACCCTGAACCACCACGGTTCGTCCGCCCAAATCGGGTGTGTCCCAGGCCTTCATCGCCGCTGCCTTCATGCCCCGGTACACACCATAGGCCGTGACAGGGGACGGGTCGCCACTGCCGCCCTCATTCTCGGGTCGACCGGTCACATGACGGGTGCATTCACCGATGTAGGCCATATCGGCCTTGGTAGTGCCTACGTCCTCTGCGGTTATGTAATGTCCATTCAGCCGCTCCACGAATTCCCCGTATTTGCGCATGAGATCGGGCGATTTATCTCGGCGAGAATCCCCTATGATTACCGCTTTTCCACCTCCCAAATCGAGGCCAGCGACGGACGCCTTGTAGGTCATTCCCTCCGAAAGGCGCAATACATCCTGAAGCGCTTCCTGTTCGTGGGCATACATCCACATACGTGTGCCCCCCAAAGCCGGTCCGAGTATGGTACTGTGTATGGCAATCAGTGCCCGTAAACCAGTTTTGGCATCGTAGCAGTGAACAACTTGCTCGTGCTTCATGTGTTCCATCAGGCCTATAACGCCTGTAGTGGGATCGCTGGGGTTGCAGGTCGACATAATACGGATTTAACGCGGCGCAAAAATAGCCTATTCGCCCTATGCTTTGTCCAACCACCTCTATAAATGGGTATTTTTGCAGTATGAAGGCATTAGGAGCAGTTAATCCCCATTTGTGGCGCTACAAAAAACATCTGTTGGGCGGACTCCTGTTCGTGGTTTTGTCGAATTACTTCGGGGTATTGCCTCCACGTCTAATCGGGCAGTCGATAGACCTGATAGCCGAACAAATTAATCTGCTCAGCAGCCCGGTTGCCCGAATGGATTCGGTTCCCGAGTGGCAAAAATTTCGAGGCGAACTTCTGTATTTTGCCTTTTTAGTGATCGGATTGTCGGTGTTGAAGGGGGTTTTCATGTTTTTTATGCGACAAACCATCATCGTGATGTCGCGCCGCATTGAGTTCGACCAGAAAAATGAACTATATGCACATTTCCAGAAACTTTCGCGGGGATTCTACCAGCGAAACCGCACGGGCGACCTGATGGCCCGCATCAGTGAGGATGTAGGAAAGGTGCGCATGTACACAGGGCCCGGCATGATGTATGCCATAAATATGGTGTCGCTCGTGGTGGTGGCAGTGGGTGCCATGCTGCGGGTCAACGCGGAGCTCACATTTTATGTTCTGATACCCCTGCCGGTGCTGGCCTGGGCCATTTTCCGCATCAACAAAGAAATATTGCTACGTAGTACGTCCATCCAACAGCAGTTGGGAACCCTCAACAGCGCGGCCCAGGAGATGTTTTCGGGCATTCGACTAATTCGGGCTTGTGGACTGGAGCCCCTTTTTCGCCGGCAGTTCGATGAGGATCTCGATGAGTTCCGCCGCCGTTCGCTTCGTATGAGCAGGGCAGAAGCACTTTTTTTTCCGCTGATTTTATTGTTAATCGGACTCAGCACGATAATAACTGTGTATGTGGGTGGCCTTCAGGTCGAGAAGGGACTGATTAGCACAGGCAATATTGCCGAATTCGTAATCTATGTGAACATGCTCACCTGGCCGGTAACTTCACTTGGCTGGGTAGCTTCCATGGTACAGCAGGCCGAAGCGTCCCAAACGCGCATTAATCAGATCCTGAAGGAAAAACCGGAGATTGATTCCGATGCCGGTGAACAAAGTGAAATAAGGGGCGAATTTCGTCTCGATCAGGTTTCGTACTGGTATCCTGGGGCAGATCACCCCGCGTTACACCACCTCAATTTGAGCCTTAAGCCGGGGGAGACTCTGGGGGTTATCGGTCGGACCGGCGCAGGCAAGAGTACGCTGGTGGAACTACTGCTTCGGTTGGTGGATCCCAGTTCCGGCACTGTATGGGTAGATGACCGTGACCTGAAAAGCCTCCACCCGGGCCATTATAGAAGTCAATTGGGTTATGTGCCCCAAGATGTATTTCTCTTCAGCGATACCATGCGCAACAACCTCCTTATGGGCAATCCGTCGGCCACGCCCGCTGAATTGGAACAAGTGCTTAGCGATGTGCGCCTCGATAGTTGGGTTAACCGTTTGCCCGATGGTCTCGACACCCTCCTTGGAGAGCGTGGGGTGAATGTATCAGGGGGGCAGAAACAAAGAATTGCCATTGCCCGAGTCCTATTGAAACGACCCAATATTTTCATACTTGACGATTGCTTGAGTGCCCTCGATGCCGACACCGAACGACACATCCTGAGGTCTATTCGCAAGGCCACCCGCCGTTGCACCACCCTGTTGGTGAGCCACAGGATTTCGACCGTGGCACAGGCCAACCAAATAATTGTTTTAGACGAAGGAAAGCTGATTCAACATGGAACCCACGCTTCCCTTAGCCAGGATGAGGGGCTTTACAAAAGTCTGTTTGAACGACAGCAAAATGAACCTATACCTGGTGAAGGGGTATCCCAAATTGTTTTGTAAAAAATATCGTAAGTTTTTTTCCTCATATATGTGTTTTTTGTCGCCTACCCTTTAGATTTGAGCCATTAAAACTAAAACATGAGTGATTTTGAATACGGAGGAGACCGCCAGCGCGATGAAGTGTACTCCAAGAGGGTGAGGGCCGGTAAACGCACCTATTTTTTTGATGTGAAAGCCACCCGTGGCAACGACTACTACCTGATCATCACCGAAAGTAAACGGGGTTTCGAAGAGGGACAGTACGTGAAGCACAAAATCTTCCTTTACAAGGAGGATTTTAACAAGTTTGTAAACGGCCTCAACGATGCGGTGGGACATGTGAAAAATGAACTGATGCCCGACTATGATTTCGATCAGTTCGACCGCGACGAGGAGCCTCGTTCCTTCGACTGATGAGCGGCAACGGGCAAAAGTCCTATGGAACGCTCGATTGTCTGAATCAGGTGGCAGCGTTCCACAAAACTTTTCGTCACCCTATAGTAAGCGAGCCCGCCATTCCCGAACCGAGCCGGGCAGACCTCCGCATCCGATTGATTCGGGAAGAACTCAATGAACTACAGGAAGCGGTCGACCAGGGCGACATCACCGAAGCCGCTGATGCATTGTGCGATTTGCAGTACGTTCTGAGTGGAGCCATTCTTGAATTTGGGCTCGCAGACCGCTTTCCGGCCTTATTCAATGAAGTGCAACGCTCCAATATGAGCAAGGCTTGCTCAAGCCGTGAGGAGGCAGAGGAAACCATCCATTGGTATGACGAGCAGAAAGGCGAAGAAGCCTATATGGAGGAGCATGAGGGCATGTATTTGGTGTACCGCAAACACGATAAAAAAACCCTTAAATCGATTCGGTATTCACCGGCCCATCTCGAGCCCTTAGTGCAGGGCAAATCGGAATGCTGAATGGGGCAGACCTGGCAGATCACGATTATTTTTGTACTAACACTCCTATTTGCCTGTCGGGGGGGACAAGCCTCACAAAATCAAAGTATGTCGCAATCTTCCCATTCTGAATCTAAATTGAACAGTTCGCTGTCTCCGGCACCTTCCGGCCATACGGATACCGCCACCTTTGGTGCCGGTTGTTTTTGGTGTGTCGAAGCCGTTTTTCAACAAATCAAAGGGGTTGATACGGCTATTTCCGGGTTTATGGGCGGCGGAATAGCCCATCCAACCTACAAAGAGGTCTGTTCGGGGCTCACAGGCCATGTCGAGGTAGTGCAAATCACCTTTGACCCCGCAGTGGTTTCCTTTGAGCGTTTATTGGAGGTGTTTTGGAAAACGCATGACCCTACCACACCGAACCGACAGGGGGCAGATGAAGGCACCCAATATCGATCGGTCGTTTTTTATCATACGCCTGCACAAAAAGAATCGGCAGAAAAAATTAAAGCTGCATTGAATGCATCCCATGTGTTTGATGCCCCGGTGATTACAGGCGTTGAAGCAGCGGCTGCTTTTTACAAGGCGGAGGACTACCACCAGAATTATTTTCGCGAGAACGGTGAACAAGCTTATTGCAGAGCTGTCGTTCGTCCGAAAGTGGAAAAATTCGAGACGTTATTTAAGGAGTTGATTCGCTGAATATGCTATCGGCCGGGCTGTTTTGAGAAATGCAGAATAGCGTTTAGGTTGATGTGCCACCTACATTCGAATTTGGCACCCATTGACCATACAAATCCAGCCAGGTTTGGGCAAGATCCACGGGTGAAAACCCGGCCGCCCAGGGCGCACAAAGTTGCGCCTGACAGTGGTGAAATGCATCATCATACAACAGACGGCGCATTTCCAATGCCGCGGCTTCTGCATCGTTGGGCTGCACATAGACAGCAGCATTTCCTCCAGCCTCCTCCAAACTGGAACCATATGCAGCCAAAACCGGTGTACCGCAAGCGATGCTCTCCAGTACAGGTAAACCGAAACCTTCGTAGCGCGACAAATACACGCTGAACCGGGCCTGGCGATAGAGATGGGCTAACTCCTGTGCGCTTTTGGGTTGCCGCCAGATGATCTGATCTGCTAATTTACAAGCCCTAATCTGCGCCTCGATCTTCTTTCGTTCGCTGCCCTGACGGCCAGTAAGCACCATTGGTGGGCGATCCTCAGGGAGTTGGGCATAGGCCCTCAATACGGTCTGGTAGTTTTTGCGGGCATCACAACTCCCGACAGCCAGGATAAAATTCTGGGGCAGCGCATCAGATTTCGAATTTGAAGGGCGCGTAATAAGTCCAAATGAAGCGGATCCTGAGTAAATGGATTCGGCCTGTTGTGAATTCGTTTGCTGTTTGAATGGAGGCAACGCCTCTTGAGGTTTGAATTCGGGGGATACGCTTTGATAGATGACGCGTATTCGTTCCCTTGATATCTTAAGTAGATCTACGATGTCGCGTGCCGTGCATTCGCTTATGGCCACAATCTGATTGGCCTGTCTGCACGCACGCATCACTTTTTGTCGATAGAAAAAACGATCGGCGAACGGGAACCACTCAGGGTGCCGCAGAAAAATCAGGTCGTGCACGGTCACGATGCTGCTGATTCGGTGGCGTGACAATCCATGTGGGAGCTCATGGCTCAGTCCATGGTACAGCTGCACGCCAAATCGTGCAGCGAGTCGGGCGATACCGTATGTGCGCCAAATACTATGTCTAAGGCCGTTCGCCAATCGTGCCGTTTGGGGGTGGTGGTAGACGAGCGATGCGTGGCTTTTGTGAATCCAATCGGGTGGGTGAGGCCCCGCTTCGGGTGCGAATAAGTGATATTCGTGCTTGGGTGCGCGCTTAAGTAGGGCGGAAATCAGATTTCGGGCATAGTTGCCCAGCCCAGTATTGTTGTGCAACAATCGCTTCGCGTCGAAGCCGATGACCATCAGAGATTCAGCGGGTAATCCCTGAGCAAATCATTCAGGGTTGTTTTAGAACGGGTTTGTTCATCCACTTTTTTCACAATCAACGCACAGGGTACGGAGTACGTGCCTGCGGGGAAGGCTTTGGGCTGACTTCCTGGGATGACAACCGAGCCGGGTGGCACCCGGCCCCGGTGTATGATCTCTGTATCACCCGTAACATCCACGATGGGCGTGGTTTGGGTGATGGTGAGGCCCGCCCCCAAAACCGAGCCTTTTCCGATCCGAACACCCTCCACCAATATGCAGCGGGAACCAATGAAGCAATCGTCCTCCAGCACTACTGGTTGCGCCTGCACGGGTTCCAATACACCGCCAATGCCGACTCCACCGCTCAAATGAACTCTTTTTCCAATTTGTGCGCAGGAGCCGACCGTGGCCCATGTATCGATCATGGTGTCCTCATCGACCCTCGCGCCTATGTTCACGTAACCGGGCATGAGCACCACTCCGGGAGCCAAGTATGATCCGTAGCGGGCCACTCCGGGGGGTACCACCCGAACACCAGCGGCTTCCAAATTCGATTTAACCGGGATTTTATCTCTAAAATTTAACGGACCAGCACTAATCTCGGTATTAACACATATTTTAAAGTATAGAAGAACGGCCTTTTTAACCCATTCATGGGTGACCCAACGATCAACCTCCGGTACGTATTCTGCCACACGAACCCAACCCTGGTCGAGTTGCTCGATCGTGGCCTCCACAGCCTGCTTATAGACAGGCTCCTGCAACCGTGCAGGATCGTCCCACGCCTCGCAGATCCGTTGCTCCCATTCTGTATACTGAGTCATCCTTCCTTCCATTTAATGCTGCAACCCACGGATGGGGTTTCCGGAAAATCCACTTCCAATCCATCAAGTGTATATTCAATGGCATCCTCAAGCCAGATCCGGGAAACCAAATGCGGATTCTCCCAGCTGTCATCGATCCCCCCCCGATAAACCAGTTCCCGCGCTGAATTGAACAGAAACGCTTCAGGGGTACGGGTGGCGCCGAATTTGCGGGCAACGTCCTGACTCTCGTCATGCCAATAGATAGACTCCCATTTGTATTTCGCGGCTAGCTCCCGCATGGCATCGAATGAGTCGGCCGGGTAGCGCTTGGCATCGTTCGGGTTGATGAGAATCACGCCCAGATTGTCTTCGTAGAACTTATCGATAATCTGATCGATGCGGTCAAGGTAGGCTTGAACATACGGGCAGTGGTTACAGATGAACAAGATCAGAATACAGGACTTGTCGGACACATCCATCAGAGAATGCATTTTTTCGTCGCATCCTTTCAACTCGAAGTAGGGCAGGGTGTCGTGTATGTTCATAGGGAATAAATGACGCGGATTAGAATTTTGAGGTTATAAAACGAGAATGAGAAATCAATCAGATGTATAAGGTCAAAAATCGGAAATTTACGTTTAGGAAGAGGCGACGTCGCTGCGGCGCGAAAAAATTACTTCCTCGCGATCGAGTCTCACTTTTCCGGCTGGCCCCCCCTTCACCGGCGTGACGAACTTTCGCTGCGTATGGGATACGGCACACACTTCCTCACCCCTTCCTTTGGAGTGCCGGGCAGCCAATCGGGCCGCCTGCAACATAACATCTGCCGGTACTGGCTTTCCAGCAGACCGGATGAGCACATGGGAACCAGAATGCCCACGCGCATGCATCCAAATATCGTTTTTGTGGGCCTGCCGGAGCAATTCAGTATTGCCCTGTGCATCCCGACCCACCCACACTTCCCAAGCATCGATTAAGTGGACATACCATAATTTGCGAGCGAGATGTGTCGGTTCGGTTGAAGCCGGCCTGCGGCGGGCGGTAGAAGAGCTTGATTTTTGTCCGAAGGCCAACAAAATGTTTGGGGGCAGCGTGAGGTTTCGCAGCTTAGTCCCCATTTGCCTCCAGCGCTTGGGATCGTTGACCTCGCTGAGTAGGTCCAGAGCCTGTTTTAGATTAGACAAATCTGACTTCTTTTGGTCAAGTTGCTGTTGGAGATGTTCGCGCTGCAAGTGTTGTCGCTTGGATTTGGCAAAGAGCCGGTCCGCATTTTCGGGAGGGGATAAGCTTGGATCGATTCGAATGCTTAGTGTACGTTCAGGGCTCTCGCAGTCGGGCAAACGAACCAGCGAAGCGTTGGGCTGAATGCGGTCGGGGTAGGTCAGCAGGCTGTTGGCCTGCTTTCGGTAGTCACCCGCATCTTGCAATCCATTGAGCTCGGACTGTAGCCGAACTATTTTTTGTCCCAGCAGTTTACTGGATTGGTGGATGTACTCCAAGGTCGACTCACGAATTTGCTGGAAGGAATACAAGGCCGCATATTGGCGGGAATAATGGGTGCAGCCCTCCAATAAGGGTAGGGCAGACACCTCGGGCCGAACGGCTGGACACAAGTCGGGTAATGAACCATGGGTCGGGTCGACATACACTCCTGCATGCTTCCACCAAAACAAAAGTTCTAAGGGAGACGCAAAAAGTTTTCTTTCCTGACTATTGAATGCGATAGATCCGAGTTCCGTGGCATATATAGCAGGGAATTCTTTGCTGGCGCTATCGATTCGTCCCTCCACATGAGGCGTGAACCGATAGTCACCCTGGTGTGACCGCCTGAATACTGAATGCACGTGTTGCCCGTCGTGGTACAAAATATTTCCGTTGCGTCCAAACCACTTGATCCAAATGGCACCCCCGTTGCTCAGCGTTATTTCAATCCGGCGATCGAAAGTCCATCCCCAAACTCCTGTAACCTGAAGGCCCCATGTGGGGAACAGCTGTTTCTCGTACGAATCAGGCATTGAAGTTCCCCCAGAATACCAAAAGAGCAACGATTGGTCGCACGACCAATTCAACTCCAGTACGATTGCCGACTCGGTTTTATGCTCAGATTCTGTTTGCGGGCATAGGTTGGATTCTCTGCTGATCTCAAGCGTCGACGACAATGGTCTACCAGATGAGGCCTCCGGGGTACCAAATGACAGTTGTATGCGTGTCAGGCTGGGGGAAACAACGTAGGAAATGTATCTTCCCTTCAGCCGCTCGTGCATGACGCGCGCAAGGAGGTTCACAAACAGAAAGTGTGTTTGAAGCGCCCCTTTCTGCGGAAGGAAGGGGATTGGGTTCATAAACTGAATGTTAATCCGTCGTAGGCCAGGTGGATGTGAGAAGGTAGTTGTGCGGAAACTTCGCTGTGGAGTCCCAACTGATGCGAGATATGGGTGAAAAAGGCTTGTTTCGGTTTGATTCGTTCCACCACCTCAATGGCTTCGGTCAGGGTAAAGTGCGAAGGGTGTCGAGTATTCCTTAAGGCGTTGAGTACAAGCACATCGGGGCGACCGATTTTGCGGTAGGTTTCCTTTGGAATGTGATTGGCGTCGGTAATATAGGCGAGCTTACCCACCCGAAATCCAAGTACTGGCAGATACATATGCAAAACGGGGAGGGGCGTAAAATTCATGCCCCCTGCCCAAAATTCGGCTGTATCGATTGTGTTCAAGTCCAGATCGGGCACTCCGGGGTATCGGTGTTCGTCGAAGCAATAATAAAACTCCCTTTTCAGCGCCATTTGCACTTCGGCGGTGGCGAAAATCTGGATGGCCGACTTCTGACGATGGTTGAAGGGTCTGATGTCGTCCAAACCCGCGATGTGGTCCTTATGGGCATGCGTAAACACTACCGCATCGAGTCGCACCACTCCATAGAGCAACATCTGCTGCCTGAAATCGGGTCCGGTATCAACCACAACTACCCGGCCATTGTCTTCCAGCATGATGCTGGTGCGTAGTCGCTGATCGCGAGGATTCCGGGAAGTGCAAACAGCGCAGCCGCATCCAATCACCGGAACCCCTTGGGAGGTGCCCGTTCCCAAAAAGGTAAACTTCACAGTTGCGCTGTTTGATTACCACAGAATAGCAGTCCTATGATTCGTTTTGGGTATAAGGGAAAAAGCAAAATCATAAAGTATAACCTCATAATTTGAGCCTGGTTTGGCTGATTTCGATGAGCAGATTCAACTGGGTCAGCTCAAGCGTATCCGAATCCCATTCGATTTCGGTAGCCAAATCACTAAGGGCGCTGATTTTGGCTTCGGTGGTGAAAAATTTGTTTAAAACCACAATTTGTTTGTCACGCAGCACACATCGTCCCGGCTGAAAGTGACCACGCTCATACCGCAGGGTATATCCCCCTGATTTGTAGAGCTCCTCGATTTTTTTTAAGTATAGGGGTGAGCTTTTGTTCATGAAGATCTGCCGTTACAAATTTGGCAATTTAGCGCATTGGTTGGGCGGCTTGGGGTCAGGATATTGAGTATTTTTGCATGATATGCACAAAGCGGTCAACAAGCGGGTATTGGTTGCCATGAGCGGGGGAATCGACAGCACGGTTGCGGCCGTTTTACTCCATGAGCAGGGCTATGAGGTCATTGGCATCACCATGAAAACCTGGGATTATGCTTCTGCCGGTGGTTCCCGCAAGGAGACCGGTTGTTGCACTCTCGATTCCATCAACGATGCCCGGGAGGTGGCGGTGCAGCTTGGCTTCTCCCATATGATCCTCGACCTGCGCGACGAGTTTGGCGATGCGGTCATCGAGAATTTCGTGGATGAATACCTCTCGGGCCGAACCCCCAATCCGTGCGTGCTTTGCAATACGCACATCAAATGGGATGCCCTGCTGAGGCGAGCCGATATGCTGCAGTGCGACTACATCGCTACGGGTCACTATGCCCGCATCCAAAACAAAAATGGACGATATTTCGTAGGACAGGGCGTTGATGCAGGCAAAGATCAGTCCTATGTTCTGTGGGGATTGAGTCAGGAGTCGCTTAGCCGTACCCTTTTTCCAATGGGCAACTACCGGAAAACTGAGATCAGGCAGATGGCAATCGAGCGGGGCTATGAATTCCTGGCGAAAAAGCCCGAGAGCTATGAAATCTGCTTTATACCTGACAACGACTATCGCTCATTTTTGAAGCGCCGGGTGGATGGATTGGCCGAACGGGTAGAGGGGGGTTTGTTCGTAGACCGCTATGGCAACACTCTGGGTCGCCACCGGGGCTACCCTTTCTACACAGTGGGTCAGCGTAAGGGATTGGACATTGCACTGGGTAAGCCCATGTTTGTAACTGAGATCCGCGCGCAGTCGAATACCGTGGTGCTCGGCGATTGGGGCGATCTCGATCGACAGGCCATGCGCGTCGACCGAATCAACTTGCAGAAATACTCTTCCATCCCCGCTGAAGGTATGGAGGTACTAGCCAAAATCCGCTACAAAGACCCGGGCCAGGCCGCAACCCTGTGGCAGGACGGCGACGAAATCCATGTTGAGTTTTCCCGTGCGGTGAAGGCTATTGCACCCGGACAAAGTGCAGTGTTCTATGAGGATGGGGATGTAGTGTGTGGGGGTTGGATCCGGGAGTCAGTATTAATCGAATCAGACAAATAACACTATATGATCAGAAAATTCAGTTGCTTGTGTTTTATTCTGCTGTTCGCAGGTTTGGAAGGATGGTCCCAGACCGGAAACCGGTATTGGATTGAATTTACCAATAAGGCGGGGACTCCCTTCCGCCTCGATCAGCCAGGCGCGTATTTGTCGACCCGCTCCATAGAGCGCCGACAAAAACAAGGAATCGCTATTGATAGTACCGATTTACCTGTAAACCCGGCCTACCTGCAGGCTGTAAGAGCAACCGGAGCCTTGGTCCGGCATGCTTCCAAATGGCTCAACGGGGCCACCATTGAAGCGCCCGATTCCCAAACACTGGCACGCATACAGGCCCTGCCTTTCGTACGGTCGACCCGAAAAAACGGACGAACCTCGCACAGCAACGAACATCCGCGGCCCGAAAAATTTGTGTGGACAGGCATAAACGAAGGGGCACCGCGACAATCTGCAGATTCGGGACAGTATGGGGCGGGATGGGAGCAACTGGCTCTGCACAAAGGGGAGTGGCTACACAACAGAGGTTTCAGGGGAGAGGGCGTTTGGATTGCCGTTTTCGATGCAGGCTTTGTTGAAATGAATCGGCTTCCCTGTTTCGATTCGCTCCGCCAAGGTAACCGAATCGCCGATACCTGGGATTTTGTGGACCTCACCCCTAATCCATATGGTTTCGATGCTCATGGAACCTATGTGATGGGGTGCTTAGCCGCTTGGTGGCCGGGACGATTGGTGGGAACTGCTCCCGGTGCCACCTATTTGTTGTACCGAACAGAAAACAACGTGGGGGGATCGGAAAATCAGATAGAGGAAGACAATTGGGTGGCCGCCGCTGAACGTGCCGACAGCGCAGGTGCGGATGTTTTTAACACTTCGTTGGCCTATTCCACCTTCGACGATCCATCCATGGACTACACATATCAGGATATAGACGGCCAAACGGCCCGAATTACGCGCGGTGCCGACCATGCGGCATCTAAAGGCATATTGGTGGTGGCCAGTGCGGGCAATTATGGTAATTCAGCCTGGAAATACATAGCGGCACCTGCGGATGGGGATTCTGTTCTCGCTGTGGGGGCAGTGGCCCGAAACAGGAGCAGAGTCGGATTCAGTAGTCAGGGCCCCACCGCTGATGGTCGGATCAAGCCCAATGTAATGGCGGTGGGATCGGGTGCGGCCAGCTGTGACTTAACCGGTCAGGATGTGGCCTATGTGAGCGGGACCTCATTTTCTGGCCCCATAATGGCCGGATTGGCCGCCTGTCTGTGGCAATCCAGACCTTCGTCCCGTTCGATACAGGTGTTCAGGGCCCTGGAATTGAGCGGTGATCGCTCGGCCACGCCCGATACATTCTATGGCTATGGTATACCGGATGTATCACGTGCTTGGCAACTATTGCCTTTCGGTGCATCGAATCACCTTACAGATGTGGTGGTGTATCCAAATCCCTGTACGAATGAGACGACCGTGGAATTCCCATGGGCAGGACTCGATCAGAAGTTTGAATTGACCGCATTTGATGTAGCGGGCCGCAGAAATACAAACTTTCGGTGCACGGCTCAATTCTTCCCCAGTCAGCAGCGCGTCGTATTATTTATTGAATTTGAACCAAACATGAGTGCCGGTTTGTATGTTTTCAGATGGTCTACGTCCGGGGCCGGACAATCATTTAGAATCATCAAAAACTAACCCTTTTCCATGTCCCACCGTTGCTTTCGTTCGGCTCACTTCTTGTTGAGTCTGAGTTTTCTTTTGTTTTTTTCTGAACTGGCAAAAGCACAGAAAGTAACCCTCAGTGGATTTGTGCGGTCTGAGGGTGGAGAGGTGTTGGTTGCGGCCAATGTTTGGGTACTGCCACTAAAGCAGGGAACCACCACGAACGATTACGGCTACTTTGCGCTATCCCTACCCACATCGACCTACATCGTGATTGTAACCTATCTGGGTTACACACCGGATACGATTACCATCAACTTAAATAAGAATACCCAAAATAATTTCCGGATGAAGTCAACCGCTGTCAACTACGAAGAAGTGGTGATAGAAGGGCGGCGGGCCGATGAAAACACCCGTGAGGCGGGTATGGGTAGGGTGGAGGTAAACATTGAACAGGTTAAGTCGCTGCCCGCCTTGTTGGGTGAGACCGACATCCTGCGTACCATTCAGCTTCTTCCTGGCATCCAGAAAGGGGGGGAAGGCAATACTGGTTTTTATGTGCGTGGGGGCGGTCCAGATCAAAATTTGATTCTGCTGGATGAGGCCGTGGTCTACAATGCTTCCCACTTGTTTGGTTTTTTCTCCGTTTTTAACGCGGATGCCATCAACACCACAACTCTTATCAAGGGTGGAATGCCGCCGCAGTATGGTGGACGCGTTTCTTCTGTGCTGGCCATTGGCATGCGTGAGGGCAACAACCAACGATTCGAAACACAGGGTGGCATCGGTTTGATTGCGTCGCGACTCACCACAGAGGGGCCGCTGAAGCGCGACAAAGGCTCGTTTATCGTTTCAGGACGTCGGACCTACATCGATGTGCTTGTGAACCCCCTCATTCCACCCGAAGCCGTGGCCAAAGGGAGTGGCTATTTTTTCTACGACTTTAACACAAAACTCAACTATCATATCAATTCTAAAAACAGGGTCTTTGCCAGTGCTTATTTCGGTCGTGACGTTTTTACATTTAAAAATCAGGAAATTGGCCTTGGGTTCAACATTCCCTGGGGAAATGCCACTGCAACCCTCCGGTGGAACCATGTATTTGGCCCACGTTTATTCCTAAACACCACTCTCATTTACAGCGATTTCGACTTCGCGACGGAGGTTACGCAATCACAGTTCCAATTTAAACTCAATTCGGGTGTTCGGAACAGAAGCTTAAAGGTGGATGCCGACTATTACGTTTCCCTTCGGCATCGCTTGAAAGTGGGTGCACAATACACGAGGCATGGTTTTACCCCTTCTGTGGTAGAGGCCAGTACAGGAGAGAACACTTTTGGTTCACCCGGACTTCGTCAGTTAAACGCGCACGAAATGGCCTTGTATACCCAGGATGTGTGGGATATCAGCGACGAATTTCAAATACAGGGGGGCATCCGCTGGTCGGGCTACCGTCAGGTGGGTCCATACCTCTACCAGCGCTATTCGAGTACTGATTTACTGGATTTAATTGAGGAAGTGGCCTACCTCGATGGGAAAAAAGTGGTTGATTACTATGGAATCGAGCCTAGATTACTCCTGCGCCTAAGCACATCCCGACATTCGTCTGTTAAATTGGGCATCACCCGAAACCTTCAGTACATTCACCTCGCCTCATCCTCAGGAAACGCGTTACCCACTGACCTGTGGGTGCCCAGTACCCTCAAGGTCAAGCCACAGGAAGGCATCCAATACGCATTGGGCTACTTCCTGAATGACAAGAAAAACCGATGGGAGGCTTCAGCTGAGATTTATTACAAAACCCTGCAGAACCAAATTGACTTCCGTGACGGGGCAGTGGATGGCTTCAACCTGAACATTGAAAACGACTTTGTGTTCGGCTCAGGTCGCTCCTACGGGGTCGAGTGGTTCATAAAAAAGCGAACGGGGCCCTTCACGGGCTGGTTGGGCTACACCTGGTCGAAGTCGGATCGCCGCTTCGACGACATTATGCAGGGTCGATGGTTTCCCTACAAATTCGACCGTCGGCACGACATCTCGCTTGTGGCCTCCTATGAGCGCAACAAACGGTGGACCTACTCCACCACCTTCGTCTATGCTACCGGAAATACCTATACACTGCCTGAATCGCGTTACTTTATCGAGGGCCAGATCATCAACCAGATAGGCGACCGCAACAATTTCCGATTCGCACCCTATCATCGGCTTGATCTGGCAGCGGTCTACAAACCTGTGCGCAACCGAGGCAGGAAATGGCAGAACGAATGGGTATTTGCCATCTACAATGTGTACAGTCGACTGAATCCCTATTTCGTTTACCTAAACAATACAGGCTCGCTCCAGCAACAAAGTTTACGGGTGGAAGCCCGCCAGGTGAGCCTATTTCCTATCATTCCATCAGTCACCTATAACATCAGGTTTTAATAGAGATGAAGATACATATAAAATTATATATCAGTAATTTATCTATTTTTATTTTGTTGATTTTCTCGGGATGCGAACGGGTTATCGATTTGAAATTACCCGCTCCCGGAGAGGCTCTGGTCGTATATGGCCTGATCGAAACAGACTCCCTTGTGAAGGTGAGTTTAACCCGAAACTCTCCCTATTTTGACCCAGTGGATCTACAAACAGTTCTCGGTCTGCAGGTAAGTAGTGCTTTAATTCTTGTAGAAGGAGAGGGTGAGACCGATACACTCATTCCGGCACTGGAATTCCAGCACTATACTCCATTCAACTACAAAGGGACTCACATCAGGGGTCGGGTAGGGGGGCGCTACCGGATCAAAATCGTGACCACCGACCACGAGCTGGAAGCTGAAACAATCATTCTCCCACCCCTGAGTGTAGATTCTATCTGGCACCGCACTAAAGCCGAACTGGTTCTGGAGGCTGGTAATCTAGTGCCCACTGCGCGCGATTCCCAACTGGCATCGATCAACTATCGCTACATCGACGGCCCATTGGTGGGTGACCGCGTGCGCATTTTTTCACGCCGAAACCAAGAATCGCAGTGGAGTTCGGGATTCGCTTCGGCATTCAGCGATGAGTTCATTAACGGGCAAACCATCGATTTTATACTGCCCAGAGGAAAGGAAGTGTATTTATTCAATGACTCCACAACCTTCAACGAATTCGGTTTTTTTGAAGTCGGCGATACCGTTTACATTAAAGTTGCGAGCATTGACCTGCCCCAGTATCAGTTTTGGAACACACTGGCCAGCGCTACAGCCGGCAGTGGAAATCCATTTGCCATTCCAACCGTGGTGGCCACCAACATCAAATCCAAGAGGGGCAAGGGACTTGGGGTATGGGGAGGATACGGAAACTACCACCGCACCTACATCATTCGCTAATCGACCCTTTCAAATCTGTCTTATTTTTGCGGCATGTCAAACCACGAACACGCACACTGTCTGATCATCGGTTCCGGTCCGGCCGGATATTCTGCCGCTATTTATGCCGCACGGGCCGGCCTTAGGCCCATACTGTATGAGGGATTGCAACCGGGTGGACAACTCACCATCACTACTGACGTGGAAAACTACCCGGGCTACCCGGATGGTGTTCAGGGACCACAGATGATGGACGATTTCCGCAAACAGGCTGTACGCATGGGTGCCGATTGCCGATATGGCGTCGTTACCGAGGTCAATTTCAGCGTATCGCCCAAGAGGATAGTGGTGGATCAACAAGCGGTTCTAACAGCTGATGCAGTAATCATTGCTACAGGGGCTTCTGCCAAATGGCTGGGATTGCCATCTGAGCAAAGGTTGAACGGATATGGCGTATCGGCCTGCGCTGTTTGCGATGGTTTTTTTTTTCGTGGACAAGACGTAGCCCTAGTGGGCGGGGGAGACACGGCAGCAGAAGAGGCCACCTACCTCGCCAAACTTTGCCGTAAAGTCTACATGATTGTTCGTCGCGACGCCCTGCGTGCCTCCAAGGCCATGCAAGACAGGGTCATGCGCACGCCCAATATTGAAGTGCTCTGGAACCACGAAACTCTCGAAATTTTAGGTGAACAAACAGTTTCTGGGGTACGTCTGCGCAACAACCGGGATCAATCTGAGCGAACGCTCGAAATACAGGGTTTTTTCGTGGCCATTGGTCACCATCCCAATACATCTTTATTCTCTTCCTTTCTGGAACTCGATGAAACCGGATACATCCAAACCATACCGGGCAGCAGCAGAACCAAAATTCCCGGAGTGTTTGCGGCAGGAGATGCGCAGGACAAAATCTACCGACAGGCTGTCACAGCCGCTGGTTCCGGATGTATGGCCGCTCTGGATGCTGAGCGATGGCTGACCGAAATGGACTTTTGATATCCGAAACGGGTTGTTGCTATTCCAGGCCCTTTTCCTCTTTACTTTTCTTCTTGGAAAGAACCCTGCTCGATTTTAGTGAGCCGGGGAAAAAGCCAAGTTGGGGCAAGTGAATGGCACGGCCTTCACGTTCTTGAATCAACATTTCGGCCGCTTTTTTTCCCATGTAAGGACCTAATGCCGTTCCCATGCCATTCATTCCTGCGGCAACGGCCACCATGCCCTGTTCCCTAATCTCCATGATCGGGTGTAGCCGGCCCGGGGTAAAACCCATGATGCCGCTCCATCGGTCAGCCACTGGCAGTTCATCTGATCGCATGCCCGTCAGGGTCGAAAGCTGTTCAATCAAATAATCCTGAATCCTATCTGTAGTGCCGACGCGGTCGGTTTTTTCACCCGCGAAATCCAAAAATCGGCCGCCCCCAATCAACAATCTCTGCCCTACATCACGGGAGTACATGTATCCTTCCCGGAAATGCACATTCCCACGAAAGGGCATTTTCCCAAGCGGGTTGGTAATCAACACCTGAGCCCGATGGGCCTCCACGGGGAGTTTGGGTAACAATTTTGCGGCAAATGCATTGCTGGCCACAAGCACCTGCCGGGATCGTATGTAACCCGACGCTGTATGTAGCAATACACCACTAGAATCTGGCTCCAACGAAGTCACAGGGTGGTGGGTGCTGATTATGCCGCCCAAATTCTGAAACTGAAGCCGAAGGCGCGCTACGGCGGCCGCGGGATGTATCTGTCCCTCCCAAGCCATCCTGACCCATGAGGGATTTTCAACGGCGGGTGACCAACCACCCGGCGCTTTCTGCATTTTGGTAAAATACTGAGCGGGTCCACCTGCCGCCCGGAGCATCCCATTTAAAACTACCAACTGATCATTAAGTCTGTCCGGTTCGGGAAAATCTGTTGAAAATATTTCATATCCAACTGATTTATGGTATATTGAAATCGTCTTCTTCAAGTAATGAAGCAATAATGATGCGCCCATTATTTTGCACCGGAGCAACTCCTCAACGACCGGCACGCCGTAGTTTTGAATATTGCTTAAGAGCTCGGTTGGACTGCCTAAACACAGGAAGCCGGCATTTCGAGAACTGGCCATGGTACCCATTGCTTCTGATTCAAACACGACTACATGCCAACGTGGACGAAATCGCTTGATCGTGAGTGCTGCCGACATTCCGGTAAAACCCCCACCAATTATGGCTACATCACAAGGTTGTGGAAGCAGATAATCGCAGTCCCAGTAGGTGAACATTTGAATTTACTCTTGATTCAGATTATAGATATTCACAGAGATATAAGAAAAAATCAACGAGATTAATCCAGTATGTAAGCTATTTAATTTACTGTTGTTTCAAATATAGACAATCACAGGATTGAGAAAGATAATCAGCTTTGTTCCAATGGGAGAGTAGTTGCAGCTCTTTTTATACAATTATACATAATATAAATTATCGTAAAAAATCGGATTTCGGATTCAGGAGGTAATATTGCTCAATGGCTGGCTTTTTGGGAGGCCCGATAAGCGGAATTCAAGTCCATCAACGCGCGTCGTGTGATATTCAAACCATCGGAGCCCAAAAGCAGATTGCTGCCAGAATGATACGACAAAATATAATCGTATTGCTCACGTCTGGCCAATTCACGGAAATACCCCTGAACCTTGGCGCGAAATAATCGGTCGAGTTGTTCCTCCTCTCGTTCCAATTCCGCTGTCAGGTTATCGCGCAAATTGATCACATTCTGCTGTTTGCGCATAAGGCCTTCCTCCGCAGCCGAACGCTGGATTTCTGACATATCGGCAGCCCTCTTCTGTAGCTGCTCAATTTCCGTCTCCAATTTGGAGGCCTCCGACTCCAGTTCTTTTTCAGATGCCTGCGCCTTTCGGATCATTTTGTCGCGCAAATCCTGATAGTATAGATAATTCTCCAGAAGCGAATCCGCGTTGATGTATACGATCCGCAATCCCCGCTTCGGCATTTGGATGGAGTCGCCCCGAACGCCCAGCGAATCGAGAAAGGACCAGTCTGTTTGATCAGTCACGAGTACCGAATCAACCAGTTCCGAACTGTATACATTTCGTGAATCCCCATTCCGGGAATCCACCGGCCATAAAATGTGTGCGGTTTGTATGCATACAAATACCAACCCGAAAAGAAGCAATAAGGTTACTCCGGAGTGAATTTTTTGAAATAGGTTCATATACAAATAAAATTTATATTAGTGTTATAATGGAATATTTCCGTGTTTTTTACGCGGATGACGCACCGCCTTATTTGCCGTTCGGGCAAACGCAGTGATCAGTTTTCGACGCGTTTCGGACGGCACAATCACCGCATCTACATAGCCCCTGGCAGCGGCTTGATAGGGGTTGGCAAAATGCTCCGTATATGCTGTAATTTTCTCATCCCATTTCCCTTGAGGATCTTCTGCCGACTGGATTTCATGCCGGAAAATAATCTCCGCAGCACCCTTGGCTCCCATTACGGCAATCTCGGCACCCGGCCATGCGTAGTTGTAGTCGGCTCCGATATGCTTACTGTTCATGACATCATAAGCACCCCCATATGCCTTACGGGTAATTACGGTAATGCGCGGAACCGTAGCCTCACTGAAAGCGTAGAGTAATTTGGCGCCGTGACCAATAATGCCATTCCATTCCTGATCCGTACCGGGCAAAAACCCGGGCACATCCACCAGTACAAGTAGCGGCACATTAAAGGAGTCGCAGAGTCTGACGAAACGCGCCGCTTTGCGCGAAGCATTGATGTCGAGCACGCCCGCCAGCGAGGCTGGCTGGTTGGCAACCACCCCGATGCTTCTTCCCCCCAGCAAGCCAAACGCCGTAATCATATTGCCTGCGTAGTCGGGTTGTAATTCAAAGCGCGTTTCCGGATCTATAATTTCATCGATCACCTCCAACATATCGTAAGGTTGGTTGGCCGATGAAGGGATCATTTGATCCAATCGGGGACGTAACTCCCCCGGATTTCCGACCGGCACGGCGTAGGGATAAACCGGAGCCATTTCCTCGCAATTCTGAGGCAGATAGTACAGCTGGCGCCTGATTCCTTCTAGGCAAGCCAGCTCATGAGGGAAGCTGAGGTGACAAATGCCAGAGCGCGTTGAGTGCGTAGAGGCCCCGCCCAAATCTTCTGAACTGATCTCTTCATGGGTTACAGTTTTCACCACATTCGGGCCGGTAACAAACATATAACTACTGCTCTCTACCATAAAAATTATGTCGGTCATGGCCGGACTATACACCGCACCGCCGGCGCAAGGGCCCATGATCGCACTGATCTGGGGTACCACGCCCGAAGCCAAAACATTGCGGTAGAAGATGTCGGCATAACCTGCCAATGACACCACCCCCTCCTGAATGCGGGCACCCCCGGAGTCGTTCAATCCGATCACCGGTACACCCAAACGCAGGGCCATATCCATGAGGCGACAAATTTTTTCGGCATGTGCCTCACTCAGGGAACCCCCGAAAACGGTGAAATCCTGGGAGAAAACGAAAACAGGACGACCCATAATCGTGCCGGAACCCGTCACGACCCCATCACCTGGATATACTTCATTCTCCAGCCCAAACTCATGCGAACGGTGGGTGACCAGCATGCCCATTTCCTCAAAACTCCCCTCATCCAATAACAAATCGATCCGCTCCCGAGCCGTCAATTTACCCTTTTTGTGTTGGGCCGCGATCCGTACCTCCCCCCCACCCTGCAGCGCCTCGACCCTGCGGCGCTCCAGTTCCTGAAACGATTGGTTCATAATATAGTTGTATTGCCTGCAAAGGTAAGTCGTGGGTCGGCAACAAGGACGAAAGCCCGTATTTTTGCATTTTCCCAAACAGCCTCATAAAAGAAACCCCAATATGTCCTACTTCGAGCAGTACCGCGAAAAAATAGAAAGAGCCATTCAGGCCAACCGCGAGCGGACCTATTATGCTGCATTTCCTGAAAATCCGAAGGCTTATCCCGAAGATGCAGCCGCACAGGCACTCAGCAGGTTTCAGGCATCCATGAACACTGATTTCACCGAATTACTACAGGAAAAACCTTTACGATTCGAAGGAGAGGAAATTTCACCCTACCTGCAAACCGGCCTTGGCATCCGTTACCCGGTTTTTGCAGATAAAACATTGGTTCAAACCGCCTCAAATGCCATGGATGCCTGGCGCAAGATTCATTACACTGAACGGGCCGGGATACTAACGGCATGTCTGGACCGGATGAAGGAGCGATTTTTTGACATCGCCTACGCTACCCAGCACACAACCGGTCAGTCCTTCATGATGGCCTTTCAGGCAGGTGGCCCCCACGCTGCCGACCGGGCTATGGAAGTAATCGCTATGGGTGTAGAGGAACTGAGTCGGGTGCCAGAATCCTGTACGTGGGACAAACCCATGGGGAAATTCAACATCACCCTGCACAAAACCTGGATGGCCATGCCACGTGGGGTTGCTCTGGTGATTGGCTGTTCTACATTTCCCACCTGGAACACACTACCAGGGGTATTCGCGAGCCTGATGACCGGAAACAGCGTTATTGTAAAACCCCATCCGAAGGCCGTCCTGCCCATCGCAATAGTGGTGGCAGAAATGCAAAAAGCTCTCAACGCGGCAGGCATATCGCCAGAAGTCATCCAACTCGCCCCCGACACTCAGGCATATCCACTGGCACGGGAACTGGCCGGGCACCCCGATGTGCGCATCATCGATTACACCGGCAACACAGAATTTGGCAACCAACTGGAGCACCTGCAGCAATCAGGCAAGCAGGTCTTCACCGAAAAAGCTGGGGTGAATCCGGTGATTCTCGATTCGGCAACCGACCTTAAAGCGGTTTGCGACAATCTGGCCTTTTCTCTTTCGCTTTATGCTGGACAGATGTGTACAGCCCCACAGAATTTCTTTGTTTCGGCCGAAGGCATCCGCACCCCAGAGGGCGTGGTAACGGTCGACGCGTTCATCGAGATGTTCACCGAATCCCTCAACAACATTTCAGGCCACCCCAAGATGGCATCGGGCGTTTTAGCCACCCTGCAGCAGGACGCTCAAAAAGACCGCATCGCAAGGGTAGCAGAGGAATTTGCCGATGCCGTGATTTTGCCCTCCACTACATTCGTCAACGAAGAGTTTCCCGATGCCCGTGTGGCAACACCCATGCTGCTGAAGGTAGATGCTGCACGCACGGAAGCATATGACTGCGAATGGTTCGGCCCAATCGGGGTCGTTGTCTGCACCCAGTCAACCGCAGACTCACTCAAACACGTTTTGAGCTTGTCGCACCGCCATGGTGCCATTTCATGCGGTATCTACTGCACAGATCCCGAACGCGTGGCCGATATGGCCGACAGACTCGCCCAGATTTTCGTGCCCGTTTCCGTGAATCTCACTGGACCAATCTACATTAACCAGCATGCGGCCTTCTCTGATTTTCATGTAACCGGGGGCAACGCAGCCGGCAACGCCTCGTTTACGGATGCCCTTTACCTGAATCGCCGTTTTGTGTGGGTGGGACAAAGATTCGCATCCTAAAGGCAAGCCACATTTTTACTGAATTCCAAACCGCGACCACACCCGGCTTGTTGTAGCCACTATGAATAAAGTATCGTTGACTGTTGAGCGCATCAACCCACAGGGAACAGATGCGATAGAATTGGTTTTTTTGGATAAAAAAAAGCAGATTAGGACGTTTTGGCCCGGACAATTCATCACCCTATTACTGAATATTGACGGGAAATCGGTTCGCCGCTCCTACTCCATTTGTTCGGTACCCGAGGATTTACCCCGACTTGCGGTTTGTGTGAAAAAAGTGGAGGGTGGACTGGCGTCACATTATCTGAATTCACAGTTGCAAACAGGGGATCGTTTGGAAGTATTGGAACCCTACGGTAATTTCTCTCTGAATTACACAAACCCAACCCTGACCGATCTAGTGCTGGTGGGGGCGGGCAGTGGAATCACGCCATTGTTATCTATGCTGAAATCGTCGCTCTCCCACGCACAGAACCGCGTTTTTTTAATCTACGGAAGCCGAAGTTATGCCGACATCCTGTTCCATGACGAATTAAATAAGTTGCAGACCAAATTCCCAACGCGCCTGCGTATAGAGCATTTTCTGAGTCGCAACCCCCATGAAAATTGTAGGTCGGGCCGTATTGCAACAGAAAGCCTGATGCATGCGCTTCTCTCCTGGCCGGAACTAAAACTAGATGAGGCAAACTACTATATATGCGGCCCAAAATCCATGATGGATGAGGTAGAGTCGGGACTAAAATCCCACCAAACCGATGCCAGTCGAATCCACCGGGAGAGTTTTGTGTTGACAGTCGCAGACAACACCACGGAAAGCAAAGCGCCAATCACCCCCAGGCCATCAGATACCGCTGTCCGTTCTGCACACACCGTTCAAATCATTCTTGAAGGTCACACCCACACGCTTGAAGTAGCCAGCGGGCGACACATTCTGGAAACGGCACTGGATGCCGGACTCGATCTTCCCTACGCCTGCACCATGGGTGTTTGCGGCATGTGCCGGGCATTTAAAGTACAGGGTGAGATGCACATAGGCGAACAAGAGGCCCTTTCACGTGCCGAAATAGAGCAGGGTTACTGCCTGACCTGTGTGGGCAAGCCCCTTAGCGATAAGCTTGTTATCGACTACGACCGAAGTTAGGATCACAGAAATTCCTTGCTTCACGTTTTTCGCTCATTTTTTTAGCGATTCGGTTTTTATTTCGGGAAAAAACTCATCCATCCGGGAAAAAGCGAGGCACTTTCACCAGAGCCCTACCCGTCGTAATTTGCTTCACATCAATGTCAATGAGCCTGTTTAATACATTATGCAAACTAGCCATATCTCTGCGCATATCACAACTAAAGCTTATATGATTTGAATACTGACGTGTACTACAGCTTCACTTCTCAGAGCTGCAGATAGCATGGCTATCCCCTACTCCATAAAGACATAATGCAAATACCGATGTTCCTTGTGTTCCCATCTTGAAAAACCTCAAGATGTGCATTTCGGGCTCAATCAACCGAAAACCAAAGGGCTCCGATAATCTATCTAATTACATTTAACCGCTTGATTTAAAACCTTTATTTCAGCCTTATAAAGCGCAGCCAAATCAGAATCAGACATTACCTGAAGACCCCTTGTGCAGATCTTGTTTTCGATACTCTCGATGGAAAGAATCATGGCTATAAATACTTAGCCTACAAACTTTCTGGGATATGAACACAAATACAAATCCCGGTAAAAGTTGATTCATTTCTTACAAGTCCGATTTGATCTTATAGAATTCGCCCGGTGAAAACTTACAACCGAGAGCGAAAGTCCTCGTAACCGAACTTTTTGACTGTTTTATACGCTGATCCATCCCAAATTCCAATTTCGGGTAGATTGACCCCATTAAATGTGGTGGTTTTCACCATGGTGTAGTGCATCATATCCATAAACACCACCGGATCTCCGGGATTAAGGGGCCGATCAAAACTATAATCGCCAACAAAATCACCTGCCAAACACGACAACCCGCCGAATCTATAGGTGTAGGAGTCTGCATGCTCAGAAACCTCGCCCAGAACCGCAGGACGATAGGGCATCTCAATGACGTCGGGCATGTGAGTCGAAATGCTGGCATCCAAAATGGCAACGGGCGTTTCGCTGGTGTTGATGATATCCAAAACACGCGCAAGTAGATAACCTGTATCCCACACCAACGCAGAGCCGGGTTCGATCAAAAGCGACAAATGCGGATGTCGGTTCCGAAAATCAGAAATAGCTGACCGAAATAAAGACAAATTATAGCCGGTATGAGTTATGAGATGTCCGCCCCCCAGATTCAGCTCATCAACCTGATCCAACCACGACCCAAAGTGTTCCTCAATCGCATCCAAAGTGCCCTTCAAACCCTCTGCATCGCTTTCGCACAGGTTGTGACAATGCAGAAAACGAACCGAATCAGGTAGTCGATCAGGCATTTCAACCGACCGAATACCCAGGCGTGATCCGGGAACACAGGGATTATAGAGCGAAACACCCACTGGAGAATATTCCGGATTGATGCGAAGCCCCGCCTGTGCGCCGGGATTAAACCGAAACAAATCGGGAGAAAAACGTTGAAACTGGGCAAGACTATTGAAGGAAACGTGGGTGACACGGCCGGCGATTTCTTCGAATTCTGTGGACTGAAAGGCCGGGGCATAGATGTGTGTTTCGCCTCCAAACTCTTCCTGACCGAGTATAGCCTCATGCAGGGAACTGGCAGTGGATCCGTCCAGATAGGGGCTCATCTCATCAAAAACATGATACATGGAGAATCCCTTGAGCGCCAGAAGAACCCGGATACCCGTTTCAGCCCGGATGTCTTTAATAAGCCCCATATTGCGCTGCAACAGGGGCTTATCGAGAATAAAGGCCGGGGAGGGAAGCCGATTCCAGGGCAGGCTCATCGGTAGTCGTCGAACGCCAGCTGCCCGTCGACCTGTTCGTGCCAAGGGAGGCCATATCGGGGCAATTCCGACATAAACGGATCTGGATCGAACTCTTCGACGTTGAATACTCCCTGCCCTTTCCAGGTTTTGGTTAACATCATCATGCCACCAATCATGGCCGGAACGCCTGTAGTGTAGGAGACAGCCTGTGCGCCAATCTCACGATACACCTGGGCATGATCGCAGTTGTTCCATACATAGTAATTTCTCGGTTTGCCGTCGCGCACCCCACGAATCTGACATCCGATTGATGTTTGACCGGTATATCCCTCGCCAAGTGACGAAGGTTCCGGGAGTACAGCCTTCAGAAATTCCAGAGGCACGATATCCATCCCCTGAAAACGGACTGGTTTGATGCCAGTCATCCCAACGTTTTCCAATACCCTCAGATGGGTGATGTATTGCTCATTGAAGGTCATCCAAAACCGGGCTCTTTTTAATCCGGGGATGTTGCGCACGAGCGATTCCAGTTCCTCGTGGTAGAGCAGATAGGAGGACTTCGGGCCGATTTCCGGATAGGAAATATCCTTGCGAACGCTTAACGGGTCGACTTCAATCCATTTTCCATCCTCCCAGTACTTTCCCCTTTGGGTGATTTCCCGGATGTTAATCTCGGGATTGAAATTGGTGGCAAAGGCTTTCCCGTGGTTGCCCGCATTGCAGTCCACTATATCGAGGAAGTGAATCTCATCAAAATGGTGCTTCAACGCATAGGCCGTGAAAATTCCGGACACCCCCGGATCAAAACCACAGCCCAGCAGAGCCATGAGACCCGCATCGCGAAAACGATCATGGTAGGCCCACTGCCAGTGGTATTCAAATTTGGCCACATCGCGTGGTTCATAGTTGGCGGTGTCGAGGTAATGGGTTTTGGTTCTCAAACAGGCCTCCATGATGGTTAGGTCCTGATACGGCAGGGCCACATTGATCACCATTTCCGGCTGAAACGACTCTATCAACTCCACCAACTGATCCACATCGTCGGCGTCCACCTGAGCTGTTTTAATTCGGCTGCCCCCTACCTGAGCGGCGATTTTGTCGCACTTGGAGCGGGTGCGGCTGGCCAGTATGATCTTTTGGAATACAGAGGGCACAGCTGCGCATTTATGAGCCACAACAGCACCCACACCTCCCGCGCCAATAATCAGTACAGAACCTTCTGCCATTTCAGAGATTTTAGAAAATGTAAAAATACCAAAAAATCAGGCCTTGCGGGCAGAGGATGCAGCCAGAATGCCCAAGCGGTAGAGCACACGGGCGCCCACGTTGGCATCCCAATCTGTTCGCTCCCCGGGCGACACCTCACAAAGGTCGAAGCCAATGATGGTTCGGCCACTCGAATGCAATTCAGCCAGCAGATAATGAACCGCCCGAAATTCGAGTCCACCCGGAACAGGTGTGCCGGTGTGTGGACAATAAACCGAATTCAGACCGTCGATATCGTAGCTCACATACACCCTCGCGGGCAGCGCATCGATGATTCGTTTGCACGTTATTTTCCATAGGGTTCCCTCATATTCATCGCGTTTGAGCTCGTGGTCAAAAAACACCACAATCCGGGGATCGGTTGATGCCCGCAGCTTTTCGGCCGCCGAGTAGTCGCGAATTCCCACCTGCACCAGTCGCTTCACGCCCGGCAACTGCAAAGCGTTATGCATGATGGAGGCATGGCTGTAGGTGAGTCCTTCATAGGCGTCCCTAAGGTCAAAATGGGCATCGATTTGTAGTATACCAAAACCCCCCTCCTCGGCATACCGTTCCGAAAGCGCCATGAGTAGGCCTAGTGGCACGCTATGTTCACCCCCAAGTACCCCAACAACCTTACCTCTTTCCAGCCAGCTGCGGGCTTCCTGATAGACCCATTGATGAAGGAATGCGCATTTCTCGTTGATTTCATCCCTCAGGGCATGCATTTCAGCCTTTTTCTCTGCATCGCTACCCTTTTCGAGCCATTTGATGTATTTGCGGCATTTTTTGCGCCAATCCTGAGAACGGTCGCGCCAATACGACTGAACCTCTGTGAGCGCCATGGAGTAGGTCCATGCCTCTGGCAGATAATCATCTTCCAAATCAAGCTGAAGGGATGCTTTGAGGATGGCCTCCGGACCATCGGCAGTTCCATCGGCATACGAAACGGTGACGTCCCAGGGTACTGGTACGATCACTACTTCGGCATCGGCGGGGTCAACCTGCAGTCCAAACAGGCGACCATTCTGTTGCCCGGGTGCATCCGGGTCAAAATCAGTCGAATTCATTGCCCTAAACGTTAAACCGAAACAACATGATATCCCCGTCCTGCACCACATAGGTCTTTCCCTCCACTCCGGCCTTGCCGGCGTCGCGACAAGCCGACCAGGATCCCAGCTCAACGAAATCGGTAAAGTGGATGACCTCGGCGCGTATAAAACCTTTCTCAAAATCGGTATGAATGACCCCGGCTGCTTGCGGCGCCAATGTGCCTTTGCTTATCGTCCATGCCCGAACCTCCTTCTCACCCGCTGTGAAGAAAGTCTGCAGATTGAGGAGATTATAGGAAGAACGAATGAGTTGCTGCACCCCGCTTTGGGTGAGTCCCAAGTCCTCCAAAAACAACTCCCGGTCGGCCGGGTCCTCCAACTCGGCAATTTCTGCCTCGGCGGCTGCGCTGATTACCAAAACGGAGGCGCCCTCTTGTTCGGCCATGGCATGCACCTGGTCCACATGGCGGTTTTTGCAGCTGATCTCCGACACCTGCACATTGCAAACATACAAGACGGGTTTTGAGGTGAGCAAAAACAGGTCGCGAACAGCATCGTGGTACTGCGGGTCGTTAGGCATGGTCCGGGCCGACATACCCCCCTCCAGATGCTGTTTATACTGCATCAATATGTCGTAAGTGGCCTTCGCGGATTTGTCACCCGCATGCGCTGCACGTTCCGTTTTCTGCATTTTTTTGTCGACCGACTCCAGATCCTTGATCTGAAGCTCCAGATCAATGATCTCTTTATCGCCCAAAGGATCAACCCTTCCATGAACATGCACCACGTTGTCGTTGTCGAAGCAGCGCAATACATGTATAATAGCATCAGTTTCGCGGATGTTCCCCAAAAACTTGTTACCGAGTCCCTCCCCTTTGCTGGCACCCTGCACCAGACCGGCTATGTCTACTATTTCTATGGTACTCGGTACCACCTTTTCGGGCTGAATGAGTCGGGCCAATTCATTGAGACGTTCGTCGGGCACGGTAATGACGCCCAGATTAGGTTCGATCGTACAAAAAGGAAAATTGGCCGCCTGAGCCCGGGCGTTGGAGAGACAGTTGAACAAAGTCGACTTACCCACATTGGGCAGACCTACGATCCCGCATTGTAGTCCCATGTATATTTTGTGTTATTATTAATATAAATTTGTATACCCGTAAAAAACCAGATATTAATCCTCTTCATACATCCTTCGGGTGATAGGGACATTGAGACGCCCAAATAAATAATAGGTGCCCGAACGGTAATAGGGCAGCCATTCGGCACCCGTCTCAAAATTAAGGTAGGATCTACCCTTGGCTGTAGGTAAACTAGAACCGGCTGCGAGCGATAGTGAGCCCCGTTTAACGGTAAGGGGCTGAGCCAGTATGCGCACGAAACCAGCGGCGGGGTGCACATAAACAAAGCGGTAGACATAGGTCTTCAAGCCAAAATTCCAAATCTGGGTAGCGTTTTCAGACTGGTATCCGTTGAAACGAAGGGAAGCCGATGCTGATAATGTGCGGGCCACATACACATCCCCGGTTATGGATAGTCCACCACCCCTGCTGCCGGGTCTACCCGGATAATTGGCCGAACCAACATTGATGCCCACGCAAAGAAAATCACCCTTGGGCGCCTGAGCCCATCCCGAAAGATGATCTGTGGACAGGACTGCGAATGTAATCACAGCAAATCGCAGAATTACTTGTCTTCCACAAAGCAATATCCCCTTCATGGGCGCAAAAATAGCAGGTCACCTGCACACGCACCACCTATGTTGAGCGGTAGCGCAATATATTTGTGATTATGGAAAACAACTCGATCACCCGACCCATGAATTTTGCGGTTTTGCTTTCGGGATGCGGCGTCTACGACGGATCAGAAATACACGAGGCGGTTTTGTCGCTTTTATGTATCGAAAAAGCAGGTCACACCTACCAGTGTGTGGCACCCGATAAATGCCAATACCATGTGGTGAACCACCTCAACGGCGAGGTTCAGGAGGGCGAAGCTCGAAATGTTCGGGTTGAAGCGGCCCGAATCGCCCGAGGTAAGGTTTTGTCGACCGCAGAGATTGATGTCGACTCATTCAATTTCCTTCTCATTCCAGGTGGATTTGGCGCCGCAAAAAATCTGAATCAGTGGGCCATTTTAGAAGCGCAGGGGAAGGTGGATGAATCGGTTCAGGAACTCATTTTTGCCTTTTACGATGCCCGAAAGCCCATTGCCGCCTTATGCATTGCACCCACCCTACTGGCTCAGATTTTTCACTCGAGGGGCATTTCGGCCACACTCACGGTAGGCAGCGATCAATTTGCGTCGCCCTATGACATTACGGGAATATCGAACGCAATCAGGGAGATTGGTTGCCCGGTTCAGATGAAAGCGGTTCCCGAAATTGCAGTTGACCGCGAAAATCGCTTGGTTACAGCTCCCTGCTATATGATGGAAACAGGAATATCGGGTGTCTACGAGAATATTTGTAACGCAATAAATGTACTTGTATCAATGGGTGAATAACCGATGATTTATTATATATTTTCTGCAAAGCTTCACGAATTCTGGCTGTAGTCCGAGATTCTCCCCCGCTGATTTGAAAATTTATTCTATTCTTGCTGCCCCTTAACTCAACCCAAAATTACCCCAAGTCGTATGAGCAAAATACATGTTGCCAATCCAGTTGCCGAACTCGACGGTGACGAAATGACCCGAATCATCTGGCAGTATATCCGCGAACAGCTGATTCTACCCTTTGTTGACTTAAAACTCCTGTATTTCGATTTGGGAATCGAGCATAGAGATGCGACAGGCGACCAGGTAACCATCGATGCGGCTCATGCCATTCTCGATTGTCGTGTGGGCATCAAATGCGCGACAATCACCCCCGATGAGGCCCGGGTAAAGGAATTCGGACTCAAACAAATGTGGAAATCGCCCAATGGCACCATCCGAAACATCCTCGATGGCACTGTATTCCGCGAACCTATAGTTGTTTCGAATATTCCGCGACTCATTCCCAACTGGACAGCACCCATCTGCATTGGTCGCCACGCCTTTGGCGACCAGTACCGGGCCACAGATGTACTCATTTCAGGTAAAGGAAAACTCACCATGCGCTTCGAGCCGGCCGACGGTGGGGAAGCGCGCGAATGGGAAGTATTTCAATTTAAGGGTGATGGTGTTGCTTTATCGATGTATAACACCGACGAATCGATCCGGGGCTTTGCCCGTGCTAGTTTCAATCAGGCACTCCTGAAGAAATGGCCTTTGTTTTTATCGACTAAGAATACCATTTTGAAGAAATACGACGGACGGTTCAAAGATATTTTTGAGGAAATCTACGAGGCTGAATTCAAATCCGAATTCGAGGCCGCTGGCATCTACTATGAACACCGACTCATAGATGACATGGTAGCATCCGCCATCAAAATGAATGGGAACTTCGTTTGGGCCTGCAAAAATTATGATGGTGATGTTCAGTCTGATACAGTTGCACAGGGCTTTGGTTCGCTGGGTCTCATGACGTCTACCCTCATTACGCCAGACGGTCGTGCTATGGAGGCAGAGGCCGCCCATGGAACAGTGACCCGTCACTACCGCATGCACCAGCAGGGGAGGCCCACGTCAACCAATCCGGTGGCCAGTATATTTGCCTGGACTCGTGGACTAGCATTTCGGGCGAAAATTGACAATAACTCGGCTCTTGCCCACTTCTGTGATGCATTAGAAAAAGTTTGTGTGCGGTGCATCGAACAAGGCCATATGACCAAAGATTTAGCCATTTGTGCCCATGGACCGAAAGTCGAGCACGGAACCCACTACTTGAATACGGAGGAATTTTTAGAGAAGCTTAATCGAGCACTCCAGATGGAATTTGTCCGCTAATCCAAGACCCCTACTTCGTTTCTAATTGAATTAAGAAGAGCCTTAATATTACTTTTCAGTGCTAGAATTTAGCGCTGGAATTTTACGCTCTACCCAGGAGGTTCCCAAAAGCAAAACGCTTAAATAAAAGAGATCCCCCATCAGTGTGTAGGGAAAGAAGGGAATTCCAGCCATATAGGAAGTTATTAACCCACCCATCCCTGAAGGATATGAAGTGGATGTAGCCCAAACAGCTCCGTTCGAAATCAAAAAGAACAGAATGGAAGAAATAAGGCTGCCACCAATTATGGTGCGTGGTTTCTTGAAATTCAATCGGGTAGACGCCATGGTTGCAGCAACATAAAATCCGTATATGCTCAGAGTAACGGGCGATAAGAAGTACTGAGCATCGACCACCTGATAGAGCAACGCATTAACCAAGACATCACTCAGGAAAGCCGAAAGCAAAACGATTGGAATCGCTGTCCGCCAAGAGCACAGTCGATAGCCCGCAAATAGGGCAACAGCCGTGAGTGGACCGAAATTGACTGGATGCGGCAAGATGCGCGTAACGGCTGCAGCCAAGCAAATCAGCAAAACGCGTAATGCGATAGGATCGGTAGAGGGTCTCATACGTTCTACTTTTAGTTTAGGTTTGGCAAAAATAAAAAAAGAAAAGCCGCGGTTTCCCACGGCTTTCGATTGATTTAAATGCAATGCACCAATATTATTTTTTGGTCATCGAAATAGAAATGCTTGTTGAATCTCCTTGAACGCTCCAAGTCATGTTGGTTGAGGAGTACGCTGTAATGTTAGTGGTATCCTTTTCCGTGGAACCTAAATAAGTGAAAACAATTTTTTCATCTTCAATCAAGGTGTAAGTTCCTGCGATCGTAGTATCAAATGGGAAACCAAATAAATCAAACTTGAGGTAGTTTTCGAAGGCGCCACCGTCAACGTTCTTCTTGGTGAATGTGTATTCGAAAATCGCCGTTGCTGGCAATCCCATGGTGGTTTTTGAACTATTGTCGAGCGTCCAGGTACCGTCCAAGTTCTTGTTGAGTTTGCGTTCTTTAGAGCAGGAGACGGCAGAAAGAAGCACCACAAATGCAACTACAGGGAAAAGAAATTTTTTCATAAATTTTTTTTTTAAATTCCCGCAAAGGTGTGGATAAAATCCCCACATTCCCAACATTTTTTTTAGACATTAAATTAATATTAATTCATGGCCTCCCGGCGCATTTCCTCGGCAAGCGGATTCCCTAAATAGCGCTCGATCCCATGATGAGCCAAATAGATCAATGGGGTAAGCAATAACGCTACCATAAATTTATAGGCATAATTAATGAGTCCGATTCCCAAAACTGTGACCAGTGACCAATCAGCACCTATATAAAAGGCAATCCACAACACTACAAAGCTGTCGAGCAATTGGGAAACAAGCGTGGAGCCTGTTGCTCGTAGCCAAATGCCGCTTTCCCCCGTCTTCTGCTTGACCCAATGGAACACCCAAACATCCACGAGCTGTCCGATTAAAAATGCTACGACTGAGCCGACAATAATCCAGCGTCCCTGACCAAAAACGGCTTTAAAGGCACGTTGCATATCGGGTATGCCGTTGTCCACCTGCGATGTTGGCCAAAAACTAGCCGGCACCAAAGAGATGGCCAGGGATACAAACAAAAACGCGTAGGCGATAAGCATCACGGCAAACCATGAGAACTGGCGAACGGCACGGATTCCAAAATATTCATTGATCAGGTCTGTCATCATAAAGACAAAAGGCCACAACAAAACTCCGGCTGTCAGATTGAGTCCTACATGCTCAAGGCCCAGGAAGTTCAGGTCCAGTGGTTTTAATCCCATACTCAACTCGAGTGAAAAAATCTTGATCCCAATGAATTCGGCGAGCAGGGCATTGGTTATAAAGAAACCCGAAAGAACAAAATAAAGCCTGGTTTTGCGCCGGTGCCAGGGCAATTGGGATGAGGGGTGATTCATGCTTGTTAACTGCTGTTGATGATCGTTTAGTGAAAACTACCGAAAATACCGGTAGCCATCCATTGAGCCTGGTGCCATTTCTCGGTGACCAAGTTTATATTTATCCCTTGTTTTCGGGCGAACTGAACGATGTGTTCGGTTGCGAGATTACCGACCATATCATCCTGGGCCATCGGACAGCCGCCAAAACCGAGCAGAGCCCCATCGAACCGCCTGCAACCACTTTGGTAAGCTGCTGAAATTTTTTCATCGCGTTGTCCCGGATGCGCATGCAAGTGCAGTCCCAATACCAAATGAGCAAAATCATTCTTTAACGGACCAAACAGATCCCGGATTTGTTCAGGTGTGGCCATACCAATCGTGTCGCTCAGAGAGAGGGTCCGAACCCCCAATTGATCGAGTCTTTTTGTCCATTCCCAAACCATTTCCGGAACATAGTCTTCACCATACGGATTGCCAAAACCCATGGAGAGATATACTACTAATTCTTTTTGGTGACGATGGCAGCGATCAACGAGCTGCTCTATGGTCTTCAAGCCTGGAATCCGGCCAACACCCGTGTTATTTATTTGAAAGGTCTCGCTGACGGAAAATGGAAAACCCAAAACGTCCACCTGTTCGTGCCGGGCCGCCATCTCTCCGCCCCGGTCGTTGGCCACAATACACAGCAACCTGGATTGACTGCTGCCGCGGTTCACCGCGTTCAGCACTTCGGATGTGTCCGCCATCTGAGGAATCGCCTTGGGCGACACAAAACTACCGCAATCGATGATGTCGAAACCCACCTCAAGCAATAGATTGAGGTAGGCCGTCTTTACCTCCGTGGGTATGAACTGATGTATACCCTGCATCGCATCGCGTGGACATTCCACCAGACAAAATGCTTCATTATGGATTGCAGACGGGTTATTCATCAATTAATTCAGGCTTTCTCTTTGGCGTGGCCTGCAAATTTCCGTATTTTTGCACTTTGCAGGTCTTTTTAATCAAATGTTGTTCAAAGCACATGACGCAGGGTGACAAAGAGCAGGGTTCATTGCTACAGGATTTATGTGGGGCTGATCATGCTCATATTTCGGCCATGTCGCATAGCGAGACTTCCGTAACACTCCCCGAATCGGATAATCAAGCAGAATTGAAGGTTACTGATGAACCAACTGAAGGCAAACCTCACATAAGTCTTCCCGTTACCGAAATGGCTCCTCTACCCAAATCCGACCATGATATAAGTGCAGATTCACCCTCAGCAGGACCCGATACAGATACTATACTTGAAACAGAGCCAGATGTAATATCAACTTCCGGGTCTGGAGAGGTACAAGAATCTGCAGCAGTTCACGAAGCCGAAATCGTTCAATCCATCGACTCAGACCATTCAGAGGATAGCACAGATGCAGGCGCAGCAACCATAGAGGAATTCGATACTCAGGTATATGCCGGCGAAACTGAAACACTAGAGCCGGCGATGACGGCTGAAATGCTCGATGCCATGGATACCGCCACGTTGGTCACCCTGCTCACCGAGGCTTGCCGCCACGTCGATCTGCGTACCCAGCGCGACCAGATTTCGGTGTTACGCCCGGTACTAAACGACCGGTTCGAAATGGAAAAACGCAGAGCCAGAGCAGAGTTTTTGGCCGCCGGTGGATTGGAAGAAGATTATTCGCCAGAACCCGACCCCTTGTTCTTGTTGTTTATGGATACCATAAGCAAATACCAGCAACGACGGCAACAAGAACGCGAACAGCGCGACCGCGAACATGCCGAGGGTCTGAGAAAAAAAGAGGAAATTCTGGTCGAACTTGTGAAGGCCGTTGAACAAGAAGAAAATGGAGTTCAGCTCGAACCCAACACAATTAAAGGCCTGCAGCAAAGGTGGAATGAAAGCGGTCACGTTCCGGCCGAACACCGACAGGAAATTTGGAAACGATTCCATGCGTTAATCGACCGTTTCTATGCCAATTTGCGCATCAATCGCGAATTGAAAGAACTTGATATGCAGAAAAACCTTGCGTTCAAGATCGGATTGTGCGAGCAGGCAGAGTCTTTGATGTTAATGAGTGATCTCAATAAAGCCCTGAGCACCCTTTCCAGGATGCATGAGTTGTGGAAAAGCACGGGGCCTGCGCCGCGTGAACAACGCGAGGAAGTATGGCAGCGCTTCAAGTTGGCTTCCGACCGCCTGCATGAGCGCAGACGCGAACGCCTGGCAGAAATGGACGCTGTTTACGCCGAAAATTTGCAGCGCAAATCAGAGGTCATTGCCCAATTGAAGGACATCCTCAACAATGGCCTGCCCACCACTCCTGCAGGATGGAATGAAATGGGTCAACAGATCGAAAAATTGCAAGCCGACTGGCGTGCTGTTGGTCCGGTTACCCGCGAAAAACAGGATGAGCTGTGGAAGAACTTCCGCTCGCTGTTGTCAACCTTTTTCGAACAAAGGGGGCAGTTCTTCAAGGAGAGAAAACAGGAATGGGGTCAACTCAGAATGGAAGCTGAACGAATCTGCTCAGCTGCCGAATATCACGCCAGAAGTTCCGAATGGAGGGCGGCCACTGAGGCACTGAATGCCCTGCAGGAGGACTGGAAGAAATGCAACGCCCTGCCTCATAAAATTCGGGAGAAATATTGGGTCCGCTTCAAAAGCGCCAAGAAGCAGTTTTTCGGCCGCAAAAAGGAGCATTTCAAGGATCGAGGTGCCCGACACGCGGAGACGAAAGAGCTATTGGAGTCCATAGTTGCTGAGGTAGAGGCGTTTGTGGCAAGTGGTGAACACAAGGCCGACCTGGAAGCCCTTCAGGCTTTTCAGCGCAGGTGGACCGCTGCCCCACCCCTGCCACTTCGAATGAGGGAGGCCATACACAACCGCTATCGGGATGCCCTGCAACCACATTACGACCGACTCCACGTCTCCTCGCGGTCAGGCAACCATGACAGTTTCAAACACACATCTGGAAACAATAGACCGCCCAGTCGCCGGGATCGGTCGACCGAAACCAGCCAAAATTACGATCCACAAGCACGCCGTGACCGAAATCGACTGCAAATCAAGTTAAGTGAACTGGAAAACGACATCCGCTTGTGGGAAAACAACATCCATTTCTTCTCTATGTCGAAAAACGCTGATGTGCTCCGTGCTGAGGTTCAATTCAAAATCGATAACGCTAAAAAAGAAGCTGATCGCCTGAAAGCGCAGATTACGCAGATTCAGAGCGTGTAGAACTGCAACATCTAAAAACAGAGCGTTCAGAACTTGTGTACTGGGAACTTAGAGATCATATTTATTGAGCACCTTGAGCATAACCCGAATGTCGTCGGGATAGGGTGCTTCAATGTCCAGGTTTAGCCCTTCCCCATACGATAACACAATCCTGCGGGCGTGAAGTGCCATCCTTCTGATCATAGGAGTCTCTTCCTGATGTTCAGAAAGCCGGTAGTGCCTTTTGATGCGCGACAGATATGGAATGCTGCCCCCATACTCCAGGTCATGGGCAATGTGCATCCCCCTACATTGAAGATGAACCCGAATCTGATGGGTTCGACCCGTAACAGGCTGACATTCCATGAGCGTAAAATGACGAAAATGCTCCAATGCGTTAAAATGTGTAACCGCTTCCTTACCATCCGAAAAATCAATGCGCATCAAACCATTACGGGCTATACCAATCGGAAGGTCCACTGTCATATTCCCGGTTTTATGAATCCCCTCAACCAGGGCATGGTAATACTTCTGCACCTTTCTGTGTTCAAACTGCATGGAAACGTGGCGATAGGTCTCTTCATTGAGGGCCATAACAAGAATGCCAGAGGTTCCCTTATCGAGCCGGTGGCATAAAATGACCCCTGGATGGACGGCGCGTGCCATTTGCAGAAGCGAAGGCTTATGCGCGGTGCGCTCTTCGAGTGAACTGATGTGGGTGGGTTTGTTGACCACCACTAGGCGGTCATCTTCAAATAACAAAATATCCTTCCATCCGGGTGCTTTCATTCTGGCAAATATACAGCAACCCTAACCTGCTGATCGAAGAAATCTGTTAATGGAATTGCCTTGCTTAATGAGATGCGGAGCCTTAGCCAAGGTGAAGCCGAAAGTGGTGCCCACACCAGGTGTTGATCGCACATGCACTTGTTGTCCGTGTGCCTCCATGATGCGTTTGACGATCGACAAGCCAAGACCGGTTCCCCCCTGTTCGCGCGACCGCGACGCGTCGACCCGATAAAACCGATCAAAAAGGCGGGGCAGATGTTTTGCATCAATACCAATTCCGGTATCGGTGACATCCATCAGGTAATGGCTGTCCATATCGTAGATCCCGATCAGCGTGCTCCCGTGTTCTTGTCCGTAGCGAATAGAATTTGACAAAAGATTGATCAAAACTTGTCCTATTTTTTTCTTATCGGCCCGAACGAAAAACGGTGGCCGAAGGCCTGGCTTCATCGAAAGTTTAATGCCCCGTTCACCCGCCTTGAATTCCAATGCCTCGAATACATCCCTGCATTGATCGTGGATGTCGTAGATCTCCCAATCGAGCTCCACATCCCCTTCCAATTCGGAAATGCTGAGCAGGTCGTGGACCAGCTGCTCCATGCGGTCGGCGCTTCGGGCTGCCTTTTTGAGAAAATGACGCGCCAGCACGGGATCCTCCAATGCCCCATCGAGCAGGCTGTGTACATACCCCTGTATGTTGAAAATCGGTGTTTTTAGTTCATGAGACACATTACCAATGAACTGTTTACGGTATTGTTCGAGGGCTTGTTCGCGGGGTTTGGCTTGCTCCTTCTCCCGTAAATACTTTTCGATTTGCCCGGTCACCTCTTCAAGTGGATTATGTGCCAGCATTCCTGCTAAGTCTGTATCCGATTTTCCCGTTTTGTGATTAAAAATCAACTTATATATGCTTTTTACCTTCCTGTAGAGGTAATATTCCACGACAATAAACACCAAAATCGCCACGGTTAGACTTGACAAGCAGCCAAGAATGAATCCGTTGAGATCCAAATGATCGGTGAACCAAGCAAGGGGCTGGTAGACGACAAAAAAGGAAAGGCTCGACAAAATAGCGAGCGCACGCGGGGTGGGATTTTTCACGGGGATACGAACTTGTAACCTACTCCTTTTATGGTTACAATATAGTCATCTCCTAACTTTTCTCTGAGTTTCCTAACGTGCACATCGATGGTACGGTTGATGACTACTACATCATTTCCCCAAATCAACTCCAGAATTTTATCCCGGTTAAAGACTTTTCCCGGTGAAAAGGCCAGTAGATAAAGCAGTTCGAACTCTTTGCGTGCCAATGGAACTACATTACCGTTGAGGGTTACGGAATAGGTTTCTCGGTCAATGAACAGGGGTGGCATTTCCAGGCGTGTGGGAGAAACATTGCGGGTGAGGGCAGCACGGCGAATGAGGGCGTTGACACGGCTCACCAAGGCAGAGGGCTTGATGGGCTTGGGGATGTAATCATCGGCTCCCGCATCAAATCCCATAACTTCCACAAATTCCTCCTCACGCGCGGTGAGGAAAGCAATCAACACATCCTTGTAGCCCTCCATTTTGCGGATTTGCCGGCAGGTCTCAATGCCATCGAGAACGGGCATCATCACGTCGAGGATGATCACGTCGGGGGTTACCTCCCTGAGCTTTTTCAGCGCTTCCTGACCATTTTGAGTCACATATACCTCGAATCCTTCTTTTTTTAGATTATATTCGATGATTTCGCGCGCATCGGGCGTATCTTCTGCAACCAGGATTTTGTAGGGTGTCATATAGCTATCACTACTCGTCACAAAGCTATAAATAGTATGACCCGTTGCATATTAAGTTAGCGTTAATTGAGATTGACAGACGCTCATTACCCTATATTGATTGCAATGACATACTATTCTGATCGGTTTATCCCCTAATTCCCATAGAACCGAAACGAAACATAGGCTTGAGCTTGAAACTACGCATCCAGAAGACCCTCCAATAGTTTTGCGGCCATTTTCGGGTCGGCCTTTCCGCCCGATTTCTTCATCAATTCGCCCATAAAAAGCCCAATCATGCCTTTTTTGCCCGAACGGTAGGCAGCCACCTTATCGGGCCATGCCTGTAGCACCTCCCGGGCAAGGCGCAACAATTCATCCGGGTCCTGCACCTGCTGCAGTCCCATCCGGTTGGCGAGTTCAGCCGGATCTTCGGAAGGTTGACTGACGAGGGCCGGGAACAATTTCTGCACGGCGGCGGTGTGACTAATCCCACCGTCTTCCACCAACTCTGTCAGGAGTGCCATACATGCAGCCGAAAGCGGAAAATCCTTCATGGACAAAGCATGCGCATTGAGCCATGATTTGACAGGTCCCATTACCCAGTTGGCCGCTGCCTTGTAATGCCTAGTGTTTGTGATTATGTTATTGTAATACAAAGCGATTTCTCTGGATTCGGTCAACACCCCCGCATCATATTCATTGAGTCCGCAACGGGAGGTGAAATCATGTAGCAGATCTGCCGGCAGCGGGGGCATATTAGCTCGAATCATAGTTTTCCAGTCCTCCGACACGATTACGGGCTGGAGATCAGGCTCCGGAAAATAGCGGTAGTCGTTGGCCTGCTCCTTGGAACGCAATGCAAAGGTGTTGCCACGACCCGCATCGAAACTTCGGGTCTCGCTGCTGATGGCTTGCCGTGACTCGATCATCGCCACCTGACGCACAAATTCGTGCTCGATGGCACGCTGCACATGCCGGATCGAATTCATGTTCTTAACCTCCACTTTCGTACCCAACTGGACGTCACCCTTTCGCCGAACACTAATATTGGCATCGCAACGCATACTCCCCTCCTCCATATTTCCGTCACAGATTTCGAGGTAACGCAGGAGTCGACGCAATTCGGTCAGGTATTGTCCGGCCTGAGCAGCACTGCGTATGTCGGGCTCCGTAACGATTTCCAGCAGGGGGACTCCACAACGATTCAAGTCTATGAGTGAATCGTAGGCGTCCTGATCATGCATGCTTTTTCCGGCATCCTCCTCCATATGAATTCGGGTAATGCGGAGTCGAAACATTTGTCCATCCGACTGCCTGAGATCCATATAGCCTTCCGTGGCAATTGGTGTGGTGTGCTGCGTGATCTGATAACCTTTTGGCAAATCCGCATAAAAGTAGTTTTTGCGTGCAAATTCGTTGCGCTCCCGGATCCGGCAATTCAGCGCGAGCCCCAAACGGATGGCGTCGTCGACCACTTGCCGGTTGAGCATGGGCAGAGTGCCAGGGTGACCCAATGATATGGCACTGACCTGGGTGTTGGGGGCTGCCCCGTATTCGGTTGCATCAGATGAAAAAGCCTTGGATTGGGTGGTCAGCTGGGTGTGCACCTCCAGGCCAACGACCAGTTCATAGGGGTGCTCTTCGCTCTTGTTCATGAGTTGACTAATTGAATCATCGGGCCTGTAAATGTGGTAACAATTGTTCGCTTAGGTACTTCAGCGCGTCAGGCAACTTTGTATATTCCGGTCCGCCAGCTATGGCCAGCTGAGGGGATCCTCCCCCCGAACCGCCCAAAATCGCTCCTGCTTCCTTGGCCAGACTACCAGAGGTGATACCCGTGGAATCACTTAAATCCGGGCTCATCGCAATGGCTATTATAGCTTTGTCACCGCTCACTGCACCCAACACTACCGCAGCAAGGCTATGTTGGTTTACCAATCCCCCGGCCAATTTCTTCATATGGTCTGTACTGTCTACGTCAACCCTTTTAATCAGAATGCGACCCCCTTCATATTCAGCATACTGTTTGGAAAGAACCCTTTGTAGGTCTGCCAATGCCTGTTGGTTTCTCTTTTCCAATTCTTTTCTGAGGGCCACGAGTTCTTGCTGCATGCGTGCTACCTGCTCAGGTAGATTACGGGGCGATCGAAGGGCATCGCTGATTCGTTGCCACTGACCCAGGCGATCGACCACATAAAGCAAGGCGGCGTGCCCCCCAACAGCTTCTATCCGACGAACCCCGGCCGCCACACCGGTTTCGGTCGTCACGAAAAAACTGCCAATCTCGGCCGTGTTGCGTACGTGGGTACCCCCACACAATTCAACGCTGAAGCTGGGGTCGAAGGTGATGACCCTAACAGTGTCGCCATATTTCTCCCCAAACAGGGCCATAGCACCACGCGCGGTTGCCTCCACGAGGGTAATGCCCGTTTCTTCGATGAGGTCGATCGACCGAAGAATGCGCTGATTCACGATCTCCCAAACTCTGCGCGATTCCGCGTCGGATAAGGGCGCTCCGTGCGAAAAATCAAAGCGGAGATAATCGGGGCCAACCAGGCTACCCTTTTGCTGCACATGTGTGCCCAATACCTGGCGAAGAGCGGCGTGCAAAAGGTGGGTTGCGCTGTGGTGTACCGAAATATACTGCCTGCGGGATGCGTCAACCCTTGCCGTCCAACTGCCTTCGAGCTCTTCGGGCCACTGCTCCACAATGTGCATAATCTGACCATTCTCCCGGATGGTGTCGAGTACGGGGAGTGTTTGCCCCGATTCATGAATCAGCACCCCGGTATCTCCCAGTTGTCCGCCCGACTCAGCATAGAATGGTGTGCCGGTTAATACGAGTTGCACCCGATGCTGACCGGATTTTTCGACGCGACGAGCAGCGAGCACTGCGGTAGCTTGCTCGGTTTGATAATAGCCTGTAAAGAGACCACCCGTGGCCTCATTCCCTAACCTAACCCAATCTCCAGCCTGCTGTCGGGTGGCCTGCCTCGAACGATTTTTCTGCTCTTGCATGCACATTTCGAATCCGGGTTCATCGGTGCAGAATCCCTGCTCACGGGCAATTAGGGCCGTGAGATCGGCCGGAAACCCATAGGTATCAAACAACTCAAATACCTGTTGCCCCGACAGCATGCTTTTGCCTTGTGTTCGGGCATCCTTGATGAGGTTTTCCAGTTTGAGGAGACCGGTACACAACGTGCGCAGGAAGGTCAGTTCCTCTTGCTTGATAATCTCGGTTATGGCCTGTAGTTGACTATTTAGTCGCGGGAACATCCCCCCCATTTGTGCCGACAATACGGGTACTAATTTATGGAGGAAGGGCTCGGTTCGACCCAGGAATGTATACCCATAGCGAACTGCTCTTCTCAGTATGCGTCGACAAACATATCCCGCGCCTGTGTTTGATGGTAGCTGACCGTCGGCGATGACGAACGAAACCGCACGAATGTGATCGGCCACTACCCGGATGGCTATGTCAACGGGTTCATTCTCACCATATGTAAAGCCGGATTGCTGTTCGATGGCCCGAATCAATGGCTGAAACACGCCTGTATCGTAGTTGCTCGATTCACCGACAATGGCGCGACATAGGCGCTCAAATCCCATTCCAGTGTCGACATGCTTCTGAGGCAGACGCTCCAAACTACCATCGGCTTTGCGGTTGAACTCCATAAACACCAGATTCCAAATTTCCAGTACCTGTGGGTGGTCGCGGTTCACCAGCTGAGCGCCATCCTCCCGGCCACGATCTAAATCACTTCTCAAATCGATATGGATTTCGGAGCAAGGTCCGCACGGGCCCTGGTCGCCCATCTCCCAAAAGTTATCTTTGCGCGAACCGGGTAAAATCCGGCTGCTGTCGATCCACTTCGACCAAAAAGCACGGGTCTCGTGGTCGTAGTCGAGCACGTCCCCTTCATCGCCACCAAAAACGGTCACATACAGCCGTCCCGGATCCAGGCGAAATTCTTCGGTCAACAATTCCCATGCCCATGCAATGGCCTCTTCTTTGAAATAATCGCCAAAACTCCAGTTACCCAGCATCTCAAACAAAGTGTGGTGGTAGGTATCGTGCCCCACATCCTCCAGGTCATTGTGTTTGCCGGATACGCGAAGGCAGGGTTGTGTATCGGCCACGCGCGGATGGGTGGCCTGGGCAAAACCGAGAAAGATATCCTTGAACGGATTCATACCGGCATTGGTGAACAGCAGTGTCGAGTCGCCTTTCACCACCAAAGGCGCAGGATCTGCAATGTGGTGCCCTTTGCGGCGAAAAAAATCCAGAAACCTTTGGCGTACTTGTTCGGCTGAAAGGGTGTGGTTCATAGAAATCGGGCAGAATACGGGGTATGGGGGTGATTGCAGCCAAGCTTATCGGTTTTGCTGGCTGAAAGTGCGCAAAAATAATCATATTTTCGCCTGTGTCCCGAATCAAATACTACTACAACGACACCCGGTTGCGGTTTGAAAAAGTCGAAATCCGCTGGTGGCAGCGAGCCCTCCGCATTTTTGGGTTTGTGTCAGCCGTATTGGTTTTCTCGGCTATTGTGGTGGGTATCGCCTACACCTACATCGACTCGCCTAAGGAAAAGCGATTGCTCAGGGAAATCGAACAGATGAGTCTTCAATATGAACTGTTGCAGCAACGAACCGAACTGGCGGAACAAGCACTCAATGAGCTGGAGTTCCGTGACAACCAGATTTACCGGGTTATTTTTGAAGCAGAGCCCCTCGGAGAAAGTATGCAATCAGGAAGAGCATCGGAAGCTGAGCGGTCGTCGATCATATCGCGCAACCAGACCCGGTTGATTGAAGAGACAGCCGAACGGGTGCAAAACCTCGGTAAGAGGTTGTATCGGCAGAGCAAGAGCTACGATGAGTTGACCCGAATGGCAAACAACAAAAAACAACTGCTGTCGGCCATTCCCGCCATTCAGCCCGTAGCGAATAAAAATCTAACGTCTATTGCCTCGGGCTTTGGCTACCGGATTGATCCCATCTACAAAACGCTGAAAATGCATGAGGGGGTTGATTTCACAGCCCGCACCTCAACAGCAGTATATGCTACCGGCAATGGGCACGTCGAAAAATTATTGCGCATGGACCGTGGATACGGCAATGCGGTGGTCATAAACCATGGCTTCGGCTATCAAACGCTTTATGCCCACCTGTCAGCCTTCGCGGTTCGGCAGGGACAGAAAATCAGACGGGGAACACTCCTAGGAAAAGTGGGAAATACGGGCAAAAGTACTGGCCCCCACCTCCATTATGAGGTCATTAAAGACGGACGAAAAGTAAACCCCATCTACTTCTTCCACGACGATATTAGTCCCGATCAATTCGACCGGCTGATTCAGATTTCCGGAACCCTCAACCAATCATTCGACTGATGCCCTACAAACCCTTTACCTTCCAAAAGAAATACTACACCATCGGCGAGGTGGCCGCACTCCTCGATGTGAACGCTACTGTTCTCCGTTTTTGGGAAAAGCACTTCACTGCTATCAAACCAGCCAAAAACCGCAAAGGCAACCGGGTTTACACGCAGACCGACATTCACCTGCTGGAAAAAGTGCGTTTTTTGGTGAAAGACAAGGGATTTACCTTGAAAGGGGCGGCTGAACAGCTGCAACAAAAGCCTCTTCCTTCTGAAACTGATCAAAAGCGAGAGATACTCGACCGGTTGGTGAAGGTGAAAGGCTTTTTGGAGGAACTCAAAAGGGAATTGGGACGATAATTTGAGATGTGAATAATTTTTGCATTGTGAAGTAGTATTATTAATTTTTTGCACACATATGTATATGCTCATTCAAAATGCCCCTCTTGTGTCAGATGGCTGGACAACCTTTACGAGGGAGGCGATTCAATCGACGCTCCCCGATTATGTTATCAGCATTGTGCGGTCGGGACTATTGTCGGGACAAAAACTACGTGTTTGCGTGGGCACCGACTCCCAACAATACACAAGACACACGGAATTCGCCTCCGTAGTGGTAATCTACAAGGTCGGACAGGGAGGAAGTATACTGATGCGTCGGTTTCGGGAAACCCGGGAAATGAGCCTGCGCGAGCGCCTCATGCACGAGGTCACCTTGTCGATCGATATCGCCTGGCAACTGCTGGAGCCCCTGCAATCGCTTGGGGCTACAGTTGAAGTGCACGCCGACATTAATCAAGACCCCCGATTCCCCTCGCACATTGCATATCAGGAGGCCCGGGGCTATGTTCGGGGTATGGGTCTGACCTTCAAAGCCAAACCTGATGCCTTCGCCAGCTCCTGCTGCGCGGATGCTTTGGTGCATTGATTCAACTGAATGACGTAACGCATTCAAATACAAACTGTTGTTCTACAACTTGTATGAATTTTTACCCAATAAAATATTCATTGGAGCCCACCGGGTCGTGTTGGCGGATCAGTTCCTCTACCTTCTCCACCATCCGGGTGCTGCCCAACAGGATGGGTACCCTTTGGTGCAATTCAACCGGCTTTATATCGAGAATTCGGTGGTAGCCGTCGGAAGCCTTACCCCTGGCTTGCTCCAAAATAAAGGACATAGGGTTGCCCTCATAAACCAACCGGAGCTTACCGCTAGGAGATTTTTTAGTGGCGGGATAAATAAACACGCCCCCTTTAATCAAATTCCGGTGCAAATCGGCCACCATGGAACCGATGTAGCGTGAACTATAGGGGCGTCCGGTTGATGCGTCCTTAGCCTGACAATACTTAATGTACTTTTTGACACCTTCCGGAAAGTCCAGATAGTTGCCTTCATTGATTGAATAAATTTTTCCCTCTTCCGGAATCCGAAGGTTGGGGTGGGAAAGGCAAAATTCCCCGATCGAAGGGTCGAGGGTGAAGCCATTGACCCCATGACCCGTGGTATACACCAGCATGGTGGATGATCCATACACAATATATCCGGCGGCCACTTGTTCGCGTCCCGCCTGCAGGCAATCCTCCCGAGTGCCCGGCCCTGAGTCGGAAATGCGTCGGTAAATAGAGAAAATGGTTCCGATCGACACATTCACATCGATATTGGAACTTCCGTCGAGTGGGTCGATCAGAACGACATATTTGGCATCGCGCGACACGTCTGAGTATATGGGGATGATGTCGTCTTCCTCTTCACTAGCCACAGCACAGCATTCACCCCCGGCACTTAGGGCAGCTATAAACTGCTCGTTGGCAAATACGTCCAGTTTTTTAACGGGCTCTCCCTGCACATTCACAACGCCTGTTTCCCCGAGTATATTCACGAGTCCGGCTTTGTTCACCTCACGATTCACAATCTTGGCGGCTATGCCCAGATCACGTAACAAGCGCGACAAATGTCCCTTTGAAAAAGGAAACTCCTTTTGTCGTTCTATGATGAATTGTCCGAGTGTCTGCATAAAAGCCGGTTAATGTTAAGGTATTGAAATAGGGTATAAAATAAAAAATGACAATATAGCCCGAAAATCTCTTGGTTGTATCTATTTTTCGCCCCATGTGGTTCGTCTGGACAGACGGAAAATGGCATCCAGCCAAGGCGGGCAACTTTCCCCCACTCGAGCAAAATCGGGCATTCAGCTATGGAGATGGGCTGTTTGAAAGTATGGCCGTTGGGAAAGGTCACCCTCTTTGGCTTAACAGGCACCTTAGTCGACTTTATTCAGGTGCCCATCGAATTGGCCTTCACATGCCGGTGGATTCCGTTGAATTGGCTTCTAAACTGGAATTGGCAGACCATTCCTTCCAGCCCAGCAAAGGCGAAGGAGCCGGTTCAGAAAAAGGCGCTGTTTGGCGTCTGTATGCTTTTCGGGTTTCAGAAGGTCGATACAGTCCGCAAAAGGACACGGGATGCCTTATGTTGCGAACCGAAACGGCCCCTATGCCCTACCCCACCCTCGAACCGCCACGCATGCACATTGGGGTGGCAGAACAGCGGAAAGTCCCCATCACCCTGCCAGAGATCAAAAGAATGGGGGCACTCGATTATGTTTTGGCGGCGCGCGAAGCCCGCCTCAAGGGATGGAACGATGCGCTTATGATGAATGCCCAAGGACGGGTTGCCGAGTGCAGCGGCAGCAACATTTTTTTGGTGAAAGGCACTTATTTGTTGACCCCGGCACTATCGGAAGGCTGCCTCCCCGGCGTGATGCGCAGTCTTATATTAGAAGAATTGTCGACCGGGGTCGGACTCATCCCGATCGAACAAACTATTAGCATCGAGGACTGCTTCGATGCCGACGCCATATTGCTGAGCAACGCCCGGACAGGGATCCGGGATGTAGGGATGTTGGGCACAACGGCCATACCGCCAATGGATTGGGCCAAGCGCCTTCAGGATCAATTGCAGAATAAAACCAACCACGTACTGGGATTCAACACGCATTAATCCTCTGAAGATCCCAAAATGCTGGCACCCATTTCTGGGTGGCCACGCAAAAACTCTTGTGCACTCATCACACGCGAGCCAGCAGGTTGAACCTGCTCAATCACCAAAAGGCCATCGGCACAGCCCACCAGCCAATCCCCATCGATTAATCGTGTTTGTCCGGCCGACAACGCCGGACCCCCATCCATCCGCCTGGTACGGAGTACTTTCATGGGATCTCTCTTGCATAAGGTGTACGCACCGGGTGTGGGGGCCAATCCGCGCACCAGATTATGCACCTCCAGCGCCCGTGCATTCCAGTCGATTCGTCCAGTTTCCGGTCTCAACTTTGGTGCATGGAGGTATTCTGTTCGGGCATCGGGTGTTTGGGGTTCGAAGCGAGCCGTGCCCTTGAGCACCTCGCAAACCCCTTCAAGCAGTAGGGGAGCCCCTGCCTCGAGCAATAAATCATGCAATGCACCCGCATCAGCATTCGGTTCGATGTTCACTACGCGCCTTCCAATGAGATCACCTGTATCGATTTCATGGCGCAGCCGAAAGGTAGTCACACCCGTTTGGGTTTCACCATTGATAATGGCCCACTGTATGGGTGCAGCGCCTCTGTAGGCCGGCAGTAAGGAGGCGTGCAGGTTGATAGTGCCCATTGGGGGAAAATTCCAAACCACTTCAGGGAGCATTCGGAAGGCCACTACCACCTGCAGTGCGGGGTTCCAAACACGCAACAGTTCCAAAAAATCGGGCGATTTCAGTCGCTCCGGCTGCGCCAGTGGTAGTCCGTTTTCAAGCGAATACCGTTTCACCGGCGATTTACTGAGTTTTCTTCCCCTCCCCGCTGGCCGGTCGGGTGCGGTGACAACCCCCGCAATGTGGACGCCCCCTTTGTGTAGTTCCCCCAGACAGCGGACGGCAAATTGAGAGGTACCGAAAAAAACAATGGGTTGCGAAGGAATATCCGACAAGGAATGATCTGACATTGTTACAATATTATTTAATAAACAACCCTACTCATCAGGGTATATAAGATATGGGGCCCGGCGTTGGCGGAATTCGGCCAGCGGTCGTGCCCATGTGGATCGCACCTCTGCCTCGCTCTCACCCCTAAGTATGCTCTCCCGCCAAACTGTATTACCCGATAATTTATCAAAGAAGGGTAGAAAGAAACCAGGTCGCTCCCTTCCCTGTTCACAGAACAGCCATAAGGGGTCAAGCCATAGGCGTCCTGTGGCGCGAATGTCATCGACCGATAGGTTGGTATAGTTTAGTCCACCGCACTCCACGCCCATGTAGGGTGGACTATTTGACTTACCGGGAATAGACCTTGGGATGAAGGTGGTATCACCCCCCAAAAACCAGGGTGCTCCTACCATTTGAAAAGGCTTGTCGGTACCCCTGCCCAATGAAGCATCGATGCCTTCGAAAAAACATATTGAAGGATAAAGAGCCACAGAACGGGCATCGGGCAGGTTTGGTGAAGGAGATACGGGCAGATCATAGCGCTGGCTTCGGCGATAGTGATCGAGTGGCACCACTATCAAACTGCAAACCCGTGAAGAATCCAACCATCCCTCCCCCTGAATCATACGGGCCAACTCACCCAGGGTCATTCCATGAACCACCGGTATAGGATGCATACCCACAAACGATCTGAACGACGTATCCAGTATAGGCCCATCTACAAAATGTCCGTTGGGATTAGGACGATCGAACACCCACAAAGGAAGGCCCTGATCGGCACAGGCCTGCATGAGGTAGTGCAGGCTGCTGAGGTAGGTGTAGAACCGCACACCCACATCCTGTATGTCGAAAACCACCGCATCGAGGCCTGCCAAATCCTCCGGTTTTGGTTTTACATTTTTTCCATACAACGAAACCACCCGAATCCCGGTGGCCACATCCCGACCATCCAATATTTCTTCCCCGGCCTGAACCTCCCCCCGGAATCCGTGCTCCGGGGCAAAAATCACCTCCACATCCACTCTTTTTTTACGCATGAAGTCGACCAGATGCATCCGCCCAACACGTGAGGTTGGATTCACCATCAGACCGATTTTCTTTCCTTTCAGCACGGGAAGCCACATCCTGTAGCGATCTGCACCGCAAATTGGAGCATCTGAACCACATCTATGCGGTTGGCTCGGGGGATGTGCCGATAGATCATGCGATGTACCTACCAAACAGACCGAAATCAACAAGACTGAGAAGACTGTGATCGCCTTATTTTTGACGGCTTGGAATCCACTCAAGATCCAATCTACACCAACCAATATGCGCTTTCTCTGGCTGCTGATGCACAGGCTGAACCGCGATAGCCACCACAGGCTCACGCGGTTGATGCTGCGGCTCGCCGTGGTAGTTACGGCCTGCGGAATTGCGGCTATCATGCTCTCATATGCCATCGTAGGTGGGTTCCAAACGGTTATTCCGGCTAAATTTACGGCCTTCACGGGCCATGTGCAAGTACAAACATTGGGACAGGCACAGGATTTCGAAACAGAACCCATCGCTCCTACCAATGCCATTGTCGACTCGCTGAAATCGATTCCAGGTGTAACGCACCTGGCCAAAGTGGGCTACAAGGCTGCCATCGCCCACAGCAAGGATGAATTTGAGGGTGTCCTGTTCAAGGGAATCGATCAAGAATACCCCCAGACACAGCTCAAGGAATGGCTGTCGGAGGGTAAACTCCCGAAGCCCTACACCGGAGAGGGGCCGGTGGAAGTCCTCGTTCCCGAATCGCTCGCGCGCCGGTTGCGACTAGCGCCGGGTAATCGGCTCAAACTCTACTTCATACAAAATCCAATCAGAGCCCGATCTGTTGTGGTGAGCGGATTCTATAAGTTGGGGATTGAGGCCGAATTCGGCAGACCCATCCTGCTCGGACCGCTCGATGTCCTTCGCCGCATCAACAACTGGTCGCCCGGACAGACCGGACAAATAGAAATACATCTGAAAGGTCTCGAAGAACTGCCGGCAGCAGTACAGGCCACCCGCGACATCATCGATCCCCGATGGGAAGCCTATTCTATAGTGGAGAGATTTGCCAGTTTGTTTGGATGGCTCGGGCTGTTCGACCTCAACAAACGGGTCATGCTGTTGATCATGCTGCTGGTGTGTGGCGTCAATATTCTGTCGGCCCTTCTCATCCTGATTCTGGAGCGGGTGCCGTCGATCGGCCTGCTCAAATCACTGGGAATGGACAACAAACGGGTTCGCTTGTTGTTTGTGCTGGCAGGATTAGCCACATGCATCAAAGGGTTGTTGTGGGGCAACCTGACCTTCTGGCTCATTTATGCCGCCCAAAACCAATGGGAGTTTATTCCCCTCGATGAGGAAAACTACTATGTGAATGCCGTTCCGATGCATTTGCCGATCAGCGAGGCATTGAGCATTAATGCTTTAGTACTCCTGGCCTGTTTGCTTCTTTGCCTGGCCGCCTCCTGGATCATCGGTAAAATTCATCCGGTCCACAGCATGCGGTTCGATTGATCTATTGGCTCATGGAAAGTGACCTGAAATCGACCGGAATCACCCGGCTCACACCCTGTTCCAACATGGTGATTCCGTAAATTATATCAATGGTTTCCATGGTCTTTTTGTTGTGGGTAACGATCACAAATTGCGACTGTCGACTAAACTGCTTGATCATCCGGTTGAATTTGTCGATGTTGTTGTCGTCAAGCGGCGCATCCACCTCATCAAAAATGCAAAAAGGTGCCGGCTTGTAGAGGAAGATGGCAAACAAAAGGGCCGTTGCGGTAAGGGATTTCTCGCCACCCGACAGCTGGTTAATCGACAGGGGCTTTTTCCCCTTGGGTTGCGCGATGATGTGGATTTGAGAATCCAGGGGTTGTTTAGGGTCAACCAACTGTAGGTCACAGGCATCCTCGTCCGAAAAAAGTGTTCGAAACACCTCGATAAAATAGGTGCGGATCTGACCAAAGGCCTCCAAAAAGCGTTCGCGGGCGGTTTGGTCGATTTCTGCTATTGTCTCGAGCAGACTGCCGCGCGCCTCCAGCAAATCGGATCGCTGTTTGGCAATAAACAGGTTGCGTTCTTCCACTTCTTTGTAGGTCTCCAGGGCCATCGGGTTGATGGGGCCAAATTCAGCCAAACGTGTGCGCAGACCAGCAATGTTTTGCTCTATGCCCGAAAGTTGTTCATGAGCTAATGGCGCAGTCCCTTCAAGCGCATCAATCTCCATTTCAAACTCCACCCGCAGGCGTTCGCGGATGCTGTTCTCGCGCAGACGCAGTTCACTAAGCCGGTTTTGCGCCAACTGCATCACCTGAAATACTTTATCCCTTCGATGGCGCATGTCGCGGATGTCATCTTCCTGTTGCGACAAGCCGTTACGGGCTTCAAGAAATTCATCCTCTGCCTGACCCTGACGGGTGTTCCATTCTGATTGCTGCCGATAGCGCTCCGAAAGTTCTTCATCGCCCGGACCTTGCTGATTCTGCCATTTATCAGCCTCAGCCCTGATTTCCATTAATTGTTTGCGATCCTGCGCCATGCGGTACTCCAACCGCTCAATCTGCTGTTGACGCTGATTCACCGACTGTTGTTGCGACTCCAATCGGCCAACCGACTGCTGCCAGGCGAGGCTCGATTCGTGGAATTGCCTTCTCAGCGGCTCAACTTTCTGATGTATTTCATCGGAATGAGGCTGCAAGTCCCGAATCTCATTCTGGGATTGGTCTCGCTCTGCCACCATAACCCCCATATCGGGAACAGAGGATTCCAGACTCGCGTGACTCAAATCTAAATAGGCTTCCAATTCTCCGATTCGATTTCGGTTTCGCGAAAGGGATGCTTCAAACAGGGCAATCTCCTGACAAATCTGATTGCCTGCCCGGTCCAGATCTGCCCAATTGCGCTGATGTTCAGCCAATGGCAAAGACTCGATTTCGCGGATTACCTCCCCTATTTGCTGCTCGATCCTTGACAGGGTTGATTTTCGACGCTCAATCGCCTTTTCAGCCTTTTCAATCGCCTTACCCAGTTCCTCTACCCTAAGGGCGCGTCCGATCCGCTTGCCCTGAAACAAGCCAATGGAGCCGCCCGAAATCCAGTTTTTACCAATGGATAGAATTCCGTTTTTACCCAACAAAACCCAGCTTGATTGTCCCGCCAACACATCAGACCCCAAACGAGTCAAGGCATCCTCATCGCACACCAAAACACCTTGCAATAAATACTGAAAGAGGGGCGCATGTTCATTCCGACAACTAATGAGAGAATAGGCACTGACGCAGCCCTCGGGCAATTTGGTTTCTTTTGATTTAGATTGGAGCAATGCCTCTTGTATAAAGAAACCGACCCTGCCCTTCGACGATTCCGACAAAAGCAGTACGGCCTGTTGTGCTTCCCATATGGTTTGCACCCAATAATGATTCAAATAGGGCTCCAAAAACGCCTCCAGCACAGGTTTCCATTCAGGCTCGGCCTGCATGAGGTCGGCCACCACAGCGGGAGTTGTGGTGAAACGCCCGTGGTCGCGCAGGTATTTGTGCGATTCCGGATAGCCTTCCATACCCTCTATCATACTTCGGGTCAACTGATGCTCGTTTCTTAGTTTATCGGTTTCGCGCAGAAGTTTATCGAGTTCCGTACGCAGCTCATCGCGCTTCTTCCCCAGACCGATTTTGTGCTGCGTGCCTTGTTCAGCCTGCCCTTGCAAAATGCCCAGACGTTCGGAAACCTCTGTTTTTTGTCGCTCATTATCCCGCAGAGCCGCCCTGGCCGTTTCCCAATCGCCCTCTGCCTTCTCGGATTCTGCACGGATTCGGCTAAGTTCCTGCTGGGCCGACTCCTGCTTACCTGTTTCCACCGCTTGTTGGCGTTCGTGTGCATGTATACGTGCAATCAAATTTTGCAACTCCTGTGATTTGAGCTGCAGTTGCCGGGTGTAGGAGTCCGCCTCTGTTTGTATTTCGTTCAGTTGAAAAGAATGGGTGTTTTTTGCGTCCAGCAATTGCTCAACCCGGATCGTGAGTGTCTGTATTTCTTGTCGCGCATCGGATTGGGTGATGGTCAGCTCACTCAGGGTCAATTGGTCGGCCGACAAACGCTCCCCTATCAATTGTTCCTGCCGACGCAAACTGCCGAGCTTTTCTCCACCCAGCTGCTTGGCCTGCTCGAGTGCCCGTGTTTCATCGAGGTACGCCCGCACCTGCGCCTGAAGAGCCCTCAGCTCCTGCTCCTGTCGGATTAAATTGTTCTTTTGGTCTTGCGCCACCGCCTCTGCCTTGGCAATTCGCGCATCGAGTTCTGTCTGTTCGGTCGCCAACTGCTGGCATTCTGCTTCTTGTTGCCCCAAATCCGAACCTAAGGTACTCATTTGGGTTGCGGCCAATCGGAGGGCCTGAGCGCGGTACTCTTCCTTCATCCGAACGTATTTTTCGGCACGCCGCGCCTGTGCCTGCAGCGCCTTCATATTCTTCTCGATCTCATGTACCAGATCATCCACTCTGCTCAGATCCAGTTCTGTTTCCTGCAATTTTGCGAGGCTCTCCTTCTTCCGGGCTTTGTAGCGCGAAATACCTGCCGCCTCTTCAAGGAGGAGCCTGCGCGAATTGTCCTTATCACTCAATATATCCTCGATCATCCGCAGCTCCATGATTGCATAGGAATCGCTGCCCACCCCCGTGTTCATGAGTAGGGTTGATATATCACGCAGACGGCAGTTGACTCCATTCAGCATATATTCACTCTCGCCGGTACGGTAGAGGCGCCGGCTGATAGTGACTTCCCGATATTCAACGGGCAACAGACCGGTGGTATTCTCAAAACAAATATGGACCTCTGCCATACTTGCCTGCCTCCGCTTTTTGGAACCATTGAAGATCACATTCTCCATCTTTTCGCTACGGAGCATACGCGTTTTTTGTTCACCCAACACCCAGCGCAGGGCATCTACCACATTACTTTTGCCGCATCCGTTGGGCCCCACAATGCCCGTAACCCCGTCTATAAACTGCAACGATACTTTGTCGCCAAAGCTCTTGAATCCTTTGATTTCAATGGTTTTCAGTTTCATCTTGCCGGAAACGGGAGTTCAAACATAGTAAGCAAAGCCTTAATCTGCTACCCGTTTTTCCCGTACCTTGGGATAACTTTCTTGACTATTTTTGTTGTTTACTCAAGTATGAAAATGGACTTCAATTTTTCTTCCGTTGTGTACACCCTGGCGATGGTGGCCTACGTGTTATACTCCTGGACGAAAAAAGGGAAAGAAAAAGAGAAAAAGAAGTCTAAGTCCCGCTCTGAGCACCGGTCTGAGACGCCTCCCGAAAAACCTGCATACAAAGAACCGGACGAGCAGCTGCCAGATTGGCTAAGGGAGTTATTGGACGAAGATGTCCCGGCCGATGAAACTAATGGCAAGCAAAAACCCGTTGCTCAACCCACTCCCGTGGCAGCAAAACCTATGCTCCAACCCGTTGTTAAGAGCGCCGGGCGTCCTTCATCCCAACCCGTTGTGCGCCACCGCGACAGCCAGGAGGTGCTCGAAACAGATCGCAGCAGCCTGGAATACATAGGTAATGAAACAAGGAGCCTCGAGGAAGGCAAATCACCCTATGAGATTTTCAACGAATCAAGAACGACGAATCCAGCTCAGCAGAATGCGTCAGGAACTCAATCCCAGTCCGCTCCGACCACAAGGTCTGTCGGGGAGATGACCGAAGCCCCGGGCTATTGGCAACACTCCGACCTGCGCCGCGCCATCATTTGGTCGGAAATTCTGAAGCCTCATCCCGAACAGAAATCGCATCATTTTTAGCGATTCCCCTCCCTAAACCGCACATCGAGTAGATATTTACTAGTTAGGTCCATCAGAATCAGATCTACGTCACCCCGCACTTTTATCGTGGTTGAGGCATCGTTTCGGGGACTACAAACCATTCCTCCCAGATGCAGGGGCATCTGAAAATCTGGTGATACCCGCCGATAGCGTAACTTGAGGGTTTGCATTCCATCGGTATCCACCTCTATCCGCCGGCAGGTCAACACAGGCAGGCGGCTTTTTAACAAGTACTGACGAAAAAAACCGGCATATTCGTCACCCGCCCACCGGCACCAGTATTCGGTGAGTTGACGAGTATCGAGATTTTTGTAGGTGAAATGCTGGTAAAATTCCCGTAAAATTTCATCAAACCTCGATTTCTCCGGCATCGAGTGCCGCAAACTATGCCACATCCACGCTGCTTTGTAGTAGATGTCGGTGTCCAGTTTCCGTTTGTTCGTGCCCGCCGAGGCCGCAACCGGCTGTCGGTTTCGGATCCGTTCACGCAAACCCACCATATAATCGGTATATAGCGAGCTGTCGGGATGCCGCCATTCCAGAAGGCGCGATTCACTCCAGGTCGCCAGCCCCTCATGAATCCATAAATCGTGGGGGCGACAAGCACTGACAGCATTTCCCCACCACTCATGGGCACTTTCGTGAACCAGGATGAAGTCGAAACCGTATTTATTACGCTTCAAACGGTTGCCATAGGCCACGCACGATTGATGCTCCATGCCCCAATATGGGGTTTCCACCACCTTATACCCATCCCTCCAAAAAGCATACGGCCCAAACACCTCTTCAAAACCCTTCATCATCGTCTGGGCTTCCGAAAAATACTCCCTGGCCTGCTCTACCCCTCTCGCAAGCATATGAAATTTTAGCTGACGGATCTCCCCCTTCATATCCTGATAGGACAGCCCAAACTGCCCATAGTCTGCTATGTTAAACGTAATGTTGTATAGGTTGATGGGGTAACTGACCAAAGCCCGGTAGTACACACGCTGGTCAGGTAGCATTTCAGGAGGAAAATTAATGCCGTTGGTCACCAATGCCGGACTACCTTCAGGCAGGCCGAAGGTCAATCGAACAGAATCGGGCTCATCGGACAACCGATCGAAGCAGGGCCACCAGGATGAGGCTCCCGATGTTTGACAGGTCATACCCAACCAGGGACGGCCATGATCATCTGAAGACACTACCACACCATCCTCCCATGGCGGTTTGGAGGCAGGAACCAGATAAGAATGAAAAAAGGCAGTTAGAGTCATCCGACCATGGCTAATCTCCTTGGGAACGGCGCGTTCATCAACACAAATCCTCGAACCCCGGCGCTTGAAGGCAACCGGAACCTGTCCAATGAAAATGCTGTCGACTATCACCTGAGATCCCGCATCAAATTCTAGAGGGGGCCAGCGTCTATTCTTCTGCCCGACAGCCGATTCACCTCGGGCTTCAATATGCATATCTACACGCCCTTTGATGGGCAAAACAGCTTGCGAACGCCCGGGGAGGTGGACCAGCGACAGAGTATCCATTGTGATGTGGAGGTCATAGTAACGTACACGATAGGGCTGAACTAGTTCCCTTCCCCTGCATTTCCGGGTGTAGATTTCAGCGGATTCCAACTTCTTTTGAAAATGATCTGGAAGTGACCCTGATATTTCATTCGTATACTGACAAATCGGACGGGTGGAGACCGAACGAACGGGGGACTGAAAAGCGACTAAAATTGCGTAAAACACAACATAAAAAGGATATTTCCCATTGAATTGCCTCATAGAACTTACTCTTTATCGTGGTAAATTTACCATATGAAAAGTACCTTTAAAACATGCTCTTTTGGTAGACTGCAGAGCCTAATCCTCTGCATTGCGTTGATTTCCCGGATTGACAACGCCGAAGCAGACCCAAATAAAACGCCTGTTAGAACAGAGTGGAGCGACGCAGCCCATCCCTATGTATTGCATTTCGATCCAATCGGATATAAGTGGATCGAATCAGTCGACCAGCATGGTGCGCCGTACAGAGCCGGTTTCAGACCAACCCAATCTTTGCGCTTGAATCGCAACAAACCCCCCGAGAACTCAAGGGACATGAAACCGGCTTGGCGAATAGATGCTTGTCACGGGTGGATGGACGCTCCTTATGCCCTCAGCAAATGGAAAGCACTATGGCAAACTGCAACGCTGGGCGAAGCCTATCTGGTGGGCTGCTACCCAGCCGCACTGGGCATTCGGGTGGAACGCGTTAGAGAGAAGTTGTCGTGGGGACTACAACTGGGATACCGAGAACATTTTACTCATCATTATCGGGTAGCCACACTTCTCGACGAACGGCACTATTCGCATCTATCGGCATTGGCTTTGGTTGAATATTCATACCTGAACGGACTTAGGTGGTCGCTTGGCGGCCAAATCGGACTCGGAGTTGGCAGGCATAACACCCTTATTCGCGCAGGGCCGGAAGCCGGAAACCGCATGCATAGAACCCTTATGAGCTGGCAAATTACACCCATTATTCTACGGATCAATCATCGGCAACTTGGCGGATTTGCAGGCATGGGCTATGGTTCGGCTGGCATACTGCAATCAGGAATATCATATTCCATCTATCCGAAGCGAACTTTTTCGCCTTGAATTAGTTTGAATAGCAAATCAATTCATATGCGCTGGATTTTCCTGTTGATTGTTTTGTTGTTTTGGCTCGGCATCGATCTATATTTTTATCAAGCCATCAAAACCGTCTTCAAGGGCAAGCAGAATAATTTAATCAGCAGGATTTACATTGGACTATGCGTGCTGCTCTATGCTCTGATTGGTGTATCAATCACCCTGAACGGGGCCCCCGCCGCCCTAAACTACAGAAATCTAATTGTATCAGTACTGTTTATCGGCTTCATCATTCGGCTCTTGGCCCTACCCTGGTTAATCTTAGATGATCTGAGGAGATTGCTTATTTGGATCAAAAAAGCGATTTCGCAGCAAATTTTCACCAGGAAAAGTTTCCGTTCGGATACCTCCACACGACCCAAAGCAACTTTTGCAGACGCGACCGAAACCGGGAAGGGCATCACCCGCTCCGAGTTTTTGAGCAAGGGGGCCATAATCACAGCCGGCATCCCTCTCGTGGGTCTGGTCTATGGCGCGGTTCGGGGCGCCTACGCCTACACTCTTCATCGTGTGACCTTGAGTTTCCCCAACCTGCCCCCGTCTTTCGATGGCTTCACCCTTGTTCAGCTCAGCGATATGCATTTGGGATCATTTGGGAGCCATAGGGACGTAGAACGCGGCCTAAAAATGGCGATGGACACAGCCCCCGATTGTGTGGTGTTCACCGGAGATCTCGTGAACAACCGAAGCGACGAAGCGCTCCCTTGGTTATCACTGCTCAAACAAATACGGGCGCCCCATGGTGTTTACAGCATCTTGGGCAACCATGATTACGGCGATTACCAGCAGTGGGACAGTCCTCAGGCGAAGCTCGATAATATGTCACTGATGCACAAAATACAAGCCGATGCCGGCTGGAATCTGATGCGCAACGAACATCGACTCCTAGAGAAAAACAATGAAAGAATTGTGCTCATCGGGGTCGACAACTGGGGATCGGGGCGGCGCTTTTCCCAATATGGTGATCTTGCGGAAGCTGTGAAAGGCATCTGCGACGATTCCTTTCAAATCTTATTGAGTCACGATCCCTCACATTTCGAGGAAGTAGTGCGCAAGAATTTCCCCCAAATCGACCTCACCCTCAGTGGACACACCCACGGAATGCAGGCAGGAATTGAAATTCCAGGGGTTGTCAAATGGAGCCCCAGCTCATGGGTCTACCCCCACTGGGCAGGCTTGTACACCTTCGGACGGCAATATCTCTACGTTAATCGTGGATTTGGATTTTTGGGCTATCCCGGTCGTCTCGGCATTTGGCCGGAGATCACCCACATCACCCTGAAAAAAATATATAAATTACCTTAAGTGAATCCTATTAAGTCCCTATTTTTAATAGGATTATCCGTCTCAAAACCTTCTCCATAAGTTACCCCGATGAGTCGACCCATCTCACGAGCGCGAGCCTCCAGGAATGGGAAAAAGTCGGCTCCGGATATAGGCGTTTTCGGCTCCCTGTTATCAGGGTCATGGAATTGAGAGGAATAACAACGCACAACATCCATTTTTCCCTCAAAAAATGGGGTAATATCAACCACCACATCAGGCTTACGGTAATGATCCTGTATATAATGCAGGAGTAATTCCGGCCTGAATGCCTCCTGTTTATGGCCATCATCCCCCCAGGTTTCAAACATGGGTAATCCAGACATGAAAATCGCACGAGCCACCAGGCGTGCCGCGCGACCGTGATCGGGGTGCCTGTCACCCCGGGCATTGGCCAAAACCACACGAGGCCGGGTGTAGCGGATTGCCCCTGCGATCGACTGCAGATTCGCCGCACTTTCTTCAAACAACCCATCGGCCATTCCCAACTGAGCACGGTAGTCCAGCCCCATAAAATCTGCGGCCGCACGGGCTTCTAAATCGCGCAGATCGGCGTTGCCTCGACTGCCCATTTCACCACGGGTTAGGTCCACCACACCCACCCGGTAACCCATCGACTTGTGGAGAAGCAGGGTGCCTCCACATCCCAACTCTGCATCGTCGGGGTGGGCGGCTATGGCCAAAACATCCAAAGGGGTGAAATGAGCTTGATTCATAAACTAAGGGATGATTTTTGTAGCGGATGTGGAACGGCGCGCCTTCATAGACGGTTGGTAAGCCTCAGCTTCAATGTCTTTAATAATAATCTCGATGTCGCGGTCCTCCTCAGAATCGTAGGTCGATTTCAGGTTGCTACCAAACAAAGCGGCTAGGCTCTGCCACATAAACGCTTCAAAACTACCCCGAAATTCCTTCACGATGGAATAGGTACTTCGGGCGGTCTCGCGGTCCACCAGCTTAATCAGGATTCTGCCTTGGGTGACCGTAAGTGCCATCAGTTCCTTCTTGTACTCCTTTTTCAGAGAATCTTCCAGCGCCTTGGTGTAGGCCCGATGCCTGGCCTCCGGAATCGTCTTTAGCCGTTCCTCCAGGGCGGCAAGCCTCCTTCCGGCTTCCTTCGCCAGCGGATACACCCGCCTTACGTTCTGATAAAGTTTGTTGAAACGCCTTTCATCGCGTGCGCTTTTGAAAAATCGCTTACTGCGGATTGTAATGGAAGGCAGGAAAACAACCGGTATGGTATCCCCGTTCTCATCGATGTAGGCCGGGAGTTCCCAAACCATCACGGCCCGGGGTTGGGCCTCACTCGTTGGTGGTGTCCATAAAATGACTGTAACGAAACAAAAAATCCAGAAGCGGTTCAAAGCCAGTCAATTGCTATTTTTACACATCCAAACTGCAAAAATCGAATAAAAGTACGTCCGGTGCACGCAACCTCCGAGAATCACTCCCCACTGCACGTTTTATCCCCAATTGATGGGCGTTATTGGGCCAACGCCTCCGCTTTATCCCCATTTTTCTCAGAATATGCCCTCATCCGACAAAGGGTTATGGTTGAGCTGCGCTATCTGAAGGCTCTCTCCGGCCTGTCGCTGGCCCAGTTTCCCGTTGCGGGCCCCACAGAATTGTCGCTGTTTGAAGCCATCGAAACCCACTTCGGGGAACAAGATGCCCTGCGTGTGAAGGAGCTGGAAAAATTGCTGCAGCACGATGTGAAGGCGGTCGAATATTACATCCGGGAAAAACTCGAAGCGGCAAACCTAGGGCACTGGATTCCATGGATTCACTTTGGACTTACCTCGCAGGATGTGAACAACACCGCCATACCCTGGCTGCTTCGATTGGCGCATGAATCCGTTTTGGCGCCCGAGTTGAACACACTCAACCGTGACCTATCACAACGTGCTTCGGAATGGGATCACCTTCCCATGCTGGCACATACCCACGGACAGCCCGCCAGTCCCACCCGTCTGGGTAAGGAAATGCGCGTGTTTGAGGAGCGAATCGGCCATCAGTCGGTCCTCTGGTCGGCCATTCCCTTCGCGGGCAAATTTGGGGGGGCGACCGGGAATTTCAATGCACACCACATAGCCTATCCGCTGGTTGACTGGCACTCGTTTGCCGATGACTTCCTGCGCTCTGAAATGGGACTGCACAGATACCGATACACCACCCAGATCGAACACTATGACAACTTATCGGCCTACTGCGACAATCTATGCAGAATCAATACCATATGGATTGATTTAGCGCGCGACGTATGGCAGTACATTTCTATGGGTTATTTCCGTCAACTCGTGGTGGCCGATGAAGTGGGTAGCTCGGCTATGCCCCATAAAATAAACCCCATACAGTTCGAAAACGCAGAGGGCAATTTGGGATGGGCAAACGCGCAGCTTCAGTTCCTATCATCAAAACTACCCATTTCCCGTCTGCAACGCGACCTCACAGATAGCACCGTTCTGCGCAATCTGGGCGTGCCACTGGCTCATACATTAATCGCCTGGCAATCCCTTCGAAAGGGGCTTTCCCGAATCGATGCGCATCCCGAAATTATGCAAGCCGATCTGGAACGCAATTGGGGGGTGGTAGCCGAGGCCATACAGACCGTACTAAGGCGTGAAGGTTATCCGCAAGCTTTCGAATGGCTCAAAGATCTGACCCGAACCGGACAAGCTCCAGACCGGGCACTGATTCATTCATTTATCGAAGGATTACCCATTAGTCATGCGCTCAAAGAAGAAATGCTCGCTATCACCCCATGGAATTATTTAGGCATGTAGTTTAGTCTGTTTGAATATGCAGGAAGGAATTGACTACTACATAACGGCCGATGGGAAATATGTGTTTACCGAGGTTTACCTGAAAAGAAGGGGGCAATGCTGCCGTTTGCATTGTCGCCACTGCCCCTATGGGAGTCACCCCAATGTCCAACCCCACATTCCGGAAAACAGCGAAATCATAGGCATCACTAACGCGTACAATAAAAAGTGACACGAGCCGGAATTCCTTATTACCACCCCTTTCAAGCGGAAGTGGCACCTAAAGACCGGTGCATATTGACGGGCTTGCCTGTTCCTGACGGACCGGATGGGCGACTACCCCTTTTGCCACCATTTTGGGTTGAGCGGTTCGGGCTTGCCGACTCACGACTTCAACTCAGTGGGGGTGACAGCCTGTACTATTCGGATATCCTGATCCCGGTGCATCCCAATCTGCAGGATCGAATGAAAAGCATCCAAAATGGGGTGCCCGATTTACTGACGGCAGGATGGGATGGCTTGAATTGGATTCGGGCCGAACAACTCTATCAGTGGATGTGCTGGCTGGGAATCGGCCTGCTCTACCATGAATACATCCTGCCGGTGGACCAAAGGTCCGATTCTATGGCCTTTCTGCAAGAACCGGCTATGGTGCACCGCTTCTCGCTCATCCACCTGAGTCTGTGTTCCGCGCTACGTACGATAACCTTCGAGAATTTTGACCCCGGTTCATTGTTCATTTTCCAAAGCCATACCTATCCCAGTCCACGTCTCAATTTTAACCTCAAGATTAGTCTTAACACCCTTTGCCTCAGCATTCGGGCCGGAGAGGTTTGCATGATGTCATGCTTGCAAGACAACGGCACCCAAATTGCTTTTTTCGAATCCTATTTCCAAAAGTTCGATGGATATACCCTGCATCCCATTCAACTCGACGAACTTTTTGCCCGACTCAGCTACAAGGCCTATCTGATGAACCCCCGTTTTCACTACGGTCTGGCATGGCCCGAAGATGGGGAAGTGAATGGAATTACTTACGTTAGACTGGAAATACCCGAAGAGGATCGAATGCAGGATGTCTTCCGCCCATGGAATGAACAGATATTTGCATCAATTTTGCTGGCTCAGTTATCGCCCTATGGAATCACTCAGGAAGATCTGCAGGGCCCGGATCATCAGGTTGTGACTTTTTTGGAGGTTTCAGACGGGCAAGTTCACGAGGTGGATGCGCAATTCAACAAGATCAGCGATTTGCTGAAGATTTAAAACGTGAATCCAATTCGATCAACTCCAGATCTTGAATGGCACCACATATAATGCTAAATCGCATGAGGGTACGCATTGTGTGCCAACCCAGTCGGCCTGCCGCACCTGGGTTGAGATGCAGGACTCCCGCCATGGCTGATCGCTCCGCCAAGGCGATATGGGAGTGGCCGCAAACCACCAAATCGGCACGGTGCTGTTTGATTTCCTGAATCAGGGCCGCGTCATATCGGTTGGGGCGCGGGAGTATGTGACGCATTAATAGGCGTAACCCCTCCCGCTCAATCACCAAGGTTTCTGAAACACGCTTGCGAACGGCCGCCGGGTCGATATTGCCGTAAACGCCCTGCAAAGGGGCCCATTCTTGAAGTCTATCGATGACACCCTCATTCCCAAAATCGCCGGCATGCCAAATTTCATCGCATCCCTTTAAGTAGTTGCCCAGCGATTCGTCGACATATCCATGCGTGTCACTGAGTAGGCCTATGCGCATAAATTGAGTATTTTCAGTTTGTCAAACCAATAAGATTATTGCACTTATCAGAGCGTGTCGAACCTAAATCGGTATAGTTTGGGACATTTATGCTTAGGGCACCTTAACAAGCCGAAACGTATGGGATTGACTGGCCCAATTTACCCGCAACAAGTAGGATGATGCGGGAAAGGTGAAAGAGGATAAACGAATGGCCGATTGGGTGTAAACTTGTTCTTCAGCAAGGAGTTGACCTAAAGTGTTGAACAATTGCCAATTCACCATTTGTGGTGATTCAAGATCGAGTCCCACCACAAGTTCGTCGCGGAAAGGGTTTGGATATACCGTGGCGGGGGCTTTAACCCGCACGATGGCATCCACAAAAGGCGGGCCCTTTCGGGTTTGGGTTGATATGCGCATGCCGTAGAGCCCGGGCACATCAAATACCAATCCACCCGAAGCCACCCGCCCATCGAATCGGGTAGGTACGGCTAGATTTTGCCAAGAAAGCAGGCTGCCCAGGGGGCGGAGATCAATCTGAAAGTCGACCGGATGCCTGTGAAGCCCCTGAAAAGAGGCATTCACCACTCGGGCAATGGGCGATTCATCATACTGCATCACAAAGCTCTTTAGTTCAACCGTGTCACGCTCCAGCAATAGGGAATCGGCCACCAAAAACTCGGGATCCGCGCATCCGGTCGTGATCAGGTTCAGAGAATCCCACAGCTGTTGCCGAAATGAGAAAAAATTGAGGGCAGTATGCATACGCGTGGACTGCCCGACACTGAATACGCTCATGCATGGGTCGTCGGTGTAATCCATGTAATTCTCAGTCTGACGCGGAAATCCACATTGCATGGGTCGCGATGGATTGGGCGGACAGCCAAAAAATGAACCGGAGCATGTAGGAGTATCATCAACATAATCATCTCCTGAACAATCATTTACATCACCCCATGTATGCCAAAGATTTAAGTAGTGACCTACCTCATGAGTAAGTGTTCTGCCCAATTCATAGGTATCATCCAACCAAAATGACTGATTCGCTTGTTTGTCGCGACTTCCCATATACCTGGCCGACACCACCACGCCATCCACAAAAGTTCGGTCGGGATTTCCATCCATCCATTCGGCCAAAAAACTGTAGCCCAATGCGCCAGAAATGTTCTGAACCACCCAAATGTTGAGGTAGCGGTCGGTAGGCCAACGACTCACATCTTTCATCGGCCTGTCGTTACCCATATTGTGGGTTGCACTGCCCGCATAGGGCACATACACGATGCCCTGTGAAGGGGCCCCAGATGAGTCGCGGGTGGCTAAGCAAAATTCAATTTGAGCATCGGTCCCAACAGGGTGCTGGTTGTAGCCCCTGCTTCCGAATATCCGGCGAAAATCCTCATTCAACACCTCAATATTCGAACGAACCTGTTCTAAAGTAAGGTGTCCACCTCTTCCATACAACGAATCGGGTGGGTATAAAATATGAACCACCACTGGGATTCGATACAAGGCCGGGCTGGAAGCTGAATCGGCTTGCATACGACCGATACGACCCTCCTCCCAACGCTTCAAACGCATTCGGGTATCATCCCAGCGAGAGTGAAATCCCTCCTGCTGCGAAAGGTTGTTGAACATCGACTGATGTCCGCAGCTGCGTTGGGCATGGGAATGGGCTGTGATCAATAGCAAAAATAAACAGCTCCAAAAAAGCACCCGAAATGAGTTTTTCATTCGAATAAAATTGTGATTTGCCCTCACTTTAACACTAATTGAACGAGCTGAGGAGAGCGCTGTTCAACCAAAATTTTACGACCCGACAGCAAACCCTTTTCGGTTCGGTCGCTTTGGTGCCTCAACGTCCATAAATCGAGTCCACCTTCCCACTCTGTTTCCAGTATGGGCGACAAAGCGTGGAGGAGGGGCTGCACTTTATAGGGATCGTCATCGACGCAGAAACGGAAACTCAACGCGGTTTGTTGCATCAGGTGTGCTTTGATCCCTAAACGATACAATTCGGTATAGATCAGGCTCAGGTGTTCCTCAGCAAAGAAACTAAAATCGCGTGTGCGGACGGTGATCAGGGCTTGTGGTCTCTTCACAATGATGTAGGGTCTACTTTTGCTCTTCTCTGCGGCCCCATGGATGAGGGTTCCGGGCAATTCTGGCCGAATAAAAGACCGAACGCGCAGCTTGATTCCCATATTCTGCAGAGGTTTGATAGTCTTGGGATGAATCACAGAAGCACCGTAGTACGTCATCTCGACCGCCTCCTCATAGGGGAGCTCAGAAATTAATCTGGCAAATGGGAAACGCCTTGGATCCGCATCCATAACGCCCGGAACATCCTTCCATATGGTAAGCTCATCGGCTCCCAGACAATGGGCAAAAATAGCAGCGGTATAGTCGGATCCCTCCCGACCCAGGGTGGTTGAATCACCGCTCACTGCATCTCTTCCCACAAATCCCTGAACCACCATCCGCATATCTGGACAAGAATTCAATTGAGATATGGCCGTACGGGTGGCAGCCCAATCGACACGGGCATCGCGGTAAGTGTTGTTGGTTACGACCCAGTCCCGCGCATCCAGCCAACGGTTCTCGATTCCCGTCAGATTCAAATAATCGCTCAGAATCCGCGATGAAATGAGTTCTCCCAGTCCCACCACCTGATCATACATCCGATTGTATGTTTCCCTCGCCGGGGCCGCCTCATCGAGGTGCCCAAACAAACGGGTGAAAAGGGGCTCAACGCCCGCCAGCAATTTCCGTTTCATCGCGGGATGTTCCGCCAATTCCTTGATGATTTCATGGTGGTAGTCGCGCAACATACCGGCCTGTTCCACGGCCTCCGGACGCTTGCCGTCGAACCAGCAGCGCACCACTTCCTCAAGACGGTTCGTACTCTTGCCCATGGCCGAAACCACCAAAACCAGTCGCTCCCGCGCATTGCGTTCCACAATTCCGGCCACATTGCGTACGCCAGAGGCGTCGCAAACACTGGTTCCTCCAAATTTATATATGTTGATTGATTGCGGTTCTGCAGAGCTCATGCCTTAGTCAAGATGCATTTCAGGAATCTCACCCTCCACCACCAAGCGACCTGCAGTCTTGGTCACGATTTCTTCGACCGAAACCCCCGGGGCACGCTCCCGCAATACAAATCCACGGGGGTCGATGTCGAAGAAACCCAGTTCGGAAACCACCTGTTTTACACAAGACTGACCGGTCAATGGTAATGTACACTCGGGCAACAGCTTCGATTCTCCAGCCTTGTTGGTATGCTGCATGGCCACGATGATGTTGCGTGCACTGGCCACCAAGTCCATAGCTCCTCCCATGCCCTTCACCATCTTACCTGGAATTTTCCAATTGGCTATATCGCCTCTATCACTCACCTCCATGGCCCCCAAAACCGTGAGATCGACCTTCCCAGCCCTGATCATGCCAAAACTCAGTGCCGAATCGAAGAAAGACGAGCCGGGCAAAGTGGTGATGGTTTGTTTACCCGCGTTGATCAGATCCGGATCCTCCTCCCCTTCCCAGGGAAAAGGCCCCATACCCAACAATCCGTTTTCAGATTGTAGGACCACCTGCATTCCCTCTGGTATGTAGTTGGCCACCAAAGTCGGGATTCCAATCCCCAAATTCACATAATAGCCATCGCGCAGCTGCCGGGCAATTCGGCGTGCAATTCCGTGTTTGTCGAGCATAAGCAAAAATATCGAACAAAATACGGATATTCCCAGCCCCAACGAACCCCGAGCATGTCAGATCCCGTCCGCTCCCGATTAAAAAATATTCGTGTCGCAGTTTTCGACCTCGACGGGGTTTTGACCGATGGCCAAGTTTATGTAATGGGTGACGGACAAGAACTACGCAGTATGCACGTGCGCGACGGATATGCACTGGCAAGGGCATCGGAAGCTGGATTGCCGATTTGGGTAATCAGCGGGGCCCATCCACCTGGGGTTCGCCAAAGGCTGAATCAGTTGGGTGTACAGGAAATTTCTTTGGGTATTCGCGACAAGGCAGCAGAATGGAATCGACTGCAGAAAAAATATGCCATAGACCCCACCCATATCCTGTTTATGGGTGATGATCTTCCCGATCTACCCCTTATGCGCTTGGCGGGACTCGCCACGTGTCCCAAAGATGCTGCACCCGAAATCCTGGCGGCTGCCCAATACATCATTCCTCTTGCGGGTGGAGAGGGATGCGTGCGCTACATTTTGGAAGAATGGCTCCGTTTGCTCGGTTTATGGGATGTTCCCTCCCTGCAACCCGGTAATTAAACCTTTATTCTGAGGGTGTTATAAGACAGATTCTGGCAATTTACCCCCACCAGTCTGCACTCTATGTTTTTCAGTGAACTTATTCCACAAAACAGCCTAGCACTGAACTTTCAAATCAGGAGAAAATGTTATTCGAAGTCATACTGGTTAAACTCCGTTTCCATCCACCCTTGCTAAATATAGAATCTATCCCCCAATCCGAATCGCCCATAAAATCCAACAATCCCGCAAACTAAGCATGAACGAGTCGTTTCCCTATGAGCTGATCCTCGCATCGGCGTCGCCACGACGAAAAGAGCTACTTGAGCGCATGGGCTTTGATTTTAGGATTGAAGCGGTGGACGCCGATGAAACACCCGATACCAATCTGCCGGTAGAACGAATGCCCGTCTGGCTAGCCAAAAAAAAAGCCGGTTTGGTGTGCAACATTAACCGGAAAACACTGGTCATAGCTGCAGATACGATGGTTCTGCTGGGCAACCAAATCCTAAGCAAGCCTGAAAACGTTCTGGAAGCCTCTGAAATGCTCAAGTCACTCTCCGGAAAAACCCACCGCGTCATTACCGGGGTATGTCTAAAAGGTCTAAGACGCCAGACTACATTTTCCGTTACGACACGGGTGCGCTTTGGCCTCATCACAGATGATGAAATCGAATATTACATACACTGCTTTGAGCCATTCGACAAAGCCGGAGCCTATGGCGTACAAGAATGGATCGGGCTCTCATTCGTGACCCATATTTCCGGCTCATACACCAACGTGGTGGGATTACCCACAGAACGTTTGTACCGCGAACTGAAAAAAGCAGCGCAGTCACGGCGCTATTAAAAACCTACCTGTCCTTCATTACGGTTCCGTAATAAAAGAAGAATCAAATCCGAAAGGCAGAAAAACCGATACCCCGTCTGCCTCATACACCTGTTGACCGGTTCCCTTCAGGTAAACCCTGACCGGTGATTTTTGCCTACGCTCCACCTCCAATAGAACCTGGAGACAAGAGCCGCACGGAAAGGCGGGTGAAAGCTCGGTGTCATCGGACCGCGCCACTACAATGGCCATGGCCATCACCGGCACACCCGGCTCCTGAACACCCGCTGCAAAAAGTGCAGTTCGTTCGGCACACAAGCCGCTGGGATATGCAGCATTCTCCTGGTTACTGCCAGGAATCACCTTTCCATTCTCCAACAACAAGGCGACTCCCACAAAAAATCTGGAATAGGGCGCGTAGGCGGTCGATAAAGCCTGTTCGGCCTCATGGATGAGTTCTTGAATGTATCGATCGAGGGTTTCCAAATGAAACCCCCGAACAACGCAGTTTCTTTGGATATTTACCGAAAAATCCGATTGCCCGTCCATTCGTCGCTATAATTCGTCAAAATAAACAAAATCAAGCAAACCACCAAATCCATGGGACAATCCTCCATACTCATTCTCGGCGCCGGCCGATCGGCCACTAACCTGATCGACTATCTGCTCGGGCATGCAGCGGAAAACCAATGGATGGTCACGATTGCTGATTTGTGGCCCGATGCCGCTGAAAGAGCCTCCAAGGGACACCCCAACGCAAGGGCTGTTGCCGCTGATTTGTCGGACAAGAACATACTGCAAGGACTTCTGAAGGATCAAAAAGTCGTGATTTCTCTTTTACCAGCCGAAAAACACCCCATGGTGGCCCGAATGGCCCTTCAGCAGAACGTCTCCTTATTCACTGCCTCTTATGTTTCGCCCGGGATACAACAACTCGATGAGCAGGTGAAGAAGGCGGGATTGCTCTTTCTCAATGAGCTGGGGTGCGACCCGGGCATCGACCACATGAGCACTATGGAGCTCATGGGTCAGTTGAAATCAGAGGGGGCCATTATCACAGGGTTCTATTCCTATACGGGTGGACTCGTCGCGCCGGAATGCGACGATCACCCGTGGCATTATAAATTCTCATGGAACCCCAGAAACGTCGTGCTCGCAGGGGCCCCCGGACCAGCCCAGTACCGCTACCAGCATTCCACCCGTCATTTGCCCTACCCCCGTTTGTTTCGTGAACCCCTACGAGTTGATGTTCCGGGTGTGGGGATGCTCGACGCCTATCCCAACCGCGACTCTCTCCCCTACACCTCACTCTACGGCCTTGAAGATATTCCCACCTTGTTGCGGGCCACTTTCCGCTATCCGGGATTCATGCAGGGTTGGTCGGTGCTGGTTCACCTCGGATTGACCCTAAACCACTACAGACTTGAGGCCAAAACCCGTACCCGACGCGATTTGTTGATGGAATTTCTTCCTCCCCACTACGGTAGCCATCCCGAGCAGGCACTCGAACGGGTTTTAAGTATCGATATGGGCCTTCATGGAGATCAGATCACTATGATCCTTGATCAATTCCGCTCGATCGGCTTTTTTGAGTCCATTCCCCTGCCCGACTCCCCGACCACTCCGGCCGAAATGTTGGAGCATATTTTACTGGCACACTGGTCGCTACTCCCATCCGACCGCGACCGTGTAGTTATGCACCACCGAGCCGATTATGAACGAAATGGTGAGCTCAGAACACGAACAGCTACCCTTGACCTCATTGGCAAGGACGCCACCCATACCGCGATGGCTCAAACGGTTGGCCTGCCCCTTGCCATCGCAGTTCGTCTATTTATGCAGGGAACTCTAATGGTTCGTGGTGTTCACATTCCAACCCGCGAAGAAATTTACCGGCCTATCCTTCTGGAATTGTCGGGCTACGGCATTCATTTCAAGGAAACCGATACGGAGCAATTGCAAGACCCTTTCATATGCTGATCAGGTTGAAAACACCCGTCCCCACCCCGCCCAGTCACCTGTTGGGTTGGATGATTTTATTCGGCATCGCAGCAGGTGCCCTGCTGATTGAACCCTATTTGAAGCCATTCGACAGTATAACAGTCGCCCTACTGATCTCTATACTTGTCGGGAACCTGATCTCCTCGAAATATACTGGTCGATCTGCCTGGTATTATTCCGAAAAGCATCTATTGGCCATTGCCACAATGCTACTGGGCTTCGGAATGGATCTCAGTAAGGCCCTCAACTTGCCCCCACAATACTGGGTCTACATTATATTGTCGGTGGCATTCGCATTAGGTTCGGCCCATCTGATCATGAGGGCATCGACCATGAGTTTGCGGTGGACCATGGGCGCTGGTCAGGCCATCTGTGGTAATAGCGCGATCGCCGCTGCAGCGCCTGTGGTGGGTGCCACATCCACCGAAATCGGGGTGTCGGTAGCCACTGTTAACCTGCTGGGAACTCTCGGCATCATCATTTTCCCCATACTCGCCACCCACTTCGGGTTGTCGGAAGAAGCATCGGCCCTGCTGTTTGGTTCCGTTCTACAATCGGTCGGACACGTGGCAGGGGCGGGACAAGCACTCGGCTCGGATGTGTTGTCGGTGGCATTGCTCGTGAAAATGGTGCGCATCCTATGGTTGGGTCCGACCGTTCTGTTTATGGGGTGGGTGATCGCACATATGAATGCCCAAACTCCATCCCGGAATCAGGTAAGCAAAGGGCGCGCCTCCCGAATTCTATCGGTCATCCCCTGGTATGTATGGGGATTTTTGATAAGTAGCCTGCTCGTTTCTACAGGATTCATCCCCCCAATCCTTATTGGATTTATGAAATATGCAGGTAAATATCTGCTTCTGCTTGCTATGACGGGCATCGGACTAGGCATCAACATCCGTCAATTGCTCTCGGCCGGACCAGCAGCGGGAATGGGAGGCACCCTGATCTTTATGCTGCAAACGCTGTTGATTATCCTCTTGCTCACCCAATGGGCCTAAAACTCACGGCAACGAGACTTCGGAAGCAACACTGATTTGATTTCGTTTGATTTGGACGATAATCTTTTATTTCCGATTTCCGCTCAAGCACTTTTCCGAATAGCCCCTATCTCAGATTCGACCCCGGATGAGCTGATCCACCACCGACGGATCCAGTAAGGTTGAGGTGTCTCCCAATTGGGAAACATCACCTTCCGCAATCTTACGGAGAATTCGACGCATTATTTTACCCGAACGCGTCTTTGGCAATCCGGGCACCAATTGGATCTTATCGGGTCGCGCAATTTTGCCGATAAATTCGGTCACAGTTGCCGTAATCTCCGCCCGGATGTTGTCGGGATTTTGCGGATCCCCCTTGCAGATTACAAAGGCATAAATGGCTTGCCCCTTCAACTCATCCGGAACCCCCACCACGGCCGACTCGGCCACTAATGGATGCATGTTGATGGCATTTTCGACTTCAGCAGTTCCAATGCGGTGTCCTGAAACATTAAGCACATCATCAACCCGGCCAATGATTCTGTAGTAGCCGTCGGCATCGCGGCGGGCCCCATCTCCCGTAAAATAATAGCCCGGATAGGCGCCGAAATAGGTTTGCCGGCAGCGTTCATGATCGCCCCAGGTGGTCCGAATCATCGAAGGCCAGGGAAAGCGGACGGCCAGGTAGCCTTCGCGTTCATTTTCTTCTATGATTTCCCCTTGTGCATCGAGCAATACCGGTTGAATGCCAGGTAGCGGCAGGCCAGCATAGGTGGGTTTCAGGGGCGACAATCCGGCGAGCGCGGCAATCAGGATACCCCCAGTCTCGGTCTGCCACCAGGTGTCGGTGACCGGACACCTTCTCTTGCCCACTTCGCGGTGATACCACTGCCAGGCCTCTGCATTGATGGGCTCACCTACGCTTCCCAGTACCCTCAGGCTGTTAAGCGAGTAGGGTTTCACCCAAGCATCACCAGCAGCCATAAGCGAACGGATTGCAGTTGGGGCAGTATACAGCAGGTTCACACTGTGCCGCTCGCACACTTTCCAAAATCGATCAGGATTGGGCCAAATAGGGATGCCCTCGAACATCAGGGTGGTTGAGCCTTGAAGCAAGGGGCCATAGAGCAAATAGGTGTGTCCTGTAATCCAGCCTATGTCGGCCGTGCACCAGAATACCTCGCCCGGTTGAGCCCGAAAAACATGGGTAAAACTGTAACCGGCATACACCATGTATCCGCCGCAGGTGTGCACCACACCCTTGGGCTTACCCGTTGAACCGGAGGTATACAAAATAAACAGTGGGTCCTCGGCTTGCATAACTTCCGCCTCACCGCCTGTACCCGAGTAGCGACTAATCTCCTCATGTGCATCTACATCACGACCGTATATCATATCCACATCGGAACCGCTTACCCGAAAAACCCATACCCGTTCAACGCCATTGCAATTGGTCAACGCCTCGTCAACTACTTCCTTACAGGGGAGAATTTTGCCGCCGCGCACAATGGCATCGGCTGTGATTACCATTCTGCAACCCGCATCTGCAATCCGATCGGCAAGGCTGTGGGCTGAAAAACCCCCAAAAACCACCGAATGTATGGCCCCTATTCGGGCAATGGCCAACACAACCACGGCGAGTTCTGGTACCATCGGCATATACACACAGATTCTGTCGCCCTTCCCCATACCTTGTCGCCTCAAAGCAGCCGCAGTCCGCTCAACTTCACTATGAAGCTCCTGATATGTGAATGAGCGTGACGCTCCTTCCGGGTCGCTGGGCTCCCAGATAAGGGCAGTCTTCTCACCACGATCCGACAAATGACGGTCCAGGCAATTCAGGGTTATATTCAGCGTACCCCCTTCAAACCAACGCACATCATAGCAACGGAAGTCCCAATTCAGAACCTGCGACCAGGGTTGAATCCACGAATATTGAGATGCGACGTGCGACCAGAATGCCTCCGGGTCATCCACACTGAGTTGCATCGCCCGCTCATAGGCATCTAGGCTATCAAAGGGTTGAATCACAGCCCCAAAATAACAAAGAAATGTTTACACGATTCCGCAGCGCAATAAGCTAGACTATATCCTACGCCCCGGATATTGAAATAGGCCTTCACTCAGGGCATCCATCGCCTCACTCAGGCGGTCCGTTTCCAGCACATAGGCAATCCGAGCCTGATGCCGCCCACTTTCGGGTCGGGCATAAAATCCGCTTCCTGGTGCCAGCATAACGGTGCAGCCCTTATAAGAAAATGACTCAAGCATCCAGCGACAAAAATCATCTGCATCATCGACTGGTAAGGACACCATACAATAAAAAGCGCCACCGGGGTGTGGACAAACCACGCCAGGCATTGATTGAAGGGCGGAAACCACCAAATTGCGCCTCTGTTCGTAGGCCGAGCGCACCTCTTCAAAATAAGAGGGCGGTGCCGCAAGCGCAGCTTCCGCGCCCAATTGCTCTAATGTAGGCGGGCTCAATCGCGCCTGTCCGTATTTCAACGCTACGGCCATCAGATCCGCATTCCTGCTCATCAGGGCACCGATTCGGGCGCCACATGCGCTGTATACCTTAGACACACTTTCCACCACCACCGCGTGACCAGCCAATTCAGGCAATTCCAAAACGGAATGGTGAATCGCCCCATCATAGGCAAACATGCGGTAGACCTCATCCGAAAACAAAAACAAATTGTGGCGTCTGACCAGTTCACTCAACTGCCGTAATTCGGTCAAAGAATACATGACACCTGTGGGGTTGCTGGGATGACAAATCAAAACAGCCTTTGTGCGGGCGCTGATGAGTGACTCCCATTCAGCCAGAGGGGGAAGCGCAAAACCGTCCTCAATTCGGGTGGGCACGGGCACGACCTGAACACCCGCTATCAGAGCAAATCCATTGTAATTCGCATAAAATGGTTCGGGAATGAGGACCTCATCACCTCTATCCAGGCAGCTCAACATGGCAAACAACAAGGCCTCCGACCCACCCGTGGTAATCATAATCTGGTGAAAATCGATGTCAATCCCTCTGCCCTGCATCGATACAGCGTAGGACCTTCGATACGATTCCATGCCCGCAGAATGCGAATATTCAAGAACCGGTGCATTAAATGCACGGATACGCTCCATAAAACCGGGAACCGTTCCGATATCGGGTTGACCGATGTTCAAGTGGTGAATGCGTATTCCCTTTGCAGAAGCGGCCTCCGCATAAGGAACAAGCTTGCGGATCGGAGATGGAGGCATTTGAAGACCTCTGTTCGATAGATTTGGCATAACATAAAAAAACCCGTGCCCCGCGCAAAGATACGCGGGTTTAAAAGCAAAAACGAGTCAGGATTTAATTCAAGGGCACAGAATCGAAGCGCCTTGAATGAATCGACTATTTAATTAATTGGGTTTGGTAACAGGGCTGGCAGCACCTTTATTCTCCGGAACATTTTCGTCGGCCTTCACCACATTTCCTTTAATGGTGAGAACTTGTGTTCCTGTTCCGGCGTTGCTGGTGACCGTTACTTGTTTGGTGAACATGCCCGGGCGACCAGCAGAGTTGTAAACCGCCTTGATCGTACCCTTTTCACCCGGTTTTACGGGTTCACGGGTCCACTCAGGCGTTGTGCAACCACAAGAGGCCGATACATTGCTGATGATCAAAGTCTCGGAACCTGTATTGATGAACTCAAATGCGTGCGTAGCCTTGTCACCCTCTGTAATGGTGCCAAAATCATGTGCTTCCGATTTGAATTTCATGACCGCTGAACTCTTCGGCTGAGCGGGAGGCGTGGCATTCTGAGCAAATGCACCTAAAACGAGGGAGGAAAAGAAGAAAAGAAAAGCAAGTTTTTTCATTGAGTTGAAATTGATTTTAAGTGGAACAAAAATAAAAAAAAAATGAATGCCAGTGGTTGAAGTTCAGTCATTTATAAAAAAGAAATCTATGGCTATCTTTGCAAACATGCCCCGTGATACAACATCTGTGCCAAAAGGAAGCGCCAAGGCACTCGATTTTGAAGAATTTAAGAAAGAAGTTCATTCCGATTACCGGACTGCATGGATCAGTAGACAGGCGAGCCTGATCGGACGAAAAGAGGTACTCACCGGAAAAGCTAAATTTGGAATTTTCGGCGACGGCAAAGAAATCCCACAACTTGCCATGGCCCGGGCTTTCACAGCGGGCGACATCCGATCGGGCTACTACCGCGACCAGACTTTTATGCTTGCAAAAGGTCTCACCAGCATCCGTCAGTTTTTCGCGCAATTGTACGCCCATCCATCACTGGAAGCTGAACCAGCAAGCGGGGGCAGGTTAATGAATGGTCATTTTTCTACTCGATTTCTAGACGATCAAGGGAATTGGCATGCACTTTCGGATTCAATGCACAGCACGTGTGACATTTCTCCAACGGCTGGACAAATGGGCCGTGCCCTAGGCATCGCCTATGCCTCGAAATTATATCGGCATAATCCTGCCATCGCCGAATCGACACCCTTTAGTAAGGCCGGGCGCGAAATTAGCTTTGCAACCATCGGAAACGCCGCAACTTCAGAAGGACATTTTTGGGAAACACTCAACGCCGCCGCCGTCCTGCAAGTTCCTTTGCTCATCAGCATTTGGGACGACGAATTCGGCATTTCCGTACCTGCGCGCTACCAAACCGCTAAGGAAAACCTCAGTAGCTTGTTGTCTGGCTTCATCAGCGAACCGGGTCGGTCAGGAATCAAACTACACACCCTTCGCGGGTGGGACTACCCTTCCCTTTGTGCCGCCTATCAGGATACAGCTCAAGAAATGCGCAAAACCCATATCCCAGCCGTTTTTCACATCACAGAGCTCACCCAACCTCAGGGTCATTCCACATCGGGGTCGCACGAACGCTATAAATCACCCGAGCGCCTCGAATGGGAGCGCCAACAAGATGGCATCGTTAAGATGCGCGCATGGATGTTGCAGGAAGGAATTGCAACGGAAGCTGAAGTAGCAGAAATCGAAGAAGAAGGCATCAGCTATACCAAATCGGAGCAGCGGGCCGCATATCAGGAATTCCGAATGGAAATCGACGAAAAGGCAGCTGTAACCCTAACAATTCTTTCCGAACTCGCTAAGGAAACCCCGCAAATAACCCAAACTGTTGATGAACTCGTGAACCCCCTGAAGCAAAACAAGGAGCCCCTTCGGCGGGATCTTGTGAGCGCACTAAGGGGAAGCCTCCTAGCCGCCCGCCATCACCCGGGAGCCGCCCGGGATCGTGTTCAATCGCTGCTCAAAGAGATGACAGATCAGCATGAAAAACTTTTCAGCAGTCACCTCTACAGCCAGTCGGCCTACTCCACCCAAAACCACAGGCCGATCCCGGCCGTTTTCAGCGAGCAAAGTACCTTTAATACCGGGTATGAGGTACTCAATATGGCTTTCTCCGATATCTTAAGACGCGAACCGACGTTTTTCGCACTCGGGGAGGATGTGGGAAAAATCGGCGATGTCAATCAGGGATTCGCGGGCCTTCAAGATTTGTACGGGGAAAACCGGGTCACCGATACTGGCATTAGGGAAATGAGCATTGTTGGACAGGGATTGGGGGCGGCTATGCGTGGACTCAGGCCGATGGCGGAAATCCAATATCTGGATTACCTGCTCTATGCCTTACAGATTTTGAGCGACGATGTGGCTACGCTACATTACCGTACTGTAGGTGGACAAAAAGCACCTCTTATCGTTCGCACACGTGGCCACCGTCTGGAGGGGATCTGGCACTCAGGCTCGCCTATGGGCATGATCCTCCACAGCATCCGGGGCATGCTGCTGCTGGTTCCCCGCAACATGGTGCAGGCAGCGGGATTCTACAATATGCTCTTGGCCTGCGACGAGCCGGCTGTGGTCATCGAATCACTCAACGGATACAGATTGAAGGAACGGGTTCCAGACAATCTGTTCGAATTTACCCTTGCCCCGGGGATTCCTGAAGTACTAAGGGAGGGAAATGATATCAGCGTAATTACATACGGCTCCTGCTGCCGAATGGCGATTGAAGCCGCCGATCGTTTGATAGCGCTCGGCATCGAAGCAGAGGTCATTGATGTACAATCCTTGATTCCATTCGACATCCACCACAGCTTGATAGAATCAATCAGCAAAACCAATCGATTTCTCATCGTGGATGAGGACGTTCCCGGGGGTGCTTCCTCCTACATCTACCAGCAAATCATGGAAGTACAGCAGGCATATTTTCATTTGGATAGTCCCGGCCGTACTCTCACCGCCCGCGAGCATCGTCCGGCCTATGGCAGTGATGGCGACTACTTCAGCAAACCTTCGGTTGATGATATGGTAGAAGCGGTCTACCAGTTGATGTCGGAAACAGACCCTGCACTTTACCCCCCCATTAGGAATACGGATGGGTCAATCGGACTCAACCGGATTAAGTAGTTATGAAGACCTCGCATTCACCCAACTCCAGAGATCTACATCCGGTCGGGTGCCTCGATTCCTAGTACGAACAGACTTCTTTTTAATACCCGGGCCGCTTCCTGCGATAAATAGAGCCGAAACAGCCGACTCTCATCGGTGGTTTCGGGTGTGAGAATCGGGCAATCATGGTAGAAACGATTGTAGAGTCCGGCCAGATCGTAGGCATACTGACAGAGCAGGGAAGGATTTTTGTGTGTATGGGACGCGAAAATCGATTCACGATAGCCTGATAGTTGCCGCATCAATTCCCTTTCAGTCAATTTTATGTCTGATGGTAATGCCGCCGTAGCAAGCACCGATGCTCCAATCCCAATCGATTCTGCCTTTCTCAGAACGGCGCAGGCCCGTGCGTGGGCGTATTGAATAAACGGTCCAGTATGACCCTGCAGATCGATTGACTCCTCGGGATGGAAGACCATACGCTTTTGGGGATCCACTTTCAGGATAAAATACTTCAACGCCGCCATGCCAACCTGATTGAATAGTATAGTTTTATCACCTTCGCTCAATTCCATAAGCTTTTCCGAAAATTCGCTTTTGTCCCTTGCGGCGGCCACCATTTCATCCATCAAGTCATCGGCGTCGACCACCGTGCCCTCCCTTGACTTCATGCGCCCTGAGGGCAGGTCCACCATTCCATATGATAAATGGTGACATCGGGAGGCCCATTCATACCCCAGACGTTGCAGTACGAGGAATAGTACTTTGAAGTGGTAGTCCTGTTCGTTGCCCACAACGTAGGTCATCTCATCAGTGTTCCATTCTTTTTGTCGCTCAATAGCGGTTCCGATGTCTTGCGTGATGTAGACAGAAGTACCGTCACTTCTCAAAAGTACTTTTCGGTCCAGTCCCGCACCGGTGAGATTGGCCCAAACCGAACCATCCGGGTCGCGCTCAAAAACGCCGCGCGCCAATCCGTCCAGCACCTGATCGCGACCCAGTACATAGGTTTCCGACTCGTAGTAGTTTCGATCGAAAAACGAGCCAAGCCGTTGATGCGTCTGGTCGAATCCCGAATAAACCCAGCCATTCATTGATTGCCACAAAGCACGAACCCCGGGAACACCGACTTCCCAATCACGCAGCATTTGTTGCGCTTCCAGTAAAATAGGGGCGTGATCTTTGGCTGTTCTCGCATCCATTCCGCCATCTTTTCGTTCCTCGGTTTGCCGACGCCACTCAACATCAAACCGGACATAGTATTTGCCTACGAGGTGATCCCCCTTGAGGCCGCTGCTCTGGGGCGTTTCACCCTGTCCGAACTTCTCCCATGCCAGCATCGACTTACAAATATGTATGCCCCGGTCGTTGATTACCTGAACGCGAACCACCTCATCACCGGCCTCCTCCGACAATCGGCTCACGGCCATCCCCAAAAGAATGTTTCTGATATGTCCAAGGTGCAGCGGCTTGTTGGTATTGGGAGAAGCGAACTCCACCAGCAACTTTTTTCCTGATATGTTGGGTGTAGGTCGACTCCCCTCCTGATGGGCATGCATCCAAAAATGCGCGCTCAGTGAAATATTCAGAAATCCCTGTACGATCTCGGAAGACTCCACTAACGGCTGGCCTTCGAACGAAAGCGTGCCCAGAAAAATGCGCGTCCGCTCGCCGAAAGCGAGTGGGTTCATCGACAAGCGCTTGGCGGGGCCAAATAGAACCAGAGTGATGTCGCCCGAGAAATCCTTGCGGGTTTGCTGAAATACGAGGTGTTCGGGCTTCAGAAGTCCGGCATATTCCCTGAGGATAAGTGGCTGCAGATGGGTTCGGAGATAGTGTTCCTGGGGTGACATATGCCAGAAATCAGTTGCTTAAATTTTGGTTTTGTATGGAATTGGCGACTTTCACAAGAATCTCAAATGCCGTTTCCGCCATGATGTTCTCCTTATCGAGCGTTGGGTTGATTTCCACCATTTCAAAGCAAATCACTTTGGGATTGCCTACGAGATTCTGAAGGAGTTTACCAGCTTCCCGCTCATTGATGCCATTGGGAACGGGAGTGCCCGTACCCTGACTCACTCTGGGGTCAAGAGAATCGACATCGAAGGATACATATATGGCATCACAGCGGTCGAGGGATGTAAGGATGGCATTGGCCACCTTTTCCACACCCTGCCTGCGTATTTGTGACACCTGAAAAATTTTGCATGCATGTTTCCGGATGAGGTACTCTTCCTGAGGCTCTCTATCCCTCAGCGCAACATACACCACATCCGAAAGGTGGATGGGTGGTGTGTCACCCCCAATTTTCTTGATCTGATCCCAGGCCTTTCGGGTACGCTCATCGGGCTCATTGACCTTGCAGTCGAAATTGTCCTCCCCCGCGGCAATAGCCAAAGACATACCATGCATGTTGCCCGAAAGCGTGGTGTAGGGCGAGTGCAGATCCGCATGCGCATCAATCCAAACCACACCCAGACGCTTGCCCGCCAAAGCCCGATGCAAACCGAAAATGGTTCCTGCCGCGCTGCTATGGTCGCCCGCTAACACCAATGGAAATCGGCCCGATTGCAATACGCTTTGTACGCTGTCGGCGACGTTTCGGCACACTTCTGTAATCCCCCCGATGTGTCGCGCAAAGGGTGTTCGAACTGGTTCATACAGTTGTTCGTTGCAGTCTGGCACCGACAGCCGATCGGTTCTGTGAAAAAACCGGGATCCGAAGTCATGCGCAGCAATTTTGACGGCATCTATGCCAAGGCTAGCGCCTCGCGTACCTGCGCCCAGTTCCGACCGCACCTCAATTAATGTCCATTCGGCCATGACTGTGTGCTAATTCGCTGAATAAAACTAAATTTGCGCCCCTAACGCAGCGCAATGCAAAGTTACGCAGAATTTCTGGACCTGAGCGTGGGATTTCCCCAGGAGGGATGGAAACTCATCGACGATGAGTTGTATTTTCATGACATCAATCTGATGGAAATGGCCGAGACATTCGGCACCCCGCTGCGGTTCACATACTTGCCACTCATCAGTCAGAAAATAGAGAAGGCCAACCATTTGTTTCGTGCGGCATTCGAAAAGCACAGCTACAAAGGCTCATATACCTATTGCTATTGCACGAAGAGTTCTCATTTCAAACACATACTTGAGGAGGCGCTGGTTGCAGGCGTTCAGCTGGAAACCTCATCAGCCTTTGATATGCCGATAATTGAGGCTTTGGAGCGCAAGGGCATGATTACCAAAGACATCATGGTGGTGTGCAATGGCTTCAAAAAGGACAACTATAAAGAGAACATTGTTGACCTAATCCACGATGGGTTTGGCCACATCATCCCGGTGCTCGACAATAAGGAAGAGTTCAACTACTACGACAATGAAGTGGAGATACCCTGCTCACTGGGCATGCGCTTATCGGCAGAAGAAAAGCCCGACTATCCCTTTTATACCTCCCGGCTCGGAATCCGGGCCGACGAAATGGTCGATTTCTACCAAAGCAAAATCCGCAACGATCAACGCTTTCGCCTGGAGTTACTTCATTTTTTTGTAAGCAGCGGGTTCAACGACACACCCCATTTTTGGAACGAGCTGGAGAAACTCGTGAACACCTTTGTCAAACTCAAAAAGGTTTGTCCCGACTTGCACATGCTCGATATTGGGGGCGGATTACCCTTTAAGAATACGCTAGAATTTGAATACGACTACGAGTATATGATTGGGGAGATTGTGCACCGGATCAAATCGATTTGCAATGACAATGACGTGGAGGAGCCGGATCTGATTACGGAATTCGGTAGTTTTACGGTGGCAGAATCCTCAGGTATTATTTTTAAAGTTTTAGGGCGCAAGCAGCAGAATGACCGCGAAAAATGGCTGATGGTGGACGGCAGTATGATCACGATGTTGCCCGATGTCTGGGCCATGAACCAAAAATTTATTGTGTTGCCCTTGAATAACTGGGACTCGGAATATGAGCGGGTGAACATTGGGGGTATCACCTGCGATGGCCTGGATTTTTACAAGACGGAGCAGAACAACGCCTCAACCTGGATGCCGAAAACCCGCAAAGCCCAGTATGTGGCTTTTTTCCACACCGGGGCCTATCAGGAAACGCTCAGCGGTACGGGGGGAATACACCACTGCCTGATTCCTACGCCGAGGCATGTTCTGATTCGGAAGACGAAAGACAACAACCTTGATTATCAGTTGTTTCAGGAGGAGCAAAGCAGCAAACAGGTATTGAAAATTCTAGGTTACTGAACTGCCGATTTTTCGTATACTTGCACCTCAAAATTTTTGTTATGGGGGTTACCAAACTCAAAAGAAAAGCGGCCAAAAACAAAACCGTTTCGCGTCTTCGCAATCAGGGTCTCACCAAAACCAGCTTGGGGTCCTACAAAAACCACCGCAAGGAGTCGGAATCGGCTACAGCTGAATAATTTGTAAGGCGTCCTTCGTCGCGTCGCCTGATAGACCAACCGCCTCCCAGGTTTTGTCACCCAACAGCCGCACCGATGTGGCGAATGCCTCAAAGGGTAAGCGTCCGCCCCACTCAGTCGGGGCGATCATCGAGAGTACCCTCTGACCATTTTTTCTTAGGTATAAATGGTAGGTTTGTCCTACCACCGGATCAAATCCCATATCGGACCCATATACCTCTTCAGCAAGCTTCAACCTTTCTTCTATTTTTCGGGCCTGTTGCATCAAGACATCTGCCTGCCTTCGCAACATGGCCATTTGCTGTTCGGCCTGCTCCCTTGCCGTTTCCAAAGAGTGACTTTTCGCCTTTCCTTTGTCGATCGGCCGAATCACGGGACTGCTCACATGTACCGCAATCGGGGCAAAGGATGCCTCACCGGTGTAATAAGCATATTCTTCCTTCATATCTATTGTTGCCATCACTTTATTGCCTGACGTTCGGAAAAGCCCGCGTACAACTGCATGCTTGAATGGTTGTGACCGGAATTCATATCGTCAATTATTTATTGTTGCTCATTATTAATTTGACAATGCAACAATTCAGGTCAGCGATGGTTCATTTTTCTCCCTAAAGGATTTAATCTCACAAACCGGGAACTTTTTAATTTCTTAAGCGTTCAGGGGCATGTAGTATTGATTCACACTTCCTTCGTCCCTGAAATCATCCCTTAAATTCTTCTATGAGGCAACTGAAAATTACCAAATCCATTACCAACCGGGAAAGTCAATCCCTTGAGAAATACCTGCAGGAAATTGGCAAAGTAGACCTAATAACCCCCGAGGAGGAGGTGGTCCTGGCGAAAAAAATTAAGGAGGGTGATCAGGCTGCCCTTGAAAAACTCACCAAAGCGAATTTACGATTTGTGGTTTCGGTGGCTAAACAATACCAAAATCAGGGACTAACCCTGAGCGACCTGATCAACGAAGGAAACCTTGGCTTGATTAAAGCGGCCCGTCGATTCGACGAAACCCGTGGATTTAAATTTATTTCCTATGCCGTTTGGTGGATTCGTCAGTCTATACTTTCAGCCCTCGCTGAACACTCACGCATCGTTCGCCTACCCCTCAACCGTGTCGGCTCACTCAACAAAATCGGAAAAGCCTTTTCGCAACTCGAGCAACAGCACGAACGTGACCCCTCGGTCTACGAATTGGCTGAAATGCTTCAGATTTCAGCCGATGAAGTTGAAAACACGATGAGCATCAGCGGAAGGCACATTTCAATGGACGCGCCTTTTGTGCAAGGAGAAGAGAACACCCTTTTGGATGTTTTGGTTAACGACGATGCGCCCCGAAGCGACAGCATCCTTATGCAAGAATCGCTGGCAAGCGAAATTGAACGGTCGCTCAACACCCTCACGGAACGCCAGAGGCAGGTCATTCAACTGTATTTTGGGATTGGTGCCAGCCACGCCCGCTCATTAGAAGATATTGGCGCACAATTCGAGTTGACTCGTGAGCGGGTTCGTCAGATCAAAGACAAGGCACTGAAGCGTCTGAGGCACACCTCGCGCAGCAAGTTGCTGAAGAATTATCTCGGTTAAATCCTGTTATTGTTAGCTGATCACCCAACGGGTTTACCCGTCTGGGCTTATTTTTGCCGCCATGTTTGAACGTCTTACCGATAAAATTGAATCCGCATTTCGCACCTTAAAAGGACAGGGTCGCATATCGGAAAACAATATTTCCGAAACCATGAAGGAAATCCGGCGGGCCTTGCTCGATGCCGATGTACATTTCAATATTGCCAAGGAGTTCACCGAGCGGGTGAAACAGGAGGCGTTGGGACAAAACGTCATCAAAAGTATCTCCCCAGGCCAACTTCTGGTGAAGATTATGAATCAGGAGTTGGCCCAGCTCATGGGCGGCGCGGCTAGTGAGCTGAAAATAAGCGGGAATCCGGCCGTAATTCTTATCGCCGGACTCCAAGGCTCTGGTAAAACCACATTCAGTGCCAAACTGGCCGATCGGCTCCACAAGCAAAATAATAAAGTCATGCTGGTGGCCTGTGATGTCTATCGCCCGGCCGCCATAGATCAGTTAAAGATTCTGGGTGGTGACATAGGCGTTGAGGTCTACAGCGACGAACAAGAGAATAATCCGCTAATTATTGCCAGGTCCGCCGTTCGCAAGGCGGGAATGGAAGGTTGTGGGGTGGTGATTGTGGATACAGCAGGTCGACTCGCCGTGGATGCAGTGATGATGACCGAAATCAAAGGTCTGCACAGCGATCTGCGTCCGTGTGAGACCCTTTTCGTAGTGGATGCCATGACTGGTCAGGATGCTGTGAACACCGCGCGCGCATTCCACGATGCGCTTAATTACGAGGGGGTTGTGCTCACCAAAATGGATGGGGATGCCCGTGGAGGTGCCGCTCTCAGTATAAGCTATACGGTGGGCAAACCGATAAAGTTCTTGAGCACGGGTGAGAAGATGCAGGCGTTGGAGGTGTTTCACCCCGATCGTATGGCCAACCGCATTTTGGGTATGGGTGATGTCGTGAGTCTGGTGGAACGTGCCCAGGCCGAGATTGATGAGCAGGAGGCCGAACGCCTGAGTAAAAAAATGAGTCGGAATCAGTTTGATTTATCGGATTTCTTAGGTCAAATTAAGCAGATCAAAAAAATGGGGAACATCAAGGAGATGCTGGGCATGATTCCGGGAATGTCGAAAGCTATGAAGGATATGGACATATCCGACTCTGCTTTTGTTCCGGTAGAAGCCATGATTTTATCGATGACACCCGGCGAACGCGCTAATCCCGACACTATCAATGCCAGTCGCAAAGAACGAATCGCCCGAGGATCCGGCACCAGTGTACAGCAGGTGAATCAGCTGCTCAAACAGTTTCAGGAAATGAAAGAGATGATCCGCAAGATGAATCAGGGGCCTATGGGTTTTCCTGGTATGCCAGGCGGGGTCAGGCGCAGATAAGTCCAAATTCGCTTTCACACACGATTATTGCTTTTGAATTTCTTTCCGTACCTTTGCGCCTCTAAAATGTAACACGTTTATCAGTACTTATGTCTGTAAAAATCAGATTGCAGCGTTTCGGAAGGAAAGGTCGCCCCATTTACCACATTGTGGTGGCCGATGCCCGTGCACCACGTGATGGTCGATATATAGCGCGCCTGGGTTCATACAACCCAAATACCAACCCGGCCACGATCGATTTGTCGGTCGATGATACCGTTCAATGGATCCGCAACGGAGTCCAGCCAACGGACACCTGCCGTGCAATCCTCTCCTACAAAGGTGTCATGATGAAAAAACACCTTCAGGACGGTGTGGTGAAAGGTGCCTTTTCTCAGGAAGAAGCAGAAAATCGATTTGGTGCGTGGCTACAATCGAAAGAAGAACGAATTGAAGCTAAAAAGAGCAGACTGAAGGCCGCCGGTGATGAACGCAGAAAAGCGCGTATGGCGGCCGAATCCAAAATAAATCAGGAACGCGCTGCAGCACTAATCGCCAAAAAGAGTGCATTGGCCGCTGAATTGGAAGCGGTAGCACGTGCTGCTGCGTCAGAGGCTGCTGTTGGTGAACACGAGCTGGCAGTCGACGAGACGAGTGTTGACGCCCCTGTGGATGAGACCACAGCTGTTGCCGGTCACGCTGCTACTGAAGAGGATTCTGATACTGAGCCTTCTCCGGTAGATTCTGCACCTGAGGTAAATGAAACTACAGCAGAGGCGCCTTCGGATGACGTTACACATATTGTCTCAGATGAAACACCTTCGGCCGGCGAACCCGCATCTGACGATGCAACGGGCGAGTTAACCACCGAAGAACAGGCCTGATTTCTCTCAGAATTCAACCAAACGGAATACGAATTCTGTTTGGAATCATAAAGGGTATAGTTCCAAAATGTCAACAACGAATTGGTTGGAGTTTGGGGTCGTTGATCGTGTACACGGTCTACAGGGAGCCGTTGTGATAAGAATCTCTAAGTCCATTTTGCTAAGGAATGTTTTGACCTGTTCGACTTTTTTCCTTGAATCAACCGATACCAAAGTTCCCTACCCGGTCATCCGCTACTCACCACCCGTACAGAGAGGCATGGTGGTTTGGCTGGAAGATGTGAAGCATCGGGATGAGGCCCAAAAGTTGGTGGGTTCCGTGGTTTGGATTCAACACAGAGATGTGAAGACTCCTCAACCTGAATCCCCCTTACAGACTCTGTCAGATTACCTGGGATATCGTGTGGTTTTAACCGATGAACCGTGTGGAGAAGAAGCACGACTGATAGATGTTCGGCAGATGCCCGGACAAATCATGATGGAAATCGAAGAACAATGGGGCACCTGGCTATGTCCGTTTCAGCCTGCGTTCATCGTTTCGGTCGATCAATCTGCCAGAATATTCACTTTGAATCCGCCCGTTGGCTTACGCTCACTCTATATATCTGAACATGAGGATTGATATCATCAGCGCGGTGCCAGACCTCATAAGCAGCTTTTTAGAGCATAGCATTGTTCAAAGGGCGCGCTCCAAAGGAATCATGGACATTCAGCTACATGACCTACACGACTACAGTACACGAAAGTTCAGGCAAATCGACGACGCTCCTTATGGGGGCGGTTCTGGAATGGTGTTGGGGATAGAACCCATCGACCGTTGCATCACTGCACTCAAATCAGAACGCAGTTATGATGAAGTCATTTTTATGAGCCCCGACGGGCAGCCCCTCACGCAAAGTGTTTGTCATCGCCTGACCCTCAAACAGAATTTGATCATCCTGTGCGGCCACTACAAAGGGGTGGATGAACGCGTGCGCACCGGCTTGTGCACAATGGAGATTTCCATTGGCGATTATGTGCTGAGTGGGGGGGAACTTCCTGCGGCTGTTTTGACAGATGCCATAACCCGTCTGCAGCCCGGCGTCCTGAGTGATGTGCAGTCGGCCTTAAGTGATTCGTTCCAGGATGGGCTCCTGTCGCCACCGGTCTACACCCGCCCGGCGGTCTACCGCGACTGGGCAGTACCGGAAGTCCTACGGTCGGGACATGAAACCCAAATCGATGCATGGCGTCATGAACAGGCCCTGATGCGAACAAAATTGAGGCGTCCTGATTTACTCGCGGATCAGGGTGATGTGTAATTCTTTTTTTCTATCTTTGCACCCTGTTAAAAAAATCGAACATGGATCTGTTGACCTTCGTTGAACAAGACAATACACCCGAACGCTCTTTACCTGCTTTCCGTTCGGGAGACACCATTGCCGTTCACTATAAAATCCGCGAGGGGAATAAGGAGCGTATACAGGTTTTCCAGGGCATCGTGTTGCAACGCCGTGGGGCGGCAGCCACCGAAACCTTCACGGTTCGTAAAATGTCTAACGGTATCGGGGTTGAGAGGATCTTCCCGGTAGCCTCCCCTTTTATCGAAAAGGTAGATTTATTGACCCAAGGGGTAGTTCGCCGCTCCCGGATCTTCTATCTCAGGGAAGCCACAGGCAAATCCGCCCGTATTAAGGCCAAGCGCTGATCGGCAATACTATCGCGCCACGCATTGGCAATGTTTCCACAGCCCATTGGGGCAAAACTCATTTAGTAGGGCAACACTCAACATGAGGTCGTCACAGGTTTCTTCAAACCTCATAGATGTTTTGTCCTATGAATTTGCGCTTCCGTGCTATGGGATTCAGGGACTATTTTCCTGGTATTACAATCCTCCAATTGTTGTTCTATCCTTACCCAATCGGGCAATGCGGTAGATCAGTTCTGGTCCGGAATAGACAAATCCTGTATACAATTGTACGATGGGTGATCCCAAATAAAAACGCGATGCAGCGTCTTCGGCTTTCATCATTCCGCCAGAGGCCAATACCGGCAATTGTCTGCCCAATGCTTCCACGAGCAATTTGGTGGCCTGATTCGACAATTCGGCCAGAGGTGCTCCGCTTATACCCCCTTCCCCATATTGGTTGGCTATGCTTCGCTCATCCTGAGTGAGCATGGATCGATTAAGCGTCGTGTTTGTTGCGATAATTCCATCAATTCCTGAAGAAATTGCCGTGTCGGCCACTTCTAGGATTTGCCGGTGGTCAAGGTCCGGGGCAATCTTAAGAAAAACCGGACGGTTGGTGTTTTGTCGGCAGCGGAATTTAATAAGTGGATCCAAAATTCCCTTAAGCCAGGCAGATTCCTGCAATTGTCTCAATTGGGGCGTGTTTGGGGAACTGACGTTGACCGTAAAATAGTCGACGTAGGGATAAAAACGCTCCATGACCAGCAAATAATCCAGATAGGCTTCCTCGAGGGGGGTATCCTTGTTTTTTCCCAGATTACACCCCACAATGAGTCCGTTGGGTTTATTTATAAGTCGCCCCACAATCGACTCCATTCCATCGTTGTTGAAACCCATTCGGTTGATGAGTGCCTGGGATTTGGGGAGGCGAAACAAGCGAGGGCGCGGATTACCTGCTTGTCCACGCGGAGTTATCGTACCCACCTCCACATGACCAAAGCCCAATGCATGGACCGCCCGGAGATAACAAGCATTTTTATCGAAACCTGCAGCCAATCCCACCCGATTCGGAAATTGTAGTCCCGCAACAACCACAGGATCCACAACCCGTGGACGGAAGCCTCTGAGCAGAAAATGCAGCCAACGGAAGGCAGCCAAGGCTTGCAAGGCGGACATGGCCAGATGATGAGAAACCTCGGGTTCGAACAGGAATAAAATGCGGCGAAATATATTGAACATAGGCTCTATTTCGGTTTATGCACTCTGAGCATCTCGCGCTTTCCCGGAGGTCCGGGCAATTTTTCGGCAACACAACCCAACGCCTTAAATCGTCGACGCACCTCCCCCTTCACACAATAGGTAACCAAACAACCGCCCGGGCGCATCCATTCAACGACCCTACTCAAAAATCGATCCTCCCAAATTTCGGGCTGGGCTTCTGGGGAAAAAGCATCAAAGAACACCACATCCGCGGGTTGCTCCGGGCCAGTCCACCGATGTACATCAACTAAATGAACCTGAATCCGCTGGCCGCTTAGAAATTGAGCCTGTCCGTCTGAAAAGCCTGGATACATCTTGATCAATTCCTGCCAGCTCTCAGGACGCATTTCCGGCGGATGCAGGTCCCAGTATTCCTGCAATATGCGGCTATCGGGTGGTTCCGATTCTACCCCGATATAAGACAATTTTATGGAGTGTATCCTGGCAAAGTCTACCGCTAAAGCAGCATTCAATAGCGTACCCACACCAATCTCCAGTATATTAAGACGTTCGGTATGCGTGTTCTCTCGTCGATTCTTATCATACTTGAATTGGAGACCCGCCTCCAAAAAAACATAACGCGATTCAGTCATTGCCCCATGTGTACTGTGGTAAGATGCATCGAAACGGGATGATTTCAGAGTGTACGAACCGTCGCGGGTAGGCAGAATTTCCGTCATGTGCGATGCAAAGTTATTATGTTTGTGTCATGAGTTTCACTCCGCTTGCGGATCGGATGCGGCCCCGACACATAAGTCAGTTTGTGGGCCAGTCCTCCTTATTGGGGGCTAATGGGGTGTTGCGTCGGATGATCGAGCAAAAGTCGATTCATTCCATGATTCTGTGGGGGCCACCCGGCACGGGAAAGACCACGCTCGCCAGACTTCTGGCTAAGGCAACCGATCGCCCGCTGGAAATTCTATCGGCCGTAGATGCCGGGGTGCGCGACATCCGTCAACTGGTTCAACACGGGCGGGGACTCTTCCCACCGGTACTTTTTGTGGATGAGATTCATCGCTTCAACAAAGCCCAGCAGGACGCATTGCTACCCGCGGTGGAGAACGGAACCCTCACCCTGATCGGCGCCACAACCGAAAACCCATCCTTCGAGGTGAATCAGGCCTTGTTGAGCCGTTGTCAGGTTTATGTACTGGAATCGCTCTCGTCGGATGATTTAATTCAGGTGGTTGAACGTGCCCTTGCTGAAGATGCCTGGCTTCGGGAGCACAAGGTCACCTTGGGCGAATCTCTGACCTTGCTCCGCCTATCCGGTGGCGACGCCCGAAGGTTGCTCAATTTATTGGAGGTGGTGGTACAAGCCAATGGTGGGTCGGAAGCTTCGCTCCGCATTACAGACCAGATGGTGGAAACATCCGCAAGGCATATGAGCATTCGATATGATCGTGCGGGGGAGCAACACTATGACCTCATTTCTGCCCTGATTAAATCCGTTCGTGGGGGTGACCCAAATGGGGCGGTTTATTACCTCGCGCGTTTGATCGCAGGCGGTGAAGATCTGATGTTTATTGCCCGGCGCATGATTATCCTCGCATCGGAAGACATCGGACATGCCCAACCCATGGCCCTGATAATAGCTGTATCAGCCTCCGAGGCAGTTCACCGAGTCGGCTATCCCGAATCGAGGATTATACTTTCTCAGTTGGTGACATACCTCGCCTGCTGTCCCAAGAGCAACTCCTCTTATATGGCCATCGAAGAGGCTCTGAGGTGTGTAGGCGAAACGGGAGATGTAGAGATACCGCTCGCTCTACGCAACGCCCCTACCCGGTTGATGAAGGAAATGGGGTATGGCGATGATTATGTTTATAGTCACGACGGAGAAGGAAATTTTGCCGCTCAGGAGTTTTTACCCAAGTCAATTTCGGGCATACGCTTTTTTCAACCGGGCAACAACCCCCGCGAGCGCGAGATGCAGAATCGCCTTAGGTTGTGGTGGGGTCAGCGGTATGGATATGGGTCTTGAATTCAACCCTCGCCAAATTTCAAGGCAATATTGTAACGGAATACTGAACTTCCTTGGTGCCCTCGACTTTTACCTTTGGCCATTTGAAATAGAGAGTCTCATATACCATTGTGCCTAATACTTTCATCGCCTGAATTCTTCCCACCCACTCATTGAATTTCTATGTACGATTGCTGATATTTACGGCAAATATTTAACTGTTTATGAGCCCTTTATCTGATTTGTTGCGCAAGCCGGGCGCTACACTGCTCGACGTACGAACTTTGAGCGAATTCCAAGACGGGCACGCCCCGGGTGCCATGCATATTCCTGTAGAAGAGTTATCTTATCGTACGGATGAACTCCGTGGTTGTAGCACTCCCCTGATTGTATACTGCAAAAGTGGCGGCCGAAGCCGTATGGCTCAGCACATTTTGGAGCAGGATGGTTTTGTTGAGGTGCACAATGGTGGTGGTTTGAGTGACGTTCTGGCTGCATTGGGCTGAGAAACGGCCTTTTTCCACTGCTTTTGTGGCTCTTTCTGTTTTTGCATTTTTTATTAATCATAGTTTTCGATTGGCCAACAAGGACGGTGGCTCTCCGTTGAAGAGATTCTCCCGCCCAATGGTTCGTGCCATTAGTCCCGACGCCCGAACCACGGCGCGATCTCCAAACCGCTCCCTCATGCGGTCTATGGCTTCGTAGAGCTGCTGTGCCTGCGGCACTTGTTCAAACAGCCGAAGCTGCACACCACCCGAAACCAAATCGCTGAAACGTACACCCACCAGGCGAATCAACAGTCGGCGGTTATAGAGGCGTTGAAATAGTTCACCGACCAGTGGAGTCAGTATGTGGTCGGCGCTGCTGTAGGCGATTTGCTTTTGAATGGTTACCGTCTGAAAATCGGAATACCGGATTTTGACCGCCACACAAGCGCACAGGCGTCCGCCCCGGCGGAGCTGAAAGGCCAGATTCTCCGTCATGGCCGTGAGGATGCCCCTGATTTTTTGCAGATCGGTGGTATCGCGTTCGAAGGTGCGCTCGGTAGAAATCGATTTGCGTTCACTGAACGGCAACACCGGGGCGTTGTCTTCACCATTGGCTTTTTTCCATAGCTGTAATCCTGATTGTCCAAACACCCGCTGCAGCAAGTCGGGTGGTATGTGCTGCAGGGTGTGTATGTGTTGTATGCCCAATCCACGCAGCGAATGATACATTTTTTCACCCACCATGGGGATTTTTCGGACCGATAAGGGAGCCAAAAATGATTTTTCCGTTCCACGCACCACTGATCGGGCATTGTTGGGCTTCGCCTCACCTGTTGCAATTTTAGATACGGTTTTGTTGACCGATATGCCACAGGAAATCGGCAATCCTGTTTCGCGGATGATCCTCTTCCTCAGGTCTTGGGCTATGCGTGTGCAGCCAAAAAATCGATCCATGCCGCTTAAATCGGCATAAAACTCATCAATCGAAGATTTTTCCAGTACGGGCACAGCGGCCGACACGATATCCGTTACCGCCTTGCTGTATTCCGTGTATTGCGCTGTATTGCCACGGATGACGATGGCTTCGGGACAAAAATGCCGGGCCATTTTCATAGGCATTCCGGAATGTATGCCAAAACGACGGGCCTCATAGCTGCACGAGGCTACTACCCCACGGTCGCTCATGCCACCCACCAACACTGGCTTATTGTTGAGACGGCTGTCGATCAGGCGCTCCACCGAAACAAAAAATGTATCCAGATCGAGGTGGAGCACCGTTCGTGCACCCCAAACACTGTCAGGGGAGTCATGAGATTCTGGTTGGGATTGCATAGAATTCATCGGTTTGGAATCAGGTGGTTGCTATCGTGGATTGATGGATTTCACCTGCCGCAGCGGCAACAATCCATTCCGGCTGCCTGGACTCGGGCGGGGCGGGGTGGTGTGGTTCGCACGAAGCAGGAGCACGGGGCTCGGGCAAGGCAAGAGTATGGGATTCAGGCAATATGGAGGGATGAGACCTAGGCGGGGTGGTGTGGCGTGGCGAGTCGACAAAACGGGGGTCCGGGATTCTTGGCCACAATTCCATGCGCTGCACCTCTAGGCTGTAGAAACCCAATTCTTCGGTTACCCGCCCCAATAGATGGTAGACACCGGGACCACGAAAAGGATATCGCGCAACCACCGGGGGAAAGTGAACCGTATCGATGTAGTCGCCCCGCTGGTCGACGAACGTACCAAATTGCATCCGATCACCCTTCACTGTCCGAGTGTCTTTGATACTCACCAAATAGGCGTTGACCACAACCACCCGTCCGCGGTGCGCCTTCATATCGGCCGAAAAAATCCCAGCCGGCGGGGTGCCCGAAAGGAGACTAAACGGACTACTCAGCGGGAAGCCGAGCAGCTCATACTCCTCAAAAGCCGATTCATGGTCTGCCTCCTCCAATAGAGGCAAATCGGGCGTGGGCGACACATCCCGAAAAAACAGCATACCAGAAGAAGGTACAGACACCTTTTCTAAGGTGTGCAAATGAGCCTCCCACATCAGGGCCTTTTTAGATAGCCCTGTAAACCGAAAAGCCCCTATACGCACCAAAAGAATGAGCTGCTCACGTAGGGGTGAGAGTCGCCGACAAAAATCAGGAAGGTTTGCAAAAACACCTCCCCGCTTCCGTTCGGCCAACAGCCGTGCTACAAAATCCTCATTAATGCCCCTGATCATCAACAAGCCGAGGCGGATTTCACGACCACACAGCCCGACTTCGCCCTCACTATGTTGTACGCAGGGTGCAGAAATCTGCGCGCCCAGGCGCATCGCTTCGTGCAGGTAATGCTCCGTACTGTAGAACCCGCCCCCATTGCGCAGGGTAGCCACCATATATTCCAGCGGGTAATGTGCCTTAAGATAGAGACTCTGGTAGCTCTCCACTACATAAGATGCGGCATGTCCCTTGGCAAAGGCGTACCCTGCAAAACTTTCGATTTGTCGCCACACCTCGCGGCCCAGATCGGGCGAGTGCCCTCGCGCACGGCACCCTTCAAAAAAGCGTGACCTGACCTGTTCGAGCTCGTCGCGACTCCTGAATTTACCACTCATGCCCCTGCGAAGCACATCCGCTTCAGCCAGGGTTAGTCCCGCAAAACAATGGGCCACCCGGATCACATCTTCCTGATAGACCATCACACCATGGGTTTCAGGCATGATATCGAGCAGAACGGGGGGTGTTTCGCGACGGCGTTCAGGAAAGCGACACCGAAGAATATAGGTCTGCATCATTCCGGAACGGGCTACACCAGGGCGAATCACCGAACTGGCAGCCACCAACCCTAAATAATCCTGGACCTGAAGTTTGCACATCAGCATACGCATGGCCGGAGACTCCACATAAAAGCACCCGATGGTGCGGGCCTCCCGAACGAGGCGCCGGGTGGCCTCGTCGTTTTTGAATACCTCAGTCTGGTAGAGGTCGATGGGGGTTTCATCAGGGCGATTTTGGGCAATCAGGGCGAGTGCATCGGTGATTTTGGCTAGTCCACGCTGACTCAGTATATCGAATTTATGTAAACCCGCATCTTCTGCAATATTCATATCGAATTGGGTAGTGGGGAATCCCTTGGGGGGCAGAAAGGTGGCGCTGAAATGCTGGACGGGATCGCGGGTAATCAGAATTCCGCCAGCGTGTATGCCCAAGTAGTTGGGCAGTCCATTGAGTCGCGCTGCGTATTGCAATATGAGATGTATTGTACGGTCGTCGCCACCGCCTGTCGACCGTCCACTTGCCAGTGCCTCAGTTTCATGGGGGGGCAAACCCAGTACCTTGGCCAGTTCCCGAACCAGGGCCCGGTACTGAAACGTAACGTATGTGCCCAAAAGAGCAACATTCGGGAAGCGATCAAAAATATAAGTAATGATCCGGTCGCGCTCCTTCCAGGAAAAATCAATATCGAAATCGGGCGGATTGCGGCGATATAGGTTGATGAACCGCTCGAAATAAAGGTTCAATTCGATGGGGTCAACCTGGGTAATTTGAAGCAGATAAGCCACCAGGCTGTTGGCACCACTACCCCGACCCACATAAAAGAAGCTGCAACTGCGGGCATATTTCAATATTTTCCAACTGATCAAAAAGTAAGATACGTAGCGCTTCTGCCTAATGATTTCCAGCTCCTTTTCCAGCCTGGTGTATACCTGTTCGGATGCTTTGGGGTAGAACAGAGGTAGGTTGAGGCTGCACAGCCGGCGCAACAGACGAAAGTCGAGTTCTTCCTGAGCCGTGTAGGTCTGCTGATTTTTGTGGGGATATTGTTGTCCGAATTCAAAATGAATGCGGCAGCGATCGGTCAGGCATCGTGTCTGGTAGATGAGATCGGGAAACGCACGGTAGGCCTCCGTAAACTGGTCCAATGGCATCCAGCGATGAGCATCCGGAGCTGGATCCTCCGGGGGCAACTTACTGAGCAGGCAGTTGTGGTCGATCGACCGCAACAGGCGGTGTGCATTCCAGTCAGCACGATCGCGAAAGGTCATAGGTTGAAGGGCGAGCGCCTTACCTGGCGGCACGCGACGGGAAATCAGACGCCAGCGCGACAATTCCCGGATTTCTACACCCAAAAATTCATGTTCCGCCAGCTGATGTCCACTCCAAACTGGCAGGGAATAGATCGCCACCGCGTGGCGGAATCGGGGTGCACGGTATCCGGGTTGAATCTTGCCCTGGAGTATGTCGCTCAGGTGAACACACACCTCAACATATCCGTCGTTGTTGCACGCCAAAATCAGGTAATGTGGCCGATTGCGGACGCGTATGTCGACCCCAGCCAGGGGTCTGACACCGTAGGAAGGTGCCAGACGCACAAAGTCGAGTATGGCCGCCGTACTATTGATATCGGTGATGGCCACACAGTCGACCCCCGCCTCTCTGGCCTGCTCGAGGATCTGAACGGGCGACAAAACCCCATACCGCAGACTGAATCCGCTGTGGACCTGCACATACATTATGAAGAACGTTTACGCCCGACCCGGATTCTGCTGCGGAACATACTGATCCAGCAACTGACGCAACCGCCCCAGGAGCGCTCCCGCCTCATCGGAAGCACCCCGATGCGGATCCGGCAAATCGAAACTTAGGTAGGCCTTAACCCGCCATACTTCAAGGAGCTGATCGGCCGTCATCCGATAGGGATGATAAGCTGGATTATCTGAAATCAGCTCCAAATAACCTTCACTGAGGTAGTTTTTGATGCGCTTGAATACCACACCTTCACCGGCAGACACCACAACACAGCATTGGTAGTCGCGCAGCTGCTGCCAATCGCGTACAAATTCCGCGATGAGGTACGCCCCATCGGGAAGCGGGTGCATGCTGTCGCCCTTGATCTGAAACATGCGGTAGGACCGGTTCGGGTTCAGCTCCGAAACCGGGAGCATAAATTGGGGAAGGCGGGCCACGAAATCGGGATCTCGGTGGCCCTCTAGGTAGCCAGCCGCCGCCTGAACAGGCACCAGGGTGATCTGTTCGTGTTGATCGGCCCCGTCTACCACCACCGACAACACCCGTAGCCGTTCGCCCGCTGGATCGGAATGACGTACCCCGCCAGGCAAACGAACCGCCTCCTCCTTCACCAGCTCATCGACCGAACAGCCGAAGCAATCGGCGAGTTGACCCATCACCTCAAGCGGGGGGGCAGCCCTACCCTGTTCATACGCGCCCACCGTAGCCCGTGCTATGCCCAGGCGCATAGCGAGCTGCTGCTGCGTGAAACCCAGCTTTCTGCGAAAGCGCCCCATATTACGTCCAAAAATCAGTTTGATGTCCATCGTGAAGAGCAGTTAGAAGTAAATAAAATTGAATATGCTAATATAGATAGAATGACAATATAAATATCATAAAGAAAAAAATAATCTTAATACCTATATTTGTATATGAGTTACAAACGACTGAACAGCGACCTCATCGACCTCATCGACCTGCGTAATGAGCTGTACGAAATGGCCTTCAACGACCCCAAATACGACGATTTAGAAGACGAACTGCATGACTTCGAGGACACCTTCAACCGACGTTATCAAGAACTGATCGAACCCATACTCATACGCATACACAAAAAACTAACCCCAGAAATACCCCACCTCATTCCAACGGCCTATGTTGGTAACCACTACGAATACCTGTCCGAAACCGATACCTATGAAACCGACGGCACCTCAGGTGTAGTTCTCGAAAATGGACAAGGACACAACTTCCGCCTGACATTCATACCCAACCCCACCCGCCTGCTGCTCACCAGCAGTAGAGATATGCAGGTGGTATGGAACGAAAACCAACCCGATGAAGCAATCAAATAAATATCTATCGTTACTGATGGCCATTGGGCTATTGTACGGATGTGATCCACGTCCCGTTCCGGTTCCCCAACCCGACCCTACGTCGATCGACCTAATTCTCGACCACCGATTTGGCCCACAAAGGCTGCAATTGGGCGATGTACAATATAACACACTCAACAACCCAGTGGGAATCGACGTGCTCGACTACTACCTCGGGAAGCCATCGTTTCAAAAGCCCGACGGCTCGTGGGTCAACAGCTCATCCTATTTTTTAGTGAAGGCTCAATCAGACAAACCCGATACGCTCAGAATCACCGACGTGCCCGTGGGCGCATACATACGCCTACGTTTCACACTTGGTGTGGATTCGACCGACAACCACGCGGATCCTGCCCACTGGCCCAATGAGCATGGACTCAGCCTGATGAATGGGGGACTAATGCACTGGGGTTGGAATGCCGGATACATCTTCTTTAAGCTCGAAGGGCGCTACCGCAATATAGTCTCCCAAAACCGTGGCTATAGCTACCACATTGGGCGCGACGATCTGATCAGTCGATTTACCTCTCCGACACTCAACATCCAACATCAGGAGGGAAAATCTACCGCCGTCCGCATAAACATGCGGGTCGACCGCTTTTTCAATGAGCCCCACGCACACCTCATATCCGACACCTCTTTTTTCACCCACAGTACACTGGGCGATACCATAGCCCCCGTTTTGCATGGAAATATGCAGGGATTGTTTGAATTTCCACAATAAGCGAATCCGTCCACTGAAACATGAACCTCCACGGCCTCATCCTCAGCCAAGAAAGCAACATCCATCAATCCCAAAGGATATGGATGCGGATTCTCGCTCCTCTATGCTTTACTATGTTGACCTGGTCTTGCCAACCCGACAAACCACCCGTTCCCAAAGAATACCCCGAACCCACCCCATACACCTGGACGACGAGACCTTTTTTTCCACCCCCGATCCTTCCATCTGACAACCCCCTCACCCTACAAGGGGTTGAGCTGGGTCGACACCTATTCTATGAAAAAAAGATGAGTGGCGACAATAGCCAGTCGTGCGCCAGCTGTCACCGCCTCAATTATGCATTCAGCGACTCCCTCCAGCGCTACAGCACAGGAATCGATGGAATTGCAGGGACCCGCAACAGCATGGCTCTGTTCAACCTAACATGGCACACCCGTTTTTTCTGGGACGGACGGGCTCCAGGTCTTCGTCAACAGGTATTGATGCCCATACAAGACCCGATTGAAATGCATCAAACACTCCCTGAAACCGTCAGAAAAATATCAGAAACCACCAAGTACAAAGCACTATTTGGTTCGGCTTTCCGCAGCGAAGAGGTTACCCCGGATCGCATTGCACGTGCCCTGGAACAATTCCTCCTCACCGTAGTATCGGGCGACAGCCGTTTCGATCGATTTAGACAAAATCCGGTAGCCAATCCACTCTCAGCTTCCGAACAACGGGGATTTGACCTGTTTATGCGTGAATACAGTGCTCCATCAACTGGTAGACCAAGGGGTGCCGACTGCTTTCATTGCCATGGCGGACACCTATTTCGTGTAGATGCGTTCTTCGACAATGGACTAGACGAACAACCCGCTACAGGGTATGAGTCTGTGACTGGATCAGCCTCCGATCGGGGAAAGTTTAAAGCCAGCAGCCTGCGCAACATTACGCTGACCGCGCCATATATGCACGACGGGCGATTTTCAACCTTAGAAGAGGTATTAGAACACTACAGCCATCACCTAAAAAACAGCCCAAACCTCGACCCTAACCTTAGAGTGGCAAATCAGTCAGAGGGCGGGCTTAATTTATCCAGTCAGGACAAACAAGACATAATTGCCTTTTTACACACGCTGACCGACTCATCGTTTATAAGCAACCCAGCCTATAAGATGCCGTTAGATTAATGATTTATACTCATTCATGCCAAAATAATTCAGTGCATCATATTTAATATAGGATTATGAGGAATTCCTACACCTACCTCAGATTATTTGCCGTAGGCATCCTCTTGTCAATCCTAAACAGCTGCTCCCAGAATCCCGGACAGCCGCATCCTGCGGATCGCGTTCACTCAATACCAGAAGCCTACCCCCTGCCCGACAGCCTTAGAAATCCCAACGGATTTGAGAGGGACCGAATGACGCTGGGACAAAAATTATTTTTCGATAAAAGGTTATCAGCAGACGGTAGCATATCCTGCGCCAGTTGTCACAAAGCCCGATATGCCTTCGGAGATTCGTCATCCTTCAGTCGAGGTATGGCTGGGTACGCCACGCGACGAAATACGCCCCCCTTGTTCAACCTATTTAGACAAATCCGCTTTTTTCGCGACGGAGGTGTGGCCCGCTTGTCGGAGGTAGCCCTTTCCCCGATGAATGAAGCGCATGAATTGAATCTCCCCATCGACACCCTTGTGAGGCGTCTGCGCACCCTTCCTGAGTATGTTCGAGAATTCGATAAAATCTACAACCGCTTGCCTGACCCGTTCACCATTACACAGGCCCTGATGGGATATCAGTTGTCGCTTCTCTCCGCATCCAGTCGATACGACCAATACCGCTATCAGAGTGATTCGACAGCCCTTTCCCCTGCCGCCTTGCGGGGTATGCGTTTGTTTTTTTCGGACGCAACCCACTGCCGGTCCTGTCACACTGGCCCCGATTTTACCGATGGTTTATTTCACAGAAATGGACTTACGGATGCAGGGCGACCCGACACCGGACGAGCACGGATCAGTATGAGTTGGGGTGACTATGCGAGATTCCGCACCCCATCCCTCAGAAACCTGTCATTTTCAGCACCCTATATGCATGATGGTCGTTTCAATACGATTCCAGAGGTATTGGAACATTACAACCGAATGTATCAAAAAATGGAACCCATCACCCTACAATCCGACCTTCCACAAATAGGCCGAGAGCTGTCTGTTGAAGAATTGCGCGATTTATCTGCCTTTCTGGAACATCTCAATGACAGTATTTTTGTAAATACACCTGCGGATCCCACTCAATAAACTATATTTGCCCTGCAGTCGGCTCTGTCGCTCTGCCCCTCAGGCAGAGAGGAAAGTCCGGACAACACAGAGCACCAGGCACCGGAAATCGGTGGTCGGGGTAACCCGGCAGATCGTGCCACAGAAAATTACCGCCCCTTGGGGTAAGGGTGAAAATGTGGGGTAAAAGCCCACAGTTCGTGTAAGCGATTGCTCGAACGGGTAAACCTCCTGGGTTGCAAGGCCATGTAAACCGACAGTGATGTTGCTCGCTTCGGTCGGAGGGTAGGCCGCTCAGATAAATGACAGGGGTCCCACGAAAATGGGCACACAGAATCCGGCTTACAAGACTGCCCGGGCCCGTAGGGGCCCGGATTTTATTGATCGGTGCACCACATTTAGAATGAAATACCGTTCCATCAATATTTGCTGAAGAGGATTAATTTCACCTATTTTAGCACGTTCTCTTATGCCTTCCATTTTAATTATCGACGACGAGCGCAGTGTGCGATCGAGTTTGGCCGAAACCCTGGGCCTTGAGGGCTACGAAGTGGAACAAGCCGCCGACGGAATAGTCGGATGGGATATGATTAGCCAGGGACAATTCGACCTGATTTTCAGCGACATCAAAATGCCACGGATGGACGGCATGGAGCTACTGGCACGAGTGCAGGAAGCCCGGCCTGAACTACCCATCATTATGATCTCGGGGCATGGAACTGAGGAACTAGCCATTGAGGCGACCCGATTAGGCGCGTTCGACTTTGTGCATAAACCACCCGACCTCAATCGCTTGTTGATTACGGTTCGAAATGCTTTGGAACGCAAACAACTTGTAGTTGAAACCCGCAATTTGAAAGAAAAAATTGCCCGTAACCAGGAGATTATTGGGGATAGTGAGTCGATTCGCCGGATCAAAAGCACCATCGAGCGGGTGGCACCAACAGATGCCCGAATTCTCATTACCGGAGAAAACGGAACCGGAAAGGAACTCGTGGCTCGCTGGATTCATGAAAAAAGTGCCCGTCGCAAAGGACCAATGGTGGAGGTCAACTGCGCAGCAATACCCTCCGAGTTGATCGAAAGCGAATTGTTTGGGCACGAAAAAGGTGCTTTCACCTCGGCCATCAAGCAAAGAATCGGCAAGTTTGAACAAGCCCATGGGGGCACGCTGTTTCTGGATGAAATTGGCGATATGCCGCTCGAGGCACAGGCAAAAATGCTCCGTACCCTGCAAGAAAACCGCATCACCCGCGTGGGAGGAGAAAGGGATATATCGATTGATGTGCGTGTTGTGGCGGCCACCAACAAAGATCTATTGGCCGAAATCGAGACCAGAAAGTTCAGGCTCGATCTCTATCACCGGATCAGCGTGATTCTTATACATGTGCCAAATTTGGCTGATCGTCGCGAAGACATTCCCAACCTTACCATACGTTTTGCAGAGGAAATATGTGCCTCCTACGGAATGGCGCCTAAAAAATTCACACCAGATGCCCTGCAAACCCTATGCTCACTGCGGTGGACAGGCAATATTCGTGAATTGCATAATGTAGTAGAGCGATTGGTGATTTTGTGTGGTAACAGCATTCGTAGAGAAGACATCCTAATGCATGCGCACCCGATTCAACTCGAACAATCCATTGATTCAACACAATCGCCCGAAGCGCACCCCCTGAATCCCGCTCGATTCGACGATTTCCATGCCTTCAAAGAGGAGGCCGAAAAAATATTTATAATCCACAAACTTCATCAATTTGATTGGAATATGAGCCGAACAGCAGAACACATCGGTATTCAGCGTGGGCATCTCTACAACAAGCTGGAGAAGTACGGATTGCATCGGGGTCAGGACGGCGAGGAATCGGACGCCTAATGTATGGCAGAGAATCTTAATCTCTGATGGCTCTTATCAACTTATTTCCCCCCAATTCTTATGGCGACTTTTTTGCGCCTGATAACCCATAAGAAGTCCACGTAATGGGGGTTGGGAATAGTCGGTATACCGGGCGAGCAAATGCTCTACCGCTTGTCGCGTCTCAGCTATCAGAGTTTCATCCGTTCGCAGGTCGGCTAGTAACAGATCTAACATGCCGCTCTGTTGGGTGCCCGACAAATCTCCCGGCCCCCGCAATTGAAGATCAATTTCTGCTATTTTAAATCCATCCGTAGTAGAGCACAGGGCTTCAATTCTTCGGATCGACTCGCCCCTGGGCTCGTTGGCAGTCATGAGCAAGCAATAGGATTGATCCGCACCCCGTCCCACCCGGCCGCGCAATTGATGCAATTGCGACAGACCAAAGCGCTCAGCATTTTCTATCAGCATGACACTAGCATTTGGCACGTTCACCCCCACTTCAATCACGGTTGTGGCCACCATAATGTGTGTTTGACCAGACACGAAGCGCTGCATCTCCATCTGTTTATCGTCGGGGCGCATTCGCCCATGCAAGATACTCACCTGGTAGTCAGGAATCGGGAATGCTCGGCTCACAGACTCATAGCCATCCATCAGATATTTCATCTGCTCATCATCACCCTCTTCGATCATGGGATACACTATATAAATTTGCCGGCCCATGGCAATTTGCTTGCGCAAGAAGTTAAACACCGACAACCGTTGCCGATCAGTTACATGTCGGGTCATGATGGGTCGACGACCCGCAGGCAGTTCATCGATCACCGAAAGGTCGAGATCACCATATTGGGTCATGGCCAATGTTCGCGGAATGGGGGTAGCGGTCATCACCAATATATGGGGTGGCGGAACATTTTTGGCCCATAAAGCGGCTCTTTGGGCCACACCAAAACGATGTTGCTCATCGATAATGGCCAAACCCAATTGGCAAAACACAACCGGAGGTTCAATGAGCGCGTGGGTGCCCACCAATATGTGAATTTTACCTATCTGCAAGTCGTTTAAGAGTACTTTACGTTCCTTGGTACGGACATTTCCGGTCAGCAACGCAAGCCTGACAGGCATATTATGCAAAAGTTCACACAGCGATTGAAAATGCTGTACCGCCAGTACCTCAGTAGGGGCCATCAGACAGCTCTGAAACCCGTTGTCGAGGGCTAGCAACATAGCCATCAGAGCAACAATCGTCTTTCCGCTGCCGACGTCGCCCTGCAGCAATCGGTTCATCTGCCTGCCGCCGGTCCCCATATCGGCTCTGATTTCCCTGATGACCCGCTTTTGAGCGTCAGTCAGTTTGAATGGGAGCTGCTCTGAATAAAAGCGGTTGACCATTTCGCCGACATGAACAAAACGATGTCCGCGGCTACCCGATTGCCGTTTGATTTTGTTGTGCAACAAGCCGAACTGCAGGTAGAAGAGCTCGTCAAATTTGAGACGATGCCGAGCCACCTGAGCCTCCCGCTCCGATTGGGGGTGATGGATGCCCCACAAGGCGGCCTGCCGATCGACAAGCTGGTGGTGCTTTCGGATGTCTGAGGGCAGGTAATCCAGAACTTCCCCGTGTGTCTTGTCGAGGATAAACCGAGTTATTTGTGAGAAAAACCGTGATTCTAATCGGTTTTTTCTGAGTTTTTCAGTTCCCGGATACACCGGATATAGGGTTTGTCCGGCACCCTGCTCCACAAATCGATCGCGCGTGGTGATCTCGGGATGTGGGAGTGAAAGCTCGTTTCTGAATGCGACCGGTCGTCCAAAAACCACATATTCCTGCCCCAATTTAAGGAGACCAAACAACCTATCAATCCCCTGAAACCAAACGAGGGCCACCTCACCCGTTCCATCAGTAAGCCAGGCAGTCAAGCGCTGCCCTCGCCCGGTTCCGCTGTGCACCACATCCCGCAGCCAGCCACACAACTGAACCATACCCAGTTGCTCATGAATCTCGGAAATGTTTTGGAATTTACGGCGATCGATGTATCGAAAAGGAAAATGATGGAGCACATCCTCCCAGGTGTGCAGATTCAATTCTCGGGCAAGCAGTGTGGCGCGTGCCGTTCCCACCCCTTTAATATATTCGGGCGATTGTTGCAGGAGACGATGTGCATCCATGCCCGGAAGTTTTATTGTTTCCCTGATTCCGACCACCGCAAGCCAGACGCGAGTCGCTCCATCTCTCCCAGCATATAATCCACAACAGGTGCCATGCTGTCGGGATGAGGCGTGGCGTCGAAATAGAGTGCGGCCCGCAGGAAGTGGCGTGTGCTGTCGGTAACATAAAATTGTGAATTGCTGGCGGCATGTCCCGAAAGCCGATAAAACATTCCATATACCCCTCGATCTGAATGAGCCAATGGATCCTCCAATATTTCATTGGCCCTAATTGTATGCTTAAAAACCAACTCCTGGGATCCTCTGATGCATTCCCCCAATTTTCCCTTTTCACTCAGGGGTACATAAGTGAAGTGTATACTGGCGCGAATGTCCGGATAGTGAATATCGACCCAACAGGCGGTTCCGCTCCTCCCTTTGGGGTAACTGACTTTTGCTGATTGGTTTATTCTGAGTTCGAAGGGACAGTCAAGCCGGATATAGACCGCCGAGGTATCCGGTAAATGAATGCGGTGATAGGCATAGGGTCGCGGCATGGGCACATCGTGTTCGCATCCTAACCAAATTGTTGGCAGCAGGCAGAAGAAAAAGGGCCATAATCCAATGGGAATTACCCTAATTCTATTCATTTTTTAAGGGGTTGGTCCCACCATCAGAATGCCTTGTGCTGCGAACCTCCACCTTGCTAATACGACGATCATCCGATTCCAACACATGAAGGATCAGGTTACCGCATTTAACCTCTTCACTGGCAGCTGGTATTTTTCCGGCCAGTTCCAAAATTAGTCCAGCCACCGAATCGGCCTGCTCCTGGAATTCTCTCAACTCATCGAATATGCCGTCGCCTACCCGAATCAAATCCTGTAGCAGCGTTTGGCCGTCGCAGTGAATGGTTGATTCATCAATTTTGTTGATTCTACTGCTTTCCGCCTCGTCAAATTCATCGTGAATTTCACCCACGATCTGTTCGAGAACGTCCTCTAATGTTATGAGTCCGGAGCAACCCCCGAACTCATCGACTACCAGGGCCAAATGGGTGTGCCTGTCCTGAAAATCACGGAAAAGATCGTCTATTCGTTTTTTTTCCGGAACAAAATACGGCGCCCGGAGGAGGTTTGTCCACTGCGATACTTCTTTCCGGTCGTAGTAGGGCAACAGATCCTTCAGATACAGTATGCCCACTACCTCATCGAGAGAATCGCGGTAAACGGGAACCCGTGAATATCCCCAATCACGTACCTGCTCACGCACCTTGTCAAATGGCTGGCGGATATCAACCGCCTTGATGTCGCTGCGTGGAACCATGATTTGTCGCGCACTTAGCGTGCCGAATTCAACAATGCCTTTTAACATATCCTTTTCCCGCGGATCATCTTTTCGCTGTTCATATGTTAAATCGATAGCCTCTCCCAGTTCTTCCAATGAGAGAGCCGTTACCGACTTCTTCATCCAACGGTCCAAAAAGCGCGAGCCGAGAACCAAAAGTGACGAAATCGGACGTAATGCTGTATCCAACACGACAATCGGAATCACCGCAAACTTGACAACCGCTGATTTATTCGAATTAGCAAATACTTTTGGAAGCGACTCCCCAAAAATGACAATCAGAAAGGTTACTACAACTGAATTTAACAGGAAAGCAACCCAACCCTCTCTGTCGCCCGGCACCAGACGTTCAAACAGTTGGTAAGAAACAATAACAATGCTGATATTGAATAGATTGTTGGCTATCAGCAGGGTAGCCAACAGATGCTTCGGGCGTGCCAGTAATTTTTGGATTCGACCTGTGGAAGCATTTCCCTTGGGCAACCCCTCAATTTCTGCTGATTTCATCGAAAAAAAAGCCACTTCACTGGCCGAAATGAGAGCAGAGCCCAGTAGCAAAAACAGAATTCCAAAGAGCGGAAACAACCAATCGGATAGGCCAAAGCCGGCGGTTGGGGTGACAAGCGCCGGCAATGGGTCGGCCGGATCAGCGGAAGGCAGGTCCAATGTACTATGTTTTGTTTACTAAAATGGCAAGTCGTTCTTGCCCTCCGATTCTGGCGATTCAAAACGTTCACCCGATGCGACAGCGGGGTTTTCAGGCCTGTCGGAGGTCCTTCCCAGCAGAATCAGGTTGTCGCCCACCACCTCGGTGTTGAATCTTTGATGTCCGTCCTTGTCCTCCCATTTCCGGGTAGTCAAATGGCCTTCGATATATACCTGAGCGCCCTTGGTCAACAGCCGCTCGGCCAAATCTGCCAATCCCCTCCACATCACAACATTATGCCATTCTGTTTTGGATTGGCGGACACCCTCACGATCTTTATAGGTCTCCGTGGTGGCCAACGGAAACGTAGCCACCCGGCTGCCGTTATCCAAAACTCTTATTTCCGGTGTCTTGCCCAAATTGCCAATTAACATTACTTTATTCAAACCTCCCATAATTCAGTTTCTTTAAGATATTTGGAGAAAACCACTGGTAAAGGGTAGTCTTTTATGTCTTTCCAAGTGACAAAAGTAAGAAACTTGTCCGTAAATCCAACACCACAATCCATAGGCAACAAAGAAATGCGCAGCAATCGGTGAGTTAATCGGTGCTCCAATATCCGCTCCAGTGCCGGAACGGGTCTACCGCGAACCGCTACCGTCATAATTTCACTTGACGGCTGTTTCGCGCCATTTCTGGACTGCTGAAGGAACCGATATTCGTGTTCACCTATGGCCTGAAACTCCCACATTTGTCGCCAAATCGACCGGTTTCCCCGTTGACGCAGGAAAACACCATTTCTGTTGAACCATACGAGATACCACAGGGAAAGCTCCGTGGGCGCTTTCTTCGGGGATAAGACCGGATAAAAATGCGTTTGATTGATCCTGTAAGCGTGACAGTGTGGGGCAACCGGGCAATCGCCACATTTTGGCCTCTTGGGAACACAAACTAAGGCTCCCAGTTCCATCATAGCCTGATTGAAATCACCAGGTCTTTCCCTGGAGAGAATAGATTCTGCCCCTGAGGAGAGTCTTTTTCGCGCCGACGATTCCGAAACAGGCTCCGGTTCACAGGTCAGACGCGACAAAACCCTAAGTACATTCCCGTCGACTGCGGCTACCGGATAGCCGAATGCAATTGAGCTCACAGCCGCTGCCGTGTATGCGCCCACTCCAGGTATTTTCTGCCAATCGTTGGCCGCCTCTGGAAAGTGTCCCCTAAATTCCCCCGCAATCATCCGGGCAGCACGGTGCAAATTAAAAGCTCGTGAATAGTAACCCAGGCCTTGCCAGATCGATAAAACCTCCTGTTCGCTTGCTTCTGCCAGACTCTTAACATTGGGAAATCGCGAGAGAAATCGAATGTAATAGCCAATGCCCTGACCTACTCTTGTTTGCTGAAGTATGATTTCCGATACCCAAATCGCATAGGGGTCTCGGGATGCGCGCCACGGCAAATCCCGCTTCGCTTCATCGTACCAGTACAACAACTCCCTGGCCAACTCCTCATTCAATTCTTCGCCACTCCTTTTATTCACTATTAAAACTTGCGTTTTGTCTACTTTTCTCTTACCTTTGCAATCCAAGAGCAATATTAAGGGTTTTTTATGGCCCATACGCAAAGGAAATTTTCACTATGACCAAAGCCGAACTGATACAAAAAGTAGCGCACGAAACGGGAATTGAACGGGTCGACGTTCATCAGGTTTTTGAAGCGTGCCTTGCCGGCATCAAGCAGGCTTTAGGCGAGGGTGAAACTTTATACATCCGGGGGTTTGGTTCTTTCCAGGCCCGAAAGCGTTCTGCCAAGGTGGGTTATAATTTCAAGCACAAAAGCCCAATCAACCTGGAAGAGCGCATCATTCCGCACTTCAAACCCTCCAAGATTTTTCAGGCTGAACTCAATGGCCAGCCCATTTCAGGTGATGACTATTGATTTATGAGCCGAATGCAAATCATTTGGGTGGTCGTGCTGCTCACTGCAGCCATTGGATTATATTTTTATGGAAATCGAACCCCTTCAATAAAGCCGGACACAGCCGGATATGAAGAGAAATCAGTTCTTCCTGAGACCCAAATCTGGGAAGAAGCCAGCCAGTCGCTAACTGAAGAGGAAAGTAAGAAAGTAGCCGGCATGGAAAAGGCGATTGATACCCTCACCAGCCCCGAGCAGCGTGCCATGATTTATGAGGGATTGAGCGCGTTTTGGAATAAAAAAGGATTTCCGGCTGCATCGGCCCTCTCAAGGCTATATGGTGCCCGCCAAACCGGAAACAGTGCCGCCCTGCATGCCGCGGGCTCCATGCTGATGCACGCAGCGGAGTTGTCGACCGACAGCAATACACAGAAGTTTTTATTCACAGAATCTCTGGATGTCCTGCAAAAAGCCTCCACTCTCGATTCCACAAATCTCGATATTCAGGCTGATTGGGCACGGGTGGTAGTGCTCACATCGTCCAAACCCATGGAAGGGATCAAGCTCTTGCTCAACATCACCCGGCAGGAACCGCGTCACCTCCGTGCAAATTATCATTTGGCCCGAATGGCGATAACAAGCGGTCAACTGTCAAAAGCTGTTACCCGATTTCGTCAAATCATAGAATGGTACCCCTCCTACCCTGATGCGTATCTGGGATTGGGCGAAGCTTATCATGAAATGGGCAATTCTGACAGTGCCCTATACTTCCTAAAACAATATAAAGGACTTGTACCTGATCCAAAACTGCAACAGCAGATGGATGAGTACATCCGTCAATTCCAAAAACCTTAAATAACCCACTATGCCCTGCGGTAAAAAAAGAAAGCGCCACAAAATTGCGACTCACAAAAGGAAAAAGCGTCTGAGGAAGAATCGCCACAAGAAGAAATAAGTGAAGCTGCCAGTTACTCTGGCTTACTATTTCTCAATATTAATCGGAGATATGCGAATGCCCTCCGTAAATTCCATCATACCGTGGCAAAATCCATGTATATCAGGACCTCGGGCAATGGCTTTGAAATTGCCACAACCGAAGACCGACGCCTTATCGAATTGACCAGCCAGCAAAATGATCAACATTTTCAGGTGGGTGATATTTATTTGGGTAAAGTCAACAAAATCGCTCCGGCGCTGAATGCCTGCTTCGTTGATATTGGTTCCGAAAAAGACGCATTTCTTCATTTTCAAGATTTGGGTCTCGTTTTTAAAGAGTTTAACCAATATGTGCAGGAGTTCATTACAGGAAAAAGGAAATATGCTTCGCTCGAAAATCTCAGTCTGAATCCGACGTTCGACAAAAAAGGAAAAATAGATGCGATTCTACAACGGAGTCAGATCATTCTGGTTCAGGTAACCAAAGAGCCCATAGGCACCAAGGGCCCGAGAATTTCCACGGATATCAGTCTGGCCGGTCGCTATTGTGTGTTGCTGCCCTTCTCTGAGTCGATCAACATTTCCCGGAAAGTGACCCAGCAGGCGGAACGTAAGCGGCTGAAGGGTATAGCTTCCGTGGCGCTTAAAAAAAACTACGGTGTAATTGTTCGAACTGCTGCGCAGCAGTGCAGCACGGAGGAACTCTCGGCCGATATCAGGGAACTGATAGAAAAGTGGCAAAAAACCATGCTCCGACTCAATGGCATGGAACCAAAAACCCGTGTTATTCAGGAAATGGCTCGCACCACCGGTGTTTTACGCGATGTGTTTAATGATTCCTTCCAGCATATCTATGTTGATGACCCGCGAAACTGGGATGATATCCGAGAGTATATCAGCAGTATTGCGCCTGAGAAGACAGATATTGTTAAATTACATAAGAGGAAAGTTGGCCTGTTTGAGCACCACGGGATCGACAAGCAAATTATGGCGGCGTTTGGCAAGCACGTAAACCTGAGCAGCAGTGCATATCTGGTCATCGAACACACGGAGGCCCTCCATGTAATCGATGTGAACAGCGGGGCAAGGGGTAAACAATCGACTGAGCGCGATGAACACATACTCAAGATCAATATGGAGGCTGCTGAAGAAGTGGCGCGTCAACTTCGATTGAGAGATATGGGCGGAATAATTGTGATCGATTTCATCGACATGAACCCACCGGAGCACAGGAAACAAGTATTTGATCGACTGACCGAGTGCATGAAATCGGACCGTGCTCGTCACACCCTTCTCCCCATCACCAAATTTGGCTTACTTCAAATTACCAGACAGCGTGTACGACAGGAGGTGAGCATGACCGCACAAGAGGTTTGCAATGCTTGTATGGGTACTGGAACCGTGCAACCCAGCATCCTCGCTGCCGATCAGTTGGAGAGCAGGCTCGATTTCCTGTTGACAGAAGAAAAATTAATGGTGAAATCGATTCACCTCAATCCTTATTTAAAAGCCTATCTCACACTCGGTCTACTCAACCACCCGCTCAAGTGGTGGTGGAAATATAAAAAATGGATTCAGCTAAAAGAAGTAGTGGACTTTGGTCTCAATCAATTTGAATTCCGGGATTCAAAGGGCGAACTTCTGGGTAATTAGTCGACCCACCCGTTTTTTGAAACACAAAATAAAATTTGCTGGCCTGTCAATAGGGTGCCTTCCCTACTAGTGGCATAACCCGCCCGCGTCCAAAGGCCTTTTCCGTTACCCGAAGAATAGGTGGACTTTGAAATCGTTTGAATTCGCAGGAGTCGACCATTCTTATAATTTTATGGACCAAGTGATCGTCGAATCCAAGACCTATAATTCGATCAGGCGCATACTTTTTCTCCACATATAGCTCCAAAATAGCATCGAGCAGAAGATATGGTGGCAGGTCGTCGCTGTCGGCCTGTCCCGGCTTCAGTTCTGCACTGGGCGCCTTCTCAATAATCTGCTCCGGAATAATGGGACCACTGCGATTGATGTGCCGGGCCAAACGGTAAACCCGAGTTTTGAACAAATCGCCCAGCACAGAGAGCGCCCCGGATGTATCGCCATATAGGGTGCTATAACCCACCGACATTTCACTCTTGTTCGATGTGTTCAGGAGTACCGCCCCCAATTCACTGGCGGCTGCCATGAGTAGGGCACAACGAATACGGGACTGCAAATTCTGCTCCGTGAGATCACCCAAATTCCGACCAAATACTTCCTGAAGTGATTTCTTTTGGGCGAAAAAAGCCGAATGTATGGGCAAATTAAGGCAACAAACACCCAAACGTCTGGCAAATTCCACACTGTCACCGACCGAATGCGCTGAAGAATATGGTGATGGCAAAAGAATTGCAGTTACCTGATCGCTGCCGATGGCTTCAGCAGCGAGAACCGAAACCAACGCAGAGTCGATTCCACCCGACAATCCCACCACCGCCTTTTCCAACTTCTGCTTGTAGAAAAAATCTCGGATTCCCAAAACAAGTGCCCTACGAAGCAGTTCGAGTTCCAGTTCCGAATCGCCTGAGTCGCCCGACTGAAAACGGGTAACACCTAGCTTTGATTTAACTGCGGTCACCACATCCTCCCCAATAAGCCACCCCTCCCCCAGAATCCACGTTCCGTTGGCCCATTGAAGGTGGGTGATCCCGGATTCGAACGATGGAAGGAAGCCCATACGATTCCCGTTCGCATCAAAACATGCGCAGGCGCCGTCAAAAACCAATTCCGCCTGAGCACCGCAGGAATTAACATAGAGCAGAGGTTTATGGAGTCGCCTGCTCATTTCAGAAAGCACCGATTTGCGCAAGGCTTCCTTTCCCATATGATAGGGGGAAGCGGCCAGATTGAGTACCCAATCGGCTTTCTGAAAGATCTCATCTTCTAAAGGGTCATGGCCGTAGAGATTGTCCAGGGAATGGTTCCACAAATCCTCACAAATGGTGACCGCAATGCGCGCTTCTCCCTGCAACCAGAGTTGATTGAAATTGGGTGGAGCCGGTGCAAAATACCGACCCTCATCGAACACATCATAATCCGGTAAAAGAGACTTGGCCCAAAATTGCTGAATCGTCCCATCTGCGGTGCGGCACGCACCATTCAGCATTGATTTTCCAAAAGGCTGTGGATTTCTGAGGGGAAGTCCAAAAATTATCTGAACGCCGGGGGTTTCCCGAGCGATGGTTTTAGCCCATTGAACACAAAGATCAACAAAGCCCTCCAGTTCCAACAAATCGAGTGGGGGGTAACCGCAGAGAGCCAGTTCGGGGAACACCACCAAATCCGCTCCACGGGCGCGGCAGAAAACAGAAGTAGCAATAATCTGCTCCGCATTGGCCTGCAAATGACCGATGTGAGGGTTATATTGAACGACCGCTACCTGCATCAACGACCCAAAGTATACGCCGCAGAGACGTAAAATGCACTTTGTCGGGCAGAAACCGAATTGCCTCGGATCACATCACTCAATCCGGTATCGAGATTCGTAGCCAGGCGTATTTTATTACCCGTTCCCAGCTCCAAATCAGTGCCCACCATCATATGGAGTCCGGCCCTGAACCGGCTCAGGCGGTCTTCCTGTGTGCCATCGGTTACGTAGTCGCGCACCTTCATGATATCGAAATACTCATCGGGATCAAAAACCGCAGGCAAATTACCCACCCGGGCCCGGCGACTCATTAGAACGTCTAAATGAACCCCAACGCCCGCCACAATGACCGGCAGCTCGGGGTCCTGACTCACAAGTAGAAGTCCGACAGGTACCCTGAAGGCAGTGGTCTGATAAAGGTATTCCACATTCTCAGCCATAACCTGATCCCCGTCGCGTTTCAGAAAATTGCCTGAATCGATAGAAGCGCCGAAACCGGAACGAACCACAGACAAACCTGAATAGGCCGTCAAATTTCCCTGTAGTGGCATTTGAGCACCCAAACCGAAACCCCAGCCCATTCCCAAGCCTTCACGATTGATGTTGCGTGTTTGAGGGGCTATCCGGGTGATATTTCCTTCCACCTGAAACTGCCATTGCACATCCGATAGATTGCCCTGAGCTTGTACACTAGGAACATTCATAAACCCACAAAACATCGCTATAATGATCAGCCCAAATCGATTCAAATGTATTTGCATCATATTTGATAAATTCTTGTAAAACACCCTACAAATATCGTGATTTGCAACGCTTCATGATGACTTGTAGTACACCCCCCCAACCCTTTGCCCGATTTTTCCTTTCGGCAATTCTATCCTTTCCCCTATGCTTTACCTTGAGCTGCTCATCAGACAGCGATCAGGGGACAGATCCACGCCTGACGCCCTCAGTTTTTCGATTCGAACAAGAACTGGATCAAGCAGCCCGTAAAGGCCCGGATAGTGTAGACCGACTGCGAAAATCGCATCCACTTTTTTACAAACTTCTGGTGGAAGAGATGATGGGAATGGGCCCAGCCGACAGTAACACTACCGCCTACTTGCTGTGTCAGTTTCAGCGTGATCTCTACACCGATAGCCTTGTGCGCGATATTTACGAAGCCTTTCCAGCCGATCGTGATCCCCTGCTATACCGCGCGCTGCCCAATGCCATTGCCCGTTTCAGAAAGGAATTTCATACCCCCACCCCCACTCGGATCACAACATTTTTAAGTGGCTTCAGGTACCAGGCAGCATTGGACGATAGTGGTGAACTCCTCATCGGTCTCGATACGTACCTTGGCCGTAACTACCGTTACTATGCCACAGCGCATTACATATATGAATACCAGACCCGTCGGATGTCGCGCGATTATCTCCTGCCAGATGCCCTTCGTCTGCTGCTTCAGGACCAGCTCTCGCCTCCACCGTCAACAGCTTCCCTTTTGGAAGAAATGATTGCTGCGGGGAAAGTACATTACGCCATACAAAAATTGCAACCCGGAATACCCGACTCCTCTCTGTTTCGCTACACCTCAACCCAGGCGGCATGGGCGGCCCGGCATGAAAAGGATGTTTGGAAATATCTAATGGGTCAGAATCTGGTGTATGCGAGCGAGCTCCGCCTCAAAAGTCGATTTCTGGACGATGGGCCCGCGACCCTCGAACTGGACCCGGAAGCACCACCCCGTCTCGGTGAGTGGATTGGTGCAAGTATGGTTGGACGGTATATGAAAAAGCACCCCGAAGTCACCCTTCCGGATTTGTTTCAAAAAAAGGAGATAGATATTTTCAAGGCTTCCGGTTACCGCGGAGAACGGCAATCGAAGCTTTAAGGAATTTAGCGATTCACCTCCTGAAAGCGCTCCACATCGATGTTTTTGCCAAGCAACAGCAAATAATCGCCCTCATACAGCATGGTGTCCGACTTAGGAACACCCAATATGTGGTATTCCAGCTTCATTTGACCATCTGAACCCTTCACCTCAAACGGCCTTCTTAAAGTGATGAGATTAAGGTGATAGGTGTTGCGCAAATCAATATCCGAAACCGTTTTATTGGCGACCTGAAGTGGAACCTTCAATTCCACAATCTGGTAGTCATCGGGAAGCTGAAAATAACTCACCAAATCCGGATTGATCAAACGTCCCGCCACAGAGATACCCACTTCGTCTTCGGGCGATAAGATTTCCTTGACCCCGATTTTTTCCAATACCATTTTTTGCTGAGGGGTGGAGGCCCTTGCAATCACGCGCTTCACACCCAGCTCCAGCAAGTTCACAGTAGTGAGCAACAAAGCCTCGAAATTCTCGCCTATGGCCACCACCACCGCATCCAAATCGGTAATGTTTTGCTCCTTAAGCGCCTGGATGTTAGTAGAGTCGAGTTGTGCCGTATAGGCCACCTGATCGCGCAAGAGATTAATGTTCTCTGGCCGGTTGTCGAACACCATAACCTCCGCCCCCCTCTCCGACAACTTACGGGCTATGGTGCTACCAAAGCGCCCCAATCCAATTATACCGAAACGGTTTTCCATTCAATTTTCTGGTTTATGTAGGTAGAAATCACATCAACCGCTACATAATTATCGCGGCTATGTGGAATTATTAAATCACATTCTGGTAGATGGGGATAAATAAAGGAATCAAAGGCGGGTCGGACGTGATATTCCCATTGATAGCGCACCACATTCTCGGGGTATCCTCGTTCGATCCCGTCGCGGGCAATTCGCCTAATCAGGCGCAGTTCGTCGGGCGCCTCTAAAAACACCTTCAACTGTAGTAAATCCATGATTTCTCGGAAATGGAACAGAAAAAGTCCCTCCACCAGCAATACGGGCTTTGGAAGCAACCGGATATTTTCGGGTTTTTTATCTGCCTGATTGAACGTATATTCCTTTTTAAAAACCTCGTTTCCATTACACAATTGACGAAAATCGGTCAGAAACGCCTCATGGTCGATGCACTCCGGCAGGTCAAAATTAACCTCCCCCTGTGCATCCCTCGGTTGTTCGGCCAATGTGCGGTAATAATGGTCCAAATTGATGCATGTGCAATTATTCGGGCCCAATTGACGAGTCAGCAGAGCCAGGAAGGTTGTTTTTCCGGATCCGCTTCCTCCCCCAACCCCAACCACAAAGGGTTTTTCGCGGTAGCTCATAGAATTTTCAGCACCAAATATACCAATGTGATCCCAAACAAAAGTGAATGCAAATAAATTCATCCAGGTTCTTGCTATCTTCGTGTTTATGTCTACCCACAAGCAGCCTACCCCCTCATCAATCGAATCCAGGATGAACCAGATCCGTGCCTTGATGGCTCGTATGCAAAAGGACGAAGGCTCCCTCGATGAAAGCCTGATGTTGTATCGAGAGGCGACGGCCCTTATTGCCGACTGTCAGAATATGTTAGAAGATGCCGCCAAAAGTCTATTGGATGACGGTGTCCGACCGGATCAGGGCACGGAATAACCTGTAAAAAACCCGAAATTCCATCTATTTTCAGGGTTATCCCACAACGGCAACCTTAAATCAACTGGACAACATCTCTATTGTTTGTTGCAATCCGCTAATAATTACCCCGTAGGCGTACAAGCAGACTGTTGAGCAGCTCCCTCTCTTCCGCCGCGATGCCCTCCCACAATTTGCGCATGACTTCATCGGCAACAGGTCGCGCCTGCCGCACCCAATCTGCCCCGATCTCGGTTGGCTCCACGTGCAGACTCCTGCGATCACTTTCGGACTGCACCCTCCTTAACAGGCCTGACCTTTCCAGAGGCTGTAGCATTCGTGTAAGTGAAGAACGGTCGCGGCCCAACTTTCTGGCATAAAATTCCTGGTGCGCGCCTGGTTGTCCACAAAGTATATACATCAACCGATACTGCTCGGCGGTGAATGGGATGCCATTTTCCCGAAACGCAGCATCCAGGATTACGGCTTGTCGACTCACAACATGCGACAACAACAAACTCAGTTGCAAACGCTCAGACATGTTCGAAATATGCGGTTTTTCTTCTTGGCACGCATGCATTATCTTGAAATAAGTTTTGATAAAAAAAGTGGGTGAACCTTATATTTTTGCGTTTTCATTTGGTTCTCCCCGCATGGACGTACTCATTATGATTGCCCAAATGCTTCTTGGGCTTACCCTTTTGATCTTGTTGCACGAATGGGGGCATTTTGGCGCCGCACGTATGTTTGGAATTCGGGTCGAGAAATTCTATGTATTCTTCGACGCCTGGGGAAAAAAGTTTTTTTCCGTACAAAAAGGTGACACAGAATACGGATTGGGTTGGCTCCCGCTCGGGGGCTATGTCAAAATCAGTGGCATGATCGATGAGTCGCTCGATACCGCCGCCATGAAATCGGAGCCCCAATCCTGGGAGTTTCGTTCCAAGCCCGCCTGGCAACGATTGATCGTTATGATCGGTGGGGTCACCGTGAATGCCATTTTGGGGATTCTTATTTTTTCCGGGATTTTTTGGTACTACGGACAAGAATACCTGCCGAACAGCGCCCTAACCAATGGCGTTGCAGCTGGTCCGTTAGCCCGTGAAATAGGCTTTCAATCGGGTGACCAGATTGTTTCCCTGAATGGAATTGGAGTAGAGCGATTCGGGGAGGTTATGGATCTGGATGTGTTTTTTGGGGAGAACAACCAGATTCAGGTGATGCGCAATAGCAGCCTCGTCACAGTAGATCTGCCCTCCAATATGGTTGGTAGATTGTTGGATGCGGATAATGGTTCGTCGTTTCTCGCCCCACGTTATCGTTTTCGCTTGGGTGAAATCGTTGTGGGCATGCCGGCTAATGCGGCGGGTCTCAAATCGGGAGATAGCATCCTCAGTATTGACGGTGAACCCATTCTGTTTTTCGACCAACTGCAGGAGTCGCTTAAAGCGCGTGCCTCCAAAATGGTGCCGATTCGATGGATGCGCGAAGGACGTCCCATGGAATCGAATTTGAAGGTGAGTGAACAGGGTACCATCGGCATTTATCCAGAATTGGAGAAACTCCAAACCGCCCGTCAGGAATTCAGCCTGACTCAAAGCATACCCGCTGGTGCCTGGCTCGCATGGTCGAGCATTACCGACAATTTACGGGGCTTCGGCAAGGTATTCAGCGGCGAGATCCCGGTGGAGAAGTCCCTCGGCGGCCCCATCGCCATCGCCAAAAAGATGTACGGAGGGGAATGGATCTGGTATCGTTTCTGGATGACCACCGCACTTCTCTCCATAATATTGGCCTTTATGAATCTATTGCCCATACCTGCATTGGATGGAGGGCACGTTTTGTTTCTGCTGATCGAAATGGTCATTCGCCGGCCCGTCCCGGAAAAAGTACTGATCGGAGCCCAATACGTGGGTATGGCAATCGTGTTGTTGCTGATGATGTTTGCCTTCGGCAACGACATTTGGCAACATGTTTTGAACTGAGACCCGTAATATTCGGGCTATGAGTCGTTCAGGCTCGCTGAAAATCGGAACAGCGACAAATCATGGGTTGGGAAATCCATAAAGTTGCGACAAAAATCCAGTAGTTCTTCTTTTGGATCCGATGCCACCCATCCTAGAAAATTATCGTGGCGCTCTTGTAGTTGTCCACATGGAAACAAACGTTCATGCAATTGTTGTAATCGTCTGATGCTCACTTCATTTTTCTGTTTTCGTGCTTTGAGTACCCGCAGAGCAATGACCTCGATGGACTTCTCCAGCTTGTTCAACTCGGCCAAAACGAAAGACTTTAGACTTGGATCTACAGACGCCGCCTCCTGCGACAAACGAGAATAACCTTTACGAATCGATTCCAGCACCTCTTGTCCAGAGAGACCGACTTCTGATTGCTGGTCGAGGTAAATCCGAACCCAATCTTCCTTACTCCTAAAAAGATTCACTTCCTTCATCGCCAACTGTTTCAAGCGGTTCTGCATAGAGGCATCCATCAGCATCAGAGAAGCACGAAGCAAGACCGGGGGAAATTCTACGCCCGCCTGTTGAAAAACGGGGTAGAGCTGCAGCCAATAGGCCACCTCTGCAGGACCACCCACAAAGGCAGATGACCGAAGAAGAAATTCCTGATAAACCGAACGAAGTACCACGTTTGGACTCAACTTTTCTGGCTCTGTCTGCACCTGCTGCCATAGGGAGCGATCATCAGGCCAGGTTTTTTCGCCAGCCTGCCATTTGCCTTGTGGGGTGCGGACCAATCGCTGGCGACTACCCTCTTCTATCCAGAAAAGGTTGATTTCTCTGGGAGATATCTGTGCATGATAGCCCATTTCCACTAATTTCTCCCCCCCCCGTAGAGCGGCCTTCTCTGAAAAACGTCCGTGAATTTCCTGTTCCCACAGGCGTATGGCTGCACGTTTCAATTGAGGATCGTCGCCCGAAAAAACAACTAATCCCACAGATCCAAACAAGGTATCGGTCCACCGCAGTGTGGCCTCCAAAAGCGTTATACCCTTTCGGTAGCAGTCACGCGCGAGAGCCATCCACCGAACTGCCTCAGATCTATTTCCAAGGATCTCTTGTAGGGGCGACAAAAATTCCTCTGGCTCCTCGATTACCAATCGGCCGGTCGCCCCGCTCTTCCCCGGAGTCCAAACGATTTTTTTTCCCAGCACATGGCAGTGTCCAATCTCTTCAAGGTCGTGGTCTTCATCACCTACCCAGTAGAGGGGTACGAAATGCAGGTCGCGCGCGTCAGGATGTTTATTCAGGCGCTTGGCTAGCGCCACAACACTGCTCAGTTTATAAAGCACATATAATGGCCCACCTAAAAGAATGGGCTGGTGGGCCGTTACCACAAATCGTGTGCTTGCTTGTCCGATTCGCTCCAATTGAATGGGGTCGATCTGCGGATGCTCTAATACCGAATAGAGTTGCATTACCCGATCATAGACCTTCCTGCGAATTACCTCATCCCACTCTGTTTGCAGACGGGCAACCCGCAAAATAGATTCTACATCAGGGGTGTTGGGAAATATATCAAACCCCGCTTTGCCCTCCAGATAATCGAGCACAAGAGGCGAGAATGCGCCAGTTTGCCGTAGCGGATGCTGAGAAATGGAATAGCTATGCATGGTGGTTCATCGTACTGAATTCCTTATAATCCCGGACTGTCTGCCGGGACTCCATACAAATCGAACGCCTCGGCCCCGGTTATGCGCACCTGCAGGAACGTACCGGCTTGAAGGTCGCCACATGCGTCTGCATCCACCAATACTTCGTTATCGACTTCCGGAGAATCAAACTCGGTTCTCCCTACCCAGAAACCCGATTCGCACCGTTCCATTAGCACGGGCAGAACCTGTTCGATTTTTTGCTGATTCAACTCCTGGGAAATCTCCTGCTGCTGCGCCATAATTTCTTCCATACGCTCCTCTTTTAGCTCAGCGGGCACATCGTCGGTTAGATTATAGGCCGCAGTATTTTCTTCGTGTGAGTACGTGAATACCCCCAATCGATCGAATCTCTGCTGGGCTACGAATTTCATGAGGGTGGTGTGATCGATATCGGATTCACCTGGGAATCCACTGATGAGTGTGGTTCGCAGGTGTATGCCTGGTACTTGTCGGCGAATTTCATCGAGGAGGCTTTCCGTACGCGCTGCTGTAATGCCTCGACGCATTTGTCGGAGTACATGATCAGATGCATGCTGCAGGGGCATATCCAGGTAGCGACAAATAGTCGGCAAATCGCGCATCAGCGGCAGAATATTGGTGGGAAACTGCGACGGGTATGCATATTGAAGACGAATCCACTGTATTCCGGTGATTTGGGACAATGCCACAAGGAGGTCACTGAGCCTGCGGCTTCCGTACAAGTCCAGTCCGTAATAGGTCAGGTCCTGGGCGATGAGTACCAGTTCCTTTACACCCTTCTGCGATAAATTGCGAGCCTCGTGCACCAGATCCTCTATGGGGCGCGACACATGTCGGCCGCGCATAAGCGGTATGGCACAAAAGGCACAGGGACGGTTACAGCCCTCTGCAATCTTCATGAATGCGGTGTGCCGGGGTGTGGAAATCAGCCGCTCCCCCAACAGCTCATGCCGGTAATCGGCGCCCAGCGTTTTGAGCAGACGGGGCAGTTCCATGGTCCCAAAGAACGCGTCGACCTGAGGCATTTCCACCTCGAGTTGATCGCGGTAGCGGTGACTCAAACAACCGGTCACATACAACTTGTCGATATGTCCCGATTCTTTTGCATCGATGCAACTCAATATGGTGTCGATAGACTCCTGTTTGGCCTGTTCCACAAATCCGCAGGTATTGACAACCCAGATGCGTGCCCCCTTACCGGCGGTCCCGTGCGTTACTGGTATGTTTCCTGCCTTTAGCTGGGTCACCAGGTTCTCGGAGTCGACCGTGTTCTTGGAGCACCCAAGGGTCACCACATGAACACGGGCAGGTGCTGTTCCGCGCGCCCTCATGCTGTTGCGTCGCTGAATAAGGCATCTACAAACACCTGACAGTCAAAGGGTTGAAGGTGTTCGACCTTCTCTCCCACCCCAATGTAGCGGACCGGTATTCCCAACTGATCACTCACCGCAACGACAATTCCTCCGCGTGCTGTTCCGTCGAGTTTGGTGAGAATCAGTCCGGTTACCTGGGTGACCTCCCCAAAAATCCGGGCCTGCTCGAGGGCATTTTGCCCGGTCGACGCATCCAATACCAACAATACTTCGTGGGGTGCATCGGGGATGACTTTCGAAATAACCGACCGCACCTTACCCAATTCTTGCATAAGTCCCGATTTATTGTGGAGTCGTCCGGCTGTATCAATCAACACCACCTCCTCGCCGTGCTTTTGGGCTGAACTGAGGGTATCAAAAGCCACAGAGGCTGGATCGGCACCCATTTTCTGGATTACAATTCGGCAGCCAGCACGGCGTGACCATTCCTGAAGCTGTTCAATGGCAGCAGCACGGAATGTATCAGCTGCACCCATGACCACGCTTTTGCCTGCCTGCCTGTAGTGCCACGCCAATTTTCCAATGCTTGTGGTTTTACCGACCCCATTCACGCCAACCACCAAAATAACATGTGGGTGGCTTGTAAACTTGCGTGAAAAATCTAAATCAGATTCCGGTGTCTGCTTCAGCAACGACATGACTTCTTCGCGGAACACTTCCTGAAGGCGCTCGCCTTTCAGTCCGTTTTCTGATTTTGACCGCCCCTGTAGATTTCGGATGATTTTGGCGGTCGTATCGACACCCGTATCAGCCTCGATGAGTAGGGTCTCCAGACGGTCGAGCATATCATCATCAAGAACCTGACCGCCGGTAAACAACCGCCATATTTTGGAGAAGAAACCCTCACGGGTTCGCTCCATCCCTTGCACAAGAGCCTCACGATTGGGCTTTTTCAGGAAAAAGTTAAATATTCCCATATTGCTGAATTGCCGGCTTTATGAACACAACGCCCGGAACCAGCGATGGCTGTCCGGGCGCGAAAAATTATACCTGCCGCAGAAATGGGCAAGCATACAAATTTTACTTTGAAAAATAATCTTTCACCTTTTCGACCATTACAAACTCCTCTTTAAAGGTGTAGGCGCCTGTTTTGGGTGAACGCATTGTGCGGATGACCTTCACAATTTTCTCTGCTTCAGATGCCCCCTTCTTCAAGGTTGCCACAACTTTCTTTGCCATTACTTGATTTCTTTATGTACCGTTACTTTCTTCAATAAGGGGTTGTATTTGCGCAATTCCATACGCTCTGTCGTATTCTTCTTATTCTTAACAGTGATGTAGCGCGACATGCCCGGCATTCCGCTGGTTTTGTGCTCCGTGCATTCCAGAATCACCTGGATGCGATTGCCTTTACTTTTCTTTGCCATGGTTGGATTCAGATTTTACCGTTGCGCAAAAATTTGGCGATACTCGCCGAAATACCATTCCGATTGATAGTACGGATTGCACTTGTAGAAACTTTTAAGGTAATCCATTCACCAGTATCGGGAATGAAAAACTTCTTGGTTTGAAGGTTGGGAGAGAACCGCCTCTTGCTCTTGATATTGGAGTGAGACACCCGGTTGCCTACGATGACCTTCTTACCGGTCAGATCACATATTCTCGACATTACGTTCGTTTTTTGACTATCTTTGTTATTTTCTAAATGATCCAGGAGGAATCCAAATATAGGGCGCAAAGATAAGAAAAAAGGGAAACAAATCAACCCAAGCCAGTAAATAAATATGTCGGCATTACATATAGCAACCGAAGAATTAACGACTGCTTCTGCTATGGCGAAACCCTTGAATCGTATGATCAGCAGTAGGGATGTCATAGCCCTCGAGGATCGTTATGGCACCCACAATTACCACCCATTGCCCGTGGTGCTGAAGAGAGGACAAGGAAGCCGGGTATGGGACGTAGAAGGCAAAGAATATCTGGATTTTTTATCGGCCTACTCGGCGGTCAACCAAGGACATTCGCACCCTAAGATTGTTGGGGCGCTCACCGAACAAGCTTCATCGCTTAGTCTGTGCAGCCGGGCGTTTCACCACGATCTTCTTGGGCAATATGCCCGTCACATGACCCAATTGATGGGCTACGACCGGCTCCTTCCGATGAATACAGGTGTTGAAGCGGCCGAAAGCGCGGTTAAATTGGCACGCAGGTGGGCTTATGATGTAAAAGGGGTTGCCGAAAACCAGGCGGTCATGGTCTTTGCAGAAGGAAATTTCTGGGGGCGTTCTATTGGGGCCATATCGTCATCCACTGATCCCACCGCGCGGCGTGGTTTTGGTCCGTTTGTTCCCGGCTATGAAGTTATTCCATATAACAACCTTCAGGCTCTGGATATTTCACTCTCACAACCCAATGTGGCTGGTTTTATGCTGGAGCCGATACAGGGCGAGGCCGGTGTGGTGATGCCTGATCCCGGTTATCTGACCAGAGTACGCGCCCTATGTACACGCCATGGTGTGCTGATGATCGCCGATGAAATTCAAACCGGTATGGGTCGCACGGGCCGCATGCTGGCCTGCGATCATGAAAACGTACGCCCCGACCTGATCGTTTTGGGCAAGGCCTTGGGTGGTGGCGTATATCCTGTTAGTGCCGTTTTGGGTGACGATGAAGTGATGCTAACGCTTAAGCCCGGTGAGCATGGCTCCACATTCGGCGGAAACCCTGTTGCTTGTCGCGTCGCTCTGGAAGCGGTAGCTGTGTTGCAGGATGAAGGCTTGATTGAGAATGCCGCGCTTCGGGGCGAACAATTGCGATCGGGACTGCATGAGCTCAAAAGTGAATTCCCTATTCTGATGAACGTGCGGGGCAAGGGACTGCTCAATGCCATCGTGGTGGGTAGCGAGCAGGGGGGTAAGACTCAAAATTTGGCCTGGAACCTATGCATCCGAATGATGAAGCAAGGAGTTTTGGCCAAACCCACCCAAGGTCACATAATTCGCCTTGCTCCCCCGTTGTGCATCACCTCAGCGGAGGTGGACAAGGCTTTGACATGCATGCGCAAGGCTTTGGTCGCGTTGCATTAAATTTTTTCAAACCGTTTTTTCCTTTTTCTGATTCCCGTTTTTTTTTCCTTACAGGCTGTGAACAAAAGCGATTATCTCCTAATTTCAAGGAATCGTACCACGTTAATCAGAAATCTCTTTATAGAGATTACTGCGTTTTAGTGAGTTGAAGGGCTCTACGGTGATTCAAACCACCTCAAAATAGTGGAATGAAGAGAAATTCCTTAATTGAGGGACCGGAGAACCGCCTTGAATGTATCGGGGTGATTCATGGCCAGGTCAGCCAGGACCTTACGGTTCAACCCCATTCCGGAACTATTGTATTTGCCCATAAACTGGGAGTAACTCATGCCTTCCTGACGGGTAGCGGCATTGAGACGAGCAATCCAAAGCTGGCGAAAATACCGACGGCGGGTCTTACGATCGCGGTATGAATAACCAAGAGCCTTTTCAACGGCGTTTTTGGCAACGGTGTAAACGGTGGAGCGGGTCGTGAAGTACCCTTTGGCCATCGCCATAATTTTTTTGCGGCGGGCACGGGAAGCGACATGATTGACGGATCTAGGCATGGGGCTTTGTTTGCGTCAGTGGCACAAAGGCGCTTGTAAACTGACAAGGTTAATGGTTTATTTTCCTATGGTGAGCAATCGACGAATCAGCGACTCATTGGTGGTATCGACCAAGGCTGAGGCCGTCAGGTGACGCTTACGAACTTTCGACATCTTGGTGAGGATGTGCCGTTTGTAGGCATGCTTTCTCTTGATTTTTCCGGTTCCTGTGAGGGCAAAACGCTTTTTCGCACCAGAGTTTGTCTTCATTTTAGGCATAACAGGCAATTTTACAATTACTTCGACTTAGAGGATTTCGGGGCCAGATGTAGAAACATACGCTTGCCTTCTAATTTGGGCAAACTCTCCACCTTGCTAAGGTCCTCGAGACGGGACGCAAAGGTAAGCAAAAGAAGTTCACCCCGCTCCTTAAAAACAATAGCTCTTCCTCGAAATTGAACATAGGCCTTGACCTTGGCTCCCTCCTCAAGAAATTTCTGGGCATGCTTCAATTTAAATTCAAAATCATGCTCGTCCGTGTTCGGACCGAATCGAATCTCCTTAACCACTGTTTTTTGCGCATTCGCCTTGATTTCCTTCTCCCTTTTCTTCTTTTCGTAGAGGAACTTGCTGTAGTCGGTGACCCTGCACACCGGTGGCGTGGCATTTTCGGAAATGATCACCAGATCCAATCCAATATCCTGTGCGATTTTCCAGGCTTCAGCGATGCTGTAGATTCCGGGTTCCAGATTATCACCCACCAGGCGAACCTCCGGAAATCGGATGTTCTCGTTGATTGGCTCAATGGGTTTTTCCTTACTGAGACGATTGGGTTGACGTAGGGGTAGTGCTATGGTGAAAAAATTTAAGGATTATGCAATACACTAAGAATAGGAAACGGCATCGATTTCGGTACGAATGCGTAACAAAAACGACTCGGGCGACTCCGCGCCCTGATCACCCGACCCATGCCTGCGTACTGAAACCAGCTGTTGCTGCACCTCCTTTTCACCTATGACCAGCATATACGGCGTTTTCTGCAGTTCAGCATCTCGGATTTTGCGACCAATTTTTTCATCCCTAAGGTCAATGACGGGGCGAATATCGTGTTTTCTCAGCATTTCAACAACGCTTTGGGCGTATTCCTCGAACTTTTCACTGATAGGCAAGACCGCGACCTGTTCCGGAGCCAGCCAGAGCGGCAGGTTACCTCCACAATGTTCGATCAATACCGCCACAAAACGCTCCATTGAACCAAAAGGAGCCCGGTGAATCATAACCGGCCGGTATTTCAGATTGTCGGAGCCCGTATATTCCAGCCCGAAGCGCTCTGGAAGGTTATAATCGACCTGAATCGTGCCCAACTGCCATTTGCGACCCAAGGCATCGCGCACCATAAAATCGAGTTTAGGACCATAGAATGCGGCCTCGCCTGGAACCTGTTCGGCTACCATTCCCTTCTCAGCCGTTGCCTCAATTATGGCCTGCTCCGAACGTTCCCAACTTTCGTCGCTGCCGATATATTTTTGACGATTATCTGAATCACGAATCGAAATCTGCGCATGATACTCTGTAAATCCGAGGGCTTTAAACATATGTAATACCAAGTCGATGACCTTCTTGAACTCCTCCTTTACTTGATCCTCCCGACAAAAAAGATGCGCATCGTCTTGCGTGAACCCGCGTACCCGGGTGAGGCCGTGTAGTTCACCATGCTGCTCATATCGATAGACCGTGCCGAATTCGGCCAGGCGCAGTGGCAGATCACGGTATGATCGGGGCTTACTCTTATAGATCTCGCAGTGGTGCGGACAATTCATAGGCTTTAATAGATATTCCTCCCCTTCGTGGGGTGTGTAAATAGGCCGAAATGAATCCTGACCATATTTTTCCCAATGACCCGACGTTTCATAAAGCGATTTCGAACCGATGTGGGGGGTAATGACCTGTAGATAACCCGCAGCCACCTGTGCTTTACGCATGAACTGCTCCAGTTGCTCACGTAGAAGGGCCCCCCGGGGCAACCAGAGCGGGAGACCCATACCCACTTTTTCACTGAATGTAAAAAGTTCCAATTCCCGGCCCAATTTGCGGTGGTCGCGCTTCTTTGCCTCCTCTAATAATTCCAAATGCTGCGATAGCTCCCTGGTGGTGGGAAAAGTAATTCCATACACCCGGGTTAGTTGTGCGTTATTCTCGTTTCCACGCCAATATGCACCCGCCACAGAGGTAATTTTAACGGCTTTGATCTTGCCGGTGTGGGGGATGTGCGGACCGCGACAAAGGTCAGTGAAGTTACCCTGCCTGTAGAATGTGATCTCCCCATCGTTTAGACCCTCAATCAACTCCAGCTTATAGGGGTCGCCCTTAGACTGAAAGTAGGCGAGGGCTTCGGCCTTGCTGACCTCCTGTCGTTCGAACCGGCTTTCGCGCACCGCCAATTCCGACATTTTCTGCTCTACCCTTTCGAAATCATCTTGCCCGAATGTGTGTCCATTGAAATCGATGTCGTAGTAGAAGCCCTGTTCAACGGGTGGACCTATGCCCAGTCTGATACCAGGGTATAAGTCTTCGAGGGCTTCTGCCAGCAGGTGGGCTGATGAGTGCCAGAAAGCATATTTTCCGCCAGCGTCCTCCCATTTAAGCAGTTTAAGTCGACAATCGCCCACAAATGGCCGGTGCAAATCCCATAGTTGCCCGTCAATCTCCGCCAACAGCACCGTTCTGGCAAGCCCTTCACTGATCGACAAGGCCAAATCATAGGGTGAACTTCCTTCCGCAACCTGACGTAAGGAACCATCTGGAAGGGTAACTCGTAGATTCATTTTAACTTTTATTGTTTGTTATTTTATTCTATTAATTGCCTCCAAAGCCTTGTCGTAGCCGGGTTCAATTTTCAACACCTGCCTGAAGTCGGCCAACGCCCTGTCTTTTTGTCCGCTCTGCTCATAGGCCAATCCCCTATTCTGCAGCGCCCGGTAGTGCGCTGGGTCGGCGGCGATGAGGCGGTCGAACCACCGGATCGACTCCGGGTAATTGCCTTCCAGCAGAAAGGTGTAACCCATATTAAACAAGGCATCGGGATGTGAAGGATTTCGCGAAAGCATCTGCTTGTAGTCGTGCCGTGCACTATCGGGGTAGCCCTGTTCCTGAAGGAGGGAGCCCCGGGCATAGAATGCCTCCAAATAATTGGAGTCGACCCGCATTACGTTGCTGAAGTAGCGATACGCCAGAGCGGTGTTGTCGTACTGGTGCATCAATCCGAGTTGCATCATGGCCTCGGTGTGTTCGGGTTGTTGTTCGATACAGGTCAGAAATGCGGATTTGGCTTGTTCGCGCTTGCCTTGTTCGAGGTGTACCATACCCTTCCAAAAATAACCATCGGCGTGGTGAATATCGGCCTTCAATCCTTCATTCAAATAGAACATGGCCGAATTGTATTTTTTGTTCATAAATGCTAATTCTCCCCTCTTTATATGGGCGTTGGCAAGTTTGGGGTCTTTAAGGGTGGCCACGGCCAATGCTTCATCAGCTTGTGAAAAAGCGCCCAACTTGATATAGACCTCCGCTGCTGTGAGGAAATAGTCGGCCCGCCCCGTGTCGAGCGAAAACAGGGAGCGGAGGTCGACCATAGCGGGTTCATACTGACCTGTTCGCAGGTAATAGCGGGCGCGTAAATGGTAATGTTCTGGGTTACGAGGCTCAGAACGTACACGTCGGTTAAGTTCCGATAACTCGGGATCTAAGGCGGGAGCTTCGGTCACCACCTCCGTTTCGATCGAAGGCTCACCGCTGCCGCAGGATGAAACGAGCAGGCCCGCAAGCGAAAATACCAGAATGCAAACTGTCCGGGTTAGTCCCAGACTGATCAGGCAATTGAGCTTATCAGTTTTTACTTTTTGAGACACTTTTTCCAATGGAGATGCGGTATTTTTGCAGGCCGACAAAAATAGGTCAATTATGCAAAAAATCGATCTCTTTTATATTCTGAAATCCGCTCTTATTCCGTCAATCCGACTCGTTCTTGCGACAGCCTGGATCTTTGGGGGAGCATCCCTGTCTAGTGCTCAGAAGCCCTTGCTGCAGCCAATTGATGTGTCGAGGGAGGGACGAGACCCGCTGCTGGAAGGGGAAAAACATTTCCGCAATTTAATACAGCTCACCTTTGGGGGTGACAACGCCGAGGCCTACTGGAGTTTCGACAGCAAGCGCCTTGTCTTTCAATCCAATTACCGTGACTGGAAGGTGGCGTGCGACCAGATTTTTATGTTTGATGTATTGCGGCAGGGGGTGCGCCCCCGGATGGTAAGTACCGGTTTGGGTCGAACCACGTGCTCTTATTTTTTACCGGGCGACTCAACCTTTCTTTATGCGTCGACCCATTTGGCAGATGACAAATGTCCACCGCCTCCCAAACCACGGGAGGACGGTAAGTACCTTTGGCCCATCGACACAGGCTACGATATCTTTGTAGCCAGTGATCAGGGAAAAATACTGCGCAGGCTTACCCATACACCAGGATACGATGCGGAGGGCACCATTTCACCCGACGGCAAGAAAATGGTGTTCACGAGCATCCGAAATGGGGACCTCGACCTTTATGTAATGAAATTGAAAAGTGGAAGGACCCGACAGGTTACCCGCCTGCCTGGCTACGATGGGGGCGCATTTTTTTCACCAGACAGCAAATGGCTGGTGTTTCGGGCTTCAAGGCCAAAAACAGAAGAAGAACTGAAGGAGTACAGGGATTTACTGGCACAAGGCCTCGTGGCCCCCACCCAAATGGAGATTTTTGTGTGCCGCACCAATGGACGTAAGCTGCGTCAGGTGACTCGTCTTAGCAAGGCCAATTGGGCCCCGTTTTTTCATCCTTCCGGGCAAAAAATCATCTTTTCTTCGAACCACCATAGCAAGCGCGGCTATCAGTTTAACTTGTTTATGGTGGATTTAAATGGCGAAAATCTGGAACAAATCTCATTTGATCCAACCTTCGATGCCTTCCCTATGTTTTCCCCAGACGGGAAAAAAATGGTGTTTTCGTCGAATCGCTTCAACGACGGAACCCGTGCTACCAATGTGTTTATCGCCGATTGGGTTGATTAGTTCCACATTAATGAAGCAGCCAGCGCGAATTTCGACCGCGGATCTGCTGACGCTGTTTTAATTTCGGATATATTTGTACGAATATTTTTTATGCCCATATACCACAAACTGGGACAAATACCTCCCAAACGCCATACGCAGTTTCGGAAGTCCGATGGGGGCCTCTACTACGAACAATTATACGGAACCATCGGCTTCGATGGCATGTCGAGCCTACTCTACCACATCCACCGGCCTACCATCATCCGTTCGGTAGGTCAACCCACTAAAGTGCGACCCGATCTTGCCTGTTCACACAACATAACGCCACGGCGATTGATTGGCTTCAACATCCCGGCCAACAACGATTACATCGAGGCACGCACACCCCTCATGGCCAACAACGATTTGGTTCTTGGGCTTGCGGCTCCGCGCCAATCGATGTCGGACTACTTCTACAAAAATGCAGATGCCGACGAACTGGTGTTTGTGCACCGGGGATCTGGTACCCTGCACACACAACTGGGCAATATACCTTTTGTGGCAGGCGATTATCTGCTGATTCCCCGTGGAATGATTCACCAATTCGAATTCAAGAAAGGTGAAACCCGTCTTTTATATCTTGAGGCGTCCTCCCCTCTCTACACGCCAAAAAAATACCGAAATCACTTCGGGCAGTTACTGGAACACTCACCCTATTGCGAGCGCGACTACAAACTCCCGACCGAATTGGAGACACACGATGAAATAGGTGATTTTCGAATCAAAATCCGCAAACAGGGCATGATGCATGAGGTGGTTTATGCCGCACACCCATTCGACGTGGTGGGCTGGGATGGCTACAACTTCCCCTTTGGTATCGCTATTTACGACTTTGAACCCATAACCGGACGCATTCATCAACCACCGCCCGTTCATCAAATGTTCGAGAATCAGGCGTTCGTGGTCTGCAGTTTTGTGCCCCGCCTCTACGACTACCACCCATTGTCGATTCCGGCCCCCTACAACCACAGCAACATCGACAGCGACGAGGTTATTTACTATGTGGATGGCGATTTTATGAGTCGCAACGACGTGGCTCCGGGACAGATCACCCTACACCCTGGGGGTATACCCCACGGACCACACCCTGGCGCTTACGAGCGAAGCATTGGCAAAAAGGATACCGCAGAATTCGCGGTGATGGTAGACACCTTCCGTCCACTCGGTCTTACCGAAGCTGCCCTGTCGATCGATGATGGGCACTATTTCCGCTCCTGGATGGAAAATCAGTATGAATAAATAATCATCACCCAAACATAAAAAGACAATGCATACGGATGCCCTTGCACAAACCGATGTCCAAACCGATTTTTTACCGTTACTGGGCACAGACCATATTGAATTTTATGTGGGCAATGCAAAGCAGTCGGCCTACTACTATCAGGCGGCATTTGGATTCGAGTTGATCGCCTACGCCGGTCCCGAGACTGGTTGCAGAGACCGGGCCTCCTATGTGCTTCAGCAAGACAAGATACGCCTTGTATTGACCACCTCGCTCGTGCCCGATTCACATATAAGCGAGCACGTACGCGTACATGGGGATGGAGTTAAGGTTCTTGCGTTATGGGTAGATGATGCACGCTCGGCCTTCGAAGCCACTGTTTCCAGGGGTGCGAAACCGCATACACCGCCGCAGGTGCACCGCGATGAATATGGAGAGGTGGTGACTGCCAGCATCCACACCTACGGCGACACCCTGCACACTTTTGTTGAACGTAAAAATTACTCGGGATTGTTTATGCCGGGCTTTTCCACACCTTTCTGGCGCATTCCGAATGGTTCGGTGGGTCTGCGCTATGTGGATCATTGTGTGGGGAACGTCGGTTGGGGGGAGATGAACCAATGGGTTCAGTTTTATGAGGAAGCGATGGGCTTTAAGCTGCTGATCACCTTTGATGACCAGGATATTTCCACGGATTACACTGCCCTGATGTCGAAGGTGGTGTCGAATGGGAACGGTTTTGTGAAATTCCCCATCAATGAGCCTGCCCTGGGGAAAAAGAAGTCACAGATTGAAGAATATGTGGAGTACTACCAGGGAGCGGGCGTGCAACACATTGCAGTGGCCACCGACAACATCCTACATACCGTAGCGGAATTATACCGCCGGGGGGTTGAATTCCTGAAGGTACCCGACACCTACTACGAAGATTTGCTGGAGCGCGTTGGGCAAATCGACGAAGATCTGCCGGACCTACGCAAACTCAACATTCTGGTGGATCGTGACGAGGAAGGCTACCTGCTCCAAATATTCACCAAACCTGTAGAAGATAGGCCGACCCTTTTTTTCGAAATTATTCAACGTAAGGGTGCTCGCTCGTTTGGCAAGGGCAACTTCAAGGCCTTGTTTGAAGCCATTGAGCGTGAGCAGGCTCGTCGGGGCAATTTGTAAAATTTATAATTTATAATTCACCCAAAAGGGGGTGAATCGAATCCGTGGCCAAACCTGAGGCAATCCTCCACTACCCCCATGGATTGATTGACCGCATCTTCATCGTTTCCATTTCCATACTTCAGAAGTGGTTTCATTTGTATAGATGCCTTTGTTCCGGACTCTAAAGCTAATTCCTTACACTCCGGAATGGATCGAGGAACAAGTATCCTGGTAATCAAACTTAGTAGTTTATGGGAATACCCCCAGCGACTCGTAGGAGCGGGCTATTTTTCGAATGGCCACAACGAAGGCGGCTGTGCGGTAGTCGGGAATCTTCGGGTTTTCTTTGCGCGCATCCCTCAACTGCCGGTAGGCTTCAATCATGGTCTCCTCCAATCCGGAGTAGACAAAATCGAGCTCATCTGCCCCACGACCAATCAATCTCTTTTGGGTGTCGTCAAGGGTTCGACCGGTAAGGTCCTCCACCGCTGCGATAATTTGCTTGTTCAGATTTTCATCGAATCGTTTGCCGAGGCGGCCAAAGCGGACACGTGACAGGTTTTTCAGCCACTCAAAATAAGATACGGTGACCCCGCCCGCGTTGAGATAAATGTCTGGCAAAACCATAATGCCCTTTGCGTTAAGGATCGCTTCGGCTTCGGCTGTGACCGGGCCATTGGCGGCCTCACCGATGATTTTAGCATTAATTCGGGCTGCATTGCCTTGATGGATTTGATTTTCCAATGCAGCAGGAATTAAAATATCGCACTCCAGTTCGAGTGCGTCGGTGTTTCGCGCCATGTTGGTGGCTCCTGGAAAATTGAGTATGCTGCCAGTGGCCTTCCTGTGTTCTACGACAGCCAGGTAGTCCAGCCCCTTTACGTTGTGAATCGCCCCTTCGTATTCAGCCAGGGCAATAATCTTGCATCCCCCTTCATGAAAATATTTGGCCGCGTGGAAGCCCACATTACCCAGTCCCTGTATGACCACCGTTTTGCCCACCAGTCCCGTTGTGAGCCCCAGTGACTGCATATCATCGGCAAAACTGCAGGCCTCACGCACCCCGAAGTACACACCCAGACCGGTGGCTTCTCGGCGACCGGAAATTCCACCCTGGGTGATGGGTTTACCCGTTACGCAGGCGATTCCGTCGGTTTGGTTTGGAAAAAAAGTCGTGTAGGTGTCCATAATCCAACTCATTTCCCGTTCGCCCGTGCCGTAATCAGGCGCAGGAACATCCGTACCCGGACCGATGAAGTTCTTTTTAATCAGTTCGGCCGTGTATCGGCGGGTGATTCGTTCCAACTGCTCCACAGTGTATTTGCGGGGATCAATTTTGATTCCACCCTTGGCACCACCGAAGGGCACGTCCACTATGGCACATTTATAGGTCATGAGTGCTGCCAAGGCCATCACTTCGTCCTGATTGACCGACATCGCATACCGAATGCCGCCCTTGGTAGGCAATCGATGGTGTGAATGTTCAACCCGGTAGGCTTCGACCACCTCCAACGATTCGCCCACCCGAACAGGAAAACGCATGCTGTAGATGCTGTTGCAATACTTTACCTGATCCAGCACACCTGGAGGGGCTTGCACAAATGCAGAGGCTTTATCGAAATAGGCCATAACATCGGTAAAAAAACTGTGTGGTTGAGCGGCGTTTGTACTTGACATATTTAGTTGTAATATTAATTTATAAAAATTATCTGAACTAATTCTTTGCTGTATGATCCTCCACTTCCTTTTCAAGTTTCGATAGCCTGTACTCCATGAACATCAAAAAGAAAACGATACCTGCGAATATGAGGAGTACTACAGCGAGGAGTACGTAGATTTTTCCATTACTACGCATCAGATCAGCCATCTCGACAATGGCCGTGGTGTTTTTAAGATAAAGAATTGACATATTAACGTGTGTAATGTTCTTGAAGAATTTGGTTTACCCGCCGCAAGCGCGCGTATAAATCGGCCAACCAGAACCCCAGTAGGGTGAAGGCAAGTACTGCTGGATAAAAGATCAGCCGCATCCGCCCGTCGAGGTCGTAGCTGTTGAATCCTGGATTTCCCCCATTACCCGGATGCAGCGAATCGGTCAACCGGGGTAATATAAACAAAAGAGGTATGAGGCTAGCAAAGGCGAATAAGTTGTAGACCGCGGAAACACGTGCACGGGTGTCGGGTTGGGGGAAGGAACTTCGAAGTACCCGGTAGGCAAGGTACATCAATAGTGCAATTGCGGATGCATTTTGTTTGGGGTCACCACTCCACCATGCGCCCCAGGTAAATTGCGCCCAGATCATTCCGGTGGTGAGTCCCAGCGAACCGAACAACAATCCCACTATCGAATAGCTGTCGGCCAATCGGTCGTGGTGCATTTGCCGGTCCCTCAAATAACACAGGCTATGCCACGCGGAGGCGGCGAGCAGGAAAATCATGCCAAACCACATCGGGACGTGAAAATATAGATTCCGAATGCTTTCGTTGAGAATAATTTTGCGTGGCACGTCACCCATCCATCCCATCGGTATCACCAGAGAAAGCAACAAAATGGCCAGCCATTTATAGGGGTTGAGTCGGGGCATAATTAATCGCGCCAAATGTACGGAAACAACAGAAATGCTGTCGACAGTATCAGCGTGTCTAGGGCTATGAGCTGAGCCAAATAGGTTTGTCCAGCCACTGGATTTAGTCCGTCGAGCGCATGCATGCTCAATCTGATCAGCAGCAACATAAGGGGCAGCACTACAGGAAAAGACAGCACCACCATCAGTGTGGTTTGTCCACTCGCCTTGCGGCTGATCGCAGCAATCAAGGTGAGCGCCCCGGATAACCCGATGTGCCCCACAACAGCTACCCAACTGAAACGCAGCAGATCCTGAAAAGGATTCCCGCCCCAAACTAACATGCAAAGAGTGGTGAGCAGATGGATGAGCCCCAATAAAAAAATATTATAGATGACTTTGGACGCCAAATAGAGTCCGGGGGAGGCGAGTGATTGCTCAAACAATAAGCGCGCGCCATTGGATGGTCCGAAACTACGGCCCAAAGCATGTGTGGAGGAGAACAGCATAATCAGCCAGTAGACTGCCACCCACGATGGGCCGGGAAATATACGGAAGGTCATATAGGCCACAAAAACTGCTGTTGCCGCATACAAAAGAATCCCTCCCAATACATTTTGCTGCCTCCATTCCGAACGCAACTCGAGCCGGATGAGGGTGAACAGCGTGTGAAGTGACCCTGGAATGGAGTTCATGATTGGTATTGTAAATATCGCTATTTTCTTGCTTGGGCGGGAGGATTGCTCGATTTGATCATGACCTGGGGTGGTACTTTCGCACAACTTCGCTTAAATATTCACGGCTCAGGTGGGTATAAATTTCGGTGGTGGTGATGCTCTCATGGCCGAGCATTTCTTGTACGGCGCGCAAATCGGCTCCAGCTTCCACCAAATGGGTAGCGAAGGCGTGCCGCAAGCTGTGGGGTGATATATCCTTGCGCACACTCGCAGCCTGAGCCAATTCTCGAATCAATAAGTATATTTTCATTCGGGTGAGGGGCCTTGCGTTTTTGCTCAAGAAAAGTACTTCTGCAGCGCCACTTTTGGGGGTTTGTTGACGCCTACGGGTATTGAGGTATAGGTTTACGGCGTGTGCTGCTGGCTGTCCGACAGGCACTAGACGTTCCTTGTTTCCCTTTCCGGTAACCCGTATAAAGCCGAGTTCGAAGTGGAGAGCGCCTAATGTGAGTGCTGTGAGTTCGCTCACCCGTAACCCACAGCTGTACATCAACTCCACGATGGCCTGATCGCGATGCCCCTCTGGCTTGCTGAGGTCGACAGCGGCAATCATGGCGTTGATATCGGCCGTGCTCAACACCACCGGCAATTTCCGTCCGAATCGGGGGGTTTCGAGCAATTCAGCGGGATTATCGTGGCGGATGCCTTCTTCGTTCATGTATCGAAAAAGCATCCGCACCGAGGAAATGAGACGGGCCTGGCTGCTTCTTTCTAGTCGACCGATCGATCGATATTCGATAAATCTCCGTATGTCGTCGAGCTGAAGGGTAAGGGGATGAACCGGCGCAGATGGCGTTAGCGGAGCTAGCGGGTTTGATCGGTTTGATGCAGCTGATAAGGTTGTTGTGGTTGGCGAGTTTGATGGGGTTGAAGGACTTAATGGAGCCAGTGATTCTGTAAGGGCAAATGGCTCTGTTAGATACTGAGCCAGTTGCTGAAGATCAGATTGGTAAGCGCTGCAAGTGGCTGGCGAAAGTCCACGCTCCAGACGTAAGTAGCCCTGAAACTGTTTCAGAATATTTGCCCAGGCAGATTTCGGTTCAGTCCCATTCATATCGGATCTCTGTATTTTTGCATGATTCTTCGACATTGTTTTTGTTGGAAAAGTGCATCAACCATAAGTATGGGGGCCTAATCCCACAGCACAACGATGAGGTGTCTCGAGATTATTTTTTCTTGTTCATTAAGCATGCATATTTCTATTGTAAATGGCCCCAATTTGAACCTTCTCGGCAAAAGGGAGCCTGAGTGGTATGGAACTCGGTCATTTGAGGAGTTTCTTTCCGAATTGAAAGCCGATTTTGCGGATCATCGGATCGACTATTTTCAAAGCAACGACGAGGGCAAGATTATCGATCGTTTGCAGGCAGATGGTTTTGTTTGCGATGGAATTTTGATCAACGCTGGTGGCTACACCCACACCTCTGTTGCTTTGGGCGACACCCTCGCGGCACTTCCCTGCACTGTGGTTGAAGTTCATGTCTCCCATCCGCACCGTAGAGAAACCTTTCGTCATGTGTCGTATTTGTCGCCTCATTGCGTGGGCTTGGTTACCGGGTTTGGTTTGGAGTCATATCGACTGGCACTACAAGGCCTTTTGTCACATCTTTCAGCAATTGGCGGTAAAAAAAAGCGTTGAGGCCATCCTTACGGCCGCTAACGTGCACCCACAAAATACTTCCGCGGAACATCCCGGTTAGGGCTGCAGAGGGTAGTGGTCGATTGATGATTGCTTTTCGGGTTCTACGGATCGTGGGCTGCAGTCGGTAGAACGACATATGTGCCCTGAATACGGCCCATGCGTCTGCCCAACTTCCGTGGAACAGAAATTTCAAGGCGGCCGGTAAATCCAGCAACATACGAAGGGTCACTTTCCAATACCGCTCATTTGCGGGCAGGTTTTTTTGCAGATTGATCAGGCTGTTTCGGAAATTCAGGAAGGTTTTCATAGAATTTCCATAGGATAGGGTTCCGCCACCTATGTGGTAAACCACCGATTCGGGCATTTGCCACAATTGGTAACCTGCGTTTTGCAGCCGCCAGCACAGATCTATCTCCTCCATGTGCGCAAAAAAAGTGGGATCGAGCCCACCCACCTGATGGTATGCCCCGGCACGCACAAACAAACAGGCACCTGAGACCCAAAAGACCGACTTTGGGGAATTGTACTGCCCATGGTCGTCCTCTATTTGCTCGAAAATTCGACCAGCACAGAAGGGATATCCCAAAAAGTCGATATAGCCTCCAGCGGCGCCGGCATATTCGAACATATTTCGGTTTCGGTAATCAAGAATATGGGGCTGAACGGCGGCTAGTTTTTGGTGCGTTGCGAAGGCAGACATAACGGGACGAAGCCAGCTGGGGGTCACCTCCACATCTGAATTCAGCAAAACGTACACATCCGCCTTGATTTGCTGCAAGGCCTTGGCATACCCCCCGGCATAACCTGTATTATCCTTGAGCTCCAGGATCTGTACGCAATCCGACATTTGTTCCCTGAGCCATGCCACCGAGTCGTCGGTTGAACCATTGTCGGCCACCCATATACTATAATCTTCGTAATCCGTTGCACATACGGAGGGCAGACAGGTTTGCAGATGTTTCCTGCCATTCCAGTTGAGTATTACAATGCTGCAGTGCATGGTCAAAGTGGTCTATGCTCAGTTTGAATAAATTCCTGATGAAACCCCAGGGTGTTGATTGGGGTTTAATTTCCAGCGATTGTGTGACCATAGCCAATATTGGGGTTGATCCTGTAGAAGGCGCTCCAACGCAGCGGTATGCCAGCGGGTGATTTCTCCGGGCTCTAAATCTGCAGGATGATCCGTCAACAATTCCATCGAAATCGAGTAGTGGCCACGTTTCATACGGCGCATGCTTCCATAAACCACAGCCATGTTGTGGCGCTTGGCCAGTTCTTCGGCGCCCAAAAAAACGGCTGTAGGCTGATGGAGAAACGGAATCCACATAAAACGATTGTATGCGGTGGGTGACTGATCGGCACCAAAATAACAACAAACTGGTCTCTCCGGACCGGCCGTTAATCTACGCGATACCTCCTTCATCGGTATCACCTCTATGCCGTTGGTCTGTCTCATACCGGCCAACAAATGTTCAAATCCGTCCTGATTCAGAGGTTTATACACAAACCAAAGGGTGTGCTTCATATTCATAGCCAGAATTTTTGCATACCACTCCCAGTTGGCATGGTGACCAAGCAGATGCATTACCGACTGCCCCCTTTCAAAAATACCTGAAAGAATCTCCGGGTTCTCCAGGGTTACGCGTTGCCTCAATTCCTTATCATCCATTCTGAAAGCCTTGAGGGTTTCCACAAACTGATCACCCAGATATTGGTAATAGCCTTTCTCGATGGCTCTGATTTGATGAAGATTTTTTTCAGGAAACGAGCGAACCAGATTTTGCCAAACCAAGCCCCTACGGTATCTCATGATGTAGTATATGAGCGGAAACAACAAATCCGATAAGCGGTACAGCCGTTTGAGAGGCCACCCAGCCAACCATTGAACCCCGTTTTTCTGCACTGTATAGATGAGTCCGCTCGGCATTATTGATTCCTGAAATTTTGCTCCAGAAAACTACCATAGTGCCCACGGTTCATCTGCTCATCCAAATCCCTGAAAGCGGTCGTGCGGCTGAATAACATCAGTCGCCACTGGGGATTGCTGGGCTCGCCCAATGCCTCAGAATGGAGCAACTCATAGTCGTTGGTGATCATATCCGGGTTGTAAAACACAAAACGAATGTTTCTTTGACCCTTGTACCGATAATACCACCAGATCTCATACGGATACGCACTGGGCTCATTGGGCACTTGTGTCCGACTGTCGGGTTTTCCGTATTGCAGATAAACCCTCCCCCGCTCCGTTTCAAATCCCCGCATTATTTTGGTAGAGAACATTTGATTCACCTCTTCCACCCTTATGGCATAACGGGCCCAAGCACCTGCGGGGTCGCCGGGATCTCGTTGAAGCCAAAAGTGGTGAAGGAATGTCCGCATGGGCCGGGTTTGCTCAGTAGGCGATGCTGCAAGCAATTGATCCACGTAGGCCTGCTCGGTGTGTAAACATATGGGTCGTACGCTGCCCACATGCATCGGCAACTCCTCTGAGCGAATTGAGTGCACGAAACTGAGTGCGGTCTGGGGTTCTTCTAATTTGGAGAAATCGGGTGCAATACGTGAGTTTAGTCGCTGTATTCCGACAATTTTTTCGGCAATTAACCGATTTTCGCTATCCCTAAGCTCTAGTCGCAGGCGATAGTTGCCCGAAGGCACCTCACGCAGCGGAAAAACGTCGGTCAATACATGTATTCCCCTGGGAGAGATTCGGGCAAATCGGCTGCAACAGGGTGTGGGTTGGCCTTGAGCCCCCTCAAGTGTGGCTTTCATCAGCAATACGCTGTCTTTGGCATTGTCGGATGTATACAACTCCACATAAAAATATAGGGTATCATTCGGCAACCCAAAATAATCGGTCAAACGCGGTACAACCTCTAACCCGCTCCGCACCAGCAATCCCGTTTGAGTGGATTTACTGATTCGCTCTGCCATTATGACATCCGAGAAAAGCGGCCTATCGGGCCAGGGCATCAAATCTATATTCATTTCAGTAGCCGCGTGGTTTGAGGTGTCGTTCCAGTCCACAACATTCAACAGAATGCGGTAGCTTCCCAATGGAAGGGTATATCGCTGCAGATCGAGAAAGGAAAAGTCTCGAAATTGACCAGAGTCGACGGGTTGACTACTCAGCCGATAGCGATCAGCTTTAATCAAGCTGTCGCCCCGATAAAACAACCACTCTACCCGTACAGACGCTTGCAGTTTGCCGGTGGCCTGCTTTTGAAAATGCACGGATCTGCTGTTTACCGACAGGATCAGTTCCACATAGGTATCACCACCGGGCCTACAAAATATCATGGATCTGGCCTGCAGATCCACCGCCTGGGTAGCAGCAGTCTGAAGTAAAACCGCGAACAAAAACGTGATCAAAAAGAGAGCAGGACTCCTTACTATTGTGTCACACATAGCGAATGTTTATGGAGGTCGGCGCAAATGTTGAGAAAACGAGTCCTGAAAACCTGATTTTGGAATATGGCCCTAATATTCTCAATATGGCAAAGATACAGCGGATGCCGATAGTTCGGTTCAAACGGCTGGAGTCCTTTCAGAAAGCCACAGGGAGAAACCGGATGTTAATCGGCAGCAGTCAGGGTCCCGCACTGTTGAGCATACCTATACTAGGCGGAAGATCCCATCATCAACGGTATGGCGAAACGCGGGTCGACCACCGTCTTCCATGGAAACGACAGCACTTGGGCGCCTTCAAATCGAACTATGGCAAATCTCCTTATTGGGGGCATTACAGCGACAGATTGTATGCATTGTATGAACCGGATTTCAGCTTGCTGTTTGACTGGAATCTCCATGTATTGGCGTTTTTTGTTCGACTTCTCTGTCCTGAAACGACAATTTCCGACGACCTGGAATTTCCTCAGAGTCCAATCAACCCTCTTCAAAACAGTCAACCCGATTCAGGTATCGTGCTTCCCCGGTATTATCAGGTGTTTGAACAGAAAACCGGATTTCTGAGCAATCTGTCTGTGATAGACCTATTGTTGAATGTTGGCCACCCTTGCGCACGCTTGTATTTGGAAAATTTGACCCAACCCAACTGAGCATTTACCTCTCCGGCACCTCGTTTATATATTTTTGCGCTATGATACACCGCATCAGTTTCCTGATCCTGTTCTTGATGTTGAGCTTTAGCGCACTGCACGCTCAATTTCAGGAAAGAACCATCAATATTGGAAACATTGGCGTTCATGTGACCAATGCTGGTACCATTGGCCGACCCAATGTTCGTAACGACCCACAAGGTCCCCCGTCGATGGAATACCCCTTAAATTCAGGCGTGGAACATCTGTTTGAGGCTGGCCTTTGGATTGGCTGCATCAGTAATGGCCAGGTAACGGTTTCGACCGCTGCTGTTGACGATGCTTCGGGATACGCGGTGGGTAAATCAGGCTTCGAGTTTTCACCATCGCCCGGTGCAACAATACTGACCCGCTCCAGTTTACAGGGGAGTGAGTTTTTTAGTACATCCGCCATTTCACATCAAGACTATATTGTGACCTTCACAGACGAGTTCACGGTTGTTCCGGGATCAAATCAACCCATTAGCAATCATTTAACTCCCTTGAACGCACGCGTACGTCTGGAAACCTATTCATGGAATTTTCCTTTCGCCGATTACTTCACCATTTTCCACTACCGGATCACCAACAACAGTACTCAGCCGTGGGACTCCGTGTATATGGGGCTATGGAGCGATTTGGTTGTCAGAAATGTGAACGTGACCAACGACCGGGGTAGTGCATTTTTCAACAAAGGCAGCCTTGGCTTCGACGATACGCTCTCTGCCCTCTATGCCTACGATGTGGCCGGTGATCGGCCATTTACCAATTCCTATGGTGCTTTGCAATTCCTGGGCGTCATGCAGGGGAATCAGTTTTTCCATCCAGCCAACTCACTTACGCCTGGTTTTAGATTGAACCCCAACTATTGGGTTTACAATGTTGCCGCACCTGCCAATGATCTGCAGCGCTACGATCGCATGAAGAACCGCGGAGATTTTAGTCAGGCCGCCAACCTAAACACCCCCGGCAATCGGGTTCAGTTGATCTCAGCGGGTCCAGTAAGTCGGATCGGTCCAGGAGAAACCATAGAATTGGTTTTCGCTGCGGTTTGTGCACCCCAAAGAGACGACCAACCTCTCGACTCCTGGTTTGCCCGAACCGATCTCAGGAAGCACCTCGATTGGGGCCGGCGTACATTCAACGGTGAAGACCAAAATATGAACGGATTGCTCGATCCGGGTGAAGATGCCAACGGGAATGGGCTGCTGGATCGATATACCCTACCAGAGCCCCCTCCACCCCCAAAGGTTCGTATTGAAAGCGGCAGCAATGAGGTAACCCTATTCTGGAACAGAAGTAGTGAAAATACAACGGATCCCATCACCCAGGAACAGGATTTTGAAGGCTACAGGCTCTACCGAACTGCACCAGGTGATGACAAGCTCAGTAATGTTTCCTCCCGCGCTGCATTGTTGTCGCAGTGGGACAAACCGGCCAACAACGTTGGATACAATAATGGCTTTAATGCTATTCGTTTGGCCAATCCGGTCTACTTTCCAGGCGACACCACCGAATACCACTATTCCTACAAACTTAATGACGTGCTAAACGGATGGCAGTATGTGTATATTTTGACAGCCTTCGACAGGGGTAACACCAGCATTGGCCTGGAGCCTTTGGAATCGTCCCGCACAGCGAATGCATTCAGGGTTTTCTCGGGCACCCCTGCAACGCATGACGGCTCAAAAACGGTTGGGGTTTATCCCAATCCCTATCGTGCATCGGCTGCTTGGGACGGAAGCACCTCCCGTTCCAGAAAAATCTACTTCTACAACCTCCCTGAGGAAGCCGAAATTACCGTGTATACCGTGGGCGGAGATGTGGTAGCGCACCTGTTCCATCGTTCCCAGTCCGGGTTTAATGGAAGCACAGCCGGTTGGTATTCCGTTTTCGGGTTGAATCCTGATCAAACCATCCTACCCGGTGGGGAGCACGCCTGGGATGTTCTGTCGGACAGCAAACAAACCCTGAGTAGCGGACTATACCTATACTCGGTGATGGATGTTAAGTCGAGAGACGTGCAGACCGGGAAACTGGTGATCATCCGATGATCGGCATCATGCTGCTTCAGCCTGCTTGCGTCCGACCAGCAGAAAGTCAAAGGCGATCACTTCGCTCACATTTCGTTTGACACCTTCTTTGTCGACATAGCTGCGGTTGCTGATCTTTCCTTCCACGACCACCTCCATGCCCTTTTTGAGGAGTTCCATGCTTAAGGTCGCCAATTTACCCCAGCAAACCACCTGGTGCCATTGGGTTTCGCTGACCTTTTCCCCTGCCTCATTGACATAGGTTTCATTGGTGGCCACCGGGAAGTTGGTAACCGATTTTCCGTTGTTGGTTTGGCGCTCCAGCGGATCTGCGCCCAGATTGCCAATGATGCGCACCTGATTTCTGATGTGTGACATAAAATAGAATTTAGTTTAGGAAAGCAAAATTGAAGGATCGGAGAACCAATAACCGTAATGCAGACGTATGCTTCCGAAAGTAAACGTAAGCCACTGAAAACAAGAGAAACGGACCCGTTTTTCAGCCAAACCCGTTCGTCTGACGTTTGTTGATGATTGCTTACGTAAGCCCACAATTATAATGATGCTCTTGGCGTTCATCTCGTCTTATTTTTGCCCCTTTCATTTTTACCCCTTTCATTCAGATACCTCCTACTTGTCATGAAAAAAACCTGCCTGCTGCTCTGCTCCCTGCTCTTTGCTGCCCTGCTGTCGTTGGCCATGGTTTCGCCCGAAGTTCATGGATTTTTAGGGGGATTATCACCATCCAACTCACCCACCCGTTCGGCCGTCACCCGAGTCAATGCACAGTTAAGAGGCATAGACGTGTCACACCACCAGGGCGCAATCAATTGGAAAAAGGTAAGCGACCACAAAATTGGCTTTTGTTTCATCAAAGCCACCGAGGGCAGAACCTTAGTTGACAAACGACTCGTGCAGAATCTGGAAGGATGCAGGAAGAACGATCTGCCCCGTGGTGCGTATCACTACTATATTTTTGGGGCAGATCCGGGACTGCAAGGCAGAAACTTCATAGCGAGAGTCCCAAAGAAAGCTGTGAACCTGCCGCCTGTGATTGACCTTGAATATGATCGGCGTTACAACCGGGCTTTGCTACATAGCCACAACAAAAAAAGGTTCATCAGGGAAGTCAGGGAATTGGAGCGGATTCTCAGAAATCACTACGGCAAAGAACCCATTTTCTATACCAACGCCCGCTTCTATCATTCCTTGATTAAAGGGAATTTCAATAACCCCATCTGGATGTGTGATCTGAAGAGCGATGAACTTCATTACCTGGACTCATCGAAATGGCACTTTTGGCAGTACAGCCACACTTCACGCATCCCAGGAATCTCAATAGAGGTAGATATGAACCTCTACAACGGGACCAGGGCGGATTTTGAGCGCAAATTACTCAGCCAGAAAACCGATTAATGGGGATTTCAGAGAAAGAAATCAACACATTTTGCTGAATTCCTAATAATTACAATTCCGAAATTTGTGGGGTACACATCTACAATCCCACCATGACCGAATTTGACACTAAGCCATTGGCTGAAGCCTTTTATGGTAGCCAGAACTGTATAAATTGTGGGGAAACATTATCGGGGCGACGCGACAAGAAGTTCTGCGATGATCATTGCAGAAGTCTATACCATAACCAGACCTATGCACCAGACTACAATCTAATCCGAAAGACACACACCATCTTGCGCAAAAACAGAAGGATTTTGTTGCAGGCCGGAATAGCTTTTGGCGAGCGGAATGAGGTGCCCTCTCAGTGGTTGACGGAACAGGGATTTTCTTTCCAGCACTGCACGCAATGGACTGATCGAAAAAAAACTGAGCAACAGATCATTTGCTATGATATAGCATACCAATGGCTGGATCGTGAACACGTGCGAATCTTCTACATTTCAGCCGATTCGCTCGCGGCATAATTTCAGAAATTTTCTATCTTTGCGTTTCGTTTTGGATCATACAAATCATATTTGTATTCCTTAAACGCTATGGTGATCGTAGCTCAGCTGGTTAGAGCGCCTGATTGTGGTTCAGGAGGTCGTCGGTTCGAACCCGATCTTTCACCCGACTCTAAAGCCGATGCCTGAACATCGGTTTTTTTACCCCGTGGCAAAGCCCAAACGGAGGCACCACTCAGGAAATCAATTTATTATATCTACAAGATTGTTGTATGTCTCAACCCGCCGCATACATATAACATGATACACATCATCCTTCCGCTTTTGCTCCTATTGTCGCCGGTGATCAAGGCTCAAACACTGTATTTCCCCCCTGTTGCGCCTGGCACTTGGGACACCCTATCCACGCAACAATTGGGGTGGTACCAGCCCGTGATTGATAGTATGCTGAACATGTTAGACAGCAACAACACCAAAGCCTTTATTCTGCTCAAAGATGGAAAGATTGTTATTGAACACTATTTCAATGGCCACGCTGCATCAACTAATTGGTATTGGGCTTCGGCGGGCAAAACCCTCACATCGACCCTGGTGGGCATCGCACAACAAGAAAATTACCTGAACATTTCTGACTCCACCAGTGATTACCTCGGGTCCGGATGGAGCATTCTAACCCCTCAGCAAGAGGAACGCATCACCATACGCCACCAGCTCACCATGACCACCGGACTGGATGACGGAGTGCCAAATCTCTACTGCACCGACGATACTTGTCTGCGGTACCTCGCCCCGCCGGGAACAAGATGGGCGTATCACAACGCCCCCTATACCTTGCTCGACCCTGTATTGGAAAACGCTACCGGGCGAACCCTAAACCAATACATAAATCAAAAAATCAAGACTCCAACCGGAATGGATGGCCTCTTTCTGCCTCAGGGATACAATCAGGTTTATTTCAGTACGGCGAGGAGCATGGCCCGATTCGGGCTTCTCATGTTGAACAGGGGTATTTGGAGTGGCACTGCAGTGCTTGCCGACACGGCATATTTTGGGCAAATGACCCGAACCTCACAAAACATCAATCCGGCCTATGGTTATTTGTGGTGGCTGAACGGAAGCACAGGCTTTATGATTCCAAGGGTACAATGGACATTTCCCGGTAGTATTTTCCCGGACGCGCCTACTGACGTATATGCCGCGCTTGGAAGTGATGGTCAGTTCATTAATGTCGTTCCATCTCAGAACATGGTTTGGATTCGGATGGGAGATGTCCCCAATTCTGTTCCCGTAGATTATCTGCTGAACAATGAGATCTGGAAGTTCATTAATCGCTTTACATGCAACCCGACCACTCAACAGATGGACGTAGGCGGACAGCTCAGCTATGCCAACGCGTCACAAACACCGATGGCGGGTGTGGTGGTTGAACTCCTGGACAGTACGGGTAACACTACCAATCGGGATACCACAGGCGCTGTGGGTGATTTTTCCATGGCCACCCGCTTAGGTGGTCGATTTTTCCTGAGACCACTCCCCGATTACACCTCAGGAGGCATCAATGCCACAGATGCCCTTCAGACTAGCCGGCATTTCACAGGAAGCTTGACGCTGAACCCTCTTTCGTGTGCTGCGGCCGACATAAACAACAGCGGAACCATCAACGCAACCGATGCGCTCAATATCAACAGAAGAACGGCGCAGGTCATTATTCAATTTCCGTCTGGTGACTGGCGCTGGGATACAACCGGTAGGGTGGCGGATTCCACATCAATAAACATCCCCCTAAAAACCCTGTCCACCGGGGATGTGAATGCCTCGTTTGCGCCCACCCCTTCGCCCCCGCTATGGCAACTCGACAGCATTTGGACGCCGATGCCCAGACAAATTTCAGCTCTGGTTAGTCTAATCCAAGCAGGCAGCGGTGTTTTTGACCGGGGGATTTGCTGGAGGAGCAGTTCGGGACCCACCACGAACGACAGCACCCAGTCGGCAGGCAGAGGCAGCTTCCCGTTCAGCATCAGCGCTCAAGTAGGCTCTGGACCTGTGTTTGTACGCGCCTATGCCCGAAACGCTGCTGGCACCTACTACACAAACGAAAGAAGCATCATACCACCGATGTGCCCTTCCCCCACAGTTAGCGATACCATGGGAAATGTATACCCGACCGTAGCTATTCAGAACCAATGCTGGATGGGCAGCAATTTACGTTCGGCGCGCTTTAGAAACGGGGATTTTATTCCGTTCCCGTTGACCGCCCAAAGCTGGTCATCGACCTTCACGCCTGCACAGGGTATTTACAACAACAGCACAACCAACGACAGCATCTACGGGCGACTCTATAATGCCTACGCTGCTGCGGATCTCCGGGGAATTTGTCCGAACGGATGGCATGTTCCCACCGACACGGAATGGAACACCCTAGCCAATGCTTTGGGAGGGAGCCTTACCGCTGGTTTTGCCATGAAAAGCCTGAGTGGATGGGCATCAACCGGAAACGGGACCAATAGTTCGGGCTTTACGGCTCTCCCGGCTGGCTTCAGAAGAGAAACGGGTGCATTCGATGGTTTGCTCAGCCACACTTATTGGTGGTCATCGACCCCGGTACCCGCAAACAGCGCAAATGCCTACCACCGGAGGGTGTCGTTCAGCGC